>Ga0210406_10002856_pt1 | contig 19298 bp, 18 predicted proteins | sample IncBWC30MmetaG_FD_155454 | JGI IMG/M metagenome (GOLD analysis project Ga0210406, IMG submission 155454) | Forest soil microbial communities from Barre Woods Harvard Forest LTER site, Petersham, Massachusetts, United States - Inc-BW-C-30-M | ecosystem: Environmental > Terrestrial > Soil >... | reverse complement strand
GTGGATTGCAGAATGACCGTTTTCTTGTCTGTATCGTGGACCACGTCGCAGATGACTGGATTTGGAGAAGCGAAAGCGATCTCGATGAGGCGATTCCAATCGCACTGCGGAGGGACGGTCATGGCGGGAAGGGTTGAATTGAAAGACAGCCTACGCTGAAAAGCGAGCAGCCGACGCAGGTCGACGACACCGAGAAACCAATCGAGGCCCATCATCTCCGCGTGGAGATCGGGGCGAGAGTGTTGTAGATCTAAGGTATCGCGAAGCACTCGAGTCTCCTGTTCGCACAGCGCGCTGGAAGAATGATCCAATCGCCTCCGAACGACAAGCTCTCGCGCTTTGATGGGCATTTCACGGTCAATCGACTCCGGACGGGACTTGTATTCGTCGAAGTCCCAAGCGATAAGCTCTATGGTACGAATCGGGTTGAGGACATCGGGCATCATCCGAACACCTCCTGCAAGCGCCTATCGGGATGAGAATGATGCGCGTATCGAAAGGTGCAGCAGTGGGGTTTTGTCAGGGTCCATGTTGTCTTCTCATCAAGACCGCAGAGAGTACGAAGTACCGCACGCATGACTCCGGCGTGTGTGACGACGGCGATCAAGCTGCTTTCGGACTGGCTGAAGGCCATCACGGCTCGAGTTCTCCACATCTCGGCCGGAGGCTCAATTCCGCGGATCGATTCTGTTACTACCGTTGCGCTTAGCGGCGTCATTGGGGCACCACATTCGCAGTTCGACTGGCGATGGCCGCGTCAACGAAACTGCGAGCGATGTTTTGCTCTGAACGAAAGTGCAGGTGCATGTAACTCGCGAGCATATTGCCCAGTCGATAACCTTCACTCTCCCTTCGGCCCGAGAGTGAGTATTGGACGTGGTAATTCGTCGCGACCTGAAATTCATTCGAGATGCGAGAATAATGGAAGCTGTGTCCACGGAGCACTGTGCCTGCCTTACCGAGCAGGCAATCATTGGTCAATTCCACATTGACGTATCCGAAGTCGACGAGTCTGCCGGTCATCTCGATTTCGAAGGGCAGTACGCCGGCCATCGGATATGTGGTTCCGTCGCGCATCATGAGTTGCTGCGACAGGAAGATCATGCCTCCACATTCGGCATACACCGGGCGACCGGATGCGACAAACTCGCGAATGGACGAGAGCATTGCAGAGTTTTTGCTAATTTGGGCCGCATAAAGCTCTGGGTAACCTCCGGCGAGATAAAGCGCGTCGAGGTTCGGTGCCAGGCACCGGTCATGTATCGGGCTGAACGGCACCAGGGTGGCACCGTACTGCTGAAGCAGGTCCAGGTTGTCTTCGTAGTAAAAGGAAAATGCCTGATCACGAGCTATTCCTATGCGAATCTGTTCTCGCGTTTGGCGAAGCACTGGAAGAGCCTCAAGCTTTAAGTCCAGTCCACATTCCAGATCCATTAAAGTGGGTATATCCAGGTGTTTATTCGCAAGGTCTGCTAGAGTATCGATCAGGTTTTCAAGAGCTCTGCCTGTCTCGCCTTCTTCTGCTGTCTGGAGCCCAAGGTGTCTCTCTGGGATGGCGACTGCAGGCTCTCGTGGCAGCCAACCCAGAACCGGCGTCTTGCAAGCTGACTTGATCGCAGCTTCCAACATGCGGAAATGGCGATCGCTTGCAACACGATTCAGGATGACTCCGGCCAATGGGAGTTCAGGATCAAAGAGTTCAAATCCAAGCACGACGGCGGCGATACTCCGCGCGGTCTTTCCTGCGTCCAGCACAAGCACCACAGGCAGCTCTAGAAGCTTTGCAATCTCCGCACTGCTACCCACCTCGGTAGAGCCGTCTTTGCCGTCGAACAGTCCCATCATGCCTTCAACAAGGAAGGCATCAGCGCCGCGCGAGGCGTGACGGAGAACGTCGCGGTTGGCCTCGGCGCTGAGCATCCATGTGTCGAGGTTGCGTGCCCTACGGCTGGAGATGCGGGCGTGATGGCCTGTGTCGAGGAAGTCCGGACCTCCCTTGAATGGCTGCACCTTATAGCCGCGACGGCGGAGCGCCGCGATGATTGCGAGAGTGACGGTGGTCTTGCCCACTCCGCTGGCCGTGCCGGCAACGAGGAACCCTTTCATCGATGACCTCCTTCGAGCGAACCTTTGAGGATGTCTTCGCGGGTTTGAACGACGCGATCTAATGCGATAGGTTCTTCCACGGGTGTCCAGTGTGCGGGCCGGTCTGCGCGTTGGCGTTCGATCTTTCGGTGCATCTCCTCATCATCGCAACGCTCGGCGGTCGCAACGAACGTAACCCGGCTGGAGTGCTCGGCTAACTGCTGCGCGTAGTGACTCTTTCCGCTTCGGACGCCTCCCAAGACGAGGATCACCGAATTGCCTTGGTTCTTCTGCACGCTACGCCTCCTGCCTTCGTGGCTTGAGCGGTTCGACCACTATCGAAAAATTCTCATTCTGCGCAAGCTCCTCCACCGAGAGGTAGCGCGCGGCGAGGATCTTCGCCAATTCCTCGCATTGGCCTAGTCGCTGTGCGGCAGTCTCCGTATCGACGACGATTGCATTGCAACTTATCAGCTGGGCCGCATCAAGAGCCTCTTGCCAGGGGTCTCCTCCATGCAGCGGGATATTTGCCCTACCGTCCGTGAGTAGGATGAGAAGCGTCGCGGGTGTCAGGTAACCGCGCGCTTGATCGAGAGCAGCAGCCAACGGCGTTCGACCACCCGTGGGAAGATATTCGAGCGCAGCCAGAGCGTCGGGAAGCACTTGAGTTGGCTCTAGAACGACCTGCGCGGAAGTTCCGCGGAAGACGATCATGACCACGTCGTCCTCTCGTTTGAAAGAGCGGGTCAGCAGGCTTGAAATAGTGCCTTTGACTAGACGCATTTTCTGCTGGACAGCGTGCGAGCCGCTGGAGTCGATGACGAAGAGATAGCGAGTTCCAGTCCTCGGCTTGCGCACTCGTTCGTGCAAATCCTCGACACGAGGTTGCAGACCGCCGGTTTCACGCAGGGTATGGCTGAGCGTGGCACGCAAATCAAGCTCGACAGGGAAATCGGCCCGACGATTGCCTATGATTGGACCGCAATCACAGCTATCTGCAGACGCGCTGCCCCCTCGCTTCGCTGCTGCACTGAACCGGACGTCGAGGGCAGGAGCCTTGGCTTCAGATGGAGTGAAGATACGCTCGTGGACACGCTCCGGGGCTTCTTGTCCACCAGCCTCCGGTTGTGATTCGGGCTTAGTCTGTTGCGGCGGGATTGGCGGTGGAGGCGGAGGGAGTGAGGAACGTCCGCCCTCGCGTGTCCGGTGGGCAAGGACAAGGGGTAAGACAGCGTCAATATGGTGTACTTCGACGCACGCATCGCCGGTGAGAGCTGCATATGCGATTGCAGCCCGGACGACTGCTAGATCGGCTCGCAAGGATCGAACGCCGTTTTCGCAGATGGTGAAGCTAATGTGTCCCATCATGGCGCTGGAACACGTGATGTCGCCGAGAGAAGCTCTAGCGGAGGCAATCTGCGACAGCAAGGCCCGTTGGGCTTGTGACCACTCACGGGCAAATCGAACCGTGTCGCGTTCGAATTCAATTCTTCGCGCCATCACGAGTTGGCGTTCGGCTGGGTCGAGTGGAGCACAAACCGTCACTGATAATGCGAAACGGTCCAGCAACTGCGGGCGCAGCGAACCCTCCTCCGGGTTCATGCTGCCAAGCAGAACAAACTCGGCTGGATGGGTGGCGCTTAACCCTTCACGCTCCACCACATGAACCCCGCTGGCCGCAGCGTCTAACAAGGCGTCGCCCAGATGTGCAGGAAGAAGATTCACCTCGTCCACGTAAAGCACGCCGCCATGTGCCTCGGCGAGCAGACCCGGCTTCAGGACGGGATCGCCCTTCAGCGTGCGCTCCAGATGAAGCCCCCCAAGCAGACGGTCTTCCGTAGCGCCGAGCGGCAGATTGATAAATCGTGCGGGTGCCGGCAAGAGGGCAGCCAGGCCGCGTGCGGTGGTTGTCTTCCCCGAGCCCTTGTCGCCGCGCAGCAAAACTCCAAGCCGCCAATCGACAGCAGCCAGTAGCAGCGCGAGCTTCATCTCGCTCTGCCCGACGATTGCGGAGAAGGGATAGGCGGCCGGTCTCACGAAACAGCCCCTCGCTTCTGCTCCCCCTGCGCTTCCAGCAGCATTTCGGCTTCAAGCAGAACGCCGCGCAGTGCGTTGAGAGTCTCCGGCGGGGGATTCTCCCAGAGCTCGCGTTTTGCCGCCTCAATCAATCGTTCGGCGATCGCATTCAATGCCCATGGGTTTGAAGCACCGAGGAAATCACGCATGTTTTGTTCTAACGCATAGTGCTCCGCAAGACCCTCGTAGATGAAGTCCGGAGCGATCTGCGCCGTGGCGTCGAAACCGAAGATGTAGTCGACCGTTGCGGCAAGTTCCAAACCACCTTTGTAGCCGTGGCGTTTTATCGATTCGATCCACTTTGGGTTCACCACGCGCGAGCGATAGACCCGTAGGGCTTCTTCGCGCAGATCCCGAACCTGCGCCGATTCCGGACGGGAGCTATCGCCGAAATAGGCTTTCGGCTGTGCGCCTGTAAGCGCGCGAATGGAGGCAATCATGCCTCCGTGAAACTGGAAGTAGTCGTCTGAATCGAAAATGTCGTGCTCGCGGTTATCTTGGTTGTGCAGCGCGACCTCGATGGATTTGAGTCGCTCGGCGAAGATGGGTTGTGCGTCGACTCCATCGGCACCCTTGCCGTACGCGTAGCCTCCCCAAGCGAGGAACGCGCGGGCAAAGTCATCATCTCTCTGCCAGTTTCCGGTCTCGATGAGTGGCAGGATACCCGCGCCATAAGAACCTGGCTTTGAACCGAAGATGCGATAGCGCGCCTGAGCCTCGGCCTCGTGCGTCGGTAGGTCCTTTCTTGCCTCAATATCCGCAAGATAGTGCTTGCGAGGGAAGTTCTGATCGAGCGGTTCATCAAGTTCGACCAGCATCGAGATGGCCTGGTCGTACGTATCGATCAGGTGCGGAAACGCATCGCGGAAGAAGCCGCTGATGCGCAGCGTCACGTCCACCCGGGGTCGGCCGAGTTGCTCCAGAGGAATCACTTCAACGCCTTCGAGGCGGCGCGACTGCGCGTTCCACAAGGGTTTGACGCCGAGTAGCGCAAACGCTTGAGCGATATCGTCGCCGTGGGTCCGCATTTGCGAAGTTCCCCAGACGCTTAGTCCCATCATCTCAGGATACTTGCCTTCTTCCTTGTAAAAGCGAGCGACAGCTTCGCGGGCAAGCTGTTGGCCTACTCGCCACGCCGCCTGTGAGGGCAGCGCACGTGGATCGACCGCATAGAAGTTGCGGCCGGTCGGCAGAATGTGCGCCATACCGCGGGTCGGTGCGCCGGCCGGACCCGCGGGAACATATTTGCCTTCAAGCGCATCAAGCAGGTGCTCGATCTCATCGCCGGACTGCTCAAGCTTCGGCACAAGTTCTTCACAGGCGAAGGTGAGTGCAGCCCTGATCTCCCCCGATTCAAGTCCGAGCACGGCGCGCTGCACTTCGCCGATGACGGTACTCCGAAAGCCGAGCGTGTCGAGCATCGTGTAAAGGTCGAGTGAGGCGCGGTCGAGAATCTCCAGAGCATCGGCGCGGGTATGGCACGGCTGGCCGAGCAGATCTAGCGAAGGCTCAAGGCGTTCGCCCGGCTTGTCAAGCAGTTCGATCAATTCGAAGCCGAACGCCGTTGCAAGGCTCGCCTGCAGACTCGGTGCGCTGGCGTTTGCCAACCGCGTCAGGGAGCGAAGCATGTCTGGCAGCGGAGGCATCTGCCCGAGGATGTGCAGGCCATCGCGAATCTGTGCCATGCCTAACTCGCAGAGATAGCCGTCAAGATCTTCGATCAGGTGCGCCACCTCGTTGCCGTTCATGGAGGCGAGCTGCGTCGGAATGCCCTCGGGCGTCAGCGTGTCGTCCCACTCGTGGCTATGATCGCCGCGCTCGCGGGTCATCATCGTCTTCAGGTCCAGATCGGCCTTCAGGTTCGTGCTCTCAACCAGCTGCCATATCTGCTGCTGCAGGTAGGGTAGCTTCACCGGGTCGAGCTTTTCGACGGCATAGTATTCGTTGACCAGCTGGTTCAATTCGGCCAGCGGCCCATAGGTCTCCGCAGAGGTCATCGGCGGCGTCAGGTGGTCGACAATCACAGCGTGCGCGCGCCGCTTCGATTGGCTTCCTTCCCCAGGGTCGTTGATGATGAACGGGTAGACAAGCGGCATGTCGCCAAGTAGTAGGTCCGGGAAACACTCGCCGGAGAGCCCGACGCCCTTGCCGGGCAGCCATTCGAGCGTGCCATGCTTGCCCATGTGGACGATCGCATCTGCGCCCCAGCCGCCTTCCGCTTGCGGAGTTCCGAGCCAGCGATAGAAGGCTGTGTAATGGTGCGTTGGGGGCAAGTCGGGCGTGTGGTAGATCGCATCAGGGTCGATGCCGTAGCCGCGCGGCGGCTGCAATGCGATCATCGCATTCCCCAGTTCCAATGCGGCAAAGAGATAGTCGCGATCGTCACCCCACGGCTCTTCCTCTTCAATCGAGACGACCTTTCCTGCGATCGTCGGCAGGAGTTTCTTGTCGGTCTTTTTGGCAGGTTTTACGGTGAAGCCGTGGTCCTGTGGCTGGCCCCAGAAATCCTGCATCCGGCGCGCGGGACGGGCAGGGAAGACTGAATAGATCTTCCGATAGGCCGCTCGCGAAAACCGCATGGCGCGAGCGGGATCGAGCGGGTAGTTGTTATCGTAGGTGCCGCGTCCGAGTAAATCCTGCATGAGTTCATCGGAGGTCTCAGGCAGTGCAGCGATGGTATACCGGCGGCCCCGCATCGCATGCAACGTCGTGAGCAGGCTGGCCGGAGTATCGAGGCCAACCGCTCCGCCAACCTGTGATGCTTTGGCGGCGGAGTTCGTCAGTACAAAAGCTATGCGGCGGTCGCAGTTCGCCTTCCTGCGAAGTCCGGCAAGCCGGCTCGCTATTCCAGCGACGCGAGCAGCCCGGTCCTCGTTCACGACGTACAAACTCTCCGATCCATTTTTGGTGGGTTCCTTGAACGACACTGGCACGGAAATGATGCGTCCGTCGAACTCCGGAATAGCGACGTTGATTGCGGTGTCGACCGCATTCAGGCCGCGGCGCGAACCCTCCCAGGCACCTTGTGGCATCTGGCACGCAATCGCCTGAACGATTGGGATGCCAAGTCTTTCAAGCGAGGAAATTGCCTCACCCGGCTGGGTTATGGAGCCTGTGTTGACCTCGCCAAGCGCAAACGACAGCGTCGTTATGAGCACGTCTGCACGGCCCTCGATGTACGTGAACGCCGCTGGGACCCCATTCTCCTTCGCCTTCAGGCTAGAGGTGAAGACGCAGAGCGCATTTACCCCCTTGGCTTCGAGTGCTTGAGTGATGGCATCGATAAATCCAGTATTACCGCTCATTCGGTGTGCACGGTAGAACAGCACGGCGACAGTCGGATGCAGAGGATCGGCCTGCCGCTCCCAGTCCTCAACCGTGGCAACGTCCATGTCCGGCAGATAAATGCCGTGCTCCGGCATCGGGGTGGGCGGCACATAGCCATAGCCGGTCAGCATCAGGCGATCGGAAAGGAAGCGGAACAATTCGGCGAAGTTCTGCACCCCGCCGAGCGTGAGATAACCATCCGCACTCTGCATAACGTCGGCAGGTACATTAGTAGTCTCCAAGAACTCAGAACTGTTCTCTCCGCAACCGCTGACGAGCACCAAGGATTGGCCACGCTCGATGCAGGCTGCGCGCAGCCGGTCGAAGCCTGGAATGCAAGTAAGTGGTCCGTGGCAGCGCACAATAATCACCCGAGCCTTAGCCATCTCACCGTTGATCAGCACGTCCAACTGATCTTCGTTGCGCAGTGCATTCAGCGAGAATGCACTGACACGAAGCTCTACCGGGAGTATCTCCGAAGCCTTTATGAGGGTGAGCAGATCGGTATCGGCATGCGAGAGCAGCATGATGGCGCCGGTTGCATCTGGAGCAGCCTTGATGAGCGTGGATGCAGCAACGATCTCACTCGGCTTGCGAACGTCCCAGTCATAGTAGTTGAAGACGAATTCACTCAATTCGGCTGGCGGCTGGAGAAAGTGATCGGCAGCCAGCATCGCGTCGATGTAGTCAAAGATCTGACGGACTTGCCAGGGGCTATTCACCGAATGGAACCAGATCGATCTTCCATCGAAGACGAGGCTTACCACATTAGCGAGCGCGCAGGGGCCAAGGCAACCACCCTTGGTGAGATGAACATGATTACGAATTTTGCGACCGAGCCACTCCTGCGTATAAACGTCAACCGGGACGGCGGCGTATCCGCGCTCGGTGATGCCGCAGCAACAGCCGGTGTAGCAATAGGTCAAATGCGCCCGGTGCTGGACGATGTTGAAGGCGCGGCCGTCGGCGCGGATTACACGTTGTCGAAAAGAATCGGCCACCGCTACACCTCATTCTCTGGCGCGTGGTCGGAACTGATAACTGGAATAGGACGGATTGATGGTGCCGGGGTCAGGCGCATGGTTTCTGTTCTCCGCAGAAAATTGCTATGTACCCCGGGCAGGTCTCCTGGCTTCGAAGCGGCACCTTCTTCCCTGTGCCGAGTCTCCTCCTTCCCCGGCATGAAGGCCGAGTGGATATTTGGCGACTCATCTTCGTTTACAGTGGCGGGACCGCACCGGGATTGCACCGGACTTCCCTTTTCAGCCCTTGCGGGCACCTTGGGTCTGGATATAGTTGTACCACGTTGTTCACTTACTCAACCGCAGGTTGCTCTAACGGACCTGCGTGTGCGTGCTCCCGTCGCGTTCGGTCAACCAGCCGAACAGGACACCAAGCGTGCTCCAAAGCAGCACCTGCATCTCCCAGGATGCAATCCGGAATTTCCAGAGCAAACTCGCAGGAAAGGTTGGCGGTACTTCATCGATAGCTGGAAGAAATCTCGAAAGCACAATCGTTAGTAAGACGAACAGGAACCCTGCCAGCAAGGAGCCGTTCCAGACTCCAAATCGCCGAGTCAGGCGACGGGCCAGTTGCAGAGAAAAAATCATAGACGCCAAGGATAGTGCGATCGCGAGAAAATACGCTGCCGTGCGTATTCCTATTGTCCCTGGATTGCCGACAGACGGCGGACTCGCCGGATATTTGAGAGAAGGGACCAATGCTACCGAGACAAATCCCAGCGCCGCAATCCATAACGCCAGAGCACGCGGACTGCAGGAACCGAAGCGGCCCTGGGAGAAAGCGAAGACCAGGCCGAAGATGCCCCCTAGAGCAGAACCGTAAACTACCGAGCCGGTTAGGAGTCCAATGCCTCGCTGAATCCTGCGACTGACCATCTCCGGCTCAGGCGCCTCGCCCTTTGCCTGATCCACAGCGTTTTCAAGGGCGATTGCCCGGTCAACCTGCGGTTCACCGATCCACCGTGCGAACGCAAACACGAGAAGGCCGGCCATAAGGCCGACCAGCATTCCTCGAAAAAGTAGCGTGCGAGTCACGAGCGACTGGCTAGTGGCAGGGGAAGCCGAGAAGATGGCGCCCGTCGTGAACAAACTCATGAACCATGCGGCCATGAATAAAGGAAGTGGCACCCTGTTCCACACCGACGAAATAGATCAGAAGCAGTATGAGCAAACCGCCGAATAAAGCCCAGGGCAAGAACTCGCGCAATGGAATAACCGGCACGGATAAGGGCTGAGGGATCGAGCCGGCATGAGGCTGGGTCATTGCGAGTCTCCTAAGCATTACTTCACTCCGAGCGTATTGAACCACCTGAGGCGTGTCAAGGCTCCACCCTCGCACCGATGGTAGGCTCTCTTGAGGTGACACCTTGAAAGACTCTGATATACCGGGACGGATCACGCTTATAAGTCACGCGCCGACCACGGCTGTGCGCGAGGCCACCTTTCCTCTCGATGAACCCGTCGAGGCGCACGAACTCGAAAAACTTGGGTCGATCGGTTGGATGCGACCGCGACTTCATCAGGTCTGTGCCGGGCCCGAACAGCGGGCGAGAGAGACCGCCAAAGCTCTGGGGTTCGAGCCCACCCTCTCCGAAGAACTGAAGGATTTGGACTGCAATGCGTGGCGGGGCAAATCTTTGGAAAAGGTTCAATCCGCTGACCCGGAAAGCGTGCTTCGATGGCTCACCGATGTCGATGCCGCACCCCATGGTGGCGAATCCATCTCTCGCCTCCTTGAGCGCATTGAGCGTTGGCTGGCCGGGCAACGCGGCTCCGGTCACACTCTCGCTGTCACGCATCCCGCAGTGATTCGCGCGGCTGTCGTTCTCACGTTGCAGGCTCCCGCACAATCATTCTGGCGTATCGATATCTCTCCCTTGTCGATCACGGATCTTCGATGGAACGGCAGATTCTGGAGCTTGCGGAATAGCGGCTGCCCGCTTTTCGGGCATGAAGCTAGAGCCTGACGAAACGAGTCTGGTAGATTAGTTAAAGATTCTGGGGTGCCCGCAAGGGCGTAACAGGGAAGCCGGTGTGAATCCGGCATGGTCCCGCCACTGTGTTCAGGAGACGGACTCTTCGTAAGCCACTCGATCATACCGAGGAAGGCGAAGACTCCAGAAGCGTTAAGAATAAGCGCTCAGCCTGTCAATCAGGAGACCTACCTCAGATATAGTCTTGATTCTTCTCCGCGTGGAAACGGGAAGCAATCGCTCAAAGGTCTTTGAGCTTTGTGCCTCTTTTCCCGCTGTTGGTGAGGTGCACTTGTTCAGACCGATGTCGATCTCCCCCGCTATCGCTCGGAGAGCAGGCGCTCCATGAGAGTTGGAGGACACTTCTGTCCAGGCCTCCTTCATGCAGTCCAGGCAAAAGACGGTCTGCTCATTCGAATCAGGGTGCCGGGAGGTTTGATCGAAGCAAATCAACTCAGGACAATCGCCGATCTGTCCAGTGGCTTTGCCGACGGCACCATTGAAATCACCTCGCGGGCAAACCTTCAGTTGCGCGGAATTCGGACCGAAGACCTCGGCCAGATCGTTGACAGCATTTCTTCTGCCGGGCTCCTGCCCTCCCAGCAGCATGATCGCGTCCGCAATATCGTCACCAGTCCCATCGCCGGGATCGACCCAGGGGAACTCATCGATCCGCGACCGCTCATCCGTCAGTTCGATCAGCGTTTGCAGGCCGACACAGCCTTTGTAAACCTCCACCCCAAGTTCAGCTTCGCGATTCACGGCGGCCCCAAACGGTTCAGCCGCGATATCGACGATGTCTCTCTCGATGCAGTGAATCTGGGTTCCGCACCCTATTTTCGCTTCTCCCTCGGTGGAGTCTCTTCGCGCTTCGTAGTAAAGCCAGGTGACGCCGTCGACTGCATGTTGGCAACGGCAAGGATGTGTATCGAATTGGCGAAGGAGTCCAGCCTGCCCGTTCGAGGGAAAGCAGTCGTGGCGATCCCCGGAGCGATGGAACGTATCCTCGATGCCCTCTCGCACATGTTACAGCCGTCGCCTCTTTCGCTGCCCGCGAGCACCGTCAACGAAGCCCTTCTGGGCATATGTCCTACGTCTCAAGATGGCCAAGTGAGCATCATTCCATCCGTCCCTCTCGGTCGGCTCAAACCGGAACAGGCACGTTATCTCGCCGATACGTCGAACGAGTGGGAGGGTGATCTTCGACTTGCTCCATGGCGCGGTGTCGTCCTCGGTTCTACCCCGAAGAGCGCGGCAGACAATATCGTTGCCCAGCTTCGCGCCATAGGATTGTCCTGTGAAGGACGAGACGGATTTCAAGGAATTGCGGCTTGCGCCGGAATCACTGGGTGCGATGCGTCGCTGGCCGATGTGCGGGACGACGCAGCTTCGCTCGCGCAGCGCCTTTTAGGCCACCCTGTGCCTTCCGGATGGACGGTGAACCTATCCGGATGCGACAAGCAATGCGCACGTCGGCACGGCGCGACCGCCGAACTTGTCGCCGGCCCGTTGGGCTACACCCTCAATGTCAAGGGACGTCGTGTGGCGTCCGATTGTTCGCGTGAATTTGCACTCGATGCAATCGCCGCGCTGCATGAAAATTTGCTGTCCGAGGTCGCTGCACGATGAACTACGTCAAGGATGGCGCGGCCATCTATCGCGAGTCTTTTTCCATCATCAGAAGAGAGGCCGATCTATCTGCTTTTCACGCCGATCTTGCTCGCGTCGTCGTTCGCATGATCCATGCGTGCGGCATGACGGACCTGCCGCAGGATGTCCAGGCGTCACCGGACGCAGCCTCGGCGGGCGTCAATGCGTTGCTCGCGGGTGCGCCACTGTTTTGCGATGCGACGATGGTGGCGAATGGAATCACCCGTTCCAGGCTTCCACGGAAAAACGAGGTCATCTGCACGTTGAGCGATGCGCGAACTGCAGAACTCGCCGCGAAACTCCATACAACCCGAAGTGCCGCAGCGGTCGAGTTATGGCGGGATAAACTCGCTGGCTCGGTTGTTGTGATCGGGAACGCTCCCACCGCGCTGTTCCATCTGCTCGACATGCTTGAGGATGGAGCGGCGCGACCAGCACTTATCATTGGCATTCCTGTCGGATTTGTAGGCGCGGCCGAATCCAAGGCAGCGCTTGCAACCAATTTGTTTGGAATACCCTTCCTCACCGTTCGAGGCCGCCGCGGCGGGAGCGCCATTGCCGCGGCAGCAGTCAACGCGCTCGCGAGTGAGGACGAATGAGCGAAGGCGCACGAATCGGACGTCTCTTCGGAGTCGGTGTCGGTCCCGGCGATCCGGAACTGATTACTGTCAAAGCGCAGCGTGTGCTCAGACAGGCTCAGGTCATCGCTTATCCCTGCGCCAGACATGGACAGAGCAATGCTCGTTCGATCGTTTGCTCGGAACTGATTCATGGCCAGATCGAGCTCCCGATGATGTACCCAGTTACGACAGAGCAGACGGACCATCCAGGAGGATACGAGGTGGCGCTGTCGCAGTTCTATGACGAGATGGCCGAACAGATCAAGGACCACCTTGCAGACGGTCGGGATGTGGCCATCCTGTGCGAAGGTGACCCTTTCTTTTACGGGTCGTACATGTATCTTCACGACCGTCTCGCTCAACGTTTTTCCACGCAGGTAATTCCTGGAGTTGCCTCGATTATGGGCGCAGCCGCACAGCTTGGAACGCCGCTCGTCCGCAGGGACGCCGAGTTCACGGTGCTACCCGGAACTCTCTCGGAAGACGTATTGATCGCAAAGCTAAGCCAGCAGGGTGCCTTTGCCATCATGAAGCTCGGCCGAAACTTCGCCAAGGTAAAGCGGGCGATCGATACCACCGGTCTCGCCGACAAAGCACTCTTCATCGAACGAGCGACGATGGCTGCCGAACGCATCATCCCGCTCCGCGAGGTCGATCCGCTCCATGTCCCCTACTTCTCGCTCATTCTGATTCCCGATGCAAGTCAGGCCCAGCGGGACGAAACCATTCGGAGTGCCGGTTGGATCTCCGTCGTTGGCCTTGGCCCGGGTGCTGTTGGCTGGATCACGCCCGAAGCTCAGCAGGCGCTGACGGAGGCGTCGGATCTGGTGGGTTATCACACCTATCTCGATCGAGTCCCTGTGAGATCCGGTCAGCGCCGCTTCGCCTCCGACAACAAGGTTGAGGCGGACCGCGCACGGCACGCTCTTTCGCTTGCCGAAACAGGCCGCCGCGTTTGCGTCGTCTCCTCGGGAGACCCGGGCATCTTCGCCATGGCGTCGGCTGTTCTGGAATGCGTGGACCAGGGACCGCCAGCCTGGCGCTCGCTGGACATTCGCATCCTTCCCGGATTGTCTGCCATGCAGGCTGCTGCTTCGCGAGTGGGCGCCCCACTAGGCCACGACTTCTGCGTCATCTCGCTCTCCGACCGGCTCAAACCCTGGGAGATCGTGGTGAAGAGACTGGAAGCGGCAGGTGCCGCCGACTTCGCGATCGCAATCTACAACCCGATCTCATCGGAACGGCTATGGCAACTCGCCGAGGCGCGGACGATCATCGCCAGACACCGAGGCCCTGAGACACCTGTTGTCCTTGCACGCAGCGTCGGCAGGTCAGACGAACGAATTACTATCACCGATCTTGAACACTTCGATCCTTCGCTCGCCGATATGCAAACGATCGTTCTCATTGGTTCCTCAACAACCCGGGCGATTGCATTGTCGAACGCCAGGAAGCTCATCTACACTTCCCGGATCTACGGTGACAGGAGTTCTGGCGCATGACTGCCGCTGAGCATTGGTTGTCAATCGTAGGCATCGGCGAAGATGGTTGGGATGGACTGAACAGTGAGGCCAAACGAGCAGTAGAGTCCGCTGAGTTGGTCTACGGAGGAGCTCGCCACCTTGCCCTCGTACCAACTGCCGGTTCGTCTGCAACCCGTATCCCTTGGCCTTCTCCGATGACCTCGGCCGTGCAGCAAATCCTTACGGAGTATCGCGGAAAGAAGAGAGTGACCGTGCTCGCCAGTGGCGATCCGATGCTCCACGGTGTGGGAGTACCTCTCACCCGCGACCTTGTCGGAACCGAGTTTCGCGTTATTCCGCAGGTCTCCGCTTTTTCTCTCGCCTGTGCGCGGCTTGGGTGGCCGATGGCGGAGACGACCCTGATTACACTGGTCAACCGACCGGTAGAGCAGTTGCTTCGTCATCTCTATCCTGATCAACGGCTTGTCATCTTCTCCGAAGACGGCAGCACGCCGGCGACCGTTGCTCGGCTCCTGACGGAATCTGGATACGGATCAAGCAAGATTGATGTCTTCGAAAATCTGGGTGGTTCCTCAGAGCACAACGTCAGGGATCTGGCGGCATGCTGGCTGAACAAGCAGTGCGGCAAGCTGAATCTAATGGCGGTCCTCTGCGTTCCCGACACAACGGCCAGGCCGCTGTCTCTGGCTCAGGGGTTGCCGGACGATGCCTTCGATACGGACGGGCAGTTGACCAAGCGTGAGGTTCGTGCGGTGACGCTATCTCGGCTCGCCCCGCTACCAAACCAAACCCTCTGGGATGTCGGAGCAGGTACAGGATCGATCGGTATCGAGTGGATGCGTGTTCATCCCTCGTGCTCCTGCATCGCTTTCGAAGCGCGAGAGGACCGGGCAATTCGAATCCGGGAGAATGCCGCGCGGCTCGGGGTACCAACGTTGAGGGTCATTCAAGGGACTGCGCCCGCCTCCTTTGCAGGCCTGCGGCCGCCGGATGCGATCTTCATCGGAGGAGGCGTCGGCAACGATGACCTCTTCGACGCTTGTTGGGCAAAGCTTTCGCCCGCTGGTCGTCTGGTTGCAAACGCAGTCACGCTGCAGAGCGAAGCGAGCCTTGTCGCACGCCATACCCTTTATGGAGGCGATCTGATGCGCATGACGGTTTCCCGAGCCGACCTGATCGGCGGCTTGTATGGATGGCGACAGATGATGCCGATTACTCAGTGGACGGTGACCAAGCCGTGACCGATATGATCCAGCACGAGCATCTCTCCATCGGAATCGGCTGCTCCTCCCGCGCCTGCAGCGACGATGTCATCCGCCTCATCGAAGCATCAGTCGATCGGATACCTTCCGGCACCATAATCGCGACGCTCGACCGTCGCGCTTCGATAGGCGAGATCGTAGCCTCGATCCTGGGGCTTCGCCTTGTGCTCTTCCCGGCTAGCATCCTTGCAAGCGTCGCGGGAGTCACCACACACTCGTCATTCGCTCTCTTGAAAACACGAACCGCCAATGTTGCGGAAGCGTCCGCGCTCGCCTCGCTTGGCCCTTCTGCGCGCCTCATCGTACCGCAAACGAAAGGGCGCTTTTGCACCTGTGCCATCGCGGCGCTTCCCATAACGGTGCGTCCATGATCGTCCACTTCATTGGCGCAGGTCCAGGCGCCGCCGATCTCCTTACTCTGCGGGGCCGGGATCTCATCCACAACTCACCGATTTGCCTCTATGCCGGATCGCTCGTGCCCAAGGAAATACTTGCCCATGCACCACTCGGCGCCCGCATCGTCGATACGGCCGAGATGAATCTTGATGAGATCATTTCGGAGATTGCCGACGCGCACGCCAAAGGCCTCGACGTCGCTCGCATCCACTCCGGCGATCTCTCCATCTGGAGCACCATGGCAGAACAGATTCGCCGCCTAAAGGTGCTTGGTATTCCTTACGATGTCACTCCGGGTGTTCCTGCATTTTCCGCCGCCGCCGCCGCTCTCAACCAGGAACTCACGCTGCCGAATGTAGCTCAGACCCTAATCCTCACTCGCACCTCGACAAGATCCACACCGATGCCAGCCGGAGAAGACCTCGCAACCCTGGGCCACACCGGTGCGACGCTCGCCATTCACCTCTCCATCATGAACCTCGACCAGGTATCCTCGCAGTTGTTACCCCTCTACGGCGAAGACTGTCCCGTCATCGTCGTCTTCAGGGCCAGTTGGCCCGACCAGCGCATCCTGCGCGGCACTCTGTCGACCATTCATGGGATTGTCAAGGCATCCGGCATCGATCGCAATGCCCTCATTCTGGTTGGGCGGTCTCTCGACCAGTCGCCCTTCGGCGAAAGCTACCTCTACTCCACGGCAAGGGATCGCACGGATACTTCCGAGCAATAGCGCTATGGACGCAGACAAGGTCATCGAGATGCAATCCGTTACGATCCCAACTCGAAGTCAGTCGCCACGAGTTCTGATTCTGGGTGGGACAAGCGAGGCATCGGAGCTTGCCACGCACTTGGCTGCCAGATCCGATGTGACCGTGATCTCATCCCTCGCCGGCCGAGTGAGCCAGCCCAGGCTGCCCGCCGGGATTGTTCGAGTTGGAGGCTTCGGCGGGGTTGCCGGATTGCTCTCTTATTTGGTCGATGAAAATATCGGAGTGGTCATCGATGCGACCCATCCCTTCGCCGCGAGGATAAGTGGCAACGCCGAGTTGGCCTGCAAAACTTTAAGCGTTCCGCTCATCGCATTGGAGCGCCCACCGTGGGAGCCAAAGGAGCACGATTGCTGGTGCGCCGTACCCGATGTACATGCCGCCGCGTCAATGGTGAACCATAAATGCAACCGAGTGTTTCTCTCCATTGGACGGCAGGAGCTTGGCGCATTTTCCAACTGCGAAGACGCATGGTTTCTAGTGCGTGCCATCGATGAGCCCAACGAAAAGTTGCCGGCCAACTCGAAACTGATTCTGCAGCGTGGCCCTTTTCTTCTCAACGATGAACTGCAGATGCTTCGCTCTGAGTCCATCAGCCTCATCGTGTCCAAAAATAGCGGTGGCACAGCAACCTATTCAAAGATCGAGGCGGCGAGAGCCCTCCGGATTCCAGTCGTCATGATCGATCGCCCACGGAAACACAAGATACCGACCTTAGCCCGACCGGATGACGTGCTTCAAAAACTTGCAGAATTCCTGTAAGTGACCTCTGACTGGAAGGTTTTATCCCACGGAGAAACGCTACCTATGAGAAAGCTCTATCTGATCGGTATTGGTGCCGGCAATCCGGAATACATCACTGTGCAGGCGATCAAAGCATTGAACGCTGTAGACGTGTTCTTTTTCATGGACAAGGGCGAAGCGAAACAAGATCTCGTGGCACTCAGAAAAGAGATTTGTGAAAGATATATTGAGAACAGCTCGTATCGGGTGGTGGAGGCAGAAGATCCTGTCCGCGACCCGACCATATCGGATTACAGAGCTCGAGTTGAACTCTGGCATCAGCAGCGAGCATTGATCTATGAAGAGATGATTGCACAGGAACTTGACGAGGATCAGTGCGGTGCTTTCCTGGTGTGGGGAGACCCATCACTATACGACAGTACCCTCAGAATCATTGACCAGATAATGGCTGGTGGAAGGCTTCGTTTTGAGTTCGACGTCATCCCCGGCATTACCAGCATTCAAGCTTTGGCCGCCCGCCACAAGATCACTCTGAATGGGATAGGTGAATCTCTCGTCATTACCACAGGTCGCCAACTCTCCGCCGGCCTGAGTGACACTGCGGAAAGAACGATCGTGATGTTGGATGGGCAATGCTCTTTCAAGAACCTGCTCGGTAAAGAGCTTGATATTTTCTGGGGTGCTTATCTGGGAATGGAAGAAGAGATCCTCCTATCTGGAAAGCTTAGTGAGATTGCAAGCAGGATTGAAGAAGTTCGTCACGAGAGGAGGGAGCGGAAGGGATGGATTATGGACACGTACCTACTCAGCAGGCCATGGAGGGCGACACAGGCTCAATCACCTCACACGCGTGATGTGCGTACGCGGCAGGCTCAGGCCATCACTCCCATCGATCACAATGACCCGTCGGAGTGATGGCCGATAACGAATAGGTGATTTTCCGCGTTGGTTTTACGGGGAAGGATTGTCATATCAATGGCAGGCCGAGCGTTGACTCCCTCGGGCGCGTTTTCCAAGTCGCGAAAAGGCTGTAAACGCCGATAAAGCCTAAGGTGGGTCAAAACAATGGAGCAGCCCTGTATGGACTGCGCGAAAGAAACAGTATGGCAAGGGTTCGCGACGTAGCTGCGTACATCATCTCGAAACTGCGCTCTGTCGATGTGATAAAGCTGCAAAAACTGCTTTACTACTCGCAAGCGTGCTCACTTGTTGTGCGAAAGGCATTCAAAACGTATCAGGGACAGTACAAAGTCAGCAGCGCTTCGCAAGGTGACAAAACCTCTCTAAGCGAAGATGAGAGAGGTACTGTAGATGCTATTCTCCGATTTAACGGAGATAAAGAGGTTTCTACCTGAGCGAGTTGACGCATAAAGTAGACCCTTGGACGGATGTCCGTAAAGGACTAGCTCCTGGTGATAAGAGCGACCGTGAGATCACCAAAGCATCAATGCGTGATTACTACAACAGCCTCGGATAATGGCCGCTCAGAATATACGAATATTTCATCCGACTCTTGCTCGCGCTGACAATGGATTGATGACGAACAAACTCGTCCTCGATTCCGAGGATCTTCAGCCGGGCCGCGTTCTTTCGATTAGGGCCAGCACCAGATTCGATCACCTCGCCGACTCTGAAAACCTGAGAAAACCAGAAAACCCGCACCTTTCGAACAATCATCACCTCGCCGTCCATGAGCAATCGGCCTGCTGTAAAAAATCTTCGAATTTGCACGAACCGGACACTTCAACTTTGCGCTTACACGCCGTGTTGGCGCCCGATAGAAATGTCTCTATGCGCGCCGGATAGAAATGTCAGTATAGATCCTTCTCCTTACTCGTAGCAGCCGTGCGGTGGGAATGTGGTAATCGACGTAGTGTGTCGATTTCCAAGGA
>Ga0210406_10002854_pt1 | contig 19300 bp, 18 predicted proteins | sample IncBWC30MmetaG_FD_155454 | JGI IMG/M metagenome (GOLD analysis project Ga0210406, IMG submission 155454) | Forest soil microbial communities from Barre Woods Harvard Forest LTER site, Petersham, Massachusetts, United States - Inc-BW-C-30-M | ecosystem: Environmental > Terrestrial > Soil >... | reverse complement strand
GGAACTGCATGCCCTTCACGACGCTAATCGTTGACGACGAGCCGTTGGCGCGGGAAGGCCTGCGCATGTTGCTCTCCACAGACCCGGAAATCGCTGCCATCTTGGAGGCTCGGAATGGCCGGGAAGCTGTGGCAGCGATTCGAAACTCGCGGCCGGACTTGGTCTTTCTGGACGTCCAGATGCCGGAGATGGACGGATTCGAAGTCGTGCGCGAAGTGGGGGCGGAGCGTATGCCTCCCGCTGTCTTCGTGACCGCCCACGACCGGTTCGCAATTCAGGCATTCGAAATCAACGCCATCGATTACCTGCTGAAGCCGGTGACCGAGGAGCGGTTTGCGCAGGCGCTGGCCAGAGCGAAAACGCGCCTCTATTCCAGTCCCGGGGACGACGCCAGCCGCCAGATCATCTGCCTGCTGGAGTCGCTCGCTACGCCGCGGCGCTACTTGAAGCGATTAGCAGTGCGGTCAGCCGGTAAGACAGTGTTCGTCGATCTCGAAGACGTGGATTGGATGGAAGCCGCCGAAAACTACGTCCAACTGCATACTGGGCGCGCTAATTACCTGCTCCACGTTGCGATGAACACTCTCGAGAGATCGCTCGATCCCGAGATCTTCTTGCGGATCCACCGGTCGATCATCGTCAATATCAGCAGAATCAAGGAACTGCAACCGGGTGCGCACGGAGAGTATGTAATCACGCTCGACAGCGGTGTGCGGCTTCAGTCCGGGCGAACTTATTCCGAAAAGCTGAAAACTATGTCCGCAAACCCGTTCTGATTCTTCTCATCCTCCGCTTCACCCCATTATTCCTCCGGTTGGTCAAAATCGAGTTCCCAAACTAAAACTCACGGCGCAGACTCGCATTCGATGGAGGTCGCGAACCATGAATGATGAATCTCTGGCTGAGTTGTCGGGTGTGAGCAAGCGCTTTGGAAAAGTTCTAGCGCTTGACGGGCTCAACCTTGATGTGCGGCGAGGCGAGTTGCTGGCGGTTCTCGGACCGAACGGTGCGGGAAAGACCACTGCGATTTCCCTCATGTTGGGGTTGCAGCAGCCCGATACAGGCACGGCCAGCCTGTTTCGCCAGCCGCCGCAGCGTTTGCAAGCGCGGCGCCAAGTCGGGGTGATGATGCAGGAAGTAACGCTCGCGGAAGACCTGCGAGTGCGCGAACACATCGATCTGGTCGGTCATTATTATCCGGAGCCGTTCACGCCGAAGGCGGTGCTGAAGATGACGCACATGACGCCTCTCGCCGATCGCCCCTATGGAAAACTTTCCGCCGGGCAAAAGCGGCAGGCGCAGTTCGCGGTGGCGGTCTGCGGTCGTCCGAAGTTGCTGTTTCTCGACGAACCCACCGTGGGCATGGATGTGCAGGCGCGCGAAGTGATGTGGGACACCCTGCGCACTCTGGTGGGCGGGGGATCGTCGATTGTCCTGACCACGCACTATCTGGAAGAAGCTCAGGCGCTTGCGGATCGCGTGGCGGTCCTGGCCAAGGGGCGCCTGATTGCGTCGGGAACGGTGAGCGAGATGCGCGCGCTTGTCTCACGCAAGCGAATTATCTGCTCGACCACACTGACCTTCGAGGAAATCGCCACCTGGCCGGGCGTGGAGAGCGTGGCCCGCGACCGGGACTTGCTTCACATCACGGTGGCCGACGCCGAGGAAGTTGCGAGGCGTTTGTTGATCGCGGACCCGAAGCTCCGGCAGCTGGAAGTGCACCGTGCCGGGCTGGCGGAAGCCTTCACCGAACTTACCCAAGAAACCACTCAGGAGGCCACGTCATGAATGCCACAACTTTGTCTGTCGAATTGAACGGAAGTGCAACCATGCCTGGCGGGCGCCTGTTGGGAGCTTATCTCGCCGAGGCAAAATACGAATGTATACGGGCGCTGCGCACGCCTGCGTTTGCCATCCCGTTCCTACTGCTGCCGATTGCGCTGTATGTGCTATTCGGAATCTTGCTGGCAGGAAGCATGAGCCATGGCGATCCAACCTTCGCGAAGATCATGTTCGTGAATTGGTCCGTATTCGGAGTGATGGGTCCTGGAATGTTCGGCTTCGGCATGATTGTGGCCCAGGAGCGAGACCACGGTCTGCTGACGTTAAAGCGCGCACTGCCGATGCCGCCCGCTGCCTATTTTCTAGCCAAGATGTTCATGACGATGACGTTCGCCGCGATCATCATGATTACGCTGATCGTGCCTGCGCTGACCCTCGGGCATGTGCGACTGGGTTTGCGCCAAATCCTCGCCGTTTCTTTGCTTGACATTCTGGGGTCGCTGCCGTTCTGCGCCGTTGGTTTCTTCATTGGCACGCGCGCCTCCAGCAAGAGCGCGCCCGCCTTCATCAATCTTGCTTATCTGCCGATGATGCATCTCGGAGGTTTGTTCTATCCCCTACCGAAATCTGTTCAGCCGATTGAGTTCCTATCGCCGGCGTTCTATCTGGACAAGCTGGGACTTTGGGTGGCCGGCGTTCCGAATCTGGATCAACTGCCGAGCGGTGCGGTTGGTCCTTCGAGTCATGGGTCCCCGCTCGTTTATGCCGGGGCGCTTGTGGGAGTGACACTGCTGTTCGGCGTGCTCGCAATCCGTCGTCTGGCAGGAACTGCCAGCCAGAAGTTGGCACCCAACGCGGAACGATCCGTGCCGCTTGCATTGCAGGCGTAACTATCCATTCCAAGGAGAGGCAACGATGAGTGAAATTGCTACTATACCTCTGCTGGCCACGATCGGGCAGCCCGATGTCGTATCGAGTATCGAAGCCCGCCTGTTCGTTCAACTTGCCCATTGGATACCTGCGAGCGTTCATCACTGTCTCGGTGCTCGCCCATCATGCGGTTCTGGCGTACCGTCCCTTCGCGCCGCCGGTGCCCGCCTCGCTGGTGGCAAGCCTTTCCCGTGGTCGATAGCCAACGCGGGAGCGGCTTCGCTTTGTTCGTCGGATTCAACGATGTGTTTTTCATGTCGCTGATGTTCTTTCTCTCCGGATTGTTTGTGTGGAGAAGCCTCCATCGCAAGGGAGCCGCCGGCTTTTTGCGTGAGCGCGTTCTCGGCTGGGAGTGCCGTTTGTCATAACCGCTGCCCTGATCGCGCCACTCGCCTATTACCCGACCTATCTTCGTACTGGAACATCCAGGGGATTGGCTGGCTTCTGGCATCAGTAGCGATCGCTCGGCGATTGGCCGCGGGTCCGGCATGGTTCATTTGGGCTCTGCTCGCGTTCGACTGCATTGCTGCGGCGCTGTTGGTGACACCGAACCACCAGAACGTTACCTCACCAGAGAACAACATCACTGGTGGAATCGCCTGACCATCTTGAAGCTCACCTCAGCATCAGGAAAGATCGCCAACATAACAGTTCCCACAGTGCCTCTCTGCCTGAATGGCCCAGTGACCGGACTCGGTTTCAGCGGCGGTCTTTCATGGATTGCTCATCCCGTTCACTACTGGCAACCTTGCCGCCTCGATTTCCGGTCACATCGTCTGGCCACAGAGCCCAGCAATCATTGGTAGCAACTGTCGATTGGCTTCCAGCTTAGGTATAAAAGCATCGACAAAGGCCAACGCATTCGTTGGCACGTCGCTACCGGAAAGCAATATAACCATCAGCTCGGGCCTTATGAGTTTTATTTTGTGCGCAACCTCGTGTCCGTTCATTCCAGGCATTTCGAAGTCGAGGAGCACGATGTCGCACTTGCACATTGCCACCAGCCTGAGCGCTTGTAACCCCGAAGCTGCGGTGATGACTGTATATCCAGATTTTTCGAGCAGCGCTTTCTCGTAGCGCAGTATCGCTGCGTCATCATCAACACACAGGACGGTCTTTTTTAGACTGGGATACGTTGAGATCACATCGGCCCCCTGCCAAATATCAGGAATGAATCCCGCCCGTGTTCCACGTGATTCGCACCTAAGACTCCAGGAAAGATGGTGAAATCCAGCAGGTAAACGTTTCAATCAAAATTGGCCTCATTCAGCTTGGACGACGGTTGCCTGTTCGCTTCCGGACAGAAAAGGCCGTCCATGGACACCTTCAAACACTACCGTTGCACAGCGGCATCCTATGTCCTTTGCCATCAAGCGGTTACACTTTGAACTCGATTGGTCACGGTCTTGCGGCGAGAGGGAGAGCAAGCTTGACAGCGGGCTGACAGTTTCCTCTTGGCAACTTCTGGTGCCACCGCAACGCCGGGCTGCTGAAGTCGATCCCATGGGAGCGCTACGCTACGAGTAGAAACGAGGTAACCGTGACGGGACTGCAGGATTTTCGTTTTGGATTGCGCCTCTTGGGTGGCGGCATGGCGGCACGCGCAAGAGGCTGGCAGACCGTCCACCGCTTCTCGCATAACCTGCGTCTTGGACTGCGCCTTCTGCGTAAAAACCCGGGTTTCGCTGCCGTCGCGATGGCGACCCTGGCGATCGGCATTGGGGCTAACACCGCCATCTTCAGCGTAATCTATGCCGTTCTCCTGGCGCCCATGCCATACCCGAACCCCGACCAATTGGTGATGGTCTGGTCGACGGTCCAAGGCGGCAACAATTCAGTTTCAGCAGGGGACTTTCTCGATTGGAGGCGACAAAACGCTACCTTTCAGGATTTGATCGCATGGACTGGCGCTGCCTACAACTTTGCTACTCCCGACCAACCGGAACGTATCGTTGGGCGGGCAGGAACGCCCGGCGCCTACCGCATGATGGGCGACACGCTCTTCCTGGGCCGCGATTTCTTACCGGAAGAAGGCGAGGTTGGTAAAGACCACGTTGTGATCCTGACGCATCGTCTTTGGCTGCATCTCGGCGCCGACCGCGACATCATTGGCAAACCAATCAAGATGAACGGCGAGCCTTACACCGTGGTTGGCGTGAACCAACCTGGCCAAACCGATCGCCTGGAATCCCAATTTCTGGTGCCGCTGTCATTCAAGCCCGACCAGATCAACCACGATTTCCACTGGCTGCTGGTGATCGGCCGTCTCAAAACCGGGGTGTCGCTTGCTCAGGCGCAGGCTGACATGAACGTGGTCACGGCTCGCATCGCGCAGCAGCATCCGCAGTCCAACAAAGGTTGGAGCTCGAGTGTCGAACCGCTGCACAATGATTTCTTCCCCAAGGAGACCCAGAGAATTCTATGGCTGCTCATGGGAGCAGTTGGTCTTGTACTGCTGATCGCCTGCGCGAATGTAGCCAACTTGGTGCTCGCGAAAGGCACGACTCGTCTCAGAGAAGCCGCAGTCCGTACTTCGTTGGGCGCGACGCGATGGCAACTCTTTAGCCAATTTCTTAGCGAAAGTCTGGTTCTGGCTGCCATCGGTGGTGGATTCGGGATAGCGCTGGGCGCAGTTCTTCTGCGACTGCTCGTGGCCAGGCTGCCCCCGAACCAACTCCCCTCCGAGGCCGACATTACGCTAAATCTGCCTGTGCTCCTGTTCAGCCTGGCAGCCACCACGATTGCAGGTGCTCTCTTTGGTTGTGTTCCGGCTTTGCATGCTTCACGTGTCGATCCGAATGAAACCTTGAAAGAGGGCGGGCGTTCCGCCACGGGCTTAGCACGTCATCGTTTGCGAAAGACCCTTATAGTATGCGAATTTGCGCTGGCGTTGACATTGTTATCTGGCGCTGGGCTCGCCTTACACAGTCTATGGAACTTGTCCCGGGTCGACCTGGGCTTCCGCGCCGGCCACCTCCTGACATTCGGATTGGAACCGCCAAAGGAGGAGCCCTTCCAGTCGACACACATCATCAATTTCTACCGCGAAGTCCTGGATAAGATCAAAGCCCTGCCGCGTGTTGTGAATGCCGAAGTGGCGACGGGAATGCCGCTTCAGGGTGTGCATTTTGGCATGCCATTCAGTGTGGCCGGTCAGCCAGTCATCGACCCGGCGAGCCGGCCCGGTGCCGGTTTTCAGATGGTCACACCGGAATACTACGAAACGCTTGGAATCCAACTACTGAAAGGGCGGCGTTTCACCGAGCAAGACTCGGCCACTGCTCCCCGCGTAGCCATCGTGAATGAGACCTTCGTCCGCCGCTTTCTGCCTGGTGTCGACCCTCTTAAACAGCGGATTTTGATCGAACAATTAGTCCCAGGACAGACGAAATTGGGACCACCGGCGGAATGGCAGATCGTAGGTGTATCTCGCAACATTCGCAACGCTGGCATGCGCGGAGAAGGTTTTCCTGTGATCGATGTTCCTTTCCAGCAAAGTCCCTGGCCGGGCGCCGGGGTGGTAGTGAGAACCGCTGGAGATCCCGCAGCGATGAGCAAGGCAGTTGCCGCCGCGATTCACTCCATTACCCCCGACGTGCCGCTTGAGGAGATTCGGACCATGGATGAGATTGTCGACCAATCTCTGGTGAACGACCGCTTCATGACCGCCCTCTATGGCAGTTTCGCTGGTGTGGCGCTGCTGCTGGCTGCTATCGGAATCTACGGCGTCATGACCTTCGTCGTTGCCCAGCGAAGCCATGAGATCGGATTGCGTATTGCCTTCGGTGCCAGCCCGGATCGTATCCTCGGCCTTGTCCTGAAGGAGGGCCTGGCACTGGCCGCGAGTGGCCTGGGCCTCGGGCTGATCGGAGCATTCTTCGTTGGTCGCGTATTAAACGGCCTGCTCTATGGAGTTGGCTCCATCGATTCGATCGCCTTGTGTGCGGTGGCAATGACGCTGTTCGCGGCTGCCTTTCTCGCTTGTTACGTTCCCGCCCGCCGCGCGGCCAGAGTCGATCCCATGGTGGCGATGCGCTACGAGTAATCGCTCATAAATACCTGAGCAAAATTTGCATGCACCTAAGCGGACCATGCCAAACAAGTTCTCGACGTGGTATTCCCAACGGCAACAACCCATTCCACTGTGGCGGGGTCCAGTCACCTCAATGGCTTTTGCGCTTCCCGCCAGGTAGGCAAGAGCGAGGTAGGCCGCCATTAGATAGTGGGTTAATCTCGTATTTCAAGGCGTACCTAAAGAGTACTTAGAAGTCTTGCACTGCGGAGCGGCAACTCTTAAGCTGGGCCGCCACGGCTGCCGGCGCAGCCGAGTAAAACCCGTTCGGACTCATGGTTCCAGGCTCCCGGATGGCACTCCAGACCTTCAGACTTTGGTCAAACAGGCCGCATGCCTTTTGCAGGAGGGGCAGCTTGCGGCCGGATTGCCTCTCTTTCTCCGCAACCTTCATTTGTGCGTCGCCCTGCCCGGCGTAAGAATTGGCGATCACATAAAGAGCTTCCTCGCTTGGCGAGGCTGAGTCGGAGATCGTGGCAAGCGTCATGGCTTCTTCGTAAGCTTTCGCCGCGCCGCCGGCGTCTCCGTGACCCAAAAGGGCGGACGCAACGCTGTTATAGTCGGCAGCAAGGCGCAGGCGCGCATCCTCATTCTTGGAGTCCTTGGCATAGATTCTTGCGGTGATCTCCAGCGATTTCCGGTAATAGCTGAGCGCTACTTTTTCGTTCCCAGCGCGCTGATAAACCGCCCCAGCCGCATTCAAGGCGGCAGATTGTACCCCTTGCACTTCGACATTGTTGGGATCGTGGGCGAGGATTGCGCTCATCATGCTGAGCGACCGATTGGCCGCGGAAATAGCCTCTTGCCGGTTGGCCGTGCGGGATACAGCATCCCCCAAGTTGCTGTAGTCGTCAGCCAAACTGAGTTGAGCCCATTCATCACGCGGATCAGCAGCACTGAGCCGACTGGACAGTGCAAGCGTGTCACGCGCAGCCTTTACGGCTTCTGCATACTCTCCGTTGGCCATGCGAACTACAGAGATGCGCTGATACACACCGTGCAGATTGTCCTGCAATTTGGGCGTGGGCGAGTGCGTTACCAAGTTCGCGAAAAGTGACTGAGCCGCCAGATACTGTTGGAGCGATGCCTGCCTCTGCCCAGACAGAAGCAACTGGTCTCCCATGCGGACCACGGCAGCTCCCATGGAACGCTGCGCTGACTCGTCCCCCGGTCGCAACTTTGCTAGGCGCTCGGTAACCTCCATGTTCTTGCGTCGTGCTACCAGGGCAGCATTACGGTCGCCGAGATTCGAGAGATTGAAATTGCCGCCGAGGATGTCCGCCTCAACGTCATAGTCGCTGGCCAACTCTTGCAGCACGCGGGCGTCCTGGGGATGAGAAAGAAGTGCCTTCTCGCCCAAGGCAACGGCTTGCTGTACGTCCTGATAAGCTTCCGCGGTCTGGCCCGAGGAAAGAAGCTTCTCAGATACGGCGCAGTAGGAATTGGCCAGCGCGATGATGCTGTCGACGCTGTGTGGATCGGCCGCATAGATCTGTTTACGAATTTCCAGCGCCTTTTGAAAACTGCGGAGCGCCCCGGTCGTGTCGCCCAAATTCGCCGCGAACTGACCTCCCTGCGCCTCGCCAATCCTGCCGTAGGCGGAGGCTAGTTCGGCAATCAGTGAAATGTCTGACGTGGACTCTTGGGACAGACTGTCGAGGTATTCCAGCCCCCGCTCAACAATCAGTTTGCGAGTGGCGGTGGTTCCCGGTACCGCGGAGACAGAATCATGAATCTCGAAGATCAGCGAGTTGGCGAGCCTGCGCACGTCGTTGAACCGCCTCTCGGCACGGGCCCTCTCCGCACGAGCCACGTGCGCTTCGCGCAGAGAGACTGCAGTCCCCAGGATCAAAGCCAGCCCAGCAACGGCCGCGGCGGAGATCCCGGCCCGATGACGGGTGGCGAATTTCCGCGCTCGGTACTGCAGCGATTCGCCGTGCGCCGAGACCGGCAAATTCTCGAAGTGACGGCGGATGTCCTCGGCAAACTGTTCCACCGACCCGTAGCGGCGCTCCGGTTCCTTGCGCAGAGCCATCAGAATAATGTTGTCAAGGTCTCCGCCGAGCTGCGCGCTGAGTCTTACCGGCCGAGATCGGCGCGAAGCGCTGACTGTTTCTGGAGTGACCTCCTCCCGCCCTTCTTCGGTTGCAAACGCAGTCCGCCGGACGGCCAGGCTGGGCTTCTCCGGTTCCTGTTCGCAGGCGGCTCTGGCAAGGGCTTCCGGCGTGCGCAGTGCGACTCGATACGGCGGATGCCCGGTCAATAATTCATACAGGACCACTCCCAGGGAGTACACGTCGCTCGCGGTGGTGATGGGCTCACCCTTGACCTGCTCGGGACTCGCGTAGGCTGGCGTCAATATCCGCAGGCCAGTTGTGGCTTGATCAATGCCGTCAGATGCTTCTGGATCCCGGATCTTCGCAATTCCAAAATCGATGAGCTTGGGCGACCCCTCTCGGGTTACCAGGATGTTGTTGGGTTTGATGTCGCGGTGGACAATAAGGCGGCGGTGAGCGTATTGCACTGCGGAGCATACTTCGAGGAAGATCTTCAAACGGGCATCAATGGTCAGTTGATGGTCATCGCAGAACTCCGCGATGGGCTGTCCGTCGACCAACTCCATCACAACATACGGGACCCCGTCTTCGGTGGTGCCTCCCTCGAGCAACCGGGCAATGTTGGGATGCTCAAGATTCGCCAGAATCTGGCGTTCGTCGCGAAACCGCTCTAACGCTAAGGGTGTTGTGAGCCCCATTCGAACGAGCTTGATCGCGACCTGTTTCCTGTACTGGTCATCGGCACGAGCGGCGCGGTACAACGTTCCCATGCCGCCCTCGCCGATCATTTCGAGAATTTGGTAGGGTCCGATACGGCATCCCACCAAGAGCCCCTCTCGCAGGGTCCCATTTTTCAGAGTGACATGGACTGGCGATTGCAGGAGCCCGTCTTCGCCGTCACCTGTCTCCAGCAAGAGCGACTCTACTTCCTGCCGAAGGGCGTGATCGTCACGGCAAGCATCATCGAGAAACGCCTTTCTTTGTTCGGGAGCAAGATCGAGCACCTGCTCGAGGACGGCTTTGACCTGTTGCCATCGCTCAGGAATCATGAGCATCGCTCCGTCGCAATTCCCGCTGCAGCCACATGCGGGCAGTCGACCATTCACGATTCACGGTCGCGGGGGAGATCCCAAGCACTTGCGCAGTGTCTTCGATCGACAAGCCACCAAAGAAACGTAGATCGACGATTTGGGCCTGGCGTGGATCCATGCTGCTGAGCGACTTCAGCGCGTCATCCAAGGAGACTAAATCCACTTGCGACGTCTCCGGCAAAGCTATGGCTTCGTCAAACGTGAGCGTGACGCAGCCGGAGCCTCGCTTGGCAGCGCTTTTGGAACGGGCCTGATCCACCAGGACCTGGCGCATCAATCGCGCGGCGATGGCCAAAAAATGGCCGCGGTTTTCGGCTCGCAGCGAGGATTGTCCTGCCAGTCTCAAATAGGCTTCGTGGACCAACGCAGTACTTTGCAGCGTCTGATGTTGATGGCCGGCGAGACATTTCCCGGCGATTCGACGTAACTCCTGGTAGACAACGGGGATCAGGGCTTCGCGCGCGTCCTCATCGCCATCGCCCCAGCGGGCAAGCAACTCCGTGACCTGATTGGAAGAAGAACTCACAGCCGCTCCCCGCGCGGACCGGTCGGGCTTTTGGCGGAAAACAGTACCCCGCCCACCGTGCAAAGTCAAGAACCGACTATGAGTTTGGAGACATTGCGCCCGATCCAGTTGATCTTGAGGTGCCGCAGACCTTTTTTCGAGCAAGGACCGTCCACGCTCAGAAAAATGTTGAGAGGGGTGAGATAAGTCGCGAGCTGTTTCCGAATTTATAGATAACGGGGTCTGGGAAACGCCGATCCCGCACCTGGTCGGAAAGTTTGAAGCGACCGAAAAACGAGGAGAGACACGATGGACCCCATCAAAGATGTGAAAAAGCATGATTTCCGTTCCGCCCCTCTGAGCACCAAAGAGGCAACCATTCCTATTTTCCGGAGCACTCGAGTCCGGCTGTTTCTGTTCGCACTGCTTTTGTGCGCGTGCGGCAGCGCGATGGCATCCCAGCCCTTTGTGATTCAGGGGCCCACGGTCGTGCAAAACAACTGCCTGTTATCGTCCTTTGCTTGCGCCAGCATCTCCTATCCTGCGGGTTCACCGATCACCAGCAAGGGAAGGGTAGTGCAGGCGAACACCGGCAACCTGGAATTCGATATTCCCGTGGTCTCCAACATTCTCAGTAACGCGGCTGGAAGCCTTCAAGTGACATTCGCAGTAACCGCCACCGCCACTGGCGGAGCCTCCGGAGAGGTACAGATCAATTCAGCCAGAACCGTACTGACTGGCCCCGGTTCCGCCACGCTGAAGATTCCGGTTCCGGTCGAGTGGGCCGAGAGTGAAGTGCGGTTCCAAATCACCTACTCTGTGTCAGGAACTAAAGTGATTTGTAACGGCAAACTTGGCTGCAAGATTTACCCGTTTAGCTACTCCAATTCGACAACCGGACCGAATCTATCATCGATCGCTCTGGGCATCCCCGCCCCGCTTTGGCTGGATGGCACTCAGCAACCCGCTGGTCCTATTCCTGCCGATGCTTTCATGGTCCTGGTTACTCCACAGGCCGCTTTCCAACTCCTTCTCCAGCCTGTCGGAATTGTGTACGCACCCGTGGGCAATGCTCTCGACGCAAAATCCAACCTGACTTTCACCGAGGTCTCGGGCACCAGTCTGCAGTTCGTGAAATCCCAAAGTTCAGCCATGGGACTCACCCAGGACGACAGAACGAATTACCAAGGGAACGTCACTTACAGTTTTTCACTCCTTGGCAGTAGCCTGGTCAAGCTCGGTTTTAATTTCTCCGGATACTGGGACAATGCGGTGGAAAACGACCAGCAGCTTTCGTCGACCACTTCTACCCTGACGACGAATCAACAAAGTTCCTCACTGGGCGTGACGAGCTATCCTGAATCAGGCGAACCTCCATTCAACCAAATCACCTACGCAACCCAGCCGTTCTGGGACGATCTGATTTTGGCGGTCATCAATCCTCACTTTGCTGTTTGGTCCTATCCAACCGGACCCCTCATCCAACCCATCGGAAACGACGCGAACGTGGGAATCGTAGAGTTGCGAATCCGGCGGCTCGACCAATGTGTCAACACGCCGGCTGCGATCCAGCCAACGTCCTCTACGGCGGGAACCTGGCAGCCTGGACAGGCTTACAGCGTGGGCGCCATGGTTCTCGTTGAAAATAGCTACGTGCAAGTTGCCACTACCGCGGGTGTGAGCGGGCCGGTAGCACCAACTTGGGCCCCGGCAAACGGATCGACCACCCCCGACGGGGGAGTCAACTGGACGAACGAGAGCGCGCACCTGATCCCGGTGAACGCGATGCCTGGGGTGCAGTACGATTGGCTCGCTTCCAGCGATTGTGCCAACCTTGCCAAGGTGGACCAGTTCTGGGTGAAGAAAAGCCAGTCCGCCAGCCCATACTCCTACGTTGCGGACTTGAGCCATACCGGCACAGACGAAAGCAGCGCACTCACGACCTACGGCACTGATAACCTGTTCAGCAGCACGTACACCGAGTCCTCCTCGCTGCAAACGACGTCGAAGGTCACGAGCGTGGGCAGCAGCTCACTCGGCGTCACCGCCGATGTTTCGAGCTTGTTGCAAGACTTGGGGATCAGCTTCGGCGTCGGTACAACGTCCACCACCACTCAGACGTACTCCAACGTGAGCACCCAAAGCCTGCAAGTGGCTCAGGTGACCGAGCATGTCGTGGCAGCCACGAATTCGGTTCACGACACGATGTCCCCGCCCGCGGAAATACTGGTCAATGCACAGCTTGATACGTACTTCGAGGGAATCGCGCTGCAGATCCCGAGCATGCAGCTTACGCCGCCTCCCGCGGCGGCGATCAGGCCAGCGATGGCTCAAGTCGAGGCGCCCGTCGAGGAAAACTCGCCGAGCTACCTGGTCGTGAAGCCGGAGGGTACTGTGGATCAAGAAGTGCTGGAACAGGCGCACGCAGCGGCGAGCTTGCGGCATCCCGACGAATCGCTGCCGGTTCCTGAACCGGGAAAAGCTGTGCTGCACAGGCCAGCGCAGCACTAGACACAATCACTGCCACGATGAGTCTGGACTCGCTCGGCGAGCCCAGACTCAATTTTTTGGCCTGTGGATCGTGCTGAGCCTCAAACAGCCAGCTCATACTTCTCTGGTTGACGTTCGAGGGATTGCTTGCAGCTCGCACAGCAAAAGTAAACTTCAGTTCCAATGCGAGCTGATGTCTGTTTCACAGTGCTTACATTCATCAGCGTGCCGCAGGCCGGATCGCGAGCTTCGCGACGTCCTTCTGCGCTGCCACAACCTTGCCTCGGGCCGCCTCTATCTGAACGATCTCGGCCAGAATGCTCACCGCGATCTCTTCCCGCAACCTGGCATGCAGGTCAAGGCCGGCGGGAGCGCGAATCCGGCTCACTCGATCAGGCGGAACTCCGGCTCCTCGCAGAAGCTCCAGCCCTTTGTCACCCACGGAGTGCGGTGACAACGGTTCGTTCGCGTTTCCTGGGGACCCTCGCGACTAAAAGCGGAGCTCATCCAGGGTGGTCCGCCAGCCATGCCCCTTCCCTTAAGACCCGGTCCCGTCGGTGGAAGCAAAGCTTGGGGTTGGTCCGAACCAGGCAAAAAAAATTGCACCGCTCTGATCCAATCCGGCCCGGTTTTCCGAATTAGTAAGTGACAGGGGAGCTGGGGAGACCTGGGGACAGAGCCTCCACCGAACCCGACGGAATAAATTCTTGAAACCGAAAGGATTGTTTATGCGGATACGATACACGTTCTGGTCCATGGCGCCTTCGCTGGTGCTCCTGATGGTCAGCACCCAAGCCAAGCTGTTCGCGCAATACACGATCTCTACCCTGGCTAACAGCACGGCCTCGACGGGCATCAGCGCGCAGGGGATCGCAGTGGACAACTGGAACAACGTCTACGTGACCGGCACCTTCGATCATTCCGGCTGGCTCGACTCGGGTGTAATCAATGTCGCCGGGGGCAACCTGGCTCTGGCCGCCGGCGCCACCTACCATAACGCTCCCTTCCCTGGTTGCGGACAGCCCTGGTACAACCTTGGGTTTTCGGATTTAGGAGGACTCGCCGTCGACAGTTCGGGGAGCCTTTACATCGCCGAGTCCGGCGGCGACGAATTGCTCCGCGTCAACGGCACGGCAACGTGCCTGATGAACGGCCAGAATGGGGCCGATGGCTTTAACGGAGTGGTGGTGGACAATGCGGGCAACGTGTACTTTGCTTCGAACACATACCATAAAGTGTATAAATTAGCGGCGGGAGCGACGACTCCAACAACTATCGCGGGACCGGGTAGCGGTGGCTGCGCGGGCGGGCAGATGGGCTATCCGGGAGGGATGGCGCGCGATAACAACGGGAATCTGTACCTCGCCGATCGAACGTGCAACGTTATTTGGAAGGTGAGTGGGGGTAACCTGGTGCCATTTGCGGGCAAGCCGGGTCAGAGTGGTTATGCAGGCGACGGTCTACCTGCCAACCAAGAGATGCTCAACGATCCAAGCGGTGTCGCGGTCGATCCCGACGGCAATCTCTATATCGCCGACACGGGAAACTTTCGCGTCTGGAAAGTCAACATCAGCAGCCTTGTGATGAGCACCATCGCGGGCAATGGCCGCCAGGGGTACTCGGGTGATGGAGGGTCAGCGACCAGCGCGGAATTCTACAATCCGTTCAGCCTTGCGATCGGGCAGGACGGCACGATTTACGTCGGCGATGCTGGGCTCAACCCGACCGCAGGCCAGGGGAATGTCAGGGTACTCAGACCCGCGGTTGCGACCATGATCAGCCCGACACCGGGGTCGGTGCTGATTTCGCCCGCGACCTTCACCTGGACCACTGTCACGGGAGCGGACGCCTACCGGCTGATGGTGGGCAGTTCTCCGGGCACGACCCAGTATTTCGACAATGCGAGCATCGCCCCAACCCAGAAAAGCGTGACGGTCAACACCATCCCGTGCGGCGGACCGGTGTACGTAACGTTGATCACCAAGTACGGTGGCGACTGGCTACCGGCCCAGTCCTATACCTACAAAAGCCAGACCAACTGCGCAGTTCTTGTAACTCCACCTTACATTTTTGGCGAAGTACTCCCCGGCACCTCCGTGATTTTCGGCTGGAGTGGAGCACCGGCAAACAGCGTGTACCAGTTCGACGTCAGTGACAAGGTGAACCCGATCGGGCAGGGAGACGTTTTCACCGCGTCCAACATTTCGGCAACGAATGTGATTGTTTCGGGGATTCCGTGTGATGGAAGAACCATCTACGTGCAGCTGTCCACGCTGGGAGCAAGCGGCTGGCTAAACCCAGTCCTTTACACCTACAAGGCATGCAAGGCGGTCAACAGTGTGCGTGCATCACCTACCACGCTGCCGCAGCAAGGAGGCACGGTTACCGTTTCAGGGACGGTCACAAACTATAACCCCACGGCAACCACCTTCAAGGTGCAACTGCAGCAATTACCGTGGCCGGTTCCGCCATGCTATATAAACCCCTACACGCACATGTACACCTGTCCCGTTCCGAGGATCGTCTCGTCGGAAACCTTGTACTCCGTGGCACCCGATTCCACTCAGACCTTCGACCTTAGCGTGACGGTGCCCGCCTGGTATCCGAGCGGACGCAGTTTCCTTTTCAGTGCGGTCGCGCAGGGACCCAGCTACGTCGATTCAGGGAGCGTAGTTGTGTTCGAGCAATAAGGATTTCCCGGGCGGTCCAACGGGAAAGGCAGCACGCTTGGACCAGGCCGGCGCCTTCGGGGGAAAGGCGCCGCCTCTTGTTTGAAGCAGGTACCGCTCAACCGGCATTAACCGGCCGCGTAGACGCGTGGTTCGCCACCATCTTGATCTTGAGGGATTTCGGTGCCCCGACGCTAGCAATCATCGCGTCGGTCGTCGGACCGATTTATGCGACACTCGGCTCTGTGAAAGCGTGGCCGCACAGGCAGTAAGTTTGAGTCGGTGGAAGTCATCATCCCGCAGGTGCTGACCACAACCAGCAAGATCACCTATGACACGTTCCGCTGGGAAATGATTGAGATTGAGACCAAGCGCACTCTGACTGAGTGTGCTAAGGATGGCGTCATCCCCAACATGATGAGCGTGGACAAGAAGAAGGTTCTCGAAATGGTACGGGCCGCAGCAGGAAAATAACTCCCCACAGCCCGCTTTAGTTCTCCCCTGATCCCAGGCTACGGTTCGGCTACGGTTGGGCTTGAAAATAGTCCCAATCGCACGGGTAAAATCGGAGTCGGTACTGAGAATCTAAACGGCCGCGTTGATTCTCATGGGTTTACGTTCTACGGCGAAGAATCCCTCCCTCTTCGCCAGCTCACTCATAGGTAGGCACTTAACAACTCCTACTGAACAGAACCCTCAGCCTTGGGCCCCATCTGGAGCGAAAGTGGAGCACAATAAGGCTTCGGAAAACTGCTTCATAGCCGCGATCGCATCGGGAGATGCGGTCTTGATGTAGTGGTTCTGTGTGGTCGCTACGGTGAAAAAATCGCTGTGAGCGATACTTGGACGCGCCGTGCCTATTGGTTCTGTTTTCAAGGGAGTACCATCGAGTCGTGCGGAGATACAGCAGTTGCTGTAGCGCACATTTTCCCGGTCGCCTCCCGAAAGTTCCGCTCGCTCGCCGCCTCAGCCCTCGAACCCTGCACAAAACACAGCCCCGTATCTGTGGCACGACTCGTGCTCTTGGGAACGAGTAAGGCCGGGAGGAGGTTATGCTGGTCCTTCACATTGAGAAAATTGGTGACCTGACAGTCGTTGAGTGCGAAGGCAGAATCGTACGGAGCGAAGAGGCCTTTAAATTACGTGAAGCAGTCACGTCACTACGAAAAACGCGAATTATTGCGCTTGATCTCTCGGAAGTACGCGCGATAGAAGGCGGCGGTCTAGGGACGCTCCTGTTTCTGCAACGATGGGCTTACGACCACGACATTCAATTCAAGTTGTTCAATCCTATTGGATCTGTGCGTGACAGGCTTGAACTCGTCAACTCGATTACAGAGCTCGACGTTGCTACGCTCTATGAAATGATGGCACTCCTGGCCAACGCGGATAGCCGCTACGCCCAAGCAGCCTGAGGCCAGTCTGATCCGTGATCCTGCAACGGACTATTTGCCCCTTTGGTCAAGACGGAAGCAAGAGGAACTTTGCTTGTGAGTGGAACGTTGAACACGGCGGTCCCCTGCAGACTGCAGCCTCCTTGCGAGCGACATCTTCACCGAACGGCACGAACGAGCTGGTAGAAAGGCAGGAGAAGCAATGTCATTGCGTTTTCTCGGAAGATGCGCCCCTGCTGGTTGGATTACTCTTTCGCTGGTCGCTGCGGCGTTTAGTCAGTCCGCCTCTGCTGGCCCAGCGATATCGGCCAATGACTTGGTACGTGCAGTAGTCGCTAACGAACTCAACGCTGAAGCCGGAGGTCACGGTCGCTGGATGTACCGTGTAGACAGAGAAGAACAAAGCAAGAAGAAAGCAAAAGAAGTTGTTCAGACCAGGCAGGGCTCTCTCGACCGACTGGTGGCAGTTGACGGACAAGAGCTGAACGCCAAACAGCAGCAGGACGAGAGGGAGAGGATTGGGAACCTAGTCCGAAATCCGGCGGAGCAGCAAAGACTCGAACAAACGAAGAAAAAAGATGCGGAGCAATGCCGAGCATTTTTCAAGATGATTCCAGATGCTCTCACCTTCATGTATGCAGGTCGGGACGGAGACCTGATCAAGCTGAGTTACCGTCCTAATCCAAGTTTTCAACCCCCTTCGCGCGAGGCTCGTGTCTTCCATGAAATGGAAGGTGAGATGTGGGTGCATGAAACGCAGCGAAGACTGGTGCGTATACGCGGGCAGCTTATGGCGAACGTGAAATTGGCCGGTGGGTTGCTGGGGTATTTGGAGAAGGGCGGTCATTTTAATGTCGAACAGCGCGAGCTTTTACCCGGTCAATGGGACCTCACCTTTATGGAAATAGACGTGAAAGGCAAGGCGCTCTTGTTCAAGACAATCGCTGTGCAAGAACAGGAGTATCGCAGCGATTTCCGAACGGTTCCCGACGATTTAACGCTTGCCGAAGCCGCGGACATGTTGACAAAAAAAGTCAACGTAGCTGCCAATCGATAGGTCTTAGCAGGGCATGGTCGCGGCTCGCGAAAAAGCACTGAAAGCCTACTTCGGGCTAGGCCCGCACCGCCTCGGACCGCGCCACCGCAATGCGCTGCCACTCAGGTCGAAGATGTTTTGGAGTGTTCCCATGAGTTGGAAACCAGTAATCCTCTGTGTCGATGACACGCCCAGCCTGCTAGAAGGCCAGAAAATGCTGCTTGAAGAGAACGGATATCGGGTCGTGACCGCGACCAACGGCAAAGAAGCGGTGCAAGCTTTCACGGCGCATTCGGTGGACTTGGTGCTGCTCGACTATCACATGCCAGAAATGAATGGTGGCATGGCCGCGGTGCGCATGAAGGATTCCAAACCGGACGTTCCTGTCGCACTCTTGTCTAGCGATGAATGCCTGCCCCTGCCCGATCTCGAAGCAGCCGATTGCTTCATCCCCAAGTCCGAGCCCATCATCAGCCTCTTGGAAAAGGTCGATTATTTGCTGAGCCTACGTTTTCTGTTCCGACCTTTCGACGGCTTGCAGGCGCGAGGTACCGGAGACGGCGCAGACACGCATGAAGCTGGACCAGAGTCGGACAGACCGGATGGCATCTCTATGAAAAATGACGGCATCCAAAAGACGCGGTGAATTCTGAAGACATGGCCCCTGAGAGCAAAGCCGGTCCGGGCCGCGGTACAGGCTACCATCTATGCGCTGCTGGACTATCTTGATCCTGGTGGTTTTGGCGGGGGACTTCGTATGTCCAGTGGCAGCAGGCCGGCGAAACCATATGCAGCCTTAGGAACTTCTGGCATGCCGCAGGCCGGCGCCACAAAATAGGTGCCGGTAACCCGCACGAGTATTGCCTAAACCTTTACGCTTTGAGCCGACGGAAGATGTCCGGCAGACACCGGAACAGAAAGGCGCAGTTCCCGTAAGGCACCTTACTGGTGAGGCATGCCAGGCGCCGGCGAGAGCTATTTGTCTTTAGAGTCATCAAGTTCAGTATCCACGACTGACAGTGTTCGCGGTGCAACTTGCCACAGTGCCTGGAGCGAAGAGGGCTCGAAGGCCCAACCGGCTCATCGGCTCGGTAAGGTTCTGCAAAACTCTGCTTTACTTTAGGGGTTGGGTGTCACATGATTGTTAAACTAGTTGCTTCCTCTCCCCTTATTTTCCGAGTGGAAACGGAAAGGTTGGGATCATGGACAGCGACCTCTCGCATCTGCTACCAGAATTACAGCACAATTGGGTGGCCTACGCTGTCGGGGCCGCT
>Ga0210406_10002852_pt1 | contig 19309 bp, 19 predicted proteins | sample IncBWC30MmetaG_FD_155454 | JGI IMG/M metagenome (GOLD analysis project Ga0210406, IMG submission 155454) | Forest soil microbial communities from Barre Woods Harvard Forest LTER site, Petersham, Massachusetts, United States - Inc-BW-C-30-M | ecosystem: Environmental > Terrestrial > Soil >... | reverse complement strand
TATGGAAAGCACGAAGTCCTTGAAGGTGATCCGATTGAGGGAATCGTCATTGCGAAGTTCCCGAACGTGAAAGCTGCAAAGGATTGGTATTACAGCGAGGCCTACCAAAGAGTCGCCAAGCACCGCAAAGACGGTGCGATCTATCACGGACTCATTGTTGAAGGTGTCACCTAATGCAACCAAACGCGGGCCCGATACGTCTTGCGATTGTAGGCGCGACTGGAATGGCCGGCGGATACGCCCTTCGCTATGCGCTAGGACACCACTCAGTCCAACGAGTGACGTCTATCGGACGCAAGAACATCGGCGTCTCGCACCCCAAGCTGAGAGAGGTTCTGCACCGGGACTTCGCGGACTGCTCTGCACTCGCGGAGGCGCTTTTCGGTCAGGACGCGGCAATCTTTTGTCTGGGCGCATATACCGGAGCGGTGACGGATGCTGAGCTCCGCACAATCACCGTGGCTTACACAATCGAGTTCGCGCGAGTTCTCCGTAGAAGCAGCCCTGAGGCGGCATTCTCATTCTTGAGCGGTAAGGGCGCGGACCCGACAGGCCGAAGTCGGATCTCTTTCGCGCGCTATAAGGGAGAGGCGGAGAAGGCTCTACTCGGGGCCGGCTTCCCGCGCGTCTATGTCTTCCGGCCCGCCTACATCTACCCCGTGGAGCCCCGGAACGAGCCGAATTTCAGCTATCGCCTCTTGCGCGCGATCTACCCCGCGTTTCGGTTGCTCTTCCCCAACCAGGTGATTCGGTCCGACGGCTTGGGGCGGGCCATGGTGGATGTTGCGCTCCAGAAAACACCGGAACGAGAAAGCCAGATTTTCGAGAACCGTGACATCCGAGCGATGGTCGATTCGTTTCAGCCTTCCGCGCGTGATTCAAATACGTCGGCCACTTCAACAGAGGAGTCGGGCGTCGAGTGATACAAGGTCATCTCATCTCGATCCTGGCGCCCCTTGGGGTTGGCGTGATCGCCCTGGTTTGCACGATCACTATTTACCTGGTGCCACTCAGGGCCACCGTCAACCTTGTTCGTCGCGTAAGAAGGCGCGGTCATGTCGGCACGCCCTGGATCGATCTGGGAATTTTTGCCCGTGTAGTGTTTTACGCGTCCCTCGCGCACCTCCTAGAGATGGCATTTTGGGCGGCGTTGTTCATGATCTGCGGAGAATTTTCAGACTTCGGAACCGCCTTTTATCACTCAGCGGTGAACTACACGTCACTTGGTTACGGTGATCTCATTATGTCGCCTTCCTGGAGACTGTTGGGTCCGCTGGAAACGGCGAATGGAATGCTTCTGTTTGGAGTTTCGACCGCAATGGTCTTTGCAGTCATGCAGTGGCTGATTCAAACCAGGTTTACGGATCTCAAGCCCTGAAATATCTCTGGTAAAACGAGAACTCCATTTTTCCCGTCAGACGCAATACGTTAGGCAATTCAAGGTCGCCGCCCTACCTTAACAGCGAGTACAGCAGTTTCTGCCCTGCAGCTTCTGAAGCTCAACCGATATTGCGGACAGGCAGAGGCAATCCATTTGGACAAAAAACGCTGGAGCCTTCCGGACAAATGCTGGAACCAACGTCTCGACGCAACGGACTCAAGCCCAACTCACTCAAATAATCGCGGCGGTTTTCCAAACCGCCGCTGAACTTGAACGCCGGAAGCTGACGGTTCCGTAGGCGTTGCTGAGCAATAGGGGTAAGCCGCACTGGTTCAAACAACCGCTGAAGCGGCCCGGCCATTCGGCACAAGATCTATGGGTACGTTCAGTCGAATCACAGCGGTCAGCTTGCTTGTGGCTATCGAAGTGTGTCTTCCGGTTCTGCCGCGAGTTTGGGCGCGGTGCGAAGAAACTTCATGAGTCCTTCGCCGGTGGCCTTGCCTGCCCGCTTCCTGAAAAAGTCGGCCGCGGTTTCCACCACTCCAACTTTTTCGGCGACCTCTGCCGCGATCCATTGGTTCAACGACACGCCATCTTCTTTCGCGAGCCGCTGGGCAGCCTTCTTGATGGAGAGGGGAAGCTTCAATGGATAGGTAGCTTTGCTCATGGTTTCACCTTCTTTAACAGGTCGCCCGGACGCAGTACAGAAATCCTAAACCGCTCCGCGGGCCCGGCAAAGTCTGCGGCGTTGTAAGTCACCAGCGCATCTGCCCGGCCATTGATCGCGGCCTCGAGCACCATCTCGTCATTCGGGTCTCGGGACTGCGGCCGCCACTGAAAATGAACTTCGACCGGTTCGATCAACGCGGCTAACTCCGCCAGAAATTCTTCAATCGCCTCGGGTGTCAGGCCCTGTGCCAGCCGTATCAGAGGCCGTTAGTAGTTTATGGCCATGCACACCTCAGGTTCCTCAGGTGTAAGGGTTGTTACCGGAGACAGATTGGGGTAAGATTGTCTTACCATGGAAACCAAGGTTTCAACGAAAGGTCAGGTCGTTCTTCCCGGTCCGATTCGCCGCAAACTTGGCCTCCGGACAGGAGACCCACTCGACGCAAAGGTGGAGGGGGGGCGCATTGTGTTGACGCCACGAAGCACGCGCGCGCGGAAAGTAAGTATTGTCGTTGACACCATTACCGGCCTTCCGGTTCTGAGCGCGGGTCCAGACGCTCAACTCTTGAGTAGCAAACAGGTCCATGAGATTTTATCCGACTTCCCATGAAGTATCTCCTCGATGTGAACGGTCTCGTTGCGCTGGGTTTCCTCCAGCACGAATTCCACGAGCGGGTCGCTAGCTGGGTGCACACTCTGGCCTCAAGGGAGGGTCTGGAACTGGCAACTTGTTCGATTACGGAACTTGGCTTCGTCCGGGTCCTCGCACAGGCACCGCAGTATGGATTCACCATCGCCCACGCACGCACCCTATTACTCCGCCTTAAGACGGGAAATTCGTTGAAGTTCACTTTCATCCCCGATGATCATGATGTCTCGCATATTCCAGCTTGGGTCAAGATTGCAAAGCAAACTACCGACGGCCATCTCGCACAACTGGCCAAGGCGAAAAGCGCAATTCTTGCGACGTTGGATGAGAGAATACCCGGAGCATTCCTAATCCCTACCCGAAGGTGAAGTAGCCGCCTTAAGGGTAGTGTTTTAGATTTGCACCAAGACGGGCTGAGCGGTGCACAATCGTTCGGATCGCACTACGATTCCATTCAGCTGTTCGTCCCGCGGATTTTTGAGTCGTGGGGCAATCCTCAGCCCTCGCCGATTGGCTAAGATCGCAGAATCAGCCGGCTTCTCGGTTCTCGAACTCTCAAGAGTCATTCCCTGAACGGAATATAGCGACCTGTTTTTAGCTGTTCCTGCAATCATGGAAGAATTTCCAGGCACGCGACCAACGACCGCAATACTGATAAGGGCGAGGTCGGTGGTTCAAGTCCACTCAGGCCCACCATTCAAATCACCAGTAAATACGCGGCGATTCCCACCTTTCCCTTTTTCGGGGACCTCCCTCAAAAAAACGTTTTGTCAACCGTTTGTCAACTTCACGTTTAGCCGGATCCCATTGCACTCAGGGTAGTCCGAGGCATCCTAGCTCTCGTAACCATCCTGGTCGGACTCGGTGCTCAAGAAATAACTCGCCCCGAAAGCACTTCTGTATCCTTTCGTTGACTCAAGCGTCTAATCCTCCCGTCGGTTCTCCGCCGTTTCCCATTTGATCCACTTGAGATCGAGCACAAAGATCGAGTAGAAAACTGGGACCAAGAGTAAAGTGATGAAGGTAGCGACGGCAAGTCCGCCGATCTGGGCATAGCACAAAGGTTTCCAGAGCGGGCCACCTTCAAGTGCGAGAGGGAACAACGCAAGGATAGTTGCGGCCAATCAGCGGCTGCCTGGGACCTTGCGATCTTCCCAACGTGTCACTATTTCGAACGAGAGCGGCACCCGGTGGTTAGGGGAAATTACAGAATTCGAGCAATACCGGGATCTCGTTGACTGGGCAAGTCGATCCAGGGACGCGGGCGCATTGCTCCCGCTGCCGAAGGAATTTCAGCGACACACGCTGCATCCGTTTCGCAAGTAAGCGGGGCGGGCGGCAAGGCAGATTGAAAATTGCGCTCTACGGAGGATAAGCGATGCGGAAGCTACTTTTGGTTGGACTGCTGGCAGCGTTACTGATGCCCGTTCTGGCGAGTGCACCCGCCACGGAATTACGCGAGGACCAGACGCTCAGAATTCCAGCCGCAATTGAAACGCGATCATGCGGGGCGTGCTATCACCACCCAACCCAACGCCGAGCAAGCCCGTCGGCGGCGAAGTTGTGTACGTCAGCGCTCCAAACCCAGTCTGGGTAGAAGCCTTTCCCGGAATCCCGGCAATCACCACGCTCGGAAGCCCGAAATTCGGATGGTTGAACACATTAAAGAACTGGGTGTCGAAACGTAGCTTTACACGCTCGGTTGACGCAAACCATTTCGTTAGATAAAAATCGCTCCATGCAAAATCGGGACCGCGGAGAGCGTTGCGGCCGACATTGCCGAATTGACAAGTCTTCGGACTGTCGCCGCCATAGCACGCGCCCGTGCTTGGATCCACTACGGAGACCAACGCATTTGGATTGAGCCATTGCACGGTGCCCGGTTGGGTGACGCCGGGAATCGGTTGATGCTCATAGAGCGGGACACCGGGAATCACGCTGGCGAATTGCGGCCCACTGCCGTTCACAATGCCACTACCACTAGCAGAATACGGCGCGCTCAGAACGGAGAACGGAATTCCGCTGTGCCAAAAGACGGTTCCCGACACTTGCCAGCCATTCAGCGCGTAGGCTAGAGAGCGGTTTTTGAACTTGAGGCGGAGTTGGTAGACATATTGTGCGTTGAGATTCTGGCGGATGTCGTAGTCACATGGACCGTAGTCGCGCGCTAAGTCTCCGGGGAGCGGGGAAAGGATTCCTCCGGCCGAGAACTGCAGGAATCCGCCATTGGAGACGGTGTCCATGCAACGGCTCAACGTGTAGTTCAGTTGTCCCATGAAGCCGTGGCTGAGGCGCTTCATTGCGGTGATTTGCAAGCCGTTGTAGTGACTGTTCGCACCTGTGGAAAATTGCGTGACTGCGCCGAATCGGGGATCCGTCGATTGCGCATGGGGAAACGGCGCAAAACAACCCGCACAGACCGTTTGATACCCGTTCACTTGTGTAAGATACGGTTGGTTCACGGCGCGGGTGCCGACGTATTGCGCGTGGATGCTTGCTGTTGATCCAAACTGATGTTCCAGGCCAAGACTCCACTCCATGAAGTAGGGTGCGTGAAGTCTTCCCTGGGGCACTGCCGTGATAGCGACTGGGGGAAGACAGGTTGCAGGGTCCGACTGAGCAGACGCGCAGGAAAGCTGCCCCTGCGCAAATCCGGAACTGAACGTTTGATTCGCGGCCACGGTTGCGTTAACCGCACTGCCAGGCACTCCCGGCGCGATGGCCGTCCCACCCACGGTTCCAAGAAGCCCGCCCTGGAAAGTTTGGACGTAGGGCGGATTGACGCCAACTACATCGGCGATGGCGCCGGGCAATATGTCGCTGAAAATCCCGAAGCCGGCACGCAGCACGGACTTCGGTTCAAACTGCCAGGCAATGGCCGTTCTGGGTTGCAGTATCGCGAGGGGCGTCGAGGAAAACACGTTGCCGAGACCGGTTTGAATGGCGGCGTTCAAAGGCTGATTCACATCATGCGAGATGGAATCGAAAGAGCCGCTTAGACGGGCGATATGCTGATGCGGATCTAATGGATTGGAATTCAACGTGTCTCGTATCCCGAAGGTCCACGTCAGCTTCTTCGTCACCTTCCAAGTGTCCTGTGCGTAGAGATCGAGATTGAGAAAGTTGAACGGCTCGTTCGCTGACGTGGGGAAAGTCTTTGCTGCGGTAGAGGCGACTCCATAGATGTATTGCGGCAGGGTGGTGTAGGTCACCGTCGGGACCGAACCCTCGCCGAAGTCATAGTCGTTCAGGCGAAAAATCCGGGTATTGGTTCCAAAGCGAAGTTCGTGCGCGCCATGGCTCCAGGCGAGGTTGTCGTTGATGAAAAACCTTGTGGCGCGTCTCCCCTGGACCCATGTGTTGTCCAGTCCCCCGAGCTTGGTGAAAGGGGCATTCGCGCCGCTGCCCTGCAACACAATGGGAAACGCGGCGAGTGTCTTCTGAAAATCGCTTGGGCCAAACAGGCTTCCATACCAGGAAAACGCCGGGTTGAAATAGTTCGCAAGATTTTCCGAAAAGACGTGCATATATCCCGCTGCAAATGAGTAGAGCGGTTGAGGCGACAAAGCGTTGAACAAAGGGTTTATGGGATCGGTATAGGCGGCCTGGAGTCCGTTGTCCGTCTGAAAGCGGAACCAGGTCGTGTTTTTCTCATTGATGTTGTAATCGACTCGAACCGTCTGGACTTGTTCATGATCGGTGCTCGAATGCGAGATGCTCTGCCGATTGGCGCAACCGTTTCCATCGTTCGGAATTGCGGGCGCAACTCCACCGACATCGAACGGACAGCCAAGTACCGTGAGAGGTGTTCCGCTCGTATTTCCGTAGAGCGAAAACATCTTCTGATAGAACGGCACCGACTGGGGAGACGGCTGATAGACGGAGCCTGTGACTGAATCGGTTCCACCCAAAGGAAGTTGTTGCAACACAAAGCTCTGGAGCGCCGGAGTCGGGACGGTAGCGGCCGTGACAATGGGTAGCGCAATCCGAACCCACTCGCTATCGAAGAAGAAAAACAACTTGTCATGGAGAATCGGGCCGCCCACACTGCCTCCAAAGTGGTTCAGTGTCGAGCGCGGTTTGTGATTTCCCGGAGTGGCATTCGTGAAATAGTTGGCCGCGTTGAATTTCGAACCGTTCCATAATTCATACAGATTCCCGTGGAACTGCTTCGAGCCTGACTTAGTAACGTAGTTGACCTGCGATGCGCCGTAACGCCCTTGGTCCACAGCATAGGAAAGCGTATTGACTGTCACTTCCGCTATCGAGTTCAATCCGAGAACCAAGTTCGTCGAGAGTCCACTGTTTAAATTCGTAAGAGGATCATTCGTTTCCAAGCCGTCGACGATATAGCCGTTCGAGAGAGCCGGCAATCCATTGAACTCAACGTTGCCATACCCGTTCGTGCCACCGACGAAATCATTCCCGCTTCCTGCCGTGTTGACAAGCGCACCGGCTGCAAACTGTAGGGGGTACGTCAAATCACCGCCCGGATTGGGTAGATTCTCCAGCGCTTGTGCACTCAAGTTTGTGGAGGTGTTCGCGTTTCCCGGATTGATGAGCAGGAACTCACTGCTCACCTCCACCGTCTGCCTGGATTCCGCCACCCTGAGTTTGAATTGGACCGTCTGCTTCTGTCCCAAGCCAGAAATGACATTGTCATTCTGTTGCGCATCGAAGCCCTCTGCCTCTGCTTTGACCGAGTAGACACCGGGCTTTAGCTGCGGAAAATTGAAGCGTCCCTGCTCGTCAGCTGTGGCACGGCGCTGTAGGCCCGTCTCGCGATTGGTGATGGTGACGAGAGCGCCGGGAATGGCGGCACTGGTGGCATCGGTCACTTGGCCGGCGATGGCGCTGGTGGTTTCACCTTGTGGCTGCGCTTTTGCCGCGCAGAATAGCGCAACACTTATCAGAAAAAGGCCTGGAATAGCAGCGCGCGGCATGAGCGAATTGCCTACTTTCTCGATTTGCCTTGGTCTGGGAGCAATCGCTCACGGACCAAGTGTCGCAGCCTTACGTAACAGCCGCGAACGAGGCTCTATATTAAGCATGGTTAATTGTAGATGTAAAGCGTAGTTTAGTTCAGGAGCATAACGGTATTTCCCGTGGAGTCGGCCACCCACCCTTGGCCTGTCCTTTCATCGATGTCCTAACTCCCACAACGAGATCGAGTGGTGATAAAGTGGACTCAGAATCATGATGATCACGATTTCCAAGGAAAACTATCTGAAGGCCATTGCAGAGGCCGAGGCGGAAGGCAATACCGTGATCTCCGCACTCCTTGCTCATTGGCTTTCCGTAACACCACCAGCAGTAACCGCCGCCCTCAAGCGACTGCGAAGAGACGGTCTGGTCACCCTTACTAAAGGCGGCCGGATTCAACTCACTTCCGAAGGACGGAAGGTCGCCGAACGAACCATTCTTCGCCATCACCTGATCGAGCGCATGCTCTCCGAGATTTTCGGGATGGAATGGGTTGACGTTCACGATGAAGCAGAGCGTTTGGAGCATGCCGTTTCTCCCGCATTTGAGAAGAGACTCGTCAAAGTGCTCGGACACAAAGGGACCTGCCCTCACGGAAATGGTCTGGCCGTGATGAGTCCCGAGCAACGGCGCAAGAAGGGTCAGCGCTTGCTCAGTGAAGCCGAGGCGGGATCAAAATACCGAGTGTGCAGCGTATACGAAAGGGACCGCAGACTGCTGGAATTTCTCCAAGAAAACGGAATCCGTCCGGGCACCCATTTGAAAGTCGAGTCTCGGAACTACGATGGGACGTCCATTCTAAGGGTTGAAAGAAAGCGAATGGCGCTGGGTTCACCGGTAGCGGAGAAGGTCTGGGTTGCACAAGAACACCAGCGAAATCTTCATTAATCTAAGTTAACAAGGTCTGATATACTGCGGTTAATGTGCTGCACTATAGTTGTACATCTCGCCCTCGGCGATGAAAAGCGTGCCGGGGAATCGAAGGGCACTACGAGGAAACGCTCGTGAACTTAGGACCGCTGTTCCGAGTATCACCCCAAGTCATTCCCCAAGAAGATGTCGTCATCACTCACGAGGACGTGGATCGTGCGCATGATCGGGTGCGCGTGTCCGCGGCGCGCGCTCAGCGGGGCGCCTTCTCCAAGTTCCGGCTGCTGTGGCTGCTCGTCGGACCAGGAATTCTCGTGATGCTTGGAGAGAACGACGGCCCGAGTATGATTTCTTACGCCGCGACGGGCGCACGTTTCGGAATTGGGTTCTTCATTCCCTTCGTCATCCTAACGTTTTGCATGGCGATCGTCGTACAAGAGATGACCATGCGTCTGGGTTCCGCCACTCACCGCGGCCACGCGGAATTGATCTTTGACCGCTTTGGGCCGTTTTGGGGCTGGTTCTCCATGATCGACCTAGGCGTCGGTAATTTCCTCACGCTGATCACTGAGTTTATCGCCATCCGTGCCGGCCTGGGATTTTTTGGCGTTCCCCCATGGGCTGCGGTCGGAAGTGCACTCGTGTTCTTGTACTTGGCGGTAATGATGCACCGGTATTGGACGTGGGAACGAACTCTGCTCGCGATCGCCGTGTTCAATCTCGTTTTTGTCCCGGTTGCCCTGCTCACCCACCCGCATTGGCACTCCGTCGGCAGCGCGCTCGTCACCTGGAGGCCGCTCCCTGGCGGTTTGAGCCAAGATACCCTGATCATCGTTCTAGCTGACATCGGCGCAACGGTGACGCCGTGGATGCTTTTCTTCCAGCAGAGCGCAACGGTTGATAAGGGTCTGACCACAAAAGACATTCATCTCGGTCGCATCGATACAGTGGTTGGGGCTGCTTTGGCCGCGATAGCCGCGGTAGCAACCATCATTGCAACTGCCCCTTTGTTCGCGCACCACATGACCGCCGAAAACTTTCAAGGAGCCGAATTCGCGCAAGCGCTCGAGCCATTAATCGGGCGATTCGGCGCAGCATTGTTCGCTCTTGGCATTGTGGAAGCGGGAATGGTTGCGTCGGTCACAATTTCCATCTCGTCCGCCTATGCCTTTGGAGAGGTGGCCCGCAGACCTCACAGCCTAAACCTGCCAGTAACGCAAGGAAAGGCGTTCTACTCGGTATTGTTCCTCTGCGCGGCAACGGCCGGGGCAATCGTCTTGATCCCTGGGCTCCCACTCGTATATGTAGTGCTACTGGTCAATGTGGTTGCGGTGCTGGCGATGCCGCCCGCTCTCGTGTTCCTCTTCATGCTCGCGAACGACCGCGAAGTCATGGGTGATCTTGTGAGTCCGAGGTGGGCGAACATACTCGCCACCAGCGTCGTCGTTTTTCTGACGCTGGCTGGCCTGCTCTTCGGCATCAGTGTGATTGCGCCGAATGTCTTCGCGTTTCTAGGCGGAAAGTAGGAGGACCGGAAGATGCCCTCAAAGGACAAAGCACCCATTGCGATCAGTTCCTCCGATCAACAACTGGTTCTGTCGTCGCTCGAGCCGGAGCAACTAGCTCGGCTGAAAAAGCACCTGATTCCCCGGCGCCACCTGAAAGGACCTGAGAAGTTCGTGATGTGGTCGCTTCGAATCTATCTGTTGTTCATGATGGTGGTAGTCGTGTACCAGGTGTGGACCAGCCTGCATTAGGGAATCCATCCAAGGCCGGTGTATCTACGAAACCGTATTCCGTCGGGACCCGACTCCAAACCTCTACCTAATAAACGCAGCGCTCTAACAAAAGTACCTCTGTCCTTTCGTCCTGGATAACCCAACAAAATTCGTGGCGAATGATACTGTAGCGGACTTGGCCCAGTGGATTCGACGACCAGCAGCCCGTTGACGCACCTGCTCACGAGGCAGGCGCTCTCGACAAGCAGCCACAGTGGGAACCTGCTTGCGAGACTCATCCGTTTTGTGTGATGGAAACGACCTCTTGGTCCCGAACCAGGCATCTGAATCCCATAAACGCTTTATCTGGCGTCGCTTACGGGACAAGAAGCGTTATTTCCCCCCTCTTAATTGTACCTAACTTGTACCTACTTCAGTGGATGTGGCCGGGACCGAACCGGCGACCCCCTGCTTGCAAAGCACGGAACTCTACTCCAACAATTCCACTGGAAACTTTAGCTACTAACCTTTCCAGCAAATCGGGGAACCTGCTTTCGCTCAAAAGCTAACCCCAATGCACTGAAAACGTTCGATTCGTGCACACTTCGTGTACAGTCGGGTCCCAACGGAGATCCGGTCCACTTCAATCGTGTAGCAAGATCATTCACGGAATTTAGAGGAATGCATGATTTACTTGAGCACCGATGAAACGCCTACTCGGCCATCTGCAGATTCAAAGCGATGCGCACTCCGTTCACCAATACCTGTCCTTTATCCAGGAGTTCTTGATTTGTAATTTCAGACTTGGCGAATTTTTGCGCAAGAATTCTTGGCAGCAGGAATTCAATCGCCTCTGACCGCTCCTTGCCACCCGAACTGGAAAGAAGAGGATTCACGACTGAGAAATCGTAGTAGTCCACCGGCAGGTCGCTGGGAACGGCGTCCAACACATCTTTCATTTTGGGAGCGACGAACAGGTCAAACGTCAGCGCTGCACGTTTATAGAGCGACGTTTTGTCAGGATCGTATCGCGTCGAATTCTTCATCGTCATCTGCAGAACCATCTGCTTGCTTACAACAACAAATGTCGGAGGGTCGTAATCCACAAACCCGAACTTGGCTCGCCCCGCCTTGGAAAGTGCTTCGAGCTGCTGCTGATATTGCATCTGAAGCTTTTCTGCATCCGTTGGCGTCACCGCCGGCTTGGACTGCGACAAGTCGACCTTTGGCGCCGTCGAAAAAGAAGAATCCACGCCGTTCCCGGCCGCCGCCGATGGCAAGAGGTTCGGATTGCTGCGAATCAATCGGCTTGCCGAAGTGGAGGAACCTGCAGTCGACGTCGCATCGATTTTAGTAGACCTCGAGCGCGCCTGAGTGTCGACGACCACCGGGTCCCTATCCAGCAAGGACAACCCAAATTCCTCGCCGCCCAGAAATACCATCGAGCGATTCAAAATATCCTGGCGGGCGTTGTCATCTTTCTCCAGAACCATCTGGAACGCGTCCTTGCGGTCCAGCACGACGACAAGGATGTCGCGCCCCTCATAGTCATAGCTTTTTCCAACATCGTGAACATGGAATCCGACCTCGATCCCGATCGCGTCGCAATCCACGTCAGGCGGGATATTCCGCGTGATTTCCTGAAGGATGGGAAGAAAAACATCGCGAAACGTACGTGCCGCCCGCTCGTTTCGCGTGAACTGCTTGGAGTCATACGCCGCGTTGTAGTTCCCTGTCGCTTTCAAGGTTATCCGGTCCCTAAAGCGCCTGAACTCCAACCCGCGCGTATCCGCTTCGACTTGTTGGGAGGGATCGAGCCCGACCACGCGGCTGAGATAGAACGGAAACGGGAAATGAATCTTAAAGACTTCCTGATTGATGGTTTTGAGCTGCGGGAGGTACTGCTTCTCGAGAGACTTGAGTCGCGGGTCTAGTATTTCATTGGGGCTTACCTGAGCTGAAGCGGCCACGCCACTGCCGAGGCTCATGATCGCAAGCCACGCGCATGCCAGCACACGGTTCGATATTCTTGAGCGGCTGGTTGTCATCGTTCGATCCTAGCATTCCCTATTTGGTTGTGTATTGCTGTCCGGGCTTCTGGTAGGCCGGCTGAGCGATCGCCCGGGCAAAGGAGATAACCGCCTTTATCTCTGCCGGACTTAGGGTTTTGCCATACGGAGGCATCATCGCGGATTTCCCCAGCGCGCTGCCACCGAGGGTAATCATCTTCTGCATGAACTCGTCGCTCTCGCCATTGAATTTTTCTCCGTCGTTTATCAGCGGAGGCACGGGAGCCAGATTACTTCGGTTCGAGGGGCCTGCCGGAGTCGCATCGGCGTGGCACCAAACACAATATTGATAAAACACGTGCTTGCCCTGGGCTTCCTGGTAACCGATGGGGATCAGTTTGGCGCCGTCGTTCCAATCGGGTTCCGTGTCGTAAGCGCCTGATGCGGCGCCCACATTCACGGCGGCTGCGCTTTTCTTGCACCCGGAGAGCGCCAGCACACACAGCACACTGCAAAGCAGCATGGCAGCCAGCAGGAGTTTCGATTTCATCGGCCGGCTCCCTGCGCGATGGGATGCGCGTTTGCCGCGCTTTTTGCAGAGGGCTTAGTGATGCCGACACGCAAAGTCATCAGGTACGCCGTAAGCGCGTGAATCTCTTCTTCCGTGAAATCGCGCCGGGGCTCAATCGTGCCGGCCTGCAAGGCCTGGGGATTCCGCAACCACCCTTCAATCCACGCCGGCGTCAACCAGTTGCCTGCGTTGTTGAGGTTTGGTCCCACGTAGCCGCCAGAACCCCCGATGGTGTGACAGGACTGGCACTGATACTTCGTCTGGTACAGAGCCTTACCGGCTGCGGCCATCGCCGGAGTGAACTGCCGGGGATCGACACTTTCCGGATCAACGGCTGGGTTTTGCACCGCCAAAGAAAGATATTCGGCCAGGATGGAGGCTTCTTTGTCGGTCATATTGAATTGCGGCATGCGCAGAATCAGCGCTGGACGCACGGTTTGCGGATTCTTCAGAAAATCGAAAATCCATTTCTTCTGTGCAAGGCTCCCTTCGTAAGTCAGGTCAGGAGCGAGCGTGCCGCCATAGCCGTTGAAGCGATGGCAGGCATAGCATTTGTAGCGCTCATAGACCGTGGCAAATGCACCGACTGCCTGGAAAGAGGCCGGCTTCTTCGGCACGACCAACTGCTGCAGCGCGCTGGTGGCGGGTTTCCCGGTCTGGCTCAGCAAGGCAGTTGTCACCGCGTCGAGGTCTGCCTGGTTCCAGGTGTATTGCGGCATGCGCGCGGTCGGGTTTACAGAAGCGGGATCTTTCAGCTTGGTCTGGAGGTATGAAATCAGGTTGTGCGGAGCTTTCGATTTACCGAAATCGAGTTCGGATGTGTTCTTCGTCCCCATGGTGGTCAGGTCGGGGCCAAAATCCTTTTGCGGGGGAATTCCCTGCAGTGAGTGGCAAGTGGCGCAGCCCTTTTCGAGGAAGAGCTTCTTTCCGTTCTTGATGTCTTCGTCCGCTGGTGCGCCGAGTTGCGGCACATTACTCAAGAGGTCGGAGTCCGTCAGTTTGTTCATTACATATTGCGAGACCTTGTAGAGTTCCTCGTCGGTCCAGCCGTATCGCGGCATTTCGGCGTGCGGGAGATACCCTTGGGGATCGTGCAACCACGAGACAAGCCAGTCCGCTTGAACCTTGCTCCCCACCTTTGTAAGTTCGGGAGCGATATTCCCGCCGATCAATTTTGTCTCGCCCGCCCGGGTGACAGCAACGGGGTGGCAAGTGGTGCACATCAATTGCCGGAAGCGTTCTTCCCCTTGAGAAATCAGATCCGGCTTTTTGCTCCATGCGGCAACGACGCCCGGATTTATTTTGTAGGATTCGAGGGGCCGGGCCTTCTGAACACTCAGAAAAGCAGAGAGGGAGAGAAGTTCGGGCTCGCTCAGCCGGTATTGCGGCATTCGGGACTCGTCGCCGCTCTCGTAGCCGTTGATGGTTGGGTTTCCGTCTTTGTCGAGAATGGTGCGAGGTTCCTTGAGCCACTTGTAGATCCACGCGCGAGAAACTTTGTAACCAACGCTGGAGAGATCCGGGCCCAGCGAAGGCGTTTCCATGTCGTCGAGCTTGTGACAACCGTGGCAATTCAGGCGGGACAAGAGTTCCCGGCCACGGGCGAATTGCGGCGCTTCCGGGAGTTCGCCATGGTGGCACGAACCGCACGAAGCCTGAATAAACTTGACGGGGAGCAAGGGCTGTTCCCAGGCACGCGTGGCGTTGTGCGCTTCGGCCACCTCGGTTGCGGGGCCTTGCCCGCGATGGCAGACCACGCAGCCCCACTCTTTCACGTCGTGGCCTGCCGGCGGATGCGCCTGAAACGGTTCGGGGGCGCCCGCCGCGCCCTGCAGTGATTTCTCGGTGATCGCAAGGTGGCATGTCGTGCAGCGATCCACGACGTTGAGATCCGGCAGCCAGATTTGTTGAATTCCACCGGTGAAGTGGCGTTTCAATACCGCGCCATCCTGGCGGGAAGAGAGAAAGGATACGTACTGCCGCTGGTAGTGGCGCCATTCGTTAAAAAAGTCCTTGGTCGGTGCGATCGCGAGGGTGATTAGGAGCAGGACACTGGCCCAGGCAAAGCGGTGGGCCGGGGATGCGAAAAACGTCCGGTGAAGCCAGGTAATGATTCCGTGCTTGCTCACGGAGTCCTCCAGGGCCACACCCAGACCCAACCAGGACCACGGAAAAGCGACCCGACGGTGGTGAGGATGATCGCTTCCATCAAAAACCAGGTCATGATCCAAAACGAAAACGGCTTCGCACTCAGCCAGTCCTGAAATTTCCCGGACGGTTTCCCGAACCAGATGGCTGCGAGACCCATCAGGACTCCGATGGTCAGGACGGGTATTACTGCATCCCATGCGCCTGCACGCAGCAAGACGGCCGTCAGAACGACAGCGACGCTGGTCAAAATCGTCAGGCGCTTCGATTTATTCCGAGCCCAAAGCGGTTCATCCATAATATTCACGCTGAAGAATGGGATTACGATCAACGCGAGCACAATCAGGGTAGGGAGAATAATGCCCGCGACAAAGGGCGGGAAATAATGAAGCAACTCCTGTAATCCCGTGAAATACCACGGCGCCTTGGCGGGATTGGCGGTGTGTTGCGGGTCAGCAAGTTGCTCGAGCGGTGCATTCCAGAGAAGCGCCATGCAAACCAGGACTACTGCCAGCATCTCGATGGCGATGGTTTCCCGGAAGAGCATTTCCCAGTACGGGATGCTCTTTTCGCCTGGAGCGCGCGGTGGAGCATGCTCCGTATGCGGAGGAAGCGCGAATTTCATTCGGATCTCTCCACGTCCTTAGGATCCGGGTGGAACATTCCCCCGTCTTTGTGCAGGCGCCACATATGAACGGCAATCAGGAGGATCACGGAGAGCGGCAGAATTACCGCATGCAGGACATAGAACCGCAGCAGTGCGTTGGCATTCACGGTGTTGCCGCCAAGCAGCACAAAGCGAAGCTTTTCACCAATAAATGGGGTGGAGGACATGATGTTTGAGCCGACCGTGACTCCCCAATACGAAAGCTGATCCCATGGCAGCAAGTAGCCTGTGTAGCTGAGGAGCAGCGTGAGCATGAGGAGGATGACGCCGACCACCCAGTTCAGCTCGCGCGGCGGCCGAAAGGCGCCTTTGTAGAATTTCCTGGCCATGTGCGCGAACACCAGGAAAACCATGGCGTGGGCCGACCAGCGGTGTAAATTTCTGAGGAAGACACCCGAGGAAACGACGAATTGCAGGTCCTTCATGTCCGCGTAGGCCTGGGGGATCGAGGGATGGTAGTAAAGCATCAGGAGGAGGCCGGTGGTCAACTGGATCGTAAACGTGCCGAGAGTGAGCGCGCCCAGATACCAGGTCGCGCGGAATCCGAGCTGCGGCTCGCGCACACGTTCCATGAACATCTGCTTGAACTCGGCGGCCCAGCGCGCAACTGCCACCAGTGGATTGCGGACCGCGCCTCCGCGTTCTATGTTCATAGGATTGTCCATGTTCAGGCTCCAACGTATTCTTTGCCGGGAGTGACTTTCACCGCGCGGTCCACCATCAATTCGCCCTCGTCAGTCATCCACATGCGCAACCACGGCATGGGCTTTGGGGCGGGCCCGGCGATGATGCTGCCGTCGCGTCGGAAGGTACTTCCGTGGCAAGGGCAGGCAATCGTGTCGGACTCCTGTTTCCAGACGGTCAAGCAGCCGAGGTGGGAGCACACTGCGCTTAGTGCGTAAAAGCCTTCAGCCGTCCGTACGATGAAAATTCCGAAACGCGGATCAAGCGTGACGGAGTCCGGAGGATAGTGTTCCGGGCGGCCAACACTCACCAAAGGAGAAGCTTCGTAGAGGACGTTGGGAGAAAGATACTGTGCCGCAAAAGAAGCAGCTCCCACGCCGGCGATCGCCAGAGACCCTGCACCCAGCTTGATGAAAAACTTCCGGCGATTCAGTGCCACCAGTTCGCGATTTGCGTCCCGTTCCACATTTTCGTCTGGCATTGGCCCCTCGCTCTTTCGACTTGGGATCAAGCATCCACTCTTGCGCAGGCATCGTGACTGACAAAATTCGGTTGGGAAAGCGGGGACTCGGACGTTCAGCAGGTTCGAGTGCCGCGCATGTTACTTCTTCACGGTCAAATCGGCTGTCGCACCGCTGCCGGATACATCGACGCTTTGCGTCGTTGGCTTGCCGTCTTCGCTCCAGGTCTTCAGGGTGTATTTTCCGGCAGGCACATTCTTGATTTCGTAATTGCCGTCGTTGTCGGTAACGGCGAAGTATGGGGTGGCCACCACGACTACGTAGCCCGACATTTCGGGGTGGACATTGCACAGAAGGGATGCCACGCCGAGGTCATTAAACTGGAAGGACTTTTTTTCGCCCTTTGGCCAGGTTCCCAGGTTGTGGGTCAGTTTCTTGTTGCCGCTGATAGATGGCCAGTAGACGTTATGGCCCACGGGATCGCTGTTGGTGAAATCCACTGTGGTGCCTTGTAGAATAACGACCACTCGCGGAATGAACTCCATTTTCTTCTGATCGACAACGACGTGCTGCGACGGCACATCGAATTTCTTGTCGGAGATCGCGTCAACATACACGGCAATGTTTGCCGCGGATTTCAGGCCCTGAACGCTGACCTTGCCCTTAATGTCCCCGGCAAAGCTGGAGACTCCCGCGATTAGTACAGCCAAGCTCAACAGCGCAGCTTTTACCGTCAAGTTCACTGGTTTCATATTTTTTCCTTTGAATCGATAGTTTACTTTCCAATTCTTCAAATCATGTGCAAGCGGAGTCTAGAACGAATAGTCAATGCCCGTCACGAACGTACTCGGACGGAAGAACAGGTTAGTGGCTGTATCGTTCGGGTTGGGGTAAGGCTGCGCCCAATGATATTGGTATTCTCCGGTAAGCTTGATGTTGGCGCGCACCAGAATCTGGAAGCCTGGACTGAAGCGGTTTCGAGTCTGATATTGGGATACTCCGTTTGCGAAATCGGAAGGAGAGTTCACAAAGTCATACCGCATGGTCGCGATCAGCCAGGGATAGATCCAGTAGTTGCCGGCTACGAATCCCCCGGTATAGGTAACCGGATGCGCTTTGGTGAGCGTCGGTGGATCAACGGTTCCATCATAAATATGGTTAGAGTCGTGACCAACCATTCCCAGGGCCAATATCTCGAGCTTGCGATATTTGAACCTTAGATCGCCGCCGACCCGATAAAATGGTTCGGTAAAGCTCGGCACACCGGCGAATGGCAGCGGTACAGTGCTGCCATTGTTCTGAACATTTGTACCGTAGTAGTAGAAACCGCCAACACGCAGAGAAGTGTGATCACGTGGACCAGTGGGTCCCGCGGCCTGGATGGCATGACGGCTTTCCGGATCGCGCTCCAGATTGAACTTATAGGAAGCCCGGACGTAAACGTCTTTTTGGCCGCGCAGTGCGGGCCCGTCGTTGGCTCCGTTGACGATCGCCACTGACCAGGCGAAATTGCCATTGTTCGGGTAGCCACCGAATTCGATGGCCCGCTGCGGAGCGCCTAAGGTGAAGGGATTGTTTGCTGTTCCCTGCACCCCGCCAAAACCCACTTGGTCATAAATGTCGAAATCCGATAGGTAGATCGTCCTGGCTTGCGTAAAAGGAAGGTCGAGTTCGAATTGACCGAATCGCACATTCAAGGCGTTGGTGGGCAAATGGAAAAACCTGCCCAGATCGTTGTACTTCAGGTAGCCGTCGCCGAGCCCTCCGGCTGCGCCCGATCCCCCAGTGGAAATGTCGTCATCAATCCAGAACGACAAATTCTCACCAAAACTTCCAGCCGCAATCATGGTTAGGGTGTTCGGAGCAAAAAGGTCCGTGCGCGGAACATATGGGTATGGTCCATTGGGCTGGACAGCGGCCGCGGGCTGGTGTGCATTCCAGTTGAAGAAGCCCGAATAGCGGAAGGAGATGGGCACCGAGCCCGGAATTTGGCCGGGATAAACCGCCTCGGGAAAGGCTTCCTTCTGTGCTTTGGACCCCAGCATGACCGGGTCCTGCTTTACGAATGTCTCGTCGTCCTTGGGAAATTTGAAGCCGTTCTTCTTGAAGGCCTCTCCAAAATCGTTGAGTTCCGGGTAATTATTGTGGCAGGTTGTGCACGATGTCCCGTACTTCCGCGAAAACGCGGGGATCGCGGAAGTCTTAGGCACCGACGCAAGCATTACCCACAAAACAACCACAACAGCGGTCAGACTCGCCATCATGCTGGTATTTAGGACACGGCTCTTCATTCGCTCGCCCTCCAAGTCTTACCCGCGAAACCGCGGGCCAAGTTCCCGAACTCACGGCTAAGCTTCAACGGTCCGCATTCTTGCTTGAAGCTCAGTCGACCTACCGTGACGCCAGTCACCTATTGATGTGACGGGCATCACATGCAACTTTGAAGAGGGAGAATTTCCAGGAAGGGGAACCAGGGAGCTAAGAGCCCACCACGCTTTC
>Ga0210406_10002851_pt1 | contig 19324 bp, 18 predicted proteins | sample IncBWC30MmetaG_FD_155454 | JGI IMG/M metagenome (GOLD analysis project Ga0210406, IMG submission 155454) | Forest soil microbial communities from Barre Woods Harvard Forest LTER site, Petersham, Massachusetts, United States - Inc-BW-C-30-M | ecosystem: Environmental > Terrestrial > Soil >... | reverse complement strand
ACTCTTGCGGTTCGTTTAATCCGGTTACCAGCACGGGCAGCACCGCCACCACCACCTACACCGCGCCGACGGCTATTCCCGGCGGAGGGTCAGTGATTGTCACCGCTACGTCGGTAAAAAGCGCTTCTGCATCAGCTTCAGCAAACATCGCTATCACGTCATCCGCACTGGCGAATGGGACTTACGTCTTTTCTCTCACCGGGGAAGACCAGGTCGGTCCCGCCTTCTTTGTCGCGGGCGCGTTCCAGGTCACCAATGGAGCGATCACCGGCGGGGAGCAGGACTTTTCGAACACTATCACCTTCGGCAGCGACCTGATCAACAGCGCCGGCAGCGGTGTTTCAACCACCGCCGACGGTAACCTGCAAATTACGCTGAACACGTGCAACGCGAGGGACTGCAGCACCACCGACAGCAATGTCGGAGTGAGCGGGATTGAAACTCTCAACGGAACCCTGGTCTCGGCTTCCCGGGCTCTGATCACCGAGTTCGACAGTTCCGCAACCGCCAGCGGATCGCTGGACCGGCAAGTTGCCACCGTCTCGGCTGCGGCGCAAGGTTATGCGTTTCTCGCGACCGGACTGGATACTAACTTCCTTTTCGTCAGCATTGGGGGCGTAATCAACGTAGATGGCACCGCCAGCAGCGGGACGGTTTCAATTTCAGGCACAGGAAGCGTCTTCGACATCAACGACGGCTTTTCGGCGATCCCGAATCAGTCCTTCGCTGCTAGCAGCGTCACGACTCCCGACTCCTTCGGCCGGGTTACCTTCGCCTTAAATCCCAGCGTTGCCTCCGGCATCTCCCCTATCAGCATGGTGGGATATATCGTTGGCCCCGATCGCATCCAGCTGGTGGAGACCGGCGATACGTTCCGAGGCAGTTCAGGCAGTATGGGCGGGGAGGCCCTCGGCCAGGGTAACAACACTGGAAAATTCAACTCCGCCTCCGTCTTGGGCTCAAGCTTTGTATTCGGAATTACGGGGTCGGACACCATTGGCCTTCTCCAAGCGGCGGGAGTGTTAAACGCTAACCTGGACGGAACCGTGAGCGGCACTCTTAACACCAACGATCTGAACGGGACCGGCACGCAGAGCCCCATCACCTTTACCGGAGGATCTCTTACGGTGGATGTGACTGGCCGGGTTACGTTGACGAGTCTGACCAGCAACGGATACAACCTTCAGCTCTATTTGAGCGGCAGTGGAACTGGCACCGTGATTTCAATGGACGCTACTGATGTGCTTTCTGGTCTGGCCTATCAGCAAACCACCGTCGCTTCCTTCTCCGGAACCTATGCCATGAATGCGAGCGGGTTCGATTCGGCCAGTAAACTGGAGTTTGACGATGTCGGCCCGGTCTCGGCCAGCCTTGGAACCGGGACTGGATCTCTGATCGGGACGCACACGATCGACCAGAACTTCATGACACCGCCGGCAACGCCGGCGCCGGGCTTGTCCCTCTCAGGCGCGTTGACCCCCTTCGCGAGCGGCGTCCTTACTGGCACAATCACGGGGTTGGACATCGATTCCCAGAACGCGAATTCCGATAACTTCACCTACTACATTGTCGACGCGACTAAGATCCTTGCGATCGAAACGGATGCGCAACAGTTGACGCTCGTAGACTTCGAGTTGCAACAGTAGTTTGCTCCCAGAGATCCGCAGAGTGTCCCTGAAATTTCCCCTTGTGCCTGATCAATGGGAAAATCAAAATCAAGAATTGCGGTTTGGATAGGTCGAAGTATGTTGTGAGATGTGGGACAATAGAAAAATGAAAATCACCAGCCGCCCCCGCCCTAATGAGCAGCGCAAGATTGAGAAGCTGCTTGTGAAACTCGCAAAGATAAAATCAGTCTCCGCGAAACCTGCTCCGATAAATAGCGGGAAGAGCCTGCCTCAGAGCGCCTGACTCGGCAGAGCTACCCGCTATCGTGGAGTTCCGTTGAACCGCCGAGAGTCTAGTCTTTCTGTCCTCGGGTTCTCTGCAGCTGAATGGTGCGATCCCCGCTTGAGGGCTGACACTCAGGGCGAAGGTTCACCCCATATCGCCAAGTTCAAGAGCGCACTGTTAGGCCCGCGATAGCGCAATGCTGGCCACATAGCAGGCCAAAGAAATGCTGACGCCTGTGAGAGGCGCACTGAAAAAATAAACCTTGCAGAGCACCACAAAAGCACCAAGCATTGCCAGCCCGACAACGAGCAGGAACGGTGACCGAAAGAGGAGTTGGCCGTGAGCTAATGCGAGATAACCGAAAACCAAGCCGAACAAAATAAGTCCCAGGCTGTGGCTGGCATTGAAGCCCACCCAACACCGCCACATGGTTGTTTCATTCGTAATAATAGGTGAACTCTGGCTCATGCTGATTTGCAGTGCGGGGTTACGGGGCGTGAGGCTCGGGCGCCAGAACGTATAGACAAGGTGGAGGACTCCAAGCGCAAGGACAATGCTCGCACTAAAAACCATGAGAATTCTTGCGGCCAAGATGCTCTCCGTATTTTGTGGGCCTAGCGGTCGCACTGCACCTTCCCTTACTTCCCTGCGGCGTTCACTTCGTTGACGTGGCCAAAAGTCTGACGAACACGTCCGTGTTATGCGCGAAGCGGAGGCCATAATAGCCATTCGTCGATTTCAGCTTGCCGGAGCGTACGAGGGCACCTTTGTCGTAGCTTGCAACACTCGAGCCGTTGATGGAGCACACCACCTTATCTCCTTTTACCGAGAGCGAGATGTCCTGAGTCACCGGTTGGCCGCGCCCGGCCGCTTTATGAATCGCGGCATTGCCCCCACCCAGCAGTCCGTTCATTCTGAACGGCTCTGGTCCAAATCCGCGCACGATAAACTTTCCGTTTCCAGATGCAGCGCAGTAGAGCTCGGTCTGGCTAGCAGTACCCATGTCGTTCCCTCCGATAAACACTCCGTAGGGATGCGGGTGAGAATTGAGATTCATGTATTTTGGCTCGTTGAATGTCGCTTTGACTGTGAAGTCCCCTGACGCCATCGCATCGGTCTTCCAGTAACTGGTGGCGGGGCCGGTTGTGACATGAAGGGCCTGTCCCTCTCCAACAAGCCGAGCCGCATCGAGGGTCATGCCCGCCCTCTCTTCAGCAGCATCGACTCTTCCGTTCCAACCGGGAATCGTGATACCACCATCTGTTACCGCACGGGAGCCTTCTGGGGCTCGAAATCGCCAGCCAGCGGGTAGGCTTTCTGGTTGGGTCGGCTGTGCTCGTCATCATCGGGGTAGCCCTGATCGTGCTGGCTCCGGCAAACCAGTCAGTCGAGCCTGTATCGGCAGCCGTTGTGTAGGCTCGCACTCTGGAAAGACGCCGACCCCGACACTCCCATCCTCAGGCCAAGACGGTGCACGCGAGCCTGCGATAGCGCCTTCCGACCGATCTGTCAGTCCTACGGAACAATGTGAAATAGAACCGTTTCTCAAGACTCTCGGTCAACATTGATTTCAGACTCTTAAGATTGTTGTTGTCTGCACGAATTTCGTAATCGTTACACATTGGCTCGGAAGTGAGTTTCTTAGGTTTACTCCCACGTACCGCCGGGAGCCCACCTCCCTAGGTTCGCTTGGGAGCCCCGTTTGTGTATTCGACGGAGTTGTGGATTCGACTTAGTCCTGATCGGTCGTCTCGAGGTGACATTGCACGTCCACGACATGTTCCGACATTACCGCCCGCGCGCGCGCCGCATTTCGGCTCTGCAATGCCTCCAGTATGCTGCGATGATATGCCACTACACGACCACGCATTTCCGGAGTGCGTTTTGACCGAAAGATTGCGTCGCGAATTGACTCGTTGACCGCATTTACTACGATGTTAAGGACAGGATTATTGGCCGCTTCTGCCACGCGGCGATGAAATTCCATGTCGAGCTTTCGACTGAGCTCTCCGGAACGCAACTCCTGTTCCTGAGCGAGCACCAACCCCTCTATGGCAGCAAGGTTCTCAGGGGTAGCACGCAAAGTAGCAAGTCGGGTGATTTCAGGCTCGAGAATCGCCCGCACTTCCGACAGATGGGCGCTCTTCGCTTGCCCCAACCTAACCACGGTACTGAGGGAGTCTGTCAACGCGCGCAGAGTATTGTCGAAGTCCGCTACAAAGGCTCCTCCGCCCGAGCCACGTTTGATGGTGATCATTCCTTCTTTTTCAAGGGCGCGAAGGGCCTCACGCAGAGCGATACGACTAGTCTGAAATCGTTCTGCCATTTCGCGTTCCGGCGGTAGTTTATGGCCCGTAGTCAGCAACCCGCTAAAGATTGCCTGCCGCAATTGGTCAGCTACAGCTTCGTGGATGCGTGGCCGCGCTATCCCCGTAATATTAAATTGAGAATTAAAATTAGAACGTGCCATACGACTCCGCGCTCAAAAGTGCGCGAAGTATAACATGGAGGTATTATGTTAGACCAATACCAGTCGCTCACTTGTTCATTAGCATTCCCGGGTTGCTGACGTTGCACTAAAAGAACTCCGCATTGCTGCCCAAGTCCCTTCGACAGACATAGCCAAGCGAATAACTACCCTCGAAACATGCAGAAGGCACCATCGCTGGACCAGCTTTTGCACTCACCTTCAATGCTTCTACTACGTCGACATCTAACCTCGTCTCCGGAAAACTAGCCCAGTTCGGACATCGGCATCATCTTTTGATTCTGCCGATCCCTACCGGGATACGAGGATATGCAGGTAATGAGCAGCTTCGTTCGATCTTGAGCGATGCGGAAAATTGGACGGACTGCGGACGTTTTGCCAGGCGACGAATGCTTGGAACTGACACCAACGTAGCGGCGTTCGAGAGACCAACTTCTGAGCAAGATCACTGAACTTGCCATCCCCGTTAGATCTTGCTTCTTTCCGGCCTTGCCGGAGCCTGAGTGGGTTGCAAGAGAGGCATTATGTACAACGTTTTGCAAGGTCTTATGTTAACCCAATAACCATTTTTACGCTGGCTAAACGCAATAATAACGGAAAAACCTACTTTTTTGCTTGACACTCGCAACAATGGTCTGATATTAATCCGCACGCTGCTTAAGTCGACTCTGGATCGGAAGATGACGTCCTCGAGTTCGCGAATGTTGGTCGCAATACGGCTTGGCGTTGATTCCACAGTCGAGTCCCATTTCCAAACTACATTCAGAATCGGAGGCCATTTTTGGCCGGAGGCTGCGATGCGCGGAAATCGCAATTCGAAGTACAGTTTGAACTGCTACTCGCTGTGTTTCGTAATGCTCGTGGGCCTGCTCTTTCTTGCCATTCCGGCGGGATCGCAAACCGTTGGTGGAGCAGTGCGGGGAACAGTGACCGACCAAACAGGCGCAGTGATCGCCAACGTGGAGGTCTCGATTGCAAACGTTTCCACCGGGGTGGTCACGAAGGTCAGCACAAACAGCGCCGGATTTTATAACGCACCCACACTGTTACCCGGCACCTATGACGTTACTGCCACAGTTTCAGGCTTCAAGACCGAAGTCCGCGCCGGAATCACAGTCAGCGTGGGGGCTTCAGAGGTGGTGAACCTGCAAATGAAAGTGGGTAATACGGCAGATAAGATCGTGGTCACGGCTGGCGCCACCAGCGTCGAGTTAGCGTCCTCCACTCTCAGCAACGTTGTGGTTGCCAAGGACATTGTCGAACTGCCCTTGAATGGGCGCGACTGGACGCAACTGGCGCTCTTGCAACCGGGTGTCGTACAGACCCAAGGGCAGGTGGGATCGCTGGGCGGACCGTCGGCGCCAGGGGGAAGGACGGTACGTGGAAACGGCGTACAGATGGACATTTCTGGTGGGCGGCCGCAAGAGAATAACTATCGCCTGGACGGCATCAACATTGACGATTACGCAAACTCAGCCCCGGGCAGCATTTTGGGATTCAATCTCGGCGCCGATGCCGTCGAAGAGTTTTCCGTTCTCACCAGCAATTTCTCAGCCCAGTATGGGCGCGGCTCTGGAGGCGTCATCAACGCCGTCACTCGATCGGGCGACAACGGCTTTCACGGCGATGTTTATGAATTTCTCCGGAACAGCGCGCTGGATGCATCCAATCTGTTTGACTTTGGAAAAAGGCCGCCTCTCAAGCGCAATCAGTTTGGTGCCTCCGCGGGTGGACCCATCCAAAAGAACAAGACGTTTTTCTTCGGAGACTATGAAGGATTTCGACAGAACCAGGGTTTCACCACGCTCGATTTCGTGCCGACGGCGAACGCACGGCAGGGCATCCTCTCAACCGGCAACGTAACGGTTGATCCGGCAGTCGTGCCCTATCTCGCGCTATGGCCGCTTCCCAACGAACCTGTAAATCCCAATGATAGTCCCGATGTCGGGCGATTCAGTATCGCGGCTCCGCAAATAGAGAGCGAAAACTATGCGATTGGTCGTATCGATCACCTTTTTTCCACAAGCGACAATTTGGATGGAACTTACCTTTTCGATACCGGCAACATCAGCTCGCCCGATGAGTTCAACAACAAGCCGAATTTGCTTCGTTCACGCCGCCACGTCTTCTCGCTGGCGGAGAACCATATCTTCACCCCCAACGTAGTCAACTCCGCCCGCATCGGCTTGAGCCGGACCTTTGCCTCTCACGGGATCATCACCCAAGTAAACAATCCGCTGCTAAAAGATCCCGCACTCGGGTTTATTCCGAATCACGACATCGGATTAATCGGAGTAACTGGTATTACCGGCTTTTCGGGAGGCCTAGGGAACGACGACGGCGATGTGTATTACTACACCTCCATCCAGGCTTACGACGATCTGTACATCACCAAGGGAATTCACGGTATCAAGATCGGCGCGAACCTAGAACGTATCCGCTTGAACGAGAACTCGCCATCCGCGGAAGAAGGCGACTGGGAGTTCAACTCGCTGCCCGACTTTCTGACGAACCAACCTTTCACCTTCAACGGTGCGATCCCCCCCAGCCACACTTACTACGGGCTTCGCCAAACGGTCGTTGGAGCCTATATCCTGGACGACGTAAGGTTGCGTCCCAACTTCACGCTGAATCTTGGGTTGCGTTATGAGGCGGCGACGCTCGTCAATGAGGTTCACGGTCACAGCGGCCCGTTGTTCCAGGTAACGGATCCGACGCCCACAATCGGACCATTCTTCCAATCCAATCCGACGCTGAGAAACTTTGAGCCGCGAGTCGGTTTTGCCTGGGATCCTTTCGGAGATGGAAAAACCTCCGTCCGCTCTGGATTCGGAATGTTTGACATCCTCCCCCTGCCTTACCTCTTTCACCAAATTACAAACTCGGCCCCTTTCTTCCAGGGAGGGGAAATCGGAGGAGGCGCAACACCGATTCCGCAGGGCAGTTTTCCCAAGCAAGGGTTTCCACTGCTCGGGCCCACCAGCAACCAGGGCTGGTACACGCCTCCTCACCCGCCCAGAGCGTACAAGATGCAATGGAATCTTAATGTCCAGCGGGAACTTACCCCCAGTACAACCCTCACGGTCGCCTACACCGGGTCGCGTGGAGTACATCTGGTCTGGCACAACGCCTGGATAAATACGGTTATTTCGCAGGATACACCGCAAGGCTTTATTTTCCCGGTAAATGGGACCCCGCTGAATCCAAACTTCGGCCGCATCAATGCGTTGATTTTTCAAGCCAATTCCTTCTATCACGGATTGCAAATCGGTCTAAACCAGAAGCTGAGTCACGGTCTTCAAGCCCACGTGTCGTATACCTGGTCCAAGAGCATCGACGACAGTTCCTCAAGCTTCGACGCGGAAGAGTTCAACAACTCTGTCAACGATCCACTCCCGTTCAATGTGAGGTACAACCGGGGAGTGTCCGACTTCAACGTTCCGCGAAATTTAGTGGCAAATCTCATTTGGGACGTTCCGGTGCCAGCTTCGCATGCAGGCCCCGTCAACTGGTTGACGCAAGGATGGCAAATGGGTGGAATCCTGATCGCGCAAGATGGCACGCCATTTACTGCTCTCGTGGCAGGAGACGCGGCTGGCAGCTTAATGGCGACCCATGCTTTCCAAAGGCCAATATTCAATGACATTCCGGGCTGCACTCCGAACGCCATTAATCCTGGAAATGTTAACCACTACATCAAGACCCAATGCTTTCTGCCGCCCTCGCCACACATCATCAGTCACAGCACGGTCGGCCGCAATACTTTGATCGGGCCAGGAGAACTTAACCTCGACCTTTCCGTGTTCAAGAACTTCAATGTTCCTCGGGTCTCCGAAACCTTCAAAGTTCAGTTCCGAGCCGAGGCCTTCAATGCTCTGAACCGCGCCAATCTTCAGCCTCCCTACAACAACAATGTGATTTTTGACCCGGGTAACAATAACAACCTGGTCCCTCAAGTAGGCGCGATACAGGGGACGCAGACCACAGCACGACAGATTCAATTTGGACTGAAAGTAATCTGGTAACTGGTCCGAGGCGCGGAAGCATGCGCCTCGGAATCTCATCTCGTGAAAATGGCCCGCTGTCACGCGCACATGCAAACAAAGAAAAAGCGGCTTCCGCATTCTCTAGCCCCGAGGACCGAATACATTATTCCACCAACGGCCAAACGCGACTCAAGGGGAATGGATTAATGTCTGAAAAAGTCGACCGCCGTAACTTTGTCAAGCACAGCATCGTCGGGGCCGTGGCTTTGGCGGCAACCTCGGCGACCGGCGCTAGCGACAGTGCTCACCCAAAGCACATTTCCTTGCCCTCATCCACGTCCCAGGCCATGGCGGTTGAGCCACCTTCGGACGTCGAGGTGTTAACCACTGATCGCCCGGGTTCCGATTTCATGGTCGACGTAATCAAGACTCTGGGATTCGATTACATCTGTGCGAATCCCGGATCTACGTTTCGCGGCCTGCATGAATCACTGACCAATTACGGGGGGAATAGTCGCCCGGAACTCATCACCTGCTGTCATGAAGAGATTTCCGTGGGCATGGCCCACGGATACGCAAAAATCGAAGGCAAGCCTCTTGCAGTAATGCTACACAGCACTGTTGGGGTGCAACACTCTGCCATGGCGATCTACAACGCGTTCTGCGACCATGCCCCGATCTACATGATTTCAGGAAATGCGATTGACGCCACTAAGAGACGACCCGGCGTCGAATGGAATCACAGTGTGCAGGACCAGGCGGAAATGGTTAGAGACTTCCTGAAATGGGACGACCTTCCTGTGTCCCTCACCCACTTTGCAGAATCGGGCATCCGCGCTTACAAGATCGCCATGACCCCTCCCATGGGGCCGGTGATGCTTGTGGCGGATAGTGACCTGCAAGAGAGGCCGGTGGTAGAAGGCGACAAACTGACCATACCAAAATTGACCCTGGCGACGCCTCCGCAAGGAGATTCCGGCTCGGTGGCCGAGGCTGCGCGCTTGCTGGTCGCCGCTGATAATCCGGTTATTGTGGCTGATCACGCTGCCCGAACGCCAGCAGGCCTGGCACTTATGATCGAACTGGCGGAGGCACTGCAAGCGCCGGTCATCGACGAATCAGGGCGGATGAATTTTCCTTCCCGCCATCCCCTTAACCATTCTGATAGTCGCCGGAAGCTCATCGGAGGTGCCGACGTCATCCTGGGACTAGAGGTGACCGACTTCTTTGGAACGGTCAATTCCTACCGCGATCAACTGACGCGCAGTTCGCGGCGTCTGACAAAAGAGAACGTCAAGCTGATCAGCATCACTTCCAATGATTTGTATCTTAAGAGCAACTATCAGACCTTTCAGCGGTACACAGAACTCGACATTGCCATGGCTGCCGATGCCGAGGCCACGTTGCCTTCCTTGATTGACGCCATCAACAGCCAAATGAGCGCCGATCGTAAAAGCACCTTGCAAAGACGAGGCGAGGCATTGGCCAAGGCGCGCCAAGCCTCGCTCGAACGAGCGCGGGCCGAGGCTGCATTCGGATGGGATGCCTCACCCATCAGTACTGCCAGACTGTGCGCGGAAATATGGGGCCAAATCAAAGACAAGGACTGGTCGTTGGTCTCCGATGCCTTGACCTGGGTAAGCAGTTGGCCTTTAAGGCTTTGGGATTTCAATAAGTACTACCAATTTATCGGGCGATCCGGAGGATCCGGGGTTGGCTATGGGGGTCCGGCCGCTACCGGCGCCGCACTGGCCAACCGCAAACACGGCAGAATTTCGGTCAACATACAGTGCGATGGCGATTTGATGTACGGTCCTTCGGTGCTCTGGACCGCAGCACACCATCGCATTCCCGTTCTCACCATTATGCACAACAACCGGGCCTACCATCAGGAAGTGATGCACGTCCAGAGGATGGCGAACCGGCACAACCGTGGAATTGATCGTGCCGCGATTGGAACAACCCTGAACGATCCTTTTATCGATTTTGCAAAAATTGCTGTTGGCATGGGCGTACACAGCGAGGGACCTGTTACGGACCCAAAGGATCTAGGTCCGGCGATTGGGCGTGCCCTGGCTGTGGTGGAGCAAGGCTATCCGGCATTAGTAGATGTGGTGACGCAACCCCGCTGAGGAACCCATGAGTACTTTTTCGGCAAGAACCAAGTCATGTTGCAAATCGTTCCGCCGTTTCGGCACCACAGCAAACACAATGCTCACTCTTCTTGTGCTCGCGGAGAGTTTAGCGTGGGTGCCCTACGCTAGTTCCGGACAAAAGGCACAGACACCGGCACCCAAGGCGAAAGTATCGAAGCAGGTAGAAGACGCCGACCAAGGTAAGCGGCTGTACGCCAAATACGGTTGCTACGAATGCCACGGTTATCAGGGTCAAGGTTCAGCGGCCGCAGCGCCCAGAATAGCTCCCGACCCAATTTCCATAGAGGCTCTCATTGCTTACCTTCGGCATCCGGCTGGAGAGATGCCGCCTTATACCGAGCGTGTTGTCTCGGATGCCGAACTGGCGAACATCCGGGCATTTCTCGCGACGATTCCCCAAGGGACTAAGCCCTCGGATGTCACTTTATTGAAATAGCGAATGGAAAAGCACAACCGCAATTCTTTGTCACGGCATGATTTTCAATTTGTCCACTGTTTGAACTCTCTTGCTTGCAGTAGGAAGACCTAAAAAGGCTGCTCCTTGAAAGGAATAATGAATGCGTAAGACCACTCTTTTTTTTGTCATCCTGCTTGCTGTCGTCGGGGGCGGGCTCGCTGCATCAGAGAGTTTGCGGAACGTGGCCCTGTCAGGAGTGGTAAAGTCCGACGTGGAAGGCCCGATGGAGGGCGTCTTAGTAAGCGCCAAGCTCGATGGTGGCACAATAACCGTGACCGTCGTCACCGATAAGAACGGGCGCTACTCCTTTCCCGCCAACCACATGGCTCCCGGCAAGTACACTCTCAGCACCCGAGCAATCGGTTATGACCCTCCGGCAAGTGGCCTCGCAACTTCAGTGACCGACAAGCCGACCGAGCTCGATATCAAGCTCAGCAAGACCCAGGATCTTCCCTCCCAGCTTAGTGCCGCGGAATGGTTGATGAGTGTCCCCGGAACAGAGGAGCAGAAGAGCAACCTCTATACGTGCATCGAGTGCCATACTGCTGAGCCGATCATGAAAAGCAAGTATGACGCTGCTGGTTGGATCAAGACATTCGTGCGGATGAGGAACTATTCACCGCAAAGTACGTTGAATAATCCGATCTTGCTTCCCTATCATAACGGTCCTCGACCCTCGGATGCAGAGTTCGCGAAATATCTGAGCTCTATAAACCTGAGTGCAAAATCCAAATGGGATTTTGAGTTTAAGACATTGCCCCGGCCGACTGGAGCAGATACAAAAGTCATTATTACCGAATACGATTTGCCGCAGACCGATCGGCAGCCGCACGATGTCGTCGTGGATGCGGAGGGAATGATTTGGTATGACGACTTCGCCCAACCCCTCCTGGGACGCGTGGACCCCAAGACCGGGCAAGCTAAAGAGTGGAATCTGCCAGACCTTAAGCCCGACTTCCCTGAAGGATCCCTGGACTTGGAAATTGATCGAGACGGGAACCCCTGGATCGCCAGAGTGTTCCAGGGCGGTATCACGAAGTTTGAAACGAAGACCGAGAAAGTAACCTCTTGGAGTGTGCCTCCCGAGTACAACAATTCCCACACCCGCACCGCGTTCCTTGCATTATCTAAGCAGGGCTTTGTGTGGATCAATGACAGTACAGGCCGGCGTATGCATAAACTTGATCCCTCGACCGGAAAGATTGACACCTATCCAACCTTCCCGGACTGGACCCGACCGCCCACGGACGAGGGGGTTGGCCGAAAAGGCTCTACCTCGCTAGGACACTTGGTTTACGGGATCGGTGTCGATTCCGCAGGGACAGCCATCCTTGCGGATCGAGCTGGCAGCAACCTTGGGCTGATCGATCCTCAGACGGGGAAAGTTGAGATGTATCCGACTCCCTCGCCAAACTCGGGACCTCGCAGGCTGCACGTCGATTCCGAGGGCCGGGCTTGGTTTGCCGAAAATTATGCTTTCAAATTCGGTCTGTTTGACCCTAAGACGAAGAAGTTCCAGGAGTGGCCCGATCCCACGCCTTGGGACGGACCCTACGATGTGGTGTCTGACAAAGATGGCTATCTCTGGACCGGCAGCATGACGACCGACATCATCACCCGCTTCAGTCCAAAAACCGGACAGTATTTTAAGTACTTATTACCGAATCTAGGAATCAATGTCCGCAGGGTCGAAGTCGACAATTCCGGTCCGCATCCTGTGTTCTGGGTAGGAGAAAATCACTCGGCAAAAATTGCCAAGGTCGAGCCGTTAGAGTAAAAATCTTTTTGCCCGTGGGGACGCGGAACTCTTTGCTGTCAATTAAAGGTAAAAGTCCAAGCCTCATGGCCTTCGCCTTTGACGCAATGACAGGAAGGCTTGCCGCAACGCGTGCGGCTCAGGGAGAGAGAACCAGGCGATAAGTCGGAAGGGATGGGATAGCGAGTCAGAAGTTGAAACTTCTTATCGCATCCGTTTTCTGCATCGTGGCACTCGCACCGTGCATTCCGCCGAGCAACTCTGCCGCATTCTCTGGGTCTCGCTGTCGCGTCCTCTCCTCCCCAACACCCGCTAGCCGAGAACTCTCCGCCGAACCGTCCTCGTTGTCCCCACCCACTGGAATGAACCTCGCGCCGATCGTCTGCGCGGATCGGCAAATACCTGCCCACAAATTGACCTACTGGACTCAGCCTCTCGCAATCTACTCCCTCCTGCGTCTTTAGCGCAGCGCCGAAACCCCGATACGCCAATGTTCAGAAACAGCTGAGGGCCGCACTTGCTTGCACAACGAAAGATTTGGAGAATCTTCCGCGAAGACTATTTCGCGGTCCCAGATGCTCTGGCGCGGAAGAAGGAATTTGCAGAGATGTTCACGCAGCGATGGAAACGTCTCGTCGGGAAAGTCGAACTCGTGTACACTCGTACTCCCGAAGGGCGCAAGCTGTTACTCCGAGCACGGAACCATTCGCTCTCCGGGGCCGTCCAGAAACGTGCGGAAAGAGTGAGTTGCTGGAAGTGAGGCGCACTAGGCACAGGCCCTAAGAGAAGTGCTGCGCTTGTTGAACTCAACGGTAGATTGCCAAGTCGCCCATGAATACGCGGAAGCTTATCGAGGAAGACGGATTTGGAGTTTTTCCGGAAGTGCTCCTGCGGGGTGAAACGCGGCGGCTGATTGATGACCTCGATCAATCGCCGCTGAAGCGCAGCAAAGCTGGCGTGCGCCACGCGCTGAGACACCCTTCCCTTGCCGCTCTGGCTCGGGAGCCGCGCTTGCTCAACATAGCGCGAGAGGTTCTTGGTGCTGAGGCGCGACCATTCCGCGCAACGTTGTTTGACAAGTCGCCCCAAGCCAACTGGCTTGTCGTGTGGCATCAGGATACCGCCTTGCCGCTTCGGAATCGCCACGACACGCCGAGTTGGGGACCGTGGTCGGTAAAGGACGGCGTGGTATATGCGCACGCCCCAGCGAGTGTGCTTCGCCAAGTCTTGGCACTTCGCATTCATCTCGACGACTCCACTGCCCACAATGGACCTTTGAGGGTCTTGCCGGGGACGCACACGGAGGGCGTCTTGAGTGATGATGCTATTCATGAGTTTGCGGCACAAGTAGCGCCCATTGACTGTTTAGTCCCGGAAGGTGGAGTGCTAGCGATGAGACCGCTTCTCATTCACGCTTCGTCCAAGTCTCAGTCGGACGTGCTGAGGCGCGTCCTGCACATCGAATACTCTGCGTCCATGACGGTGGGAAAAGGTCTCGAACTTGCCGTCGCTTGAGATTCGATCAAAGTTGGCGTGCGCAGGCGTTTGCGGTGCGCCGTGAAGCACCGCTGGCAAAAGGATCGCTACACCCGATGGCAATCGGAGAGTCGGTGGGGGTAGCCGGGCGGAATAGGCTGGGTTCTTGGAGCAGGGCACGGGCGACTCAGATTTCCAGATTGTCTGGGTCATAATGTAGGGGTGCCGTTCACCCTAGCGCACGGTGCCGCCGCTCTCCCGTTTCGACGCCTCCATCTCGTCTTTTCTGGATTGGTGGTCGGCACGTTCGCGCCAGACTTCGAATATTTTCTTCGCCTCAGTCTCGACGATGGGTTCGGGCACACCCTGCTTGGTACTTTCGTTCTGACTCTTCCACTCGCCCTGCTGGTGCTCTGGCTCTTTCACACTTTCGTCAAGCTACCCGTGGCGAGGCTGCTGCCGGACGCAATCCAGCGCAGGTTAGCAAGTCATCTTGATGAATTCGGCTTTGGTGGAGCGGTAAGGTTCGCATTGATAGTCGGCTCTATTCTGCTGGGAATTGCAACCTACTTGGCATGGGACTCGTTCACGCATCCGAACACATGGGTCTACCGCCACTATTCAATTCTCAGGCAACTGTTCCATCTGCCGATTGTTGGAGCGGTTCCGCTTTATAAGGTATTCCAACATGGCAGTACGATCATCGGGATTGCGGTTCTCTCAACTTGGTTAGTACTCGGCTATCGAGTCACCGAGCCCTTGTCATCCCCTTAGAAACCCAGTCTCGCCGATGCGAAAGATCGCGACAGTTGGTTGCGTCGTAGCGGTCGCCCTCATCGGGGCGATGATCCGAGCGGGCGCGGCAGTCTGAATTCCCAGTGGTAATCCCGCTGAAGAACGATTCGTGGGGCTGCTGGTCGTTACTGCGATAGCACTAGTCTGGTGGCAACTTGTGATCTATGGGTTTTTTGCATCAAGAAATCCTTCATCCCCACATGGGTCTCGGAATTAGCGGTGAACACATCTAAACCAAGGCGATTGCGCTCATTGAGAATTGCTGGCGCTTTGGCCGCGCTTAGTGACCTTGCGTTGTCTGGCATGACGATAACGACCTGCGCCGGTATTGGTACGACTTCATCTTCGAAGGACAGCGCGTTCGGGAGAGCGCCAAGACTCGGTCTAAGACTGTCGCGAAGGATGCTGAGCGTGTTCGACATCGCGAGTTGGAGGAGAGCTACAACGGCATAAAACGTCGCGATCGCGCCAAACTCTTCTCGATTGCCGCCGATGAATCGCTTCAACTGAAAGATCTCACGCTTTCGGTCTCCTCTCAACGAATCGAGCGCAGTAACCTGAAGCATCTGCGTCCGCATTTCGAGAAGCGCCTGATCACAGACATCCAAGCCAAGGATGTTAGCGGTTACCAGCACGCCCGAATTGCTGAGAAGGCGTCGCCAAAAACCATCAACCTCGAAATAGGGACCCTCCGGGCAATTTTGCGACGTCATCGGGTGTGGGCCGAAATACAACAGGACGTTCGTATGCTTGCGACTATCGAGGATATTGGGCACGCTCTGACCTCCGAAGAAGAAGCCGCTGTGCTATCTGCTTGCCTCCTGAGGCGATCGCGCTCGCTCTACCCTGCTGTCATGCTGGCCATGAATACTGGAATGAGGTACGGCAAAATTCGATTGTTACTATGGAAGCAAACTGGACTTCACGGGCAAGATGCTTACGGTGGGAAAGTCCAAGACCCGGGCCGGCACCGGGCGTGTCCTACCACTGAATGCACGCATCCTGAACGTCCTGGAAATGTGGGCCGCGCAGTTCCCTGATCGCGAGCCGACTCATTACCTATTCCCCTTTGAAAAGTGCGGTGCCAGGGGCGAAGAGGATACCTTCGGTTTCACTGCCGGCGTCATTTTCTACGGCACCGAACCGACACGGCCCACTGGCGACTGGAAGGAAGTATGGCTGAACGTTACGGCCACATTGGAAGCCAGGCGCTCCGCGAAGCGGCCGATGTTCTGGGGCGATTCAAAATTCCTGCGGGGTCCCTCAAAAAATCCCCAAAGTCGGCTGAGGTGGAAAATGTCGCGGTGCAGTAAGTCTATGAAAAGAATTGGCTCCTCAGGTAGGACTCGAATCCACGGCCAAACGTAGTTCGATGCACTTAGAGCGCGGCAGATGGTATCTTACGCGGCTAGTTACACACAGTTCCGTGTTAACGGCACCGGAATGGCACGGGAACAAAATTTCAGGGTCGAAATGGGTGAAAGGGAGACAGGACCGGTCAATCTTGACCATTTCAGGAGGCGGGTGTTGAGCCATTATGTCTCGAAATGAAAAAAGAACTCAGCGTCAAGAATGCAATTGCAGTCCGGTGTCCAACTTGCGGAGCCGCTCCTGGCGAGAAGTGCGAACTAAGCACTGGCCAACCGCGCACCGATCCGCACCGCAACCGCCGATTGATCGCCAAAGAACAATAATCGGGCCATGGCCCTTTCGAGCCCCTTGGGTGTACTGTTTTGGCCACTTCTTGAATGGTCATTTGTGCGATGCTGTGCTGACAGCTTTTGACATGATGAAAATGAAAGGCAGTCGGAGTTGGGGAGTGTAGCGGCCATCCTTGAGCGGGAACTCGGACCCACGATCAAAGAATGGCTGAGGCGGGTGAATCTGGTTTCAGAACTGACCGACATTCCACTAAGCGATGACGACCGCACGAGCCATCTATCTAAGCTGTACTCCGATTTGATTTCCCGCCTTCGCCTGCCTAATGATGCCGATGCGCCCACATCGGTCACCGCTGCCGCGCACGGACAGAGGCGGCGAGAGCAAGGCTACTCTCCCGCCATGCTGGTTGAGGAGTCGCGGATATTTCAGGTTGTCACATTCGCCATGCTGCATCTTCACCTTAGCGAACTCGACCAGAGACGGTTACTTCTAGATGTAGTGGCCATCGCTGATGAGGCGGATGCGCAACTGATGGGAGCCGTGCGCAGCTTGACAGCGAGGATGCCGCCGACGCCACACCTATGGGATTAGCCTGCGTTTGGTTGAGGCTTCAAAGCCTTGCAGCACACCGGACACCAATGCCACGGCTCATCCGCGGTCCATTCCATTCCACAGACGGAACAAGGCATCACGTACTGTTCGGCTCGATCTGGCCCGAATCACGGCGCAAACGATGGAGCCTTTCAGGAAGAGGAAGCCCTAGGCGCGGAGGCGTGCTTATGATTCGCAACACCGTTTGGCAGAAGATTCCTAAAGGACCTTGGTTCCGATGGCAGCACGCGGACAATGAACTGCTCACGCCCGATGAAGGCATGCGCGGGGAGGACGTGGCGTTCTGCCGTCGGCTTGCACGGCAGACTCGGACCTGCCGTCCCACTAAAGTGAGTATTCCAAAATCACCTCCACGAATTATGCCCCGAACACGCGAAGGAATTTGGCAAGAGCGTCAGAAATTGAAAGCCGAGTATGGGCAATTGTTTGACTCCGTCTCGGCGCTCCTCTTACGGCACGACCCGATTGGAATCGCGTTCGACAATGAGAATACAGACGAATACGACCCTGAGACGGGCACCATCTTACCCCGGCTCCGAAATTGCGAGGCCGCCAGTGATGTGCTTCGTGTCGTCCACGAGGAGTTTGTCCGCTGGTTCGACGCTGGGAATGCTGGTCCAGTAGAGCGATATGCAGATATCGCTTCCGAGGTTTGGCGATTGTGGCAGTCGCACCGCTAGTCCGCTCCAGATGAGGAGTCGGACAGTTGGCGTAACAGTGCGCCGCAAAAGGCGCTGGACTTCAGCAGGTGCAACTCCCGCCCGGAAACTGCTTCGACCATCCGACAGCAATGCGAGTTCTCGGCCTTTTGGCGAATCGTTTGAAATGCACGTCCACGCTTCCTGTGCAGATTACCCAGAGAGGTTTTGAGTGATCCACCGCCTGCTTACGGAAAGTGTCCCCGAGGTCCCTGTTGGATTGCCGCCTAGCCTGAACTAACATCAGGGTTCTATGGACAAACCGTTCAGAACTCTTCGCGGGTTTCTGGCAGGAAAGGAGCGCGAAGAAGACACGTACTTCGCGTATTCCGCAAGCCTCCGCATTGCGGGTGAGATTTCAGACATGGACAAAATCTCTGCAACCCTCGGTCTTTCACCTACGCATTCACACCGAAAGGGGGAAAGACGTGGCGCAAAGGCTGTGCCGTATCGGCAGGACATGTGGTCGTACAGCCCGCCTGTTGAGAAATCTGAACCGCTGCACAGCCACATCGATGCCCTGTGGTTAAAACTGAAGCCGCACAAGCACTATTTGCTTGAACTCAAGAAATCCCTAAACGTTGATGTATTCTGCGGGTATCGCTCGAATTGCGATACCGCCGGAATCGAAGTCCCCCACACTTCGCTTGAGATGTTCATCGAATTGGAGATTCCGTTCGGGGTTTCGATTATAGTCACTTGATTGACGTAACAGTGCCCCGTGAAAGTCACTGGACTTCAGCGGGTGAAACTCCCGCCCGCAAACTGGTTCGCTCCACCCGATAGCGCCTGCCACATCCATCTTCGATGTTCCGAAGCGGGGCGCTCTTTCATAATGCATTGAAATGCATTGATCAGGACCGGAGCTGGTAGTCGCTATTCGATCGACGCAATGAACAAAAATGCGATGCCGGAGACGTTTAGTAAGCAACTCACGAACGGGAGCCACTTAGCACGTTTTACCGCGAAAGGAAGGACGAAAATGCCGATCAATGCTGAAACAGCGCTGATGACGAGTCCAACGTCCGGCGCTTTGTCTAGCGCTTTGATGTGCAACTGCGTTATCGCCGGTATAAAAATGGCGGCGAGCGCACAGCAGGAGACGGAGGCAATGACTGCCGTGCGACTCAAGGGTTTTACACCTCAAATCTGGCTCCCTCCTACTACCGGTATGAACGCCAACATTTCATCGCCACACTGAACGACTGGGGATGGTACGGACCCGAACGGCTTCGTCCAGTTTGGAACACGGGTAAATCGTGGAGTTGAGAAACGGGAATTTGAGTGTAAAGGACCTGATGGCGTCAGCTATCATTTGTAGTTGTCGGAAGTCAGCAATCCTCCA
>Ga0210406_10002850_pt1 | contig 19324 bp, 24 predicted proteins | sample IncBWC30MmetaG_FD_155454 | JGI IMG/M metagenome (GOLD analysis project Ga0210406, IMG submission 155454) | Forest soil microbial communities from Barre Woods Harvard Forest LTER site, Petersham, Massachusetts, United States - Inc-BW-C-30-M | ecosystem: Environmental > Terrestrial > Soil >... | reverse complement strand
TTGTACCTTGTGGCCCCCGTTGTCGGGGCGATTGTCGCCGCCGCCGTGCACTCGGGTCTCGTCCTCATCACTCGCGAGGGAAGAAGGGCAGACACGGTTGCCGCAACACCTGCCGAATGAAGGCCGGCTCGATGCTCGTCGGTCGCGGCCCGATCATGAGACCCAGTCAAAGCAAAGCGCCGGCGGGCTTTGCGGCGAGAACAACTGACTGCCGAATGGCTGCAGCTCGGTGGGCGTGCGGATGACAATGAAGGAGCGCTCCTTCAAAGCGTAGACACTGCAACCCGCCAGGTGGGAGACAAGGTAAGCGGCCGAGATCCGATATGGGGTCATTCGTGACGGAGCCAGCCGGTCCTGCCCGAAGTTCTGCCTTAAAGCGAAATGACGCGATGGGCCACTTCCAGACTCATGCGCCGCAGCAAAGCAACTTTGGCCCTCGGTCCTCTTGACCGCAAAAACATTCTGTCTGCAAGGTTCAACGTCAATCTGGCGCTGTTCCAGATTGGGATGGTGTTTTAGAAGCCAACCCCGTTCTCCATGATGACGACATCAACTCCTCCCACTCGGACCGATCCCCAGGCAACAGCGTCGCGAGCGGGTTCATCGGGGCAGGTCGAGAACCGCTCGTCCAAGACAGTGGAGCTCGAAGCAAGACATCTATCTCGGAGAGTGGGACAACGAATTCTCGTCCAGGATGTCAGTGTTCAGGCGTCATCGGGCGAGATCATCGCCATCGTCGGACCAAGCGGAGCCGGAAAATCCTCGTTTCTGCGCCTGCTCAACCGGCTGGACGAACCCACGTCCGGCACGGTCCTGCTAAGGTCGGAGGATTACCGCTCGATTAGGCCGCAGGAGCTACGGCGGCGCATCGGCATGGTGATGCAGACGGCCTACCTGTTTCCGGGCACCGTCTCCGCCAATATCGCGTTCGGACCACGTCAACGTGGCGAGGTCCTGGCAGCGGGGCAGATCGCATCACTCCTGGAGCGCGTCGGCCTGCCGGGATTTGCCGATCGCGACGTCAGTCATCTTTCCGGCGGAGAAGCCCAGCGGGTCGCGCTGGCCCGAACGCTCGCCAATGCGCCCGAGGTGCTGCTCGCGGACGAGCCCACCTCGGCACTGGATGAAGCCTCCGTCCGCGGAATCGAAGAGCTCATTCTCGACATCATTCAAGAACGACAAATGACCTGCGTGATTGTCACGCATAATCGTGCCCAGGCTACGCGCCTGGCGGCACGGACCATGGTGATGGAAGCCAGCAGGCTCATTGCGATCGGCCCGACCAGGGAGGTGCTACATAATGATGACTGAGCTCAAGAACAGTATCGGCAGCGACGTGCTGATGGGACTTGCGCAGGCGATCGGCGCGATCGCGTTGTGTGCCGCCGTCGTGCTACTGTGTCGATGGCATGCTGTCCGGGTGGAGCGCGAGGCGGCAGTATCGTTGGCTCGCGGCCTGGTGCAGATGGTTCTGGTCGGAATTGTGTTGGCCCTGCTGCTGCATGGCAGTTTGCTGGTCGGTTCCCTCATTCTGATGATGATGACGGTCGCAGCGGCGAATACGGCTGCCCGTCGCCTCAAGGGAATGGATGGTGCGCTATTGCTGTGCTTCTGGTCAATTGCCGCGGGCGCTGGAACCGTCATTGCGGCGATGCTTGCCACGGAGAGTCTGCGGCCGGAAATTTCCATGCTCGTGCCGGTGGGCAGCATGATCATTGCCAATGCGATGAATTCGTGTGCGCAGGCCGTCGAGCGGTTCCGGGCCGAGATCATCGCACATGTTGGTCACATCGAGGCGGCACTTTCGCTCGGGGCCGAGCCCGCGGTAAGCGTTGCGCCTTATCTGCAAAGCGCCGTCTATGCGAGCCTTTTGCCTCGGCTCGACATGATGAAGTCACTCGGCCTGGTTTGGATTCCGGGCGTCATGGCCGGCATGGTGGTTTCGGGAACAAGCCCGGTCTACGCGGGCATCTATCAATTCATCGTCGTCGCGATGATCCTGGCGGCCTCGGGCATTACCGGTCTTGTCGTGACCGTTTTGATGCGCTCCCGTGTGTTCTCCACTGCCGCGCAATTGACGCTTCGGCCGGCGGAAGCGGCGCGGTCGAAACCTGAGCGCGCTGAATGACTGGCTTTGAAGTATTGGCACAATCGCACGACGAGCTCAGGTCTTAGAAAGCGCTTTGCAAGGGTGAAGAAAGGCGCCTTCGACCCCGAACGACTGCTTTGTGTCATTTGCAGAAGTTGGACATATCCGAATCCCTTGTCTGGAAGCAGACATTCGGAAGCGCCGTAACCTCCCGATTGCATTTGGCCTTGAGCGGCGTTGTGCTTTTCGGTCCAGCATCGCGTGGCATCGAACCGTGTTGTCGTTCGCCATTGAAATACTCGACTGATTATAGAATAACTCTTCTATCATCAGTCCTCCTAACACCCTGACCTGCCGCTGCTTATTTCCAGCGACCATGCACGTCCCGTCCTGACTGATTACAGTTCGGCTTCCGGACATGGAAACATAACGGGTAAGGATGGGCCGGTTGGGCTAGCATTACACACGCCGAGCGGGGAGTTTTACTCGGTAAAAGAACCATCGTTTGCAAATGATCGGCTGCGACCCGTGCTTGGCAATAAGGACGGCGAGCACAACATCACGCCATCCATGACGGTCTAAAGCATTTCCGTCTCTCGCCGGGCTTGGTTTAGCGACCTTGCCCGCTTGGGTCGTTCATTTCCAGGAGTGGACCGGACCGATGTCCGATGCTCCGACCGGTGTCCCAGCCCACCGGAGTTTCCGCGGTTACTCCTGCAACGGAGGTCGCGGGTAGCGCTTGAAGCTGGGATGTCCTGGTATTTTAGGTCGGCGGGTCGGTCGAACGAGATGGTCCAGACCGCGACTGCAGCGGACGAGCTATGCGATCGCTGCTAACGTGACTGTCATCTCTTTATGTCACACGCTTGCTCGGACAAAGATTGAACTCGTCGATGGTCGCTGGGTGGCGCGTCATTCAGCCGCAGCGTGCAAAGTGCGGACACGTCTAAAATTGGTGCGCCCTGTTTTGTGCGGGGTTTAGCTTGACGAACCACGCCGATGATCGAGACACGTTCCGCGGTTATTCTCTGGTTCCTCTCCGCCAGTTGCGTTCTAGCGGACATTGGGGTTTGCAATTCAGCCGAAATGGACACCGGGTTAACAGTGCAGTTTGTTGCGCGCGGTGCGAGCATTCCTCACCCCACAACGACTCCCCCGAGGATCCTGGATACGACTTATGCAACATCCTTCACTGGGCACGCATACATGATCATCGGAGTGAAAACCGGCTCCGGAATAAAGGAAGAAATATTCGGATTCTATCCGACTGCGGAAAGCGGCAAGGGTCTAGTCAAAGGCCCAGGCATATTGAAGGCGGAGTACAGATGCGGGCCTAATGACGACTGCGACCCTAAAAGAGTCGCCCAACTGTCTGCCCAATTCACGAAATCCAAGGACTCAGTAACTATTCCCATTACTGAAGAGCAACGACGCTCGATATACCAGACGGTCTACAAGTGGGACAGCAAGAGCTACATACAAGGCAACAAACAGATCGTGCCATCTTCGGATAAGGAATACCGATTATTCGATCAGAGTTGCATCGACTTCATCGCGGAGGTAGCGCATGCGATCGGCTACGAAACTCCCGAAAGATCGTCTCTCCAAACACCCGTTGCATTTCTCTCTCAGCTTCAAGATTCAGTAGCAAATCAGAACAAAATCCGCGAGGCAAACCGCGCAAAAGACGAGGCAATTCGAAGGCAGCAAGACGCTGAACAGCGCGCGCAGACTGCAGAGACCGATGCTGCTGCCGCTCGAGAGAGCGCCCGAGCGGCCGAGGAACGAGCGAATGCGGCAGAACAAAGGGCTAGAGCCGCAGAGGCAATTCCTCCCGCGGGATGGGTGCCCTGCGGTTGCCCGGACCAACATGCCAGCATCGGCAAGTGGGTGAAGGGAGCACTTTATCACCCGCCTGGCATTTACTGTAAGAAATGAAGATATCGAAACGCCTCCCACGTTCTACTCATCGTTGCGAAGACGACGGTCCTTCCAAGCAGTGAGATTGCTGGCCATGAATCCAACCTCAGTCAAAATATCCCGTGTTTTCATTTGCCTGTTGTTGTTTGTGCTGCCGGCCGCCGATAGCGCCACACCAGTTGAGAATCCTGCTCAAACTCTGGATGCAGCTTGCAAATCCGCACCGATGCCGGCTGGCTACGTTCCTGTCGGCGAAATCGACAGCCCAGAGTGCGCACCAGAGACTCCCCCGCGAAAAAATGCTTGGTTAATAGAAAAAGTACGGGACCGGATCGTTAGCTGTGCGCGACCAGATTATGAGAACGGCTATCCACCGGCCATCGGATATGTGGTTTGCCGACGCGTTTTTACATCAGCGTGCCCGCTCACTCTCGATGGTACAGCAAATGCCGTGCAGCTAACCAAAGCTACTTCCTGCGATGGGCCTTACATGACCAGCCTTTGCTTCGAGGCCACCGATGGTCGTCCGCAACCTGGTATGTACCGTGCCAGTTGGCAGAAGGATTGGACCGTTCAGGTCCAGCGAGGAGCGGAAAAGTGCAAAGGGCTCCAACCGACTTATTCAGCTCCGGACAACCATATTGGTTACAGTTTGGAGAGCGAAACCGTTGCGCCGTTCTGTATCGAGCCTAACGTTGTTTATCTTAGAGAAAATATGAGCGCCAATTATAGTAAACTTAAGTACAACAAACTGAGCTACGTGCCCGTCCCCGGCTCAATGATTCCTCCGTTTTTTGATACGGTAATTCGCGTTTATCATGACGACTCTTGTCCCGATTATCCGCATATGGGGCAGTTAAATGCGATGGTTGTAAAGCGTTTCCCTTTGGCAGACCGTGGCAAGCAGGTTGTTATGTGCGATATTGCATTTAGGCTTGTTCTAGTTGACGGTGAAGTGGACGATTTCGTCGAATACCTGTTGCAGCAGAAAGACTTCGAAAGATACGTGCCGATCGAGCAATTCCACGATGACAGGTGTGGAGTGGATGGAGGTAAGAACGCAATCAAACTAACTTTACCTTACTAAAAGCGCTGCCCGACTGAGCTGCAATTCTCGCAGACCTAAGCATACAGCAGTGTTGCTGCTAGAGAAGCCCGACCCTTCTTGAAGTGGTCTGCAGCGGCGCTCCCCACCTCTACATTAGTCTCGGGGTTGGGGTCCCGAGTACCCGATGTCCGCCTCTGGCAATCGGTGGCCCTCAGAGCAACGCTGCGTTCGGTGCGAATGCCGCGCCAACGACTTGATGAGCTAGCACCGCTTTCATGTTCGTTATTTGAGTCGGGAGTGCGTCTGGCGTTCAGTAAGACTTGCCGTCGGCTATCGGTCAAAAGCGGAAATCCGATCCTGCCCTAACTCCGAGTCCCGATCGGCCCCAGAAAGCGGACATCACAACGAGCTTGGGCGTTGGTCTGCAAAGGGGGGGCGGAAGAGGAAGTGTCACCTACACCAGCCCCACCACTCGCACTTGCGCTTCCGGATTTGCCTCGATGTACCTCTGAGTGGTCCGGAGGTTTGAGTGGCCGGCGAGCTCTTGAACATCCTTCAATGATCCACCGACCGTGGAGATTTTCCTAGCTGCGTTGGTGATGAAAGTCCTCCGTCCGCTATGACTGGAGCAGCCGACGAAGCCGAGGTGGCGATACCAGCGCTGGAACATGTTTACGATTGCCTGCGGCGAGGTGAACAGGCCGCGCTCGGTACTGATGACGAGGGGCCCAGCAAAGCTCATCACCCGATCTCTGTATTCGATAAGCGCGTTCCTGAGGTCCTCGTTTAGGGGAATGATCCTGCCCGACTTTCCCTTGCTGGCGGAGTCCAGGAGGTAGATGATCCAGCCGATCTCACCTTGGGAGTCGTTGGTCATCAACCAATTCAGCCTCGCGATCTCCTTGGCTCGAAGCCCCGCCTTGACTGACAGGAGAAAGATCAGACGGTTTCTTTCCGGGTGCCGCGTGGTGGAGAGATAAGCAAGCATGGCCTCCACCTGGCCCTTGCTTAGCGTCTTGGCTTGCTTGCCTAGTCCCATTTTGTCCTCCCAACCCGTTATTTATGGGCAGCAGGGCGCTGGACTGTAATCAGTCTGAAGCGACAGTACATGCCGAGCCGAAAATACTATTTGGTCGGTCAGGGTTTTGCGGGGACTGATGATAGAAGGGTCATTCTATCACCAGCGGGCAGTGTGATTAACCTACATGAACGATTTGAAGTTAAGACGATCAACCACCAAGAGGCTTATAGCCTCGACGGCGCCTCCACCAATTGGGCTGAAGAGTACTCCAGCCGCCTTCCGCGCTGAGATCGGCATTCACCATCAAATTGCGGGAGCGTACCTCCTCCGTTATGCGCAAGGGAGTTCGTGGCGGGAAGACAACCGCCGCGTCTCGAACGGGGATCAAGTGAACCGGATTGCAGCGATGGCATGAAGCCCGGCGTCAGCGCGGGGCCGCGGGGAAGCGGGATCGGATCGTCAAACGTCGCTTCCAGCCGCTGATCTCAAACGGCGGGGGTTTATTTTGGCTTGGGATCCGGGATGGCCCGCCTGTCAGTTTACACCTGCGATGGGGCCGGTGGCCGGGTCTCGCGCCCCCGCCTCGATCAGACGGCAAATTACCAGTCGCAATCTCGTCCCGTCCCGCTATTGTAACCGTCGGGACCTCGTCCTTCATTTCGACATAACCCAAATCGATCAAGGTTTGCAGATCATTCGGGGCGATCGGGCTGAATTCAGGCGCTTCCCTATGATGTCCCGTAGGACCCAGCGCAGGCGGATGGCGTTGTCCAATCCGAGGCTCGCTAGACCCGTTTTCGGCTCGCTCATTTCTTCGCCCTCAGCCCGAGCTCGACCGGTGTCCACTCGTCCCACCTGTGCCTCTGGATGACACAACCTCAGCGCCTTTTTCGAGCGCCGCCTTCACTACCGTTTTCAAATCGGGATCACGCAAGAGCTCGTCAGCCAATTTGAACTTACTATCCAGCTGCCATTCGGCACCTGGCAATGGCTTTGGCAAATTCCATTCTTTGGTCACGTACACTACGCGGTCGGTTCGGCGGCCTCGGTTCATCCACTCAACGTACCGCCTAAGCCGAGCCATCGGTTCTATTTTCCCTTTTTCAGCCCTATCTCGACAAGCCGGTGGATATTTGGCTTGCGGCACTACGCAGATCAAAGAAATTCCGCAGTCGGGCAAGCTCGACGATCTGCTCTCCGGACAAGATAGCACTCACTAACGGTGGCTGGGGCGCGGTGTGTATCTCGTAAAGGTGGTGCGTGGTGGTCGGCTTGGTCATCAATTTGCGGAGACACTCGTAAAGGGTGCCGTCGACCAGAAGATAGGGAGTGGCGTCCTCGGTACGCTGGTTGGCTAGTGAAGGCCACTTGCGAAGAACCGCCGGCGCATCGAAATTGATGTGAGCCTCGGTGCCGTCCATCGGTCTCGCTCCTTGCTTTTAGGGTCCTTCCGCAAGGGACTTCAGACAAAATGGCCGCCGCCGTCTGGTGGCGACCCAAGTCTGTTTGGGAGAAAACGTGCCAAAGACGGGGATGGGAATCGCCCATCGTCGGCAAGTTATTACATGCATCTCTCGGGCCAGCGGGCGAGTCGATGTCCCCAAGAGGACGACCTGTTCCGGCCGTCTTAGCTGCAATTTTTGTGGGTGTTGCCTGGAACCCACTATTTGAATTTCGCAGTGGCCTAGTTTCAATTTAGCCGATTGAAATTGTGTCCCAGATTACACTTTTACGTTGGCTCCCGGATAGCTGATCACCGTCCGCCCTCGGCTGTTATCGGTGACTGAGAGTGTTGCGCTCCCGCCTGATCCAAGGGAGTGCATCACATGCCGAGGCCCTCGAGTCCCATGTTGCAGGCGGCGCGAAAGAGATCAGGCCCGATCTCGCCGGTCTCGAATGGCGCGACGAAGATGCCGTCCGGCCGGCGTGCGAGCAGCCGTTGGTCTTGCGGAGGCTTAAGGGAAGATTGCGTAGGTCGTCACCGTCGAGCGCCAGGATGTCGAAGGTGTAGAGTTGCACCTCGTCGTCATGCCGGCGGCTGTGCAGCGCGTTGAAATCTGCAACGCCATCGACGCCAAGCACTACTGCCTCACCATCAATCACGAACTGCTTGACCCGGTTCTTCAAGGCCGCATCGACGATCCACGGGTATCGACTGGTCCAGTTGTAGCCTCCCTTGGTGATCAGACGCACGCGGTCACCGTCGCGTTCCAGCCGCAGCCGATAGCCGTCGTACTTGACCTCGTGAAGCCAGTCCGGGCCGTCAGGGACGGTGGTCGCTCTGGTGGGGAGACAGAACTCAAAAGACTTAAACATGGCCCGAAGATAGGTGGATCTGGGCAAATTGCGAACTTATTGCGACGACCACGTCAAAATGCCGGCGTATATTTCTGCTGGCCTACCACATCGCGAGTAGACTTCCCCGCCAGCAGCGCCAAAGCGGGGTCCGTTCCTGTGGGTCGCTCACATGACTCGAAGCGGGGGCGCTTGCGCCAGGGCCAGTCGAAGCGGGCCGGTCTACTTGCGTTTTAGTGCAGCACTAGGGACGGCGTCGGCTAACGGCGCCGTTTCTAATTTGACGCAATGATTTTGTCAGCGGTCACCCAGCAGGCCGGCTATCCATTCCGCACGCCCGGAAATAGTCCCGCGGCCTGCTGCCAGCGACGATTGCCGTGCAAAAAAGCCCGCCACTTGCGACGGGCCAAGTTTCGGGAGAAAGCCGCTTCTTACGACATTTCCGACCCGGCAGGTTGTAGCTATTCACACACAGCACCGCAGCAACCGACTAACTTGATGGGAAGGGGTGGGCCGCCAAGGGGGTGGCAAAAATAATGGCGCCCGCGCCAATCACTTGAAATTGCCCTGCCCAAAAACAGAAGCTGTGACCGACGTCAGACTGTAACCCGCCAGGATGACAATAATTCCACTAGCGGCAGGGGGCGGATCGATAAACCGGGCGACGAGGCTCAGGCGCTGTCCACAAGCAAGTGGCAGACATTAAATCCGGTAAGTCGTCAAGGGGCGATTTAGCCTGGTGACGATGGCCGGCGGTGAGCGCGAAACAAGAAAGGCCCGGCGCAATCACCGGGCCAGTACGTAGTGTCATCGCGAAGGCAGGACGAGTTGGCACTGGGAGTGTCACAGCCAGGTCCCGCCGATCACATAACCCTGACAGGGAAAAAAGTTCCAATCCGGTGATCTACATCAACCGCCGGGGACATCCGACGAACGCCGCGCAGCCAAAACGAGGACGACGGGACGCCGAGGCCGCCGGGCCTGGTCTCGCCGGATCGTTGGCTTGCGGAACGTTGACACCGGCGCCGGGCCCCCAGGGGACGGGCTGGAACGGGCTGAGGGTTGCCAGCCCGCATGGCGAGCGCGGGAAGTTCCTATCGCCGTCCTCGATGCGGCGAATGCGGCCCATCGTGGGGCAGGCCGCCGGCGCCGGACGGGCGCATGGTTATAGGGGTAGGTGCCGTTCGAAGCCGAGGCCCGCCCCGACAGATAACGGGGCCGGCAAACAGACGTTCCGGGACGCTCCCTGCGCCTGCTGTGCTGGGCAGTGATCGTGCGCCCGGCTACAGGAATGCCGCGAGCGGCTATTAAATTCGTGCCGTGTTTATTTGATTTCACGTCGTGTTTATCAATGACATCAGATTCAGATGATGAGTCCGTGAGGCGGCTTTGGGAGGAGCTATTAGCGCTCCGTAAGATCGTAAAAGACGCCGAGGCAAACCTGCCGAATGCTCCGTGTCGATACCGGATCCATCCAACGAACGGGACCGCGCAGCAATTAGGCGACCAAACGGGGCAAGGTGTCGCTTTTGCTCCGCGGCGGTGGCGGACTGTCGGCATCAATTCACAACTCGCCGCGCCAGGATCGGCCGGCCAGATTGATCAGAATCAGCGCCGAAAAAAGAGTGACCCCTGAATCAAACCACACCAGGCGGACGCCCTCGGTTTAAGAGCCCTCGTATTTGAACGACAATTTGACCTTCGCGCGATATGCCTCGACCTTTCCCTTCCCGTCGAGCTGCATATCGAGTTCGGCGATTTCTGCGACACGAAGGTCGCGGAGAGATTTGGACGCTCGTTCGACCGCGTTAGCAGCAGCCTTTTCCCAGGACTCGCTGCTGCTGCCGATTAATTCAATAACGTCGTAAACAGGCATGTCGGGCCTCCCGTTCGGTCATGAGAAAACAGGAAACTGGGTTCCGTGGCCTCGGAGGCTAACACTTGGCCGTTTGTGCTGAAAGGATGCTGCGACGCTTCGGCCGCAGAACTTTGGCTTTGATGCCGCCGCTATATTGCCACCGACGCGCCACCGAACCGCCCCGCGACTCGCGCCCTTGCGGTGACTCTGGGGAAGGGACCACGGGGGGAGCGACGTTGGGCAAAGGGTCAAAACATTATCTGACTGCGACTGTTACCGGGCTGATCGTCGCCATTCTATTTTCGCTGACCGCTATCATCGTACGCAGCATCGCGGCGCCTGAGATGGACGGCAAAATTTCCGCGGACGCCGTGCATTTGAAGATGCTTCCTTAAACGCGAAACCCCCGCCTGATCACGTAACCCGGCGGGGGACCGTTGGATGAGATCGCCATGCTTGAATCAAAAGAGCTGATCATCATCTCGAGCTATTTTGTCGGATTCATTTCGGGCATCTTCTGCGCGGCATTCTATCGGTACCTACGGCACAACCCACCCGAGGCACGGCATGCGCGGCTTGCAGCCGCTGAAGGAGAACCCAGACAGGACGGAAAGAAGAGAAGCACGAACTTACTAGCTGTTCTCTTTGCTCTCGTCGTTGTTGGCGGCGTCATTGTAGCCGATCACGTCAAGGGACCACTGTTCCACGACGTCGCCTATTGCCTCAACGATGGCGGCGCTCAGACGACGCGGATGTGTACTGGGCGGGTGCCTCCATGAACGGAGGGAATCGCCCATCGAAATCCTACCACCAGAAGTCCTTGAACCGATCCGGCGCCAATGCGCTCGGTGTGCCGGATGTTCTTGTGGCCGAGATATGCCTGAATTGTTCTCAAAAGCACGGGCCCCGCGCACGCAGCCGCCGCGCAAGGCAGGGCCCATGCCGACCCGATGGCGAAGCCTTGCGGCGCCAGGGGTCTGGCGAAAACCTACGTTGCGAAAGCGTCGAGATGGTGTTCGTCGACCAAGCCGCGCCAGGGCGGTCCAGAAAAGGGCACGGTGGGCAATGAAAAAGAGCCCCGTCACTGTGGGACGTGACGGGGCGGCATGGGTCTAAATTCTCCGGGCCCTGGGCGCGACGATTGAATAATGATGTGGGGCACCACGTCATGCGCCAAATTCACAGGCGATTTTCGTAGTGGGTTTGAGGCTCAGCCGATCAAAACGCCCCGTCGCCGTTACCCCCAGGCCTGACCGCGTGGTCTTCTTTCGCCCCCTTAAGCGTGCGGGACGCAGCCGGCAGACCGGCGCAGCAGATCTCAGGTCGCGCCCCCCGGCTCCAGCCCCTCGCCAATTTCCAGGGGATGCGCCATCGTCTCGTGTAGCGCGTCCTTGTCGAGTTCGCCTTCGGAGAGGCTGATCACGACGCAAGCGACACCATTACCAATCAGATTGGTCAGCGCGCGGCACTCGCTCATGAACTTGTCGATGCCAACCAGTATCGCGATCGACTGGATCGGAATGTCCGGTACGATAGACAGCGTCGCAGCGAGAGTGATGAAGCCGGCGCCGGTCACACCAGAGGCGCCCTTTGAAGTAATCATGGCGATACCAAGGATGCCCAGCTCCTGCCAGATCGTGAGGGGCGTGTTGGTCGCTTGAGCCAGGAACAGTGTTGACAGCGTCATGTAAATGTTGGTGCCGTCGAGATTGAAGCTGTAGCCGGTCGGTATGACCAGGCCGACCACCGAGCGCGAGGCGCCGAGATGCTCCATCTTCTGGATCATCTGCGGCAGCACGGTCTCCGACGACGAGGTGCCGAGCACAATCAGGAGTTCGTCCTTAATGTAGGCGATGAAGCGGATGATCGAGAAGCCGGACAGCCGCGCGATCGTACCCAACACGATCAGCACGAAAAGGATGCTGGTTAGATAGAATGAGCCGATCAGCGCCGCGAGATTGAGCAGCGAGCTAAGACCGTAGGCGCCGACCGTAAACGCCATTGCACCGAACGCGCCGAGCGGAGCGACGCGCACGATGATTCGGATAATGCCGAAGAACATTTTCGCTGCCTTGTCGACGGCTTCGGCAATTGGTTCGCCGGCCTTGCCGAGGAAGGAGATGGCAAAGCCCGACAGGATTGAGATCAGCAACACCTGCAGCAGATCACCGCGTGCGATCGCGTCGAAATAGCTGTCAGGGATGATCGCCATCAGATGGGCGACTACCCCCTCTTCCTTTGCCTTGGTGACGTAGGTAGCAACGGACTTCGGATCGATCGTGGTGGGATCGATGTTGAAACCGTGCCCAGGCTGCAGCACCCTCCCGACGAGAAGGCCGACCGCGAGGGCGACCGTGGAGACTGTCTCGAAATAAATCAGTGCCTTCAGCCCGACCCGACCGACGCGCTTGAGGTCACCCATTGAGGAAATGCCGTGCACCACGGTGCAAAAGATCACCGGCGCGATCATCATCTTGATCAGAGCGATGAAGCCGTCACCGAGCGGCTTCAGTTCTTTGCCGAGATCGGGATAGAAATAGCCGATGAGGACCCCGAGCGCGATCGCAATCAGGACCTGGACATAGAGGATCCGGTACCAGGGCTGATGGGGATGATGGACAGCCGGCCGGACCGCGACTGATGTCATGTGTGGTGTCCTGGATTGCATTCGATCATTTGCCGTCCCCATCATGGGGCGGTGTGCCAAGGCCGGCAATTACAATTAGCCCAGATGCAAGAGATTAATGAGGAAAATCAAACTTCTTCCGTGCAACCAGGGGAGGCAGTTCGAACAGGACGGCAACGGCGGATTAGTTGATCGAGCGCAGACTAGCGATTTCGCGATATAAATCGGCGTAACGCGCTGCGCGATCCCGCCAAGAGACGTCTCTCGACATCCCGCTTTTTTGAACTCGGCACCATGCAGCTTTGTCACGAAATGCCGCATAGGCCCATTGCAGCGCACCCGCGAGATTTTGGATCGGCGCGACCAGAGGAAGTGGTGCGTCGGAATCGGTACGGATGGACGGTCGTCCAAGTCGCCGCAATGTTGGCCCCTGCGCTTGTGGCCATCTGGATCATCCTGACCGTGACGGCCCTTCACAAGCGGGAGGTTTACTTTTGGAGTCTCGGTTCGACTTGGGCCAGTATCATCATCTGTCCCATCGGTGCCTAAGCGTCTGGAGCCGGCTGCACGATCCGAATGTCCGTCGAGGTGGGCGCGAGGGCGAAACGAAGCCTGCATTTGGGGGTAGAGACGGAACGCGCGGCGGCTATGCTCGGCTTCGATCCGGTACGTTGGCGGATTGGAGGGGCTCGCAGGTTTCTTTTTCGGCTTACGTGGGCTGTGGCCTCGTCAAACGCGGCTACCGAGACTCGCCATTCAATCGGGCGCCCGGCGCCACGTCCGAAATTCAAAGTTAGGGCCCCGTCTTTTCAATTTGCATCGCGCGTCGGGCCCTAGGCCAAGATCGGCTTCGAGAAAAGGTCCCGGCAATGCCGGAGCCTTTCTTCGATATATCAAAGGTTAGTGACCAGCCATTCCCGACGCCATCGCGCCTTCGTCTAAGCTCGACCAGTACGACGGCACTGCAATATCATGGGGTGCGGCATAGGCATTGCTGTTCCGCAATTGCTCGGTTGCCACCGCACGACTCTTCGCTCGCGCGCGGTGATGTTCGGAGGCAACCGCGGTCTGCGCGGTTAATGCAGCAATTAGCGAAGCAGCTAGTACGGTGATAATTGTCTTTCGCATTGTTGTCTCCTATCGTTCTTTTACGGAAACTCGCGGTTTTGCGTCTCCCGTTTTTCACACATGGTGATGGTTGGGCGATCCGATTATGCCTCGAATTTTAGATGGACTTACTCGGTAGAGGAGAGCGCTACCAGCTGGTAGCCTCCGCTCGCACTGTTGGTTTGCGCGATTTCCGCGTGATACATTTCAGTCACGCCGCAAGGCACCAACCAAGCGACACATGGAACACATCCTTAGATGTGTTCGATGTCGTGTTTATTGTAGTTAGTTTCCGGAGGGGTGGAGCGACGGATCTTCACCGCCCACCCATGACCGGTCACTTCCACTAAAGCCGAAGTTCTCGATGCTCCGGCGTTCTCGCGTTTCTGGGATGGCATGGGAGGGCCCGCTCAACTGATTGTAAGCTCCGCGATACCGATCCAAACCGTGGCCGTGTTCTTTAGCGAACACCGGCGTGGCAACGGCGGCTGAAAGAACTATGACAGCACTAAGTGTTTTCACGTTGGTCATTTGTCTCTCCGTTCCTTGATGCAAGCGCGCGAAAGCGCCTACAGGTGACGTCGCAAAGGCGCCGCGGGGCTCGGTGAATGCTTAGGCGCTTATGCGATGAGCCGTACGTACGCCTCTTGCCTCGGCGAGATAAGCGCGCTTTGCTTTGAATGATCTTTGACTTTTTTTGGGGAAATCGATGGACCTTGTGGGTACGCTCGAAGTCCTGGTACGGGTGGTGGAGACGGGCTCCTTTTCTGCCATTGCCCGTGAACGCAGTCTGACCCAAGCTGCTGTGGCCCGGCAGATTGCGCAGCTGGAGGAACATTTTGGGGTCCGCCTCTTTCATCGCACAACGCGAAAACTCAGCCTGACCGACGATGGGCAGATGCTGCTGGGCCTAGCCCGACCGGTACTGGACGGCGTCGATGGAATGGAAGCAGCTCTCGGCCGGCAGCGCGCCTCGCCGGTCGGGCTGGTGCGCGTAGGTGTTACGGTGACGGGCAGCCGTTTCCTCGCCCAACGACTGCCGACCTTGCTCGCCGATCATCCAGGGCTAAAGGTCGAACTCCTGGTCAGCGATCGGTTCGGCGACATGATCGAAGACCGGGTTGACCTTGCCGTACGTCTGGGCGAGGTCACGGATGCTTCCCTGGTGGTGCGACGATCGGGGACGGCTTCGTTTGTTGTGGTGGCAGCGCCAAGCTACATTGAGCGAAAAGGCAGAGCCTCTACACCCGCAGACCTTGCGAGCCACACCTGCATCGTGCACGACGTCGGACCCGGTTCCAACGTTTGGACTTTTGTCACGCCCGCGGGATCCCGGCAGTTCCACGTGTCTGGGGGATTTCTCGCCAATGACGTCAGCGCGGTGCGCGTCGCCGCGCGCAGCGGATACGGCATCGCAATGCTCCCGTTGTTAGAGGTGCTCGATGATCTGCACAGTGGCGCGCTGGTTTGCATACTAAGCGAATTTCCGGCGCCGAGCATTCCGGTGAGCCTGGTCTATCCATCGCGACGGCTTCTGGCGCCACGCACACGCGTCGTCTTCGAATTTATCCTGGAGCAGGTGCGACAAGTCCAGGCCATGCTTGCGACCGTGACGGACAAGAGGCACAGTGCCTAAGCGTCCGCGAGGTCTCCTGCCAGTCCAAACACCAAATCGGTTGCCGAAGTCATCTTACGCAATCTTTTGCCAAACGAAGACCATGCAATGGTCGCCGCCCGCGTGGATGGCGAGTGGCTGATCCTGAATGACAACAGACTTGCGCTCGGACGCGGCTCAGACATGGTTAGGGTGATTGCAGTCGGTTCAGTTGGCAACCACTGGACTCGCGTCGGGACGCCTTCTGTTCCGGCTGCTAGCACAGAGCTGGGATTCCGAATTGCGGCAGCTGCGCCTTTTCCACCTGTTCCGTCGAACCAAACTACCAGCGCCTGATGTTGGATGGACTGTGTTGATCAACCCGAGGCAACAATCCCGTCCGCGCAAGACGGGTTCGGGCAATCCAGAAGCAGTTTCGCGAGATGTATGCTTTGAAGCGTTGATGGAGAAACCCCTTTGGGTTGGGGGCCCGCGATGACCTGATTCTAGCCAAAGACGACGTCCGCTTTTTGCTCGGACAACGGACTCAGGTCGACCGTGGCGCGATGTCCGAGAATGGGATGGACCGGCCGTGCTCCCGCCCCGAACCGCTCAGAGAGTGAGCGGGGGCTTATAAGCCGAATCCGGTCAGGTCCTTCCTCACGATGCTAAAAGAACCTCTTTTCGCATATTCGGCTGACATGTATCGTGTGCTACTAAGCCGGCTTTCGACTTTCAGCGGTGCATCAGGTCGCAGATATGTCGTTTTATCGAGATGATATAAGTTATGTCGCGAGCATCGATGTAGTGCGCGCGCAACATCCAGCCGCCATGACACGCGCGACCGGCAAGGTCCTCGATCGTCTCGACAAGCATTGCCAGGCTATCCTCGCCAAATCGACTTTCTGCGTTGTCGGCACGCATGGCCCGAATGGAGCCGACGTCTCGCCTCGCGGTGACCCGCCGGGTTTCGTACGTGTGCTTGATGAGCGTCACGTCCTACTGCCGGACAGGATCGGCAACAATCGCTTCGACTCGATGGCCAACCTCTTTGTGAATCCGGCCATTGGCCTCCTCTTCCTGGTGCCCGGAATGAGCGAGACGCTGCGGATCAACGGGCTCGGCCGCGTGACCGACGATGCCAATCTACTGACGCCTTCAGCGGTTCAGGGCCGCCCTCCGAAAATCGGCATTGTAGTCGAGGTGCGCGAAGCGTTTTTGCATTGCGCGAAGGCGCTGAACCGCGCCGGCCTTTGGGATCCCAGGCGCCATATCAATCGGCAGGATTTGCCAAGCTATACTCAGATGCTGGCCGATCAGGTCGATGGACTGACGCGCGAGGAGAGTGAGCGGCAAGGTGCCGAGATGGCGCGGCGAGGCATGTACTAGCTAAACTAGGCGCCGCGCACCACGACAGGCGGAAAATCGACAGAGTTCGCGCGGCGAGCGCGGGTGTATTCGAGAATGCGCGCCGCCTCATTGGCCACATCCTCGCCGGCGACCCGAGCAAGGATATGCAGCGTCGTATCAATGCAAAGGCTGACCCCGCCGCCCGTGACCACAGGCCCCGCGTCGATCAGACTGGCTTCTGCCACTCTGATATCAGGGTAGGATTCCCGCAAAACGTCGATCGGCGGCCGCTCGGGCGGCACTAGCCATCGACAGCACGCCGAAGGCCGCCAGATCAATCGGTTCGACACCGTCATAAATGAAAATGCCGAAACGCATCTGCCACCTTCAGTCGTCTATCGGGACGTCTGGGGGCGTCCTTGGTTTCTCACCGACCGATAGCGGTCGCGCCGACCAATTCCGGGTCGACGTCGACCAAAGATACGCCCTTCGTTTCCGTCGCGAACAGCGTAGCAATAAGCGTGATCGAGGCCAACAGAATCAACATCATCGACACCCCGGCGGTGCCGCCCATGTAGCCGGCCAATGCTGTCGCGATGATGGGTGAAAATCCTCCTCCCAAGGCCGCGGAAAGCTGAAAACCGAACGATGCACCGCTGTAGCGCACGCGCGTGCCGAACAGTTCGGGAAAATAGGCCGACTGCAGCCCGAACATCGTCCCATGACCGAAACTCAGAGCGACAACCACGGTCAGGATGATGATCTGCGGGTCCTTGGTGCTCAGAAGCCAAAACAACGGGAAGGCGAAGCAGGCCGTGAAAAGCGTGCCGAGAAAATAGAAGATGCGCCGCCCGATAAAGTCCGACAGCCAGCCGAACAGCGGAATTGTAATCACCTCGACCAAAGCGGCGATAAAGATCGCCTTCAAGAGCAGCGTTCGCGGCAGATTGAGCTGACTGGTCGCGTACACCACGATGAAAATGGTGAGAATATAGACCCAGGACACCTCCGATATTTTCAGCCCCACGGCCACGAGAAAGCTGCGCGGATTCTTGAAAATCGCCTCGACGAAGGGATTTCTTGAGATCGCGCCGCGGCGCTTGATCTCCTCAAATATCGGCGTCTCCGGCACGCGCGCGCGCACAAACCAACCGACACCAAGAAGCAGGACGCTGAGAAGGAAGGGGATGCGCCATCCCCATGACTTGAAATCCGCTTCCGGCATCATCGTCACCAGAGCGAACACGCCCGAGGACGTCACCAGCCCGAGCGGGAACCCGATCTGCACCAGGCTGCCAAACAGGCCACGTCGGCCCGGTGGGGCGTGTTCGATCACCATCAGGGAGGCGCCACCCCATTCGCCCCCAAGGCCGATGCCCTGGATGAACCGCAAGATGACCAGAAGAATCGGGGCCCAGACTCCGATCTGCTGGTAAGTCGGCAGGCACCCGACGACGAATGTTCCCAACGCCATGACCACCATTGTGATCATCAGCATGATCTTGCGGCCGATCCGATCGCCGAAATGACCGAAGATAGCACCGCCGATCGGACGCGCGACGAACCCTACCGAATAGGTTGCCAGCGAAGCCAGGGTGCCGGCCAGGGGATCGATGTTAGGAAAAAACAGGGTGTTAAAGACGAGCGCCGCCGCGGTGCCGTAGATCAGGAAATCATACCATTCGATGATGGTGCCGACCGAACCGGCAAAGACAACGGTCGCCATGCCGCCTTTTCGCTCGGTCGTGGCATCGCGAATAGCGAGTTGAACACTCATGTCGTGCCCCCGTCCCGGGATTATCACCGGTCGACACGAACGCTTCGTTTGGAGTGTCGGCGATGCCCTTGGCAACTGGACTATCGTGCGCCGAAGCAAATCACATGTCGAGCGTAACCGCAACTCGCGCCCGGGAGACGCTTAACTCATGTGATCCTGGCGGTTAAAGCCGCCATTTGTATTGTATAACCGCATGTACAGTTTCATGCAGGCAGTTAGGATCGGGCGGGTTTATCCAACAATGGAGAACCCACATGCCAGTCCTCAAGTCACTCTCGTTCACCACCCTGCCGAAGTCCGGCAACGACCCCGTCCAGGCGCGCCGGGCGAAGTTCGTGGCCAGGCTGGAGGAGCAGAAGCTGCTTCTGAAGGATCCAAACCACGTCCGGACCGTCCAGCGATGGACCAAGGTCAATGGCGAGCGGCAAGCCACCACCAAGCAGCAATCTGTCAGGCCCTGGTGGAAGGCCGACGCCTCCGGCCAGGTCGTTATGTCCATCAAGTTCGGCGCCAAGCCCATCGAGTTCGAGAAGGGTAAGGCCGGCATCGTCGTCGGCTCGAAGGAGAAGCTCCCGGCGGTGATCGATGCGTTGATCGCGGCCGTCCGCGCCGGCGAGCTGGATGACCACTTCAGCCAGG
>Ga0210406_10002848_pt1 | contig 19329 bp, 17 predicted proteins | sample IncBWC30MmetaG_FD_155454 | JGI IMG/M metagenome (GOLD analysis project Ga0210406, IMG submission 155454) | Forest soil microbial communities from Barre Woods Harvard Forest LTER site, Petersham, Massachusetts, United States - Inc-BW-C-30-M | ecosystem: Environmental > Terrestrial > Soil >... | reverse complement strand
TGCGGCTGGGGGATGAGGGTCAGTGCCATGAGAGTGAAGGCCAGGGCCGGGAAAAGCGAATTTCGGGATTTCGTGATCATTGAGGAGGGCATTGAGGAGATCATGGATGGCATGGATTGGACCTTATTCGATTTCATTGAGACGAGACTATGCGGCGACACTGGCTAAAGCGAGGGCCGCTACTGATGATGATGCATGAAGATTGGGGCACGACGCAAAACTATGTTGTTGAAGGCGGAACTACTTTCCAGTGTAGTAACCGTCGCGGGTCTGGATGAGGAGGCCTTTTTGGCGAAGAGTGAGCTCGATCCGGTGGTAGCCGTTGGAGGCGGCGTCCTGGGTGGGTGTGTAGCCGAGACGGTATTGCGCGCGCAGCTCTTCAGCGATTTCGTTGTAGATCTGGGCTACGTTCTGATTCTTTTTGACCTCGAAGAAGCGGCCTCCGGTCTCCTGGGCCATGCGCTCGAGGTTCTTTTTGCCATCGATGTGGCCTGAACCGGTGGGATAGTTGCCTCCATTGTTGCCTCCGCCGTTGCCACCGCCCGGATAGCCACCCCCGGGGTAGCCTCCTCCGGGATAACCGCCGCCCGGGTAGCCACCTCCGGGATAGCCGCCGCCTGGGTAGCCACCACCGGGGTAGCCTCCGCCACCGCCACCGGGATAGCCGCCGCCACCGCGATTGTGGGGATAATCCTGGTGGGGCGGTTCGCCTTTGAAGTAAATGGCGTAGATGATGGTGTCGGCGCGCTGGGCGGCTTCGATGGATTTGGCGAGATTCTCTCTGCTGCCGCGATCACCTCCGTCGGAGAGGATGATGAGGGCTTTGCGGCCGGTTTGTTTGCTCATGAGCTCATCGGAGGCAAGGAAGAGGGCGTCGTAGAGAACGGTGCCTCCTCCACCGCGGGGGCGGCGGGGAGCGCTGCCGTCATTGGAGGAGCCGGAGTCTTTGCTGGGGGTGTCGATCTCCTTCAGGGCGGCCTGAAGCAGGGGGCGGGACGAGGTGAGGTCCTGCAGGAGCTCCGTCTCGGCGGCGAACTGCATGATGAAGGCTCTGTCCTTTGGCGTGGTGAGCATCTGGTCAAGGAAGACGCTGCTGGCGCTGCGTTCCTCGTCGATGACTTCGCGTTGCGACAGACTTGTGTCGACCAGCAGACCCAGGGTCAGGGGAAGATTGGTGTCCTTGTCGAAGTAACGAATGGTCTGGGGCTTATCGTCGACCTGAAGGATGAAATCGTCCTTGGTAAGATTCTGGATAAGGGCTCCCTTCTTGTCGCGGACGACGACGGGAAGGTTGACGAGGCGGGCGTCGACGGCGATGGTGGGGGCGGTGGAGGCGGGGGTCTGATCGGGCGTGGAGGGCTTTTGTTGCGCGAGGAGGCAAGGCGAAAACAGAACGCTGGCCAGAAGGACAGGCCGGAGCGAGCGGAGAACGATCATAGGGAGTTAGACGACGTTGGATGGGCGGGGTTTCAGTGGCGGTTTTGTTTGCATCCCATTCCGTGCCGACAAGAGATGGAATTATGACTCCGGGAGCTAAACAAGTAAGAGCGATTCGGCCGATGGGACCGCTTCCCTCTGGCGATTTCTGCGGTCCAGTTACATTTTTGCTGCGGGGTTGGGCCTGGAGGAGGTATGCTGGCGGCACGATGAGACAACTTCTTTTGCTGGCAGCGGGATGTATCTGCGCGTGTTTTTGCGTTGGGTGCGCACCGGCTGCCGCAACTGCCTCTATTGCCGGGACGGCGCCGCCTGCTACGGTGACGAAGCCTCCAACAGGATTTGCGAAGACGGTGGTGCTCTGGCCGAACGGAGCTCCGGGTGCGCTGGGGAACGGTGATGGCGATGTGCCAAGAATGTATTTCTATCCGGCGACCGGCAGCGGAATTCACACAGCGGTGATCGTGATGCCGGGAGGGGGGTACACCCATCTGGCGATTGAGAAAGAAGGCGGCGCGGAGGCGCGTTGGCTGAACGAGCATGGAGTGACTGCCTTTGTGCTGGAGTATCGCCTGGGGCCGCGATACCACTTCCCTTCTCCGATGCAGGATGGTGCGCGGGCGATGCGGTACGTGCGCAGCCATGCGGCGGAGCTGGATGTGGCCAAAGACAGGATTGGGCTGTGGGGCTTTTCGGCGGGAGGGCATCTGGCGGCGTATCTGGCAACGGTGCACGATAGCGGCGTGGCGGGGGCTTCGGATCCGATCGAACGGGTGAGCGACCGTCCGGACTTTGTGATTGTGTCGTACGGGCGATTCAGTATGGACGAGGCGATTCCGCGTAAGACGAACATGGAGGGGCTGCTGGGAGACCATCCGACTCAGGCGATGCTGGACGAGGTCTCCGTGGTGAAATTTGTAACGAAGGATACCTCGCCCTGTTTCATCTTTTCGACTACGGCGGACCAGACGGTGAATTCGATGAACTCAACAGCACTTTACGATGCGTTGAAGCGAGCCGGCGTGCCGGCGGAGTTGCACATCTTTGAACGCGGCGGGCATGGGACCGGCATGGCACAGGGGTTGAAGAATCTGCCCGAGCTGGCGATTTATCCGACATTGCTGGCGAACTGGATGGAGATGCATGGATGGATGACACGGGATTAGGTTGCGTTCGGTACCACTCCGAGTTTTCGGTCTGCGTTGGACGTGAAGAATGAAGATCCGCTTTGAGGAAGGAACGAATAGACAGCGAACACGCGGGATAAAGGATCAAAGCGATCGATCAATAAGAAACAGATGTGCAAAGCGATTTTTTTCCAAAGAAACAGATTGTTCGGTTAGGCTAGCGAATGGATTTCATTGTTCGAAGTTGCCACTATTCAGGCATATAGTTCGAGGTACTTCTTGAAGGTTTCTGCGCTCGATTTTCCGCGACCATGGATTTGGAAGACGGTGCTATCGGCGTTCCCGGTCTGGATTGCATTCGGACTGTTCTGGCGAATGAACCATGGTGCTCATTTGGGAATGCTAACGACGGTCTCCGTAGCGTTGACGGGAACCTGGGTCGCAGTGTGGGCGTTGTGGCGGGAGTATGGACCCGCTGCGAAACTAAGAGGCGCTGAGCAGGCGCACTCGCAATTTCTGGCAGCAGCGGAGACTAGCCTGGATGCGTTTGGGCTCCTCAAGTCTGTACGGAACGACGCGGAGGAGATTATTGACTTCCGCTTTCTTTATGTGAACGCAAACGCTGAGCGGCTGGTGGGACGGCCACGTTCCGATCTGTTGGGAAAGACGCTGAGTTCGGTGACACCGATCGTGTCGACGAGCTCGATGTTCGCGAGGTTCTGCAGGGTAGTGGATTCCGGGGAGCCGCTGAATGAAGAGTTCCCGGTGAAGTATGCCACCGTCAAGGCGTCGTGGCTGCGCAGCCAGGTGGTCAAGCTGGGAGATGGGCTGGCCGTCACATTCAGCGATGTCAGCGAAGCAAAGGAGACGCAGGAGCGCTATGCTCATCTCGCCGAGTTTACCGACTCGGTGTTTCAGAATGCTCCCTTCAGCATTGTTGCTACCGATACGAATGGACTGATTACAGCCATGAACGTTGCGGCGGAGAAGCTGACGGGCTACAGCCGCGAAGAGTTGGTGGGAAAGGCCCCGCTGACGGTGCTTCATGACGAACGGGAGTTGCTGGGCAAGGCGCTCAGTATCGATCCAGCGGCGACGCTCGAGCAATTCGGGTTCAGTGTTCTGACGGCTGGTGTGGCTGTCGGCGAGATGGAGGAGCAGGAGTGGACGCTGATCCGGCGAGATGGGGCGCGCACGCCAATCAACCTGGCGATGCGAGCGGTAACTACCGATGCGGGAGAGGTGAGCGGATATGTCAGCATCGCGTTCGATATCACCGAACGCAGACAGATGCTGGATTATGTAACGCACCTGGCCTCCCACGATCAGTTGACGGGGCTTGCCGGACGAGCGCTGTTGCAAGATAAGACGGTGCATGCGGTGGAGTTGGCTCGACGCTACGGAACCAAGGTAGCGGTGTTTGTCATCGACCTGGACCACTTCAAACGGATCAATGACTCACTGGGGCATACGGCCGGGGACCAGCTTTTGATCGAGGCTGCGCGGAGACTGAGCCGTTCGGTGCGCAGCACGGATGTGGTCGCTCGGGTGGGCGGGGATGAGTTTGTCGTGGTGATGCCAGATATTACTACGGTCGAGGATGTGGAGCAGTGTGCGGCCAACCTGGTCGCGAGGCTGGCGCCGGAGATCTCGATTGAAGAGCACCTGGTGCAACTGACGGCGAGCGTGGGGGTGTGCATCTATCCCGACTTCGCGGCCGACGCAAAGCACCTGCTGAAGCGGGCGGATTCTGCGATGTACGCGGCGAAGGAAAATGGCCGGAATCAGCACCAGATCTTCAGCGAGAGCATGCTGCAGGAGACAGCGGAGCGCCTGACCATGGAACATGCGCTGCGTCATGCGCTGACCAATGGGGAGCTCAGCATGCGGTACCAGCCGCAGATTTCGCTGACCACGGGCGTGGTGACGGGGATGGAGGCCTTGTTGCGCTGGACGCATCCGAAGCTGGGATGTGTCTCGCCGGCGCAGTTTATCGCGCTGGCCGAAGAGACGGGATTGATTGTGCCGATCGGCGAGTGGGCCTTTATGACGGCGTGCTGCGAAGGCAAGGAGTTGCAGGACGAGCTGGGCATGGATCTGACGGTGTCGGTGAATCTGTCGCCGCGGCAGTTTCAGCAGAAGAACCTGGTGCATGTGGTGGAGAACTCGCTGCTGAAGAGCGGATTGTCTCCGGAGCGGCTGCAGATCGAGATCACGGAGAATATGTTGATGTCCAACTCCGAGGATATTCTGGGAAAGCTGCAGCGAATGCGGCAGCTGGGAGTGCGGATCTCGATCGACGATTTCGGCACCGGGTTCTGCAGCTTCTCATACCTGCTGCAATATCAGGTGGACCGGTTGAAGATCGATCAAAGCTTCGTGAAGAAGGCGGGAACCGATGCCAATGCGGCCGCGGTAGTGCGGACCATCATTGCGATGTCGCATGGATTGAATATCAAAGTTGTGGCAGAGGGTGTCGAGACGGAAGAGCAGTTGCGTTTTCTGCTGCGGAGAAAGTGCGACGAGGCGCAGGGATACTTTATCGCGAAGCCGATGGCGCCGGAGGAGTTCTGTGAGACGGTGCGAACCTGCGGCAACAAAATTCCACTTCGTTCAATCGAACCGATGACGGAATGGGTGAGATAGCGCAAGAGTTGATGCGGGACCTGCATCGAAATGCCCCATGGCGATCGCTCATGGGGCATCGGAATGAAGCTTTATTGACTGGCGGCTAGGTTCTGACTTGACTGCGTTTGATCAGGTGGTAGATGCCAAGCAGGATGAGAGCTCCGACGAGGGACATGAGGAAGCCGGCGGATTGGTCGGGCTCATAGTGGCCGATAGCTCGACCCAGGAATGTTCCTAGAAACGATCCTGCGATGCCGATGAGCATGGTAATGAAGATGCCGCCGGGATCTCTTCCGGGAATAATGAGCTTGGCGAGTGCGCCGACAATCAGACCGATAAGAGCCGTCCAAAGCAGATGAAGCATATCTGTTCCTCCGTGTTGGTTTTTCCGGGGCTGCCGGATTCGTCTCAATTTGATGGGGAAAGGATACTCCTACGTGCAGCCGATGCAAGCGTCCTGTTGAAGGAGATGGTGATTTTTCTTCTTCGTCGAAATGTTTCAGCGTATGTGGGGAGATGCATGTGACGCGGCTTCAGGCGTTACGCACAATCAGGTCGTTCTTCCATAGCGCAAGGACGACGTCCATCTGACTGTTGTGGGCGATAGATTCGCCGTCGGTGACCTCGGCCCAAAGGGTGGTAACGGTCTTGTGAGTGCCCGCATTGAGCAACGAAACTGCACGAAGTGCGTAGGCCTTATTTTTATTCGATGGGGCGTATTGCCCGGCGGGAATTCCTTTGACCAAACCGGCTTCGCAGAGGCTGAGGAAGGCGAAACGAGGGCCTCCTTTGCGCTGAGCCGATGGGCTGGTGGGATAGAGCTTTGCCGTTGCCTGGTCCCACCGGGCCGCGGGAGTGATCGCCTTTCCGTAACTTTCCATGCGGGCGGCGATGAGAGCGGCTTCGCCGTATTTGTTTGCCATGTTGTCTCCTGCTAGATTCTTTCAGATTTCACGGAGCACGACGTGATGAAAGCTACCCGACAAGCTTGAACAGAGTTTGCGATGGTCGATCGCTTATCCGACCTTCGTTGTTGATTTCACGGTCTTCGGGGTCTTGGCCAGCTCCCCATTGGTTGCTGTTGCTGGATCGTGCTTATCCTGCCAGAGCTTGATGCCGCCATCGATGGCGTTACTGTTGGCTCCGAGGGTGATATGGCTGGGAAGATCCTCCATCAGTTTGGCGTTACCGCCGCCAAGGAGAACGGAGTCGCAGACCAGCGCTGCCCGGAGGCGTTCGATGACGTCGAGAACTGATTTTCTCCAGCGTTCCACGCCGCGACGCTCGAGACCTCGAAGGCCGACGTAGTCTTCGTAGGTGCGGTCCTTTCTGTACGGGAGATGGGCAAGCTCAAGAGGGATGACCACGCCATCGAAGATCATGGCGGAGCCCAGGCCGGTGCCAATGCCGAGGAAGAGCATGCGACCGCCGTTATAGCCGCCGAGGGCCTGCATGGCAGCGTCGTTGATGAAGCGAAGCGGCTTGCCGAAGGCCTTCTGATAGGGAAAGTCGATCCATCCTGCGGCGAGGTTGTGAGGCTCGGCGATAGGACGGTCATGGACGACCGGGCCGGGGTAACCGATGGAGATACAGTCGTATTCCCAGTCCTTCGTGGCGGCGAGGACATCTTTCGTCATCTGGGCGGCCGTCAAGGTGGGACCGGAGGGAATTTTAATAGGAACGAGTTTGTCGCTGGAGGCGACCTTGATATTGGTACCGCCGATGTCGATTACTAGGATATTCATGTTGATTTTGATGGTAGCAACGATCGCGGCGGCAATTTTGTCAGTTAATTTGATTTCAATATGGTCGCGCGGATGAGTTTGTCGAGTTTGGGATACTCGCGATCGAGATAAGTGTTGCCGCCTACGAAGATCTGGTCCTGGAGGCCGGCTCGCATACCGCCGCCGGAGTGTTCTCCGTAACCGCCGTACAGTCTTTCGACGACGTCCATGCCTTCGACGACCTGGCCGAAGGGCGCAAAGCCGGCTTCGACGTCGTTGCGGGCGGTGTTATCGCCGAGGTTGATGTAGACCTGGGTGGACCGTGTGTCGGGCCCGGTGTTGGAGAAGGCGACGTAGCCTGCGGTGTTGTGTCGCTTGAGCGCATCATCGGGGATGGTGATGCGGCGCTGCTGCTGCGCGATGGTGGGGTTGCCGTTGATACCGAACTGCGCCCAGCGGCCGGGGACGACACGGAAAAAACGCGAGTCGTCGTAATACTTCGTGCGGACCAACTGATAAAAACGATCGGCGCCGTGGGGTGACCAGACGCGATGGGCTTCGAGGACGAAGCTGCCTGCGGTGGTTTCGAATTTCACGCGGAAGACTTCGGGAGCCTTGTGGTGACTGAAGGGTAGAAGGAGGAGGAGGCAGAGCAGGTAAGTCATGCCATCCAGAGTACCTTCGGCCTTTTTCGGACTGTGCGATTTTCGGATCGGGTCAATAAATTTTCGCCATCTAGGGAACATCTTTCTTAAATTGCGGCTGAAAATAAACGAGTAATCCGTTGGATGAGAATTTTATTGACAATCGTATCGCCGTAAGGATATTGTGGTGATGGGCACTCCTGCCCTGGAGATTAGATTGTATGCGTAAAGTAATTGTGGCCGCACTCGCCCTGACCCCGATGCTGCTTCACGCTCAGGCAAATTCGCCTGCACAAACCCAGTCCTCCTCCCCCGCCTCCACCCTCCAATCCAAATTGGTTCAGCCGAAGGAGCTCAATGCTTCCGAGGCTGTTGCTCATACCACGACCCCGGTTCGCATCTCCACTGGAGTTGGCGCACCCAAGCTAATTCATACCGTCGCGATCGAATCGGATTCCGATTGGGTCCCGAGCGGTTTCACCTTCGACAGAAAAACCGTTGTCGAGATGACTGTAGATGCGAGCGGTAAGCCGTCGAACCTGAAGATCCTCCAGTCGCTTGGCCCGGTAATGGACCATAACGTTCTGGCTGCAGTGAGCCAATATCGCTTCACGCCGGGCACCCTGGATGGCGCGCCAACCGCCGTTCCAGTCAACCTGCAGGTCATCCTGCACACTTCGGGCCAGTAGTAAACGCTGCTTTGACCCCTTAAGGTCGGCGTAGCACCCTCCCCACAGTAAGAGACAATTCGGAAGGAACGAACAAAGGCGGACTCTTTCGGGTCCGCCTTTGTTCGTCGCAGGCGCAGCGAGAGCCGATGGATTTGCGAGAGCCTGCGCCCTAGTGGGGACGAAGGACCAGAAACATCACAAAGGCGGCAGCGATAACGCCAACGATGATGTAGACCAATGCCGGACTAGGAAAGCTGGTTCGTTTCTCCGGTGGTGGAGTGGGCGATCCCATACCCGTTTTTGATGCGGCGGAGGGCCAGCCGGTGGTTTTGCCGGGAAACTGTCGCACCTCCAGTGCAGCCCAGCGAAAGCAGTTTGCGGCGTGACCTCATCTGCATCCCCGGATCGATCACCCTTCACCTCCTTCGCGACGCGGCAACGTCGAGATCGCTTCCTGTCTGCGACATGGAGGGTGGGGCCTCCGCAGGAACGGTGCCCCACGTCTTGTTTGGTTTGTCTCCCATCTCGAGCACCAGGCTGCCTCCATTCGCAATCGCCGCATGAGCGAACCATGGCGTCTCAAGGCTCTTTCCGTTCAACTTCGCGGACTGGATGTACTTGTTCTGCGCCGAGACATGATTCGCGACGATCGTGAACTCCTTGCCATTGGCCATTCGAATCGAACTTTTCTCAAAAATCGGACTTCCGATCTCATACACCGGACTGCCTGGACAGACCGGATAGAATCCCATTGCACTGAGCACATACCACGATGACGTCTCGCCGCCATCGTCGTCACCTGGAATCCCCAATGGTCCATCTCCATACCAGACGTCCATCAGCATGCGCACGCGTTGCTGGGTCTTCCACGGTTGCCCGGAGAAGTCGTACAGATACGGAATGTGAAAGCTGGGCTCGTTGCCCTGCGCATAAAGCCCAACCAGACCAGTCGAGTCGGGAAACTGATCGAGGTAGCTGTACTTCGATGTCCCATACTGCTCCACAAAGAGCTGGTCCAGCCTGGCATTGAAGGTGTCTCGTCCCCCCATCATCTGAACCAGACCGGCAACGTCATGCTGCACATGAAACGTATACAGCCAGGAATTTACCTCGGTGAAATAGTCCCTTCCGCCCTGTCCTCCACCAAGCTTCGGATCGAAGCGCGCTACCCACGACCCGTCTTCGCTCTTCGGAGCCATGAAGCCGATCTTCGGATCGAATACATTTCGATAGTTGTGCGCCAGCTTCGTGAAATAGGCATAGTCGTCCTGCTTGCCGAGAGCCTTCGCGAGTTGAGCCAGACACCAGTCGTCGTAGCTGGTCTCGAGCGTCACCGAAACCGCCTGCCGCCGCTCTCCCGTGACCTGCGGAACCGTCTCAACCTGCCCCGCAGCTAACGCGGGGAAGAAGCCCTTCTCGAAGTACACGCGGTCAAGGCCGGTTAGCGGACCGCGCTTCCAGGGCAGCATTGTTGCCTCGGTCTCATTTTTCCGGATGGCCTGATAAGCTTCTTCAACATTGAAGTTGCGATATCCCTTCATGTATGCGTCGAGGATGTAGGCAGCCGCATGATGTCCGATCATCACCGACTGCTCGCCGGCCACTGAAGGAAACGATGGCAGCCAGCCGCTTTGCTCATACATCCGCAGATAGGAGCGGATCATATCCTCCTGTTGCGGCGCCTCGAGAAGAAGCTGCAGGGGATGAAGGGAGCGGTAGGTGTCCCACAAACCATCGTCCACATAAAAGTCATGCCCATCGCTCTCATGAACCTTATGGTCGTACCCGCTGAAATACCTGCCATCCTCCGTAATGTTCGTCATGCGGCCCAGCGATCGATACAACGCGGTATAGAAGACTGTGCGTTGTCGCTCGCTTCCACCGTCGACATGTACCGCTTCAAGCCTCTTGTTCCATAGTTCCCGCATCTGCTCCTTGATCTGATCGAAACTCCGCCCGAACATCTCCCTCTTCAGATTCTTCTGCGCCTGCTCGGTGCTGATGTACGAGAGCCCAACCCGGACCTCGATCTGATCTCCTCCCACACCCGACTCCTCCGCGACGAAGCCAATGTGATCCCCGGCCTGGTTTCGATTCTGCGCGAGCGCATCCTTCTGCCAGGTCTGGTAGCCGTGGAACGGCTTCGAGAACTCGGCGTAGAAATACTGCCTGGTCTCGCCATCGTTCTCCGACAGCTGTGCAACAGTCCCGCCCACCTTCTCACTTCCTTCAACCGCAGAATTTCCGACAACCCTCAGTTCCGATCCTTTTTCCATACTTAGAACCAGGTGAGCGGTAGAAGCCGCCGGCAGCGTGAACCGGTAATACGCTGCTGTCTGACTGGCCGTAAACTCTGCCTTGATGCCCCAGCTCTGCAGATCCGCCGCGTAATAGTATGGTGTCGTTGTCTCAAAATCATGGTCGAAGGTCGAGGCGTAATCCTTCGGCCGTGTGCTTACCTTGCCGGCGGAGATCATCAGCATGGCCGGCCCTGCCGGAAACCCATAGATTTTGTCCGCGAGAAACCGGTCCTTGATCTCCGGCGTCGTGACCGGCGCAAGGCGCGCCATGCCATGAGGCGTCTGCACGTAGGGAACAGTCGCAGTCAGCAGTTGACCGATGCCGCCGATGTTGGGCGAGACATAGTCCACCGGCTCCATAGGCTTCGCTGTAACCCCATCTTCAGATCTCGCTGGAAGAACCAGCAGCAATGTTACGCACACCAAAGATACTGTTCTGCACATCCAGATCTGTACTCGCATTAACTCTCCGTTCTTCTGTCTTCAGATCGCGCACTCAATCGCACACTACGGCTTCAATAGAAAGCGCGCCGTCAAGGCTGCCTCCGACGAACCCCCAACCCAAAGCGTGTAATAGCCTGGCTCAACTGCCCAGGCCTTCTGCGCATTCCAAACCTCAAGTTGCTTCTGGTGCAGATGCATCGTCACCATCCTGCTCTCGTGCGCCTTCAAGTGAACTCGGGTAAAGCCCTCCAAGGAACGAATTGGAGTCTCCACACTGCCGACCTCCTGCCGCACATAGAGCTGAGGTACCTCCGTGCCTGCCCTCTCACCGGTGTTCGTCACCTGGAACGACACGACAACATCGTCCCTGCTTCCCGCCGCAGGAGTCTGAACAGAGATATCTCCATAACCAAAAGTCGTATAGCTCAGCCCGAAGCCGAAGGGGAACAATGGCTTGCCATCGTCGTCGACATACTTGCTGACGCGCGATGGATCCGCGTTATAAAAGTCAGGCAACTGGCCCACACTGCGCGGGAAGGTGATCGTCAGCCTGCCTGATGGATTGTTGTCACCAAAAAGCGTCTCAGCAATGGCTCTGCCTCCAAACTCTCCGGGGTACCATGCCTCGAGGATTGCTCCGACGTGCTTCTTCGCCCATCCGATCGTAAGCGGCCGTCCATTCTCCAGCACCAGGACAACTGGCTTACCAGTCCGCACTACGGCCTCAAGCAGTTGCTCCTGTTGCCCCGGCAGTCCAAGCTCCGAGCGATCGAATCCTTCACCTGAGATCCCTTGCCGCTCTCCCAGCCCAAGGATCACTACGTCCGCGACTCTCGCCTTCGCCACCGCCGCGGCTAAGTTCTTTCCCTCATCAAAGGCCACGGTCGCCTTTGGCACAGCAATCCGCACTCCCTCGAGAAGGCTGATATGTTCTCCATTCGCTTCTTTTTCGTAGTCGCCATACCGCGCCACATCGGCGTTCGGCCCGATAACTGCAACGTGGCGCACCGATTTCGACAGCGGCAGCAGATGATTCTCGTTCTTCAGCAGCGTCATCGATTCACGCGCAGACTCCAGCGAGACCTCGAGATGCGCCTGCGAACGATTCGTTTTCCCGTTCAAGGCTGGATCGACAAAGGGGTGGTCAAAGAGGCCAAGCGAAAACTTCAGCCGAAGCACCGCGGCCGCGGCCCGATCCAGATCCGCCTCTGGCAGCGTACCCTCCTGCAGACAATCCAGCAGCGCCTTCTGGAACACATCATGGTCGAAGTCATAGAACTGCATGTCGACACCCGACCGGATCGCAAGGCAAACCGCATCCTTGGGCGTGGCTGCGACATGATGCACCTTGTACAACCGTTGAATCGCGCCGAGATCCGACAGCACCATCCCCCGAAATCCCCATTCATCGCGCAGCACCGTCTTCAGCAGAAACGGATCGGCTGTGATGGGAATGCCATCGATCTCGTGATAAGCCGCCATGGTCGCCATGGCATGCCCTTCGCGGAACGCCGGCTCGAACGATTCCAGCATCACGCTGCGCAATTCGCGCTCGCCGATATGCACCGGCGACGTATTCGTTCCACCCTCGGGCGAGCCATGGCCAGCAAAGTGCTTCGGCTCCGCCACCACCGCATGGTCCGTGTCCAGGCTCTCTCCCTGCACACCGCGCACATAGGCCAACCCCATCTGCCCCGTCAGATAAGGGTCTTCGCCAAAGTCCTCTTCGACGCGGCCCCAGCGTGGGTCCCGAGCAAGGTCAAGTACCGGCGCTAAGATCATGCCCACGCCGGTCGCTCGCGCCTCCGCCGCAATCGCTGCCCCGGTTTTCTGTGCCAGGTCAGGATCAAATGTTGCGGCAAGATTGATCGGAGCAGGAAAGACCGTACCGGTATCGAAACCGTGCAACCCCTCCTCGATGAACAGCGCGGGGATTCCGAGCCGGTTATGTGCAATCACCCATCGTTGAATGGCATTCGACTGCTCCGGCGTGGGATTTAGATCATGTATGCTTCCCACTCCGAGATCGCCCCACAGCGCCTCCGCCTTCTCCGGCAGAAACACCGCATCTTTCGCGGCATGCGTGTCGTCCGTATGCTGGCTCATCAGGGCCGGCGCACCAGCGTAGAGATCGAGCTGCCGGACCTTTTCCTCTGGCTTCATGCGGCCCATCAAGTCCTGAATGCGCGCCTCAATCGGCGCACTCCTCTGCTTGTAGACGGGAGCAGTATCGGGGGTCGACTGACCGGCTCCGCTACGCGCCGGCAGCAAGGAAATGGGCGCAACGAAACAGACAAGCAAAAAGACCCGACGTTCAGCCGTTGTCGTTATGCAGCTCATTCCATTTCCTCCAGCATTCAGCGAGCACACGATCCATTACCACTCTACAGAGCGAAGTCCCGGCTCCCGCAACGTCGTTACGTCCGACATCGCTGTCCGCCGCGCCGGCTCCACGTTGAAGCTAAGGTACTTGAGCGAAGCGATGGCCGCCCTGTGCGCCGACCTCCGAAAAGACTGCCAAAAGCCGGAAAGGAGAGTGAATCACAACGAACGTGAGCAACATCCATTCACTCTATGTATACCGCCGACAGAGAAATCTTCCTCCCTGGGAATAGATTTCGCAGCGGAGTGTTTAAGCAGAGTGAACAACTATGTCATGGAATCACGACGGAGCAGACCAAACGGACGCGACCGGCATCGAGCATGTCGACGGGCTGTACAGCTACGCGATGGTCTTGAGCCGCAACCATGCGGACGCAGAAGACTTGGTGCAGGAAACTTACGTCCGGGCTATCCATGCATTGGGGAGGCTGCGAGCGGGTAGCAACATGAAAGGCTGGCTCTTTACTATCCTGAGAAATATTTGGTTCAACCAGTTGAGAAAGCGCCGAAATGGCCCTCAGATGGTTGACGTTGAAGATGGCGCTGCCAACATCGCAGAGCCATCCAGCGACTCCTATGACCTTTACGTGAGCAAGATGGAGGCCGAACAAGTGCGAGCCGCGATTCAGGAGCTGCCGGTGGAATCGCGCGAGATTATCCTCCTGCGGGAATATGAAGATCTCTCCTATCAGCAGATTGCGAGTGTCTTGGACTGTCCGATTGGAACTGTCATGTCGCGATTGGGGAGAGCGCGCGCAAAGCTTCGAACCTTGCTTTTGGAAACGGAAACACTAAAGGAGTCTGATTTGCCGTCGGCGAGAGGCACAAAATGAAACATTGTGGTGGCGACTACGGTGCAATCCTCGAGCTCTATCTGGACAAGGAATTGAGCGGCCCGGATCGTGAAGAATTTCAAGCGCATCTAGAAGAATGCGAAGCCTGCCGGGCGAAGCTTGAAGCGGGAGAGGAGTTATCCCGTCTCCTGCATCGGTCACGGCCGTTGTTCCGTGCTCCGGATGCTCTTCGTGATCGAGTGATGCGAACCATGGAGTTGGTCCCTCCCTCAACCCCTCATACGCCGCCCCGCCTTACAAAAGGTATCTTGAAAGTTTTAACGCGGCCATTCGAATCCGCCGGCCTCCCCCGTTGGCCGATCTTGGTAGCAGCGATCCTTCTGGTTGCGGCCCTTTTGCCGCTGCCCGGAATCCTGCGGCAGGCCAGCGCTAATAGCTACGTCGAAGCGGCAGTCGCTGCCCACCGCAGTTCTCTGAAGGGCAGTCTTCCCCTTGAGATCAAGTCCGAATCGCCCAGCGTAGTCACCGCATGGTTTGCGGGGAAAGTGCCTTTCCACTTTCGGCTTCCCGAGGCCGCGGAGGCCGCGGGACACGAGCAAGTCTACCGATTAACCGGAGGACGCCTGGTCAACTACAAAGACGGATATGCTGCGCTCGTTTCTTATCAAATGCAGCAGCAAGCGGTCAGCCTTCTAGTCGCTTCAAGCAAATCTGCAGTGGCTGCCGGGGGAGAGCAGGTCCCTTCCGGCGGAATAGTGTTTCACTATAGCAAGCGAGCGGGCTTCGCTGTGATTACCTGGAGCACTCACGGGCTGACGTACGCTCTAGTCTCATCTTTGCCTGGCTCTGGACGGCAGTCCTGCATGGTGTGCCATCAAAATATGGCGAATGGAGATCACTTTAGCGCTCGCCAATAAGAGCATCGGTCCCATCCCTGTCGTTCGTGGCTGGATCAGGATCGGAATAAATCTCCGGTTCATGTGTCTTATCTTCAGACAAGCAACACGGACACCATCCCAAAGAATAAATCGTCTTCAGATTGAACCCAGTGAAGGAGTGCAGGTATGAATTTCCCGGTCGAACTAGAGGATTGGACTGAAAACGCAGAGGCCCGTGAGGGCGGGAACGTTGATCGCGACGTGTATGGCTTACAGCCATTCTATCCGGCGCCCGCCGTCCGAAGGAATGCAATTCTGGAATTACGTTCCATGAATTCGCGAAGGAGTTTGGAAGCGCTGGATGATTTGTTGTCGCGGTATCGTCGCGTTCTCGCTCTGATCGCCTACCGCGTGCTCGGCAACCACGAGGATGCCGAAGATGCCGTGCAGAACTGCATACGGGTAGCCTCCGATCGTGCTCCACGATTTGACCATGAAGGTGCTTTCCGCAGCTGGCTGGCCAGAGTCCTTATCGATGAGGCAGTGACGATTCTCTACCAACAAAGCAGGTCGAAAAGGGGCTCTGGGGATCATGATCGCCAGAGCTCACTAGAACCTGCGAATCAACAACGCAACCAGTCAGGCCGTCTCCGGTAGCTGCAATGTGAAAGCGGTTCTTCCGCCCGATCGTTTCGCAATATCGCGTTCGATCAGAGCACGTGACGAGCGGTCGAGGAACATCAACAGTCTTTCCCGAATCAGGTGTCGATGCGGCGTTCTACTGCAGCAGCGCCAAAGCCGCATCCGTCATCGCTGTGACGCCGGTCCGAAGGGTCAGCTCGGGTAGCGGAGCAAAAAAGGGAGAGTGCGGCGACGGCAGCGCCACGCCGGTATGCTCGCTTTCGGCAACCTTCGCGGGGTCATAGGCGCCGAGCCAGAAGATCACCGCAGGAATCTGGTGGTCCAGACTGAGGATGCCGAAGTCTTCGCTGCCCATGATGGGCTGCTTTTCGATCACGTTCTCCGCTCCAAGCTTGGCCACAAAGACCTTCTGCAGCCTCGCCGCAAGCGCCGGATCGTTGATCGTCGCCGGCGTTGACTCATCGTCCAGCACGGTCACGATCGGCATCCGGCTCTCAGGAACTCCCGCCGCGATCGCCACCCCTTTTGCGGTCCGCTTCACGCCTTCGATAATCGTCTGGCGTACCTGCTCGCTGTAGCAGCGGGTCGTCAGCTCCATCTTCACCTCATCGGAGATGATGTTGCGTTTCGTGCCGCCATGAATATCCCCCACCGTCACCACCGCGGGTTGCGAAGGAGGAGTCGACCGGCTCACCACTGTCTGCAGCTCCACTACAAACTCAGCCGCCATCACAATCGGGTCCTTACCTGCCTCCGGCGCTGCACCGTGGCTCCCCACACCGCGCATCACGACGTCGATTGAGGTCGAGCTCGCCAGCGCCGGCCCGGAGACAACCGACACCTTTCCGGCAGCAAAGTTCGCATCGTGCAGCGCAATCGCCAGATCGGGTCTGCCGAACCGTTCGTAAAGATGATCCGCCAGCATCGCCTTGGCCCCGTCGATGGTCTCTTCGCTTGGCTGTCCGATCAGCATCAGGGTTCCATGCCACTGACTCTTCAGTGCAGCCATGTTGCGCGCTACGCCGATCATGGTGGTGATGTGAACATCGTGCCCGCAGGCGTGCATCACGCCGACCTCCTGCCCTGCCGGGTTCTTCGACCGCACCTTACTGGCGTAGGGCAGATGCGTGTCTTCCGTCACCGGAAGCGCGTCGAGATCGGTCCGGACAAGAAGGGTCGGGCCTGCGCCATTCTTCAGAATCCCCACCACGCCATAGGCCTGCGAGCCGTCAGGATACTTGCCCACGCGCTCAGTCACCGTGTATCCAGCCTTGCGGAGCTCGTCGGCCAGCAATGCGGAGGTCTGGGCCTCATGATGGGACAACTCCGGCGCCGTGTGAATGCCCTTGTAGGTGGTCACAAGACCCGGAAGCTGCTTGTCCACCAGCGCGGGAACCGCCTGCGCTACTAACTCTGTTGCTAATCCTGCGGCTACTGCCGCAGTGATCCCGCATGCCACAATCCACTGCCCTGGTCGCATCCCACTCTCCGGTTTTCATCTGAACTGGTTTGTACTGAACTGTACATGCTTGTCGCGATAGACTCCACCTATCGTGACTTTCTACTGGCCGGCGATCCTCGGTTTTCTTTTTGGCTTCGGATTTGGTGTTGGGTGCGCGCTGGCCGTGATGTACTCCATTTTTATGGGAGGCTACCGGGCCGCAGTCCGCGACTCGCAGCTGCAACCGCCGCCGGAGCGGTATTCGAAGGCGCTTGAGAAGTCGCAAGGCTCGCAAAGAATCCAATAAGCTTTAGCGCGCTGCCAACTCGGCGCGCATATCCTTGACCTCCCGGGTCAGCGCCTCGATCGCTTTCATCAAAACAGCACGCTGGGCATCGTCGCTCTTGGCTTTGATGCCTTCCAGGTAGAAGTTCCCATTTGGCTCAAGCACACATTTTTCCACCTGTTCAAAGTCGTCAAATCCCTGCTTGTGCAGCACGGAACGCAGTTCTAACTCGGTGAGCGCTTCCTTCTTCATCGCGTCCCAATCAACCACCCCGTGGCGGATCAATACAGTTGGAGGCAACTCAAAAAAATGGTTCAGCTTCGGCGCGCGGAACAGGACCCGAGTCAACAACCAGTTGATCGTCAGCAGCGAAAACGCGCCGATGACACCGCCCGAAACCGAATTGTCGTCCCCGATCATGGCATTCTGCACCGTGTTCGAAAGGCTCAGCAGCACGACCAGGTCGAACGGATTCAGCTGCGCCAGCTCCCGCTTTCCGAACAGCCGCAGGAAACCGACAAGGAACAGATAAACGAGCACCGGACGCAGAATCTTCTCCAGGACCGGCAACGGAAGGTGAAACATGCTCTCGATCAAAACAGCCTCCTTCTATTTCACTTCCCCTGCATACCGTTTCTGGTGCCACTCCCAGGCGCTGGCGACAATCTGATCCAACTCCGCGAACTTCGGCTTCCATCCCAGCTCGGTCTTGATCTTCTCCGAACTCGCCACCAGGATCGCGGGATCGCCCGGCCGTCGTGAACATTCCTCAACCGCGATAGGCCTTCCCGTCACGCGGCGCACCGACTCGATCACTTCGACCACGGAAAATCCCTGGCCGTTGCCGATGTTATAGATAAGCCTGCTCTTTGACTCGCTCAACGCGCCCAGCGCCAGCAGGTGCGCCTCGGCGAGATCGCGCACATGGATGTAATCGCGGATGCAGGTTCCGTCCTTGGTTGGATAATCGCGGCCGAAGATCTTGATATTCGCTCTCCGCCCCAGCGCCACATCGAGAATCAACGGAATCAGATGAGACTCCGGCTCGTGGGCCTCGCCATAGCCCTCGATCGCACCGGCCACATTGAAGTAGCGCAGGCTCGCATATTTAAGACCATGGCTCAGATTCATCCATCGCAGCATCTGTTCGACCAGCAGCTTGCTCTCGCCATAGGGATTGGTGGGCTCGAGCTTCGCGTCTTCAAGGATCGGCGTGGTTTCCGGTTCTCCATAGCACGCAGCGGTCGAACTGAAGACCAGCCGGTCGTGTCCGGTAGCCAGCATTGCCTCCATCAGTGTCAGTGACGCTGCCGTGTTATTCCTGAAATAAATCTCCGGCCGCTTCATGCTCTCGCCAGCTTCAATTAATGCGGCAAAATGCATCACGCCATCGAACTGTCCACGGCTGAGAGTCTTCTCCAGCAGGGCTCGGTCGGCGACATCTCCCTCAACAAATTCGGCCTTCGCGTCCACGGCTAACCGCTTGCTGTGGCAAAGGTTGTCATACACCGTTACAGAGTGCCCCTGAGCCAGCAAAAGACGCGTGAGCGTACCCCCAATATAGCCCGCTCCGCCGGTCACTAAAATCTTCATCGTTTTCCCTCGTATTCGTTCGTAGTTGGATACCACAAAAGTACCAGTGTCAATCACTTACGCTTACGGCAATATACTTGCAGTAAGTGAAGAGCAGAGTACCGGCACATGAACAGAGCATGTGGCTCCCCCGATGCACGGTACCTGCTACAACCTTTTTCTTTGCGGCTTGCGTCTGTTTAGACAAGGTAGCGCAACTTCCGCGACGTTTCCCTAGTCGTACTACTTAGTTGTCGGGTCAGATAAAACCAGTTTCGATCTATACTACGGCGCTCTTCGGAGCAGACTTCCCATACCGGTTCTGACAACTTGCCAGCATCGGTTCCATATTCCGCCTC
>Ga0210406_10002847_pt1 | contig 19330 bp, 12 predicted proteins | sample IncBWC30MmetaG_FD_155454 | JGI IMG/M metagenome (GOLD analysis project Ga0210406, IMG submission 155454) | Forest soil microbial communities from Barre Woods Harvard Forest LTER site, Petersham, Massachusetts, United States - Inc-BW-C-30-M | ecosystem: Environmental > Terrestrial > Soil >... | reverse complement strand
CTGAACCGCATCTGCGACATTCTGGAAATCGAGTTGGAGAAGCTGAACGTCGACCGCAACATCAACACGCGCGTGAAGCGCCAGATGGAGCGGGCGCAAAAAGAGTACTACCTGAACGAAAAGCTCAAAGCCATTCAGAAGGAACTGGGGCGCGGCGAAAAGAACGAGACCGATGAGCTGAAGAAAAAGATCGACGCCGCCGGCATGCCCAAGGATGTGCACGACAAGGCTGCCGCCGAACTGAAGCGCCTGGAGCTTATGCCGCCGATGTCCGCGGAGTCCACCGTTAGCCGCAATTACATTGATTGGCTGCTCGCGGTACCCTGGAAAAAGCGCTCCAAGGAAATTCGCGATATTAAGGCCGCGGAAGAAATCCTAAACAAAGAACACTATGGCCTTGAAAAGGTGAAGGAACGCATCCTGGAATTCCTGGCGGTGCGGCAATTAGTGAAGAACCCCAAGGGCTCGATCCTGTGCTTCGTGGGTCCTCCAGGCGTTGGCAAGACGTCTCTGGCAATGTCGATTGGCCATGCCACGGGGAGGAAGTTCGTGCGGGTTTCCCTGGGCGGCGTGCGAGATGAAGCCGAGATTCGCGGTCATCGCCGGACCTATATCGGCGCTCTGCCTGGCCAGATCATTCAAATGATGAAGAAGGCCGGCACCACAAACCCGATCTTCGTGCTGGATGAAGTCGACAAAATGTCCACGGATTTCCGCGGCGATCCGTCGGCTGCGCTGATGGAAGTGCTTGATCCCGAGCTGAACCACGCCTTCACGGATCATTACCTGGATGTCGAATACGATCTGTCCAAGGTGATGTTCGTCTGCACCGCCAACGTTTTGCACACCGTTCCGCAGCCCCTGCAGGATCGCATGGAAATCCTGCGTCTGCCGGGTTACACCGAGCAGGAAAAACTCGAAATTGCGAAGCGCTTCTTGGTGAAGCGCGCCCAGGAAGTCACGGGCCTTTCCGACAAGAATCTGACCTTCACGGATGAAGGACTGTTGCACCTGATTCGTCATTACACGCACGAAGCTGGCGTCCGCAACCTGGAGCGTGAAATTCAGAATATCGCTCGCAAGATGGCGCGTCGCGTGGTCACCGAGGGCAAGGACTCCAAGAAGGCGGAGATTACGCCCGAAAATGTGAACGAATTCCTGGGCGTCCTGAAGTACCGCGAGTTCTGGCTGGAAAAGCACAATGAAGTCGGCCTCGCCACCGGTCTGGCCTGGACCGAAGTGGGCGGCTCGGTGCTGGTCACGGAAGCGGCAATCATGGAGGGCAAAGGCCGGCTGACCCCGACCGGAAAACTTGGCGAAGTCATGCAGGAATCGGCGCAAGCGGCAATGAGTTATGTGCGCTCGCGTACCGCGACCCTAGGCCTGGCTAAGGATTTCTACCGCACCATCGATATTCACGTGCACGTCCCCGAAGGCGCCATCCCGAAGGACGGCCCTTCCGCCGGCATCACCATCTGCACGTCCATCGTCAGCGCTCTCACGCGAATTCCCGTGCGCTGCGACGTGGCCATGACCGGGGAAATCACCCTGCGCGGCAAAGTTCTGCCTATTGGGGGCGTTAAGGAGAAGCTGCTGGCCGCCCACCGAATGGGCTTGCGTACCGTGATACTTCCGAAGGATAATGAAAAGGACCTTGCAGAGATCCCTCAGGAGATTCTCTCCAGCCTCAAGATGCATTTCGTAGAGACAATGGACGAAGTCTTGCAAATTGCACTGGAGAGCCCGATTGTGCCTCTTGAGCACACTGGGGTTGCGCCTGTCGCGGAAGCGTTCAAGTCTGGCGCCGATAAAGATTCGAGTTTGACCAACTAAGCAGCTTTTCCAGGCACGGCCCGCACCCGCGGGTTGACTTTGGGACCAGGCCTGGAGCTGCTACCGGTTGCAGACAGTTTGGTTTGCCCACCCTGGCGGGGGATTCCACCCGGCAGACGGTATACCACCACGCAGTCCATTCCGGAAATGCATAGGGTCAAGGTTCACCATCAACAAACAACTAAAGTCAGGAACTATGGCAAAAGAAACGAGTCCAGAAGCAAATAATCAACCGAGTATCAGCTTGGCTGAACTCAAAGAAAAGAATATTACCGATCTCGCTAAGATCGCCAAGGAATTGAACATTCCCGGCGCCAGCGGATTGCGCAAGCAGGAACTGATCTTCCAGATACTGCGCGCACAGACCGAGAAAAGCGGCCTGATCTTCTCAGAAGGCGTCCTGGAATGCCTGCCCGACGGCTTTGGCTTCTTGCGCGCCCCGGAATACAACTATCTCCCGGGCCCTGATGACATCTACGTTTCGCCGTCGCAAATCCGCAAGTTCGATTTGCGGACCGGCGATACCGTCTCGGGACAAGTCCGTCCACCGAAGGACGGCGAGCGCTATTTCGCGCTTATCAAAGTGGAAGCCGTCAACTTTGAAGACCCAGAAGTTGCACGCAACAAGATATTCTTCGACAACCTGACGCCTCTCTATCCCCAAGGCCGGTTGAAGATGGAAACCACCAAGGAAAATCTGACCGGACGCGTGCTTGATCTGCTCTGCCCTGTCGGCAAAGGGCAGCGCGGGTTGATCAACGCTCCGCCACGCACCGGCAAGACCATGATGCTGCAGTCCATCGCGAATTCCATTACCGTCAACCATCCAGAAGTAGCACTGATCGTTCTTCTGATCGATGAGCGCCCGGAAGAGGTTACGGACATGCAGCGCACGGTGAAGGGCGAAGTGATCAGCTCGACATTTGATGAACCGCCGCAACGCCACATTCAGGTAGCGGAAATGGTTTTGGAAAAGGCCAAGCGGCTCGTGGAACACAAGCGCGATGTCGTTGTGCTGCTCGACTCGATCACGCGTCTTGCGCGCGCCTACAACGCCGTCACGCCTCCTTCAGGCAAAGTTCTCTCGGGCGGTATCGACGCCAATGCATTGCAGCGCCCGCGGCGGTTTTTTGCGGCCGCTCGAAACGTGGAAGAAGGCGGGTCGCTCACGATCATCGCCACCGCGCTGATCGACACCGGCAGCCGCATGGACGACGTGATTTTCGAAGAGTTCAAGGGCACCGGTAACATGGAAATCTATCTTGACCGGCGCCTGGCCGATAAGCGCGTCTTTCCGGCCATTGATATTCAGCGCTCCGGCACTCGTAAGGACGAGTTGCTGCTCCCGCCGGATGAGTTGAGCCGCGTGTGGGTGCTGCGTAAGGTGCTCAGCCCGCTATCAACCGTTGAGGCCATGGAGCTACTGCTCAGCCGCCTCACGAAGTCGAAAACGAACGCGGAATTTCTTAGCTCGATGTCCGCTCCTGTCTGAGGAGCATGCTCTCTTAAGGCGTCCCCCTTTCCCTCAGACAAGAAGCTGGCCTGTCCTCCGCCGTGAGGCGGAAGAAGCGTTGTGAATCCGAGGGGCGCATTTATGCACGAAAAATTCATCGCGCGCCAACCCATCCTCGACACCCGTCTGCAGGTATTCGCTTACGAATTGCTCTTCCGGGGCGGCCCACAAAACAGTTTTCAACCGTTTGCCAACGCTGCTTCCAGCGTGATCGCGGACTCCATCACACTTTTCGATCTGGATATGCTCACCGGCCATGCACGCGCATTCGTGAACGTGGACGAAATGGCATTGCGCCTGGGAGCACCGCGCTTGCTGCCTGCGGATCGCATCGTGGTCGAAATCCTGGAAACCGTCCGCCCGACCGAAGAAATCCTTGGCGCGTGCCGCGAACTGCGTTCCGCCGGATACCAACTGGCGCTCGATGATTTTGTGGATTCAGAGGAGATCGCGCCGCTTGTGGAATTCGCCAGCTTCCTGAAGATTGATTTTCAGATGTTCGATGCCAGGACTCGCCGAGCCCTTGCACGGAAATATACGGACAACAATATTGGTCTGCTGGCGGAAAAAGTGGAAACAGAGAGTGAGTTCCGCGAGGCTCGAGAACTGGGCTTTTCTTACTTTCAAGGCTACTTCTTCTGCAAACCGTCCATGGTGGAAACTCGCGAAATTCCCGGCAATAAGACCATCCAGTTGCAACTTCTCGCAGCCGTCGCCGCTCCCGAGCTTCGCTTTGATATCATCGAAAAGCTGCTGAAGCAGGAACCTTCGCTGCTCTATCGGCTGCTCCGTTACCTCAATTCACCCATTCTTGGCTTGCGCTCTGAAGTTCGCAGCGTGCGTCACGCCATGGTGGTGCTTGGTGAAAACGAATTCCGCCGTTGGGGCTCTATTTTCGCCATTATTTCCATGAGCGCCGGCAAATCGCCGGAGTTGATCCGCACGGCTCTTACCCGTGCGTTTTTCTGTGAAGAGTTTTCCGCAGCCGCCGGACTCAGCGAAAAAGACTCTAGCCTTTTCTTGATGGGGCTTCTCTCCATCACCGACGCGCTGCTGGACAAACCTATGCGTGAAGTTTTGAAGTCGCTTCCTGTAATTCAGGAAGTGAAAATCGCTCTCTGCGGCGGAACGAACCGCGTTCGCGATGTCTACGAATTGGTCCTGGCTCTGGAACGTGCTGAGTGGATAAGGCTCTCCGACATCGCCGCGCGCATCGGCTGCGATGAAGGGAAAATTCCCGACTGCTACCTTTCCGCACTTCTCCGCGCCACTTCCATCGGCGCTTGACGCCCCCCCCAAAAAAATAAGCGGGCGTCCCGACTGGTTCGAGACGCCCGGAAGTCGATCCACGGTTATGAATCAGGTCAATCCGCGGTTTCTGCTTCCGCCGCGGCTATGTAGTCGACGACCCGCTCCGACCAGCCGTCGATATGCGTCCAGCCGTTGCCGTAGCTTAGCCCGCGCTTGTACGGAGCCACGTTGACAACGTAGGCTTTCGCCGTCCACGCCGGAAGGATCCCGTCGTGCGACTGCTCGTCGGTAATCACAATCAGCCGCTCCAACTTCTTCCAGTCGGGCTGGTTGCTCAGGTGCGTCAGAGCGCGCTCCAGGTACGTGCTTGCGTGCGCCTGCGACTTCACAATCGCATCGCGCAGCGCAAAACCGCGCCGGGACGGAAGCTGCACGCACGAGTCGGAGAAGGTCGCGATGGAAAACTCCTCGGCCTTTTCCCGCAGCAGGATGGCGAGTCCAGCGGCAGCATCCATGCGCGTGGTCTCACTTTTCTTCGAGAGCGCCGCGTTCATGGAACGAGAAACGTCAACGAGCAGTCCTGTCGATCCGGCGAGCTCGGGAAGCCCTGCGACGCCCTCGAGCATCGCGGATTCGAGCGCGTCCTCGACTTTCGGTGCGTAGCGCGCCGCCGTCACAAATCGAAACGGCAGCACGCACGCCACACCTTTGTCGAGCCGCTGACGGATGAGCTTCTGCGAAACTCCCGACGCGATCATCAGCCGCAGGTTGCGCAGCACAGCCATTCCGCCGAGCTTCCCTTCCTCCAGAAGTCGCTCAAACGTCTCCTTCTTGTCCTTCCGAACGGAGAGAGCGACCTCCCAAGTCTCGGGAGAGTCGAGCGAGCCCTCCACAAGCTTCTTCCACGCCGCTGCCTGTTGCTCGTTTTTCGGCTTGGCGTGGCAGAGTAAGAGAACGTCGCGGAGCTTGACCACCGACTCGCGGTTGTACTTCGCTAGTTGGTAGGAGTCAAACTTCGTGAACGCGCGAGCCAGCCCGCGCTTCACTCCAGCCGAAAGCGGTTCTTTCCCCTGCTTCCAATAGAGTGCGACGAACTCGCCCAGCTCGTCCGCCCGCTGAATCACGTGCTCGAGCGTTTCGGCAACGAGCGGACCGGTTTCCTTGCGCCGGGCCAGTTCGCGCACCAGGAAGAGCGGCACATGACGCAACTGCATCTTGTCGCGGGCTTCGCGGGCCAGCGCGGCCACGTCTTCCGGCTTATTTTCACGAACGAGCTCGGCGACGCGCGCGGCGATTCCGCTGCCCTTTTCGTAGAACGTGTCTTCCCAGAGCAGGCACGTCACCACGGCGCGGCGAAGCTCCAGCTTCGGGCCGACCTTCAGCGCTACCGCTCCTTCATGAGTGCGTACGACAAACACGCGCTTCCACACATGCATTTTTGTCATTTGTGGTGCTCCTCCCTTCTGCGAACGCCTGTACTCCCGGCCTTTCACGCAGGAATACAGACGCCGCGGTTAGTCGAGAAACGCCAGATAGCGAAGTGCACTCGAGCGATTCTCTGTGTTCATAAGTGCGCGATGCCAGCCGTTAAGAGTCATGGTCCCGTGATCGGGGTGACGAACTTCCCCGCGCACATAGACGGCCGCATCCCGCTTCATCATCGTGAAACCGAGCATGCGCTCACGTTCCGGTAACCGCTTGTATTCCTCGGCAGAAATGCCCAGGGGATACTTCCCGGAGGCGTACACCGTTTCTCCGCCGGAGCGATAGCACTGCTTGACGATGTGTGCCTTACTGCCATTCCCGCGAGAGAGCGGCTCATTCCGAAGAATGTGCAAGGAATCAGCCCTAACGTGCGGCTCAGAAAGAAAAAACCATTCTCCCTGGCGCACGTAGGCTGCATTCCTTCGCCGAAAACTCTCCTTACGGCCCAGCGCCCGCTCGCGCGCGCGGACTTCTTTTGGCTTGAGCGCAATCTTGGCTCCGATGGCGGTGTTGACTGGTTCGTCTTCTGGAATTGCTGCCACGAACCAGTGCTTTTCGTCACGGCCGCACAAGAATTTCTGCTTGGCCCAAAAACTCGGCCTGCACGTCAAATTGGCGACTGAGCAAGACGCGATGCTTTTCTCGAGGTTGCAAGTTCAGGACGTCGATCTCCTGCCTGCTTCCGGGCGCTGTACGGATCTCGAAAAACTCGCCTGCCTTGTCACGACGAATGTCGATGACAATTTGCGGCGGTTGTTCCGTAGATCGCTGCCTATTCCAGCGCACTCGAAAAGGCGCAGCTGCGGCTTCGATTACCTTCACTCGTGCACCCATCGCTGTTTACTGCGCCGAACTTCATTCTTCGTTACTGACCGCTTCATGACTGCCTCCTTGCGCTGCTTCCGCAAATGCAAGCTGCGAAAGTCGCTGGACAGGAGCATCCGGTCAGGGACAATTGGGTGCTCCATCCACTGGGCTACTGGCCCCAACCGGACCACTGGGCTTCGAGCCTTCGTTGGCCTTTCGCCAGATTCTGCGACGCAATTCTTTGCGTCGACAATTTCAAACCGGGAGGAATAAATGAGCACAGCTACGGGGCTGACGGCCCCGTTATCGTAGTCAGCGAAGTATCTCTGCTCTGCACCATCCCGGTATCTTCTGCGGCGGGAACTCTCGGCCCGAGCGTTTTGCCATTTGCTCTGCCGTTGAGCTACAGCAGCTTTCGCCGCTGGCGGAATTTGAACCCGCATGCGGTGATCCGATGTAACTCGCACCTACACCACGCCGCAAACTTTGGAATTTCGGACACACCTCCAGCGCACGCTCCGCACTCCGTCTTTCATGGCCAATGACAATCTCTCGAAGAAATTAGATCCGGGAGGAATCAGCGTTCACAGTATATCCGGGATTCGAACCCCAGCCTTGGGGCTTCTGCCGATGAAGTAACCGTGAACTTCGCCATCCCGGGAAACACTTCCCCCGAAGTGGATTGTTTTGGATCGAAATGACTTAAGCGGGATTCGTTAAAGTCGCGTGAAAATGCAGACCACGAGACTCATTCGCCTTGTCATCAGATCATCGTGACTTGGTTTTTCTGGTCCCATCGTCTGCTCTCCACGCTCAGCGAAGCTCTGCACCGAAAAATCAGCAGAAAATACTGAGGTATCTGCAAAGTAAACGGAGACGAAAAATCTGTCAAGCACTAATTTTACAAAATCACGTTTTGGGCTTGTTTTGGGCGGTAAGCTGTTACTTTTCAGGTACCTAAAAGTTTGAAGGAATTCAGTGCGCCTGTGCTGCCGACCGTCTCCCGAGCCAAGCGTCCATGTGCGCTTCCAAAATGTCGAGCGGCATCGCGCCCTCTTCCAGAACGGCATCATGAAAAGAGCGAATAGCAAATTCATTGCCCAGAGTTTTTTCCGCGCGCGTACGCAGCTCGCGAATCTTCAACTGCCCTAGCTTGTACGCCAGTGCTTGTCCGGGCCACACAATGTATCGATCCACTTCCACGGTAATGTCCTGATCCGTCTTCCCGGTGTTCTCTCGAAAAAAGTCAATCGCCTGTTGGCGGGTCCAGCCTTTTGAGTGCATCCCCGTATCGACAACCAGTCGCACGGCGCGCCACATTTCGTAGCTGAGCTGCCCGAATTTCGAGTAAGGGTCTTTGTACATCCCCAAATCCTCGCCCAAACTTTCCGCGTAGAGCGCCCAACCTTCCACGAATGCGGAGTAGCCAATGTGCCGGCGGAATTCTGGAACGTTTTCCATTTCTTGCGCCAGGGAAATCTGCAGATGATGACCGGGGACGGATTCGTGCAGGGACAGCGCCTCCATTTCCCACTTCGGGCGCGCCGCCAGATTATAGGTATTCACGAAATAGGTTCCCGGCCGCCCCGCCGATGGCGCGCCTGGCTGGTAATATGCCGTCGTCTGCGACGGCGCCTTGAATGCCGGGATCGGAGTCACTCCATACGGCAATCGAGGCAGCTTTCCAAATTCGCGCGCCAGTTCCGGATCGATTTTCTTCACGATGATTCGGTAGGCATTCACCAGGTCGTCGGGTTGCGTATAATAAAATTGCGGATCAGTCCGCAGAAACTCCGTGAACGCGTGGAAGTTTCCCTGGAATCCCGTGGACTGGATGACCTTGTCCATCTCGCCGCGGATTCGTTTTATCTCGGCAAGCCCAATTTCGTGTATTTGTTCTGGTGTCAGGTGCGTAGTAGTTTGCCAGCGAACATGAAACGCGTAGGCTGCCGCTCCATCCGGCAGAGCACTCGCGGTAATGTTCTCGCGGCAGGCAGGAATATACGTAGCAACGAGATAGTTGTTCAGCTTTTGGAACGCCGGCACAATGCTGTTGGCGTAGATTTGTTTCGCGCGATCCGTAAGCCGGTTACGTTCCGCTGCTGTAAAGTTGGGCGGAAACTCCGTGAGTGGCTCGAGCAGCGCACTTTTCAGTGGATCCGCAGGAATCAAGTCCGTGATCTGTTTCGGGACATCGCGCATCGTGATTTTTGGCGGCGTATAACCGCGCTTCAATCCCTCTTGCAGATTTCCCGACGTCTGGTCGACGACGGCGGGAAGCGCCTCCAGCCGCGCAATGATGTCTTCGTAGTCGGAAGCCTTTTGGTAGGGCATGGTCGCCAACGTTTCCGCCGCGCCCTGTTGTATGCCACCCATCTGATTCACCGGCATCCACCGATTCGCCGGGGTCACGCCGCGAAACGGCATGGGATCGTCGCCAAACGGCAGCCCCTGCACCGCCGTTTCCAGAAGCTCGTGATAAAGATCGAAATTCAATTGTTCGCTGGAGGGCAACGACCCCCGATTGAATTGTTGCAGTGTCGCCAGGCTTGCCCGCAAATGTTTTACTCGTGCATCAAAGCCTGCAGGCGATTCGTCAGTCCAACGCCGGCTTTGTCCAGGGAAGCCGACCGCGGTCGCCATCTCCGGGTAGTCCTGCATCCAGCGTTTCCAGTCCTCGGCGAGAAAAGCACGGAAGCGTTGTGCGGACTCCGTCTGATCTGCCGTGCCGCTTTGTGCCACAACCAATAGAGGCAGTAACAAATGGATCGGCAATAGCGAAAGCGCCATCGCGGCGAGACTGCGAATCATGCAATCCTCCCGGAAGGCAAGACAATTTGTTTTTCCTGTTCGTGAGCCAGAAAGACGACGAGCCGTGCGGTTTCCTCGATTCCCATCGCGGTATTGTCAACGAGCACGGCATCAGCGGCGCGAACCAGTGGAGACACCTTGCGTTCCCGGTCGCGCTTGTCCCGCTCGCGCACTTCTTCGAGCACTTCCGCGATTGTCATCACCTCGCCCTTTTCCTGGTGCTCTTTCCAGCGCCGCTCCGCACGTGTCTCCGGTGACGCATCGAGAAAAATCTTAAGCTCGGCGTCGGGAAAAACAACGGTGCCAATGTCCCGCCCTTCCATCACCACTCCACCACCCCGCCCGGCCCGCTGTTGCTCGGAAACAAGAACTCGCCGCACTCCGGCGATGGTCGCGAGGCGTGAAGCCGCTTGCGCCACGGCCGCTGAGCGGATTTCATAGGTCTCTTCCGAGCCGTCCAGGAAAACGCGGTTCTTCAATCCTTCGGCTTCCTGCTCCGGCGTTGGTGATTTCAACTCGATGTGCGTCTCGCGAGTGAGCGCTGTTAACTCCGCCTCATGGTCCAAAGAAATGTTGTGCCGCAGGGCCTTCAGCGCGACAGCACGATACATTGCGCCACTATCGAGGTAGAGATAGCCAAGCAATGCCGCGACCCCCCGTGCGACGGTGCTCTTGCCCGATCCGGCGGGCCCGTCGATCGCAATCGTCAGTCGTGTGGCCATGATTTGCGGTTCCTGATTGCCGATACCCGTGTGGTAGCGCCGGGATGACTGCTCTAAAAGCCCATGATGTTGTAGCCGCAATCGACGTAAATCGTCTCACCGGTGATACCGGAGGCCGCGTCGGACAACAGGAAGGCCGCTGTTCCGCCGACTTCCGCCGGATTCACATTCCGCTTTAATGGCGCCCGCTCCGCGTGCGCTTTCAACATTTCGCCGAGTTGTGAAACGCCTCGCGCGGCCAGCGTCTTGATTGGACCGGCGGAAATCGCATTCACGCGAATCCCCTTGGCGCCAAGGTCGTTGCTCAGATATCGTACCGTGGCCTCCAGTGCGGCTTTGGCAACGCCCATCACGTTGTATTTCGGTACCACCTTCTCGGCTCCGTAGTACGTCAACGTTACGATGCCGCCACCGGTGGTCATCAGCGGCGCAGCAGCGCGCGCTACCGCAATCAACGAGTACACGCTGACATCATGCGCAATGCGAAAACCCTCGCGCGATGTGTTCACAAATTCGCCCTTCATATCTTCCGCGGGTGCGAATGCCACGCTGTGCACGACGCCATGCAACACTCCATGCTTGCTCTTCAATTCGTCAAATAGTTTCGCAATTTGCTCGTCAAACGACACATCGCACATGAATCCTTCCGCGCCGGGCAATTCCGTCACCAGATCTTTGGCTTCCTGGGCCATGCGCTCATTCTGGTACGTAATGGCCAGCCGCCAACCCGCTTCGCTCAGCTTTTGCGCAATGGCCCACGCTATGCTGCGCTTGTTGGCCAGTCCAAATATCACCGCGGTCTTCTGTGTCTCGTTCACGACCACCTCGTTTTTTGAATTCTTGGTTCTGATCGCTGACTACTGATATCTGATATCAGCAATCAAAGATCGGGAGTCAGCAATTACGCAACCCATTGGAATGAATCCCACGCAGTCTATCAGCACTCGCTTGCCACTCGCCAGCTTTGCGCGTCTTCACCTAGCGCTATTTTCAAATTCTGTGGAACGCCCGTTCAATCTCTCGCACCGAATAACGCAGCACCACCGGCCGCCCATGCGGGCAACTCATCGGGCAGTCGGTCTTGGCCAGCGCGCCCAACAGCCATTCCATTTTCGTATTGTCCAGCGGCATATTCACTTTGATGGCCGCGTGGCATGCGGTCGAAGCCGCAATCTTGGATTGCAACGTGTCGATCGAAATCGCAGCGTGCTCGCGCTCAATGCCGTCGAGGATTTCCGTCAACAGGTGTTCCGCGTCAGCGGCGGCGATCTCCGCGGGCACCGATTGAATGGCCAGGCTTTTCGGGCCCATCGGTTCCACTTCGAATCCGTTTGCCGCCAACTCTTCCGCGATCTTTTCGTAGGTCACCAGCTGCCGCGGCGCTAGCTCAATCACCATCGGCATCAGCATCCGCTGCGATTCCACTTTGCCAGCCCGGCGCGCTTCCAGGTGTTGCTCGAACAGAACTCGTTCGTGCGCCACGTGCTGATCGATGATCCATAGCCCTTCGCCATTCACCGCCACAATGAAGCTGGCGCTGACCTGGCCCAACGGTTTCAGGTCCGCGATTTGATCTGGGCGCGGGAGCGCTGCCGGGGTTTCCTCGCTGGCCCTCGCGAAATTCTCTGCCCAGTTGATCGTGGACCGGTCAATTCCCTGCCCTGCACCCGGAGCAAGCGAAGTGCCAGCTTCAAAAGGAAACCGCTGTGGCACAGGCTGCAACGGAGCCGGTGTCAAGTCAAATCCAGCGCCGGAAGCGTAACCCGATCCCACTCCTGAACCCACGCCCAGTTCTTCCAACGGAGGAATTACCGCGCGCGGCACTCCTGAATTTGCATTGGAGCCTGCGAAGCCCCCAGAAAAGGTTGCAGGAGGCGCGACGAGATTCGGCGCACTGGTTGCCGCCACAGTCGCAAAACTCGCGATTGGCCGAGCGCTCATCAGCGCCTGCCGAATTGCATCACGCGTGAAATCGTGCACAAATTGCGCACGCCGGAAGCGCACCTCGATCTTCGCCGGGTGCACGTTCACGTCCACCTCCTCAAACGGTATCTCCAAAAACAGCAGCGTCGCCGGAAAGACCGTTGGTGGCAGGATGTTGCGATATGCCTCGTGTATCGCGTGGAGAATCAGCCGGTCTCGCACCAGCCGCCGGTTCACGAACACATAGATGCCGTTGCGATTGGGCCGCTGAATTTCCGGGCGCGACGTGAACCCCGTCACCGTTAGTGTGACCGCTGCTTCGCCCGCTTCCATTTCCGGTTCAGTGATGGCGGCGCGAAAGGGCGCGGAAGTTGCGGGTATTTCTACCAGTTCATCCAATGCCTGGCGGCCAAAAAGCTGATAAACGCGGTCCGCGAGTTTTTCTGCCGGCGGGCAATTGACGATTTCCTGCGTCGGCGTCGTCAGAGTGAATTGTTTCCTCGGATTCGCCAGCGCGTAGTGCGTCACCAAAGATGCGATGTGTCCAAGCTCCGTCGTGTCTGACTTCAGGAATTTCCGGCGCGCCGGCATGCAATAAAACAAATCCGCGACGCTGATGGTCGTCCCCGCCGGCAGTCCGGCAGGCTTCACGCCAACCAGCTTTCCTCCCGCAAACTCCACGCGCGTGCCTTCTGCTTCGTTGCCATCGCGGGTTTCCAGCAAAAGCCGCGCCACAGCCGCGATCGACGGCAGCGCCTCTCCGCGAAAGCCCAGCGTGGCGATCGATAGCAAATCATCCGCCGTGCGCAGCTTACTCGTCGCGTGCCGCTCGAACGCCAGCAGCGCATCGTCGTGCGCCATGCCATGCCCGTCGTCGATCACGCGAATCATGCGCTTGCCGCCCATCTCGGTCTCGATGCGCACGGAAGTGGCGCCGGCATCCAACGCATTCTCAAGCAACTCCTTCACCACCGAAGCCGGGCGCTCCACCACCTCTCCCGCGGCGATTTTATTCGCCACTGCCTCCGGCAATATGCGTATGCGGTTCATGAGCCCTTAATCTGGATTCCCAGCTGGTCGAGCTGAAGCCGGTCCACTTCTGAAGGCGACTCGGCCATCAGATCCACCGCTGCCGTGGTCTTCGCGAACGCGATCACTTCGCGGATGGACTTCTCTCCCGTTAGCAGCATCACTACGCGATCCAGCCCTAACGCGATCCCGCCGTGCGGTGGCGTGCCATACGTCAGCGCATCCAGGAAGAACCCAAAGCGACGGCGCAATTGCTCTTGCGACAATCCGAGCGCCTTGAACAGTCTTTCCTGAATATCCTGCTGGTGAATTCGGATGCTGCCCGATCCAAGTTCCACGCCATTCAGCACCAGGTCGTAGCCCTTCGATCGCACTTCCCACGGCGCCGTCTCCAACTTTTCCAAATCTTCATCGGCAATTCCGGTGAACGGGTGCTGCGCGCTCACCCAGGTCTTGTCCGCTTCGCTCCATTCGAACAAGGGAAAGCCCGTCAGCCAAAGGAATTTCATTTGCGTTTTGTCGATCTGACCGAGCGCTTCGCCGAGTTGTATACGCAACTGACCGGCCACCAATGCAGCCGTTTCGGCGCCCTTGATCTGTTCCCTCGCGGAAAGGGCCACGACTAGATCGCCCGTCTTCGCCCCACAGATTTCCGCGAGCTTCTTGACGTTTTCCGCCCCAATCAACTTCTCGACGGTCGACGTCGTTCCCTCGGCCGCCAGCTTCACGAAATACGCTCCCCGCGCGCCGGCCCCCTTGGCCTTCTCCGTCAATTCATCCAACTGCTTGCGCGAGTAGCTCGCCGCACCAGGCGCAGCGAACGCAAACACACTGCCTTCGATCTGCAGCTTCTGCTTGGCTTCGTCAGGAAAGGCTTCCGTCACCTCGTGAAGTTCCATGCCAAATCGCACGTCCGGCTTGTCACTGCCATACTTGCGGATCGCGTCCTGGTGCAGTATACGGGGGAACGGCGCCTCTGCCTTGATCCCCGCGACCGCGCACGCTCGTACCATCACGTTTTCGATCACGCTGAAAATATCTTCTTGCCGCGGAAACGACATCTCCAGGTCCAACTGCGTGAATTCCGGCTGCCGGTCAGCGCGCAGGTCTTCGTCGCGAAAGCACTTAACGATCTGGAAGTAGCGATCCATCCCGCCAATCATGAGAATCTGCTTGAAAATTTGCGGCGACTGCGGCAGCGCGTAAAACTGCCCGTGATGCACGCGGCTGGGCACCAGGTAGTCGCGCGCACCCTCCGGCGTCGACCGCGTCAGCATCGGCGTTTCCACTTCGATGAACCCCATTTCGTCCATTACTTTGCGGATTTCCAGAATGATCTTGTGGCGCAAGGCCAGGTTGCGGTGCGGCTTCGGCCGACGCAAATCCAGATAGCGGAATCGGAGGCGCGTCTCTTCCGTCGCGTTGATTTCGTCCTCCACGGGAAATGGCGGCGTCTTTGCAGTGTTCAGGATGTGCAGTTTCGAAGCGGCCAACTCCACCTCGCCCGTCGCGATTTCCGGATTTGCCTTGCCGCGTTGCAAGACTTTGCCTTCCACGGCCACAACGAATTCGCTGCGCACCTGCTCCGCCTTCGCATGCGCTTCGGGCTGGGTCTCTTTGTTAAACACCACTTGCACAATTCCCGTGCGGTCGCGCACATCCAGAAACAGCAAATTTCCCAGGTCGCGCCGCCGGTGTACCCAGCCCATGATCGTGGCATCGCGGCCGGCGTCGCCAGCGCGCAGCGCCCCGCAGTAATGTGTTCGTTTCAGACTGCCGAGAAAGTCCAACACGATGATTCATTCCTCACTTTTTCTAACCTGTCGCCCTGAGGGCACCCGATGAGGGTGCACCGAGGGCCTCAACCGCTGCTAAGCCTGGGCGATCTTAGGTTGAGATCCTTCGCTTCGCTCAGGATGACAACGCCTTTGCCTTCTTCAAAAACTCCAACAATTCCGCTTCCGTAAATTTCGCCTGCGTTCCATCTGCGAGCGTCTTCAGAGTCCACTGACCCGACGCGGCTTCGTCTTCGCCCAGAATCAGCGCGTAGCGTGATCCAATCCTGTCCGCCTGGCCCAACGCTTTTCCAAATTTCTGCTCGACCGGTGGCAATTCCACGCGAAAGCCGGCTGCGCGCAACCCCTTCGCCGCATGGATCGCGGTCGCGAGCGTCTTTGCTCCCATCCACGCAATGTAGACGTCGCGGCCCTTCGCTACGTCGCCTTCCCCTGCTTCCAGTAGAGACAGGATCAGGCGGTCTTCGCCAATCGCAAAGCCAATTCCCTTCGTCGGCTGGCCGCCAAGGAGTTCGACCAGTCCATCATACCGCCCGCCGCCACACACCGCATTCTGTGAGCCTAGCCCCTGCGCCGTAATCTCAAAAGTTGTCCGCATGTAATAGTCCAGCCCGCGAACCAGCCGCCAATTTTCTTTGTAGCCCACGCCGCGCAGTCCCAATTGCCGCTTCACTTCGTCGTATTGCTTCGCGCAGTCCGAGCACAAGTGTTCGCTGATCCGAGGCAGCTTCGCGATGATCTCCTGCTCCGCCTCAAGCTTTGAATCCAGCACGCGCAGCGGGTTGGTGTCGATCCGCCGCTGGCTGTCCGGTCCCAGCCTGTCTTTCACCTTGCGCAGTTCCGCGCGCAGCGCCTCGACGTACTTCGGCCGGCACTCGCGGCACCCAATGGAATTAATCTCCAGCTGCACACCTTGTAGTTCCAACCGCGCGAAGAACTCCATCACCATCTCGATCACTTCCGCGTCGGTGGCGGCATCCTTGAAAATATCCTTTGCGCCACCCTGACCGGGCTGAATACTCTCCAATACTTCAGCACCAATCTGGTAGAACTGCCGGTATCGCCCCTTCTGCGGCCGCTCCCGCCGAAACATCGGCCCTATGTAGTACCGCTTCACCGGCTGTGGCAGCGCGTGCATCCCATGCTCGATGTACGCACGACACACTGAAGCCGTCGCTTCGGGGCGCAAACTCACGGAGGTCTCGTCGCGATCCTCAAACGAGTACATCTCCTTCGACACAATGTCCGTCTCGCCACCGACAGCCCGCGCAAACAATTCCGTGGACTCAAAAATCGGCGGGCGAATCTCACCGAATCCGTAGGTACCAAATACTTCGCGCGCGGTCTGTTCCACCCGGTTCCACAACTCCGTCTCCGGCGGGAGCAGATCGCGCGTACCCTTAATTGCCTGGAATTTTCGTTTTTCCGCCATGGGGAGTGCCGGCCAAACGGCTCAGCCTTTGTAATTGCTCCAATCTACGTTCTCGCCCCGCTCCGTCGCTTCGGCGCGATAGATGTCTTTGTATCCGGCATAGCGCGTGGCATACATCCCAATCGTCTCGATATCCTGCTGCGTTAGTTCCCGCTTCACTTTGCCCGGCGAGCCCATTACCAAACTCCCCGGAGGAATTACGGTCCGCTCCGTAATCAACGTGCCCGCCGCGATGATGCTGTTCGTCCCGATCACCGCGCCATTCAAAATGGTGCAGCGCATTCCAATCAAAACATGCGACTCAATGGTGCAGCCATGCAAGGTCACCGAGTGCCCCACAGTAACCTCGTCTTCCAGCACCAGCGGATACTGATCCTTCATCACGTGCAGCACGCAGCCGTCCTGAATATTGGAGCGCTTGCCGATGCGGATGTAGTGCACGTCACCGCGCGCCACGCACATGGGCCAGACGCTCGCGTCCTCGCCGATCACCACGTCACCGATAATCACCGAGGCCCGGTCGATATACGCCGAAGGCGCAATCTGTGGCCACTTGCTGCGATACGCGCGAATATCCGGTCGCGCACTCATAAGGCCCTTCGAAAGCTCGTAAGTTATTGCTGGTCAACAATATAGACTGCCCTACGTTGCCTGCCAGCACGCACTGAGTCTTTCAAGATAGCACTCGCGTCACCCTACTGACAAGGAAACGCGCGCTCAGCCGCGCTCAGCCCCAGCGCTTGATTTTTGGCCAGGCTTTTTCCAAATCGCCGAATTTTGGGCGCCGACACAAATAAACATCGAAGTGCTGATAGGGCATCGACAAGGGGTGCGTCACGGTTCCAGCTAACTCCACGCTTTCAAATAACTCGCGCAGCCGATCGGGACGGTCGCCCATTACGATCAAGCACTCTCCCGTGTAGCCGTGCGGTCCCCAGTAAAAATAGTTCTGATGGCCGGAAATGGCCGGGGGCAATCCCATTTTTGCGCCGAAGAAATCGATGGCGCCGGCCTGCCCGTAGTTTTGCCCAAATATCCCACACGTCTTCTGTTGTTCGGGCGGAAGCTTGTGATACGCATCGGCTACCACCTGCGCCATTTCCTTCCAGCCAAATTGATCGGCGTAAATTTGCGGCAACGGGCCCATCTCATGGTTCTCCAGGCGCACTGGCGCAAGATGCATGAACTTGGAGTACGCAATGTATTGATCCACGGTCAGCATCGGAAAATATGCGAAAGGCGCAAGGACCAGGCCAGTCACCACGAGCAGCGAGACATATGCAGGTCTCAGCCAGCGGCCGCTCCGCAACCGGGTGAACCAGCGCTCGAACACCAGTCCTCCCGCGGCAAACAGCATGGGATAGGCGGGTGCCGGGTAATACATTCGTCCGTGCATCGTCAGCATGCAAATCATCAGCACAACGTAGGCGATGCCGAGCACGCGCCAGCCCTTGCCGTCGCGATCGCGCAGCAGCTCAAACAGACCGGCGATCCACACGGGCGCGGCCAGCGGATGCAGAATGAACGCCTGCACCAACAGGAACATGCCTGGTCCCATTTCCGTGTTTCGGCCGCTCTGCTGCACGTTTCGCAGCAGTTCGACGGTAGGAAAGTGACGTTCAATTTCCCAAAGTAGGTTCGGCAGAAAAATCACGAACGCGATCAGGCCGCCCAGCCAAATCCACGGCTTCGTGAACTGCTTCCTTTGCGAGGTGAGCAGCAAGCCAACGAAGAGACCAAAGCCAAAGATCAACATGGAATGCTTGTTCAGCAATCCAACGCCGCAAATCGCGCCAAACACAAGCCAGAGCCTTTGGCTTGCGCCATTGAAAATCTTCAGGACAACGACAGCCGCGCCCATCCAGAAAAGCGGCTCGAATACGTTCATGGTCAACAGTGAATCGAGTCCCAGGTAAATCGGCGCAACGGCTACGCAGACAGAGGCCAGCGCGATGCCAAATCGCCGGGAACCTAGTTCGCGCGCGATCAAGCCCGTCAGTAAGACGCGCAACCCCGCCGCCACCGCAGGCAGGAAATGCAGCGCCGAGAGCGAATCTCCCAGCGTCACTCGTTCCAGCCAGGTAATCACCGCGATCAACGGCGGCTGGTCCACGTATCCCCACGCCAGGTGATGGCTGCAAGCGAGGTAATACAACTCGTCCACAAAATAGCCATAGCGACCGCTCACCAGCATGTGCGCGACGAACACCAAAAAAGACAGCCCGCCCAAAAGTGCCCAAACTTCTGGACGGGCGTCTCGGGTGCGTTCGGGAGGATTGGATTCGACCGGTACGGATCCAGTCATAGAAACGCCCTCATGTCTTGGAACGTCCAAAATCGCAGGAAAGTTCCGCAGAGAATCAGGAGCGAACGGGAAAATCGATTAGAATTGAGCGCTAAAAACGAGACCGTCGTTCAGTCGATCTGGACGGTCGGCCCGCTGGACGTGGCGCCAACTTCGGCCAGCCGCGTGGCCACCGCTTTCGCCACTCGGTACAAACTCTGCGCCGCGGGAGCCGCTTGGCCCTGCGCCGCAACGGGCTTCCCGGTGTCGCCGCCAATGCGGATGCGCGGATCAATTTCCACCTCACCCAGCAGCGGAACGCCGTATTCGATAGCGGTCCTCGCTCCTTCGCCGTGACCAAAAATATCCACTGGTTTGCCGCAATGCGGGCAACTGAACGTGCTCATATTTTCCACCACGCCCAGCACTTCCACGTTCACCTGG
>Ga0210406_10002846_pt1 | contig 19345 bp, 16 predicted proteins | sample IncBWC30MmetaG_FD_155454 | JGI IMG/M metagenome (GOLD analysis project Ga0210406, IMG submission 155454) | Forest soil microbial communities from Barre Woods Harvard Forest LTER site, Petersham, Massachusetts, United States - Inc-BW-C-30-M | ecosystem: Environmental > Terrestrial > Soil >... | reverse complement strand
CTCAGGGTGGATTCGCGACAAGGGAGTTGTGGGACCGACGACAGCAGGGGGCGATGCGATTCTGTATGGCTCGGCGGCGAACTTTGAAGAGGAGGCAGCGCATCCTCATGCGCCGAAGGGAGCTGCAGGAGCCGCGCATCTTTTGTACAAACGGGTAGCCGAGTACTTTCCGGATTCGCCATTGGCGCCGGAGGCAGCGTGGAGGGCAGCGGATATTCGCTGGCAGATCGACAAGCTCGACGCCAGCACGCTGCCAAGCGCGAAGGAGCAGGAGGCGTACCTGCGGCCGCAGCTCTATGAAGGCGAATTGAAGAAGGTGATGAAGACGTATCCGGGCAGCAAGTTTGCGGCGATGGCGGCGTTCGATCTGCTGGACAATAAGCTGTGCGGCGACTGGCAGGGTCTGCCGAAGTGTCCGGAGATGGAGACGGGGTTGTATCAGAAGTATGCGCAACAGTATCCGGACGGGCCTAAGTCGGCGGAGGCGCTGTACAACGCGGTCTACCGGCAGGGTGTCGTGGTGACGATGTACGCGGTGCAGGAAGACCGCAAGCGGTCTCAGGCGGCGGCGCAGAGAACGCAGGCGCTGGCGCAGGAGTTGAAGGAGAAGTATCCGAAGTCCGATTATGCGGCACGGGGAGTGAGTATTGCGTTTCGCGTCTCGCAGGGAATTCCCATCTATGGAAGCGATCGCGACTAAGTTTGAGTTGGCAGCGGGGTTTGGCCGCGAATCTCAGGGATTTGGTGAGGACTGGATCGAAATCGAGGTATCTCCCGCGGGTCGTGATTGATTTCGATTCACGGTTTACACATGCTGACGTTTTAGGATGGAAGCATGTCGATTCTCAAAGTGATTATCCTGGCCCTTGTGCAGGGAATGGCCGAACTACTGCCCGTCTCCAGCTCTGCCCACGTCGTCGTTGCAGAAAAACTGATGGGGCTGGACGCCTCCTCACCGCAGATGACGCTGCTGCTGGTGATGCTGCACACGGGCACGATGTTTGCCGTGATCGTCTACTTCTGGAATCAGTGGAAGAAAACCTATTTCTCCAGCGGCGACGCGTTCAAGCGGTTTCTGATTCGTCTCGTCTGGGCCTCTTTGCTGACAGGGATCATTGGCGAAATTATCGTCAAGACGATCGAAAAGACGGCGTTCAAAGGCGTGGCCAAGGGGGAGATTGAACTGCTGTTCGGACGGTTGGACCTGATAGCTCCGGCTCTGGCTGCCGCCGGCCTCCTGATCCTGCTCGCCGGGTTGATGGAGAAACGGCGCATGGGCGCTCACGCCAATGTCTACGGCGACAGCGTAACCATGCGGCAGGCGGGTTGGATCGGCGCTGTCCAGGGGCTGTGCCTGCCGTTTCGCGGATTTTCGCGGTCGGGAGCGACCATCTCGACCGGCATGTTGACCGGCGCAAGCAAAGAGCGTGCAGAGCGATTCAGTTTTGCCTTGGCGGTGGTGCTGACGCCTCCCGCAGTGGGACGCGAGGTTCTGCGCCTGGTCAAGGCGTCGCATGAAGCCACGGCAGCCGGTACGCCCATTGATCTGCATGGGAGCATCGTGACAGGCTTGCTCGGGGCGTTCTTTGCGTTCCTGGCTGGCCTGGTGGCGTTGAAGTGGCTGAGCAGCTGGCTTGAAGAGGGACGCTGGTACCTGTTCGGGATCTACTGCCTGGTCGCTTCGGTGGTGGTGTTTGGGCTGTATCGCGCGGGGTACTGACCTTCAAAGCTAAATGAGCTGAAGCAAGAAAGGCTTCGTGCGAGCGAAGGGTGTCGTGCGTACGAAGCCTCTCTGACAACCAGCGCCGCTCAGGAATCGGCACTGGAAGCTCTAATCTATGGGCAATAGACACGATATGCACGACAAAGTCGTGAAAGAGCTGAAGCTTATTTCTCGCGGAGAGTGAAACGCTGCAAATAGTTGCAATCCCTCTTGGAGATAAGTCTTTGTTTTCCATCTGCGGCAAACGCGAAAAGGGGCAGTGGGCCAAATCCCGCCACTGCCTCTTTTCGCATCCGGTCTCAGAAAATTAATAGTACTTATTTTGCAGCCAGTGCGTCGCGATGATTGCGCACATAGTCGTGCGCGGTAAGGACATGGGCCTGCTGTTCCGCCACCAACTGGCGGACGGGTAACGGAAGGTCCTGATTCAGCGCGTCGGCGTAGGCCTTTTTGGCTTCGTCTTCACCCTGTTCGGCAGTCTCAAGCAGGCTATGGTCTCCGCCGCCAAACTTCGCCTTCAGGTCTCCCCAGGCACGATGGATGGCACCCGTAGTGGTGCCGGATTCTTTTATGTCATGGACGCCGTTCTGGTGAAGCACCTCTTCCAGATCGCCCCGGAAGCTAGCACGCTTCAACGATTCGGCCAGGAAGTAGCGTTTTAGCGTCTCGTCCTTCAGGTGGTCGCCGATGTCGGCAAAGCCCTTCTGGCTGTCGAGGAGAGTGCTGATGAGTGAGTTGAGAGCAAGTCGCATCTCGTGTTGTCTTCCTGAATCTGTCGACATGGAAAAACCTCAATTATTTTCAATAAATTGGATGCGCGGTTGTGCAGGGTCCACCGGCTGTGCGCGATTCTCCTCCGCCGGCGGCAAACAGGAGAAATCGCGAAAACCCCGCGCCCCTGCCAACCGGTTCTAAGGTCCGTTGGGCTCGATGCACCCAGCGGCGAGTATGGAAGGATAGATGCGGGGATCGCCCGTGGGTTTGTATTCGGATACCCCGCAAAAGGTTTTCGTCTTTACCCCTCCTGGCCGGGACCGGCTCTGGGATAATCAGAGGTGCTCTGGAGGTTTACGGCCCCTGTTTGCATCACCCTGTGTGCAGCCGGTCTGCGCCTGGGCGACAGAGGCCGTGCGTCCCCCTCAATGAAGGCTCCCCAATGAAAACCATAAGACTCGTATCGGCCCCGACGCGCAATCGCCGTTTGAATGAGATTATCGGGATGGTTGTACTGGTGAGCGCGGCGCTGCTGTTGCTCGCCTTGGCCAGCTACACCCCGACCGACCCCTCGTTCAATACGGTTGGGCACTATGTCACGGGGCGGCCGGCGCATAACTGGACCGGTATTGTGGGCGCTTATTTTGCCGACGCGATGCTGCAGTTGATTGGTGTGGCTGCTTTTTTTCTCCCGCTGCTACTGGGACGATTGGGAATCTGCTGGATGCGGTCGCGACCCGCGGGCTCGCCGATGGCAAAGACGATTGGGCTTGGAATGTGGGTCGTGTTCGCACCGGCGGCGATAGCGTTGTTGCCGGGGGCGATGTTGTGGCGGAACTCGCTTCCCATCGAAGGCACCTCGGGGCGCCTGCTGGCCGATTTTCTGGTGCATTACCTCAACCTGCCGGGCGCGGCAATCGTGCTGACCCTGATGGTGGCGGTCTCGCTCTATCTGGCGACGACGTTCACCTTCAACACGGCGCGCGAGTGGGCAACGATTCGCTTTGGCTTTCTGCAGCGGTTGTGGGAGTGGTGGGTGCAGCGGCGCGGCCGACGTGCGGGCTCGTTGGGATCGCATGACGCGATCGAAGAGTCTTACGGGAGCAAACGTGAGCAGGCAGATGCGAAGGCGCGACGGGCGCGTGAGCTTGCCGAAGAGGCTGAGCGGAAGCGACTGGAGCCACAGAGCACGACGCTGCTGAGCGGACTTTTCGGCTGGATGAGCCGGAAGAAGCGGGTTGAGGCGATATCTGTCCCGCCGGAGGAGGCCGCCGCTGTGGGTCCGCAGGCGTCGATGTGGCAGGGCATGCCCCGGACGCTGGTGGATGCTCCTCCGGTGACGGCGTATAGCACGGCTGCGGCTGCGGTAGCGCCTTTTGCCGACGTGCTGGCGAAGGCCGCTGCACCGGGGCATGCGCTCGAGAATGACCTCGCGTTGAACGACCGCGGATTTCGATTCGACGCACAAGAATCATTTCCGGGAAAAACTCCGGCTCCAACTCCTGCTGCAAAGAAGCCGGTCGAGGAGCCGAGAGCGGCGTTCACTCCCGCGCCGGCTACGTTGCCCGATGGCATCTCGTTTGGCCGGCGCGCGGATGCGGACATTAAGCCCGTGACCATCGTGCCGAAGAGCGTACGCGGATATAAGCTGCCGTCCTCGTCGCTGCTGTACCGGAACGAGGAGCACACCATCGTGCGCGAAGAGGCCTTGCGCGAAGAGGCCCGGATACTGGTGCAAAAATCCGCTGAATTTGGCGTCGATGGACAGGTAACGCAGATCAATCCGGGGCCGGTGGTCACGACGTTCGAGTTCAAGCCGGAGGCTGGCGTAAAGGTCGCTCGCATCACTGGGCTGGCCGACGATCTTTGTCTCGCCATGGCGGCGGAGTCGATCCTGATCGAGCGCATGCCGGGCAAAAGCACTGTCGGCATTCAGGTGCCGAATCATGAACGGGAGACGATCTGGCTGCGCGATGTAGTGGAGTGCGAAAGCTTCGCTCAAAGCAAGAGCAAGTTGGCCATTGCGCTGGGCAAGGACATCAACGGGCGCATCGTGACTGCGGATTTAGCCAGCATGCCGCACGTTTTGATCGCAGGTTCGACCGGCTCCGGTAAGTCAGTCGCGATCAACGCGATGATCATGAGTGTGCTGTTCAAAAGCACACCCGAGCAGGTGCGCATGATCCTCGTCGACCCGAAGCGCGTGGAACTGGGAATGTACGAAGGCATCCCACACCTGTTTACGCCAATCATCACCGAGGCGAAGCTAGCTGCGAACGCTCTGCGCAACGCGGTGCGCGAGATGGAACGTCGGCTGAAACTGTTGGCCGCGAACCATGTGCGCAATATCGATCAGTTCAACAAGCTGTTCGACCATGGCAGCGAATATCTCTTCGAAGATGTGAATCAGGAACCGCTGCCTTACATCATCATCATCATCGATGAGCTAGCCGACCTGATGATGCTCGACCGCGCCAATGTCGAAGAATCGATCACGCGGCTGGCGCAGATGGCTCGCGCCGTCGGGATTCACCTTGTGCTAGCGACGCAGCGGCCTTCGGTCGACGTGATCACCGGGCTGATCAAGGCCAACGTGCCGACGCGCATGAGCTTCCGTCTCGCGACAAAGGTAGACTCGCGCACCATCATCGACTCGAACGGAGCCGAGTCGCTACTTGGACGCGGCGACATGCTGTATCTACCGCCTGGAACCAGCAGGGTGCAGCGCGTACACGCTCCCTTCGTCACCGAGAAGGAGATCTCCGAAGTTGTGAAGTTCTGGAAGGCGCAGGGCGAGGCAGAGTATGTTCATGGCTTCCTCGAAGGCCCGAAGGAAGACACCGGCAAGGAGAATGACGGCGGAGTCGAGGGGGACAACAACGATCCGATGTACGACGACGCGGTGCGGCTGGTGTTTGAGTTCGGCAAGGCGAGCACCTCGCTCCTGCAACGCCGCCTCCGCATCGGATACGGACGCGCCGCTCATCTGATCGACATGATGTACAACGACGGTCTCGTAGGACCGGCGGACGGTTCGAAGCCGCGCGAGATCCTGAAGTCCCCGAACTGGATCAGCGAAGTAGATGCGGCGATTCGATAGAGTTCGTTTGGAAGCTGGAGCGAAAGCTAGTGGTGGACCGTCTTCGAGGAGCGGATCGCAACCATCGCGAGGATACAGATCACTACCAGAAGCACGATCCAAAGCAAATGTGGGTGACGCTCGGTGAGCGGCCGCGCATCCGGGCGGTCCCGGTAGTCCGGGTTCAACTGCTCGGGGCCAAGCTGTGCAGTCTGCGTCGCGTCTGACGGCGAGAAAAGGCGCGCATAGTCGTACTGCGGAGCGGTCAGCGCTGAATCTCCGTAGTAAAGAGTCAGCGGCTGCCTGGAAGAAATATCGAAACAGATCTTGCGCTGTCGCATCTCGAGCCGGACAGCGTTGATCGGAAGCGGCGTGTCATCGCCGTTGTCGACCACGACTTCAACGGTCGCGCCACTTTGCATGTTCGAGCCCAGAGTTGCCGGGACGCTAAGCTGCTCCTGGCGAATCTCGCGGCCAGCCTGGGTTAGGTGAACGCGCAGGATGGTTCCGGCGAGACTTTCGCTTCCTAGGCTGGCGCCTTCAGGCCGATCGGTGATGCGGACATCGCGGCTGAAGTTTGCTTTATTCGACGGGACCAGATCGAAGGAGACGCGTTCGATCGGAATGCGTTCGGGAAGCGAGAACGTGGCTACGCTCTGTCGACCGCGCTGGACAATGTTGGTGGCGGTGACTGCGGTTGTGTAGAGCGATTGGGCCTCGCGGCTTGGCGGAACGGTCACGCCGCGGACCATCTCGGGTGTTGCCGTGAAGCTGCGGTTGCCGGTCGCTGGTGAGACGGCCAGTTCGATGTGCAGGAAGGGCAGGTTTGTCTCCTGCAGGTGAAGCGTCGTATTGCGCGAAAGGTGTTGCGAGGTCAGGTCGAACAGAGTGAATTCGCCGAGGCGAGTCTGATTCGAATAATTGGGATCGCGTGTACCGGAGACCGTCGCGGTGGCAAGAAAATCCTGCCCGGCGAGGTCGAGCGTAATCTCCGTATAGGGACGGTTGGGCATCTCGAGATCGAAGACGATGTCGCGGCCGCGAAGACCGAGGTTGCGAATCTGCCCCGCCTCGCTGTCGAGTTGCTGGGGCACACTGAGCGTAATCGCGTAAGGCACCTCGCGACCGTTCTGATAGAGCCGCAGGTCCTTCAACGACGGAGCCGCGTGAGGAAATATCTGAGGATCAACAACAGCACAGCTTTGTCCGGACTCGGCCGCGGCGTTGACGGCCCGCTGGTAGCGCAGATAGTGTGGATTGGCATCTACGGGAGCAGAGCCCGATGCGGCCTGCCACAGCAGCAGCGCGAGCAGCATAGCAGGCTTCACTTGTCTGCTCCTTCGTGGGAGACGGGGTGGTCATTCTCTATATCCGGAGCAGGCTCACGAAGCGACAGCCAATCTTTCTGATAGGCGAAGCTGATAGCCATCAACAATGCTCCCAGACCGAGAAAACTAAGAACACGATAGCCCTGGCTCAGGTCGCGCGTGTCGTAGAGAAAGGTTTTGCCGATCGTGAAAACCAGCAGGATCAACGCCTGCCAGCGGATGAAGGCAGAACGCTTCCAGAAGCCGACAGCGAGCAAACCCGCGCCATACAACATCAGGAAGGCGGAGATGGCGAGCGACCGTTGCAGATCGGCCTCAGGACTTCCGTAACTGCGGCGCCATGCCGTCTCAAGCTCTCGCACGCAGGCGAGAACGGCGATGAGATTGAGCGCGATGATCGATCCACCGGCAATCTGCAGCCAGCTCGGAGAGGCTGAATCCTCATGCCGCCGGGCGTGAAGAGCAACCGCCGCAGAAGCGGCCAGGGTGGCAATCCCGAACAGGGAAGTGGCGAAGCGGCTATTCAGGAAGGCGGTGTCGATCCGGTAGTAGAGCCAGACGGGTTGAACCAGCAGACCGCAGAAGCCCAGCGAGAGCGCGGCGATAGCAAGACGGCGCAGGATCCGGTGGACGCTGGCCGCCGTCGCCTCAGGTGCGGGGCCGGAGAGCCGCGCCGAAACCCAAAGAAGAGCGACGCCCTCGGCCAGCCAGCCGACCGTGATCCAGTGCCCGCTGGCCTTCAGCGGGATTGCGATCGTGAGGAAGACCACCGCCAGGGACAGATGGACGGCGGAAGCGACGCGGGTCTGGGGCAGGCGCATCAGTCCAAGGTAAAAAGCCCCGAAGAGAATCGCGACCCACGGCAGCAGGTCGTAGAGGTGGGAGTCATGCAGAACGGAATAGAGCGCAAGAGCCGCAAACGTAGCATCGGCCAGCGGAAGAAAAATCTCAGGAATCGGCGTGCTCGTTCGTTCGCCGTCTTGCGGGCGACGGATCGTCGGAAGCACGAAGACGAGGAAGAAGAGAACGATGAAAAACGTGGTGATCCCCACCGGCTGGCCAACATTGAAGGCGCCATAATACTGGGTGTACCAGCCGATGAAGAAAGCGACCGTCGCAGGGAAGGCCCCGAGTAGAAGCCGCGGCCATGACTTGAGACGGACGAGCACCACCACCGCGATATCCATGGCAAGGATGTAGGAAAAAAGGAAAACCTCATGATTGCCGCCGGTGGAGAGCAGCAACGGCGACGCGAAACCTCCCGCCAGCGCGTAGGCGGCAAGGATCTGGCTGTTTTGCGACCACGCCATGAAGGCGTTCCACGCCGTCACCAGGATCATCGCACCGAGAGCCACGCCCGCCGGCAGCAGATGATACAGCTGGAACGCGGCCCACAGTGAGAGGTAGAGAGCGCCGCCGCCTACGGCCTTTAGGGAATAGGAAAACGCATTGAAACCCTGACGGCGGAACCGCTCCGACCACACGACAACGGCCACGCCCGCAAGCAGTCCGGCAAGGACGCGTCCGAGAGGGCCAATGAAATGATTGTCGATCGCCCACTTTAGAAACAGGGTAGTCGCGACCAGCAGAGCCACAATCCCGATACGGCTGAAGAGCTGGGAACCGATCCGGTTTTCGAGCGACCCTTTGTCTTTGGGAATGTGTTTGGCAAAGTCTGGAACCGGCGGGTTTCCAGCGCTCCCAGACGGAGTGGGACGGGGCGGCGGAGGCGTTGACTGCTGGAACCTCGCAGATGGTTGTGCCTGCAACTCAGCCAGTTGCCGCTCCAACGATTCCACGCGTGCGGCCAGGGCGGCCAGGTCCGCGGCGACTCCAGATCCCTCGTTTGGCTGCCTTTGCTGCTCCTGCTCGTCGTCCGAGGCCATGGCAATTACTTTACCTCTATCGTAAGAAGGAGTGGTACATGGAGTCCATCGATTGTTAGTCTTTGTGCAGGAAGCGAGACAGATGCCGGTTAAGGTCCTGGTTGTCGATGACGATGTTCTAAGCCGGGAGATACTTGCCCTGCTGCTGGACGACGCGGGATATTCGGTGGAGACCGCAGATTCTGGAGACGCCGCTCTCCTGCATCTACAGACGGCGCATCTGCTGCCGCAGGTGGTTCTGACCGATCTTCAGATGCCGGGCACGACGGGCGAAGAACTGGCTCTCCGACTCCGCGGTGTATGCGGGCCTGCGACGACCCTGCTGGCGATGAGTGCGACCGCGCCCGACGATGGGTCCGATCGCGGGTTCGACGGATTTCTGCTGAAGCCTTTTACGATGGAGACGTTTACCGCAGCAATCGTCGGCAAAACGGCTAAGGCGGCGGAGAGACCGAGCGCCGCGGCCGCACCGATTCTGGATGAGGGTGTGTATACCAAACTCGCCGGGTCCATGCGACGTCCCCAGTTAGAGCAGCTCTATGCGCTTTGCCTTGCGGATGCCGAGGGCCGCCTTATGACCATGCAGCAGGCGGCATCCGGCGATGACGAAGCTGCTTACAAGAGAGAGGCTCACGCGATCAAAGGGGGATGTGGTATGGTGGGAGCCCTTGAGCTGCAAACACTTGCAACATCCATGGAGGAGCGCGGTTTGAGTGATGACCATGTAGCTTCGCTCAAGGAATTCATCGTGGCGTGCGAACGGCTGCGGGGTATGCTGATCGCACGCGAAATCATTCATGATCGGGCCAGCGGAGTGTCAGGAGAAGATGCGTGATGAAGGATGCAATGAAAAAGTCTGACGATGCAGGTGTAGCAGCAGCGCCAATTCGTATCGTTGTCGCTGATGATCATCCGGTGGTGCGCTTCGGCGTAAAAAACATGCTGGAGAATGAGGCCGGCTTTGAGGTCGTCGGCGAGGCCGAGGACGGCGATGTGGCGATCACCCAGACACTCGAACTGGAGCCGGATATTCTCCTTCTCGATCTGGCGATGCCGCGCCTGCCCGGGTTGGAAGCCCTGCGCGCGATCATGAACAAGTCGCCCAGGGTGAAGATCATCATGCTGACCAGCACGATCTCGACCCAGCAGATCATCGAAGCCCTCCAGATTGGCGCCCGCGGCATCGTGCTTAAGGATGCAGTCGCAGGCGACCTCTCGAAGTCATTGCGTGCCGTGCTCTCGGGCGATTACTGGATTGGTGGCGAACGTGTCGCGAACCTCGTAACAGCGCTGAATGCCTTGATGAAAGAGGCCGCCGCCGTACCGGAACGTAAGACCTACGGTCTCACGCCGCGTGAGCTTGAGGTAGTGACCTGCATCGTCGAGGGGTGCAGCAACAAGGATGTTGCCAAGCAGTTCGCCATCAGCGAGGAGACGGTGAAGCGGCATCTGTCGAACATCTTCGACAAGACCGGTGTGTCGACTCGCCTCGAACTTGCCCTGTTTGCGATCGCCCACAAGCTGGTAACGCTCGAAAGCTAGGCCTCCCCGCGTATCCCCTGCGGACCTTCGGTAGAATGAAGGTATGGGCGAGGTGTCGGCTTCAGAGATCGTTGATCTACTTGTGATCGGGGCCGGGCCGACCGGGTTGGCCTGCGCGATCGAGGCGCAACGGGCAGGCTTTTCGGCGCTTCTGGTGGACAAGGGCTGTCTCTGCAACTCACTCTTCCACTACCCCGCGAACATGACGTTTTTCACCACGCCGGAGCTGCTCGAGATCGGCAACATGCCCTTTTCCAGCCCGAACCAGAAGCCCAATCGCAATGAGGCGTTGGAGTACTACCGCAAAGTGGCGGAGCATTACGAACTGGACATCCGGCAGTATGAGAACGTGGAGCGGGTGGATGGCTATGACGGCAACTTCACCGTCCACACGATGGATCGATTCGGTCGCATGTCGCAACATCGCGCGCGCAAGCTGGTGGTCGCGACCGGCTACTACGATCTGCCGAATTACCTCGGCATTCCCGGCGAAGATCTCAGCAAAGTGAAGCATTACTACCATGAGCCTCACCCTTTCTACGGGCTCGAGGTTCTTGTGATTGGCGGCAAGAACTCCGCGGCGATCGCTGCGCTCGATCTATGGCGGCATGGGGCGAAGGTGACCCTGGTGCATCGCGGTCCAGAGATGCACCGCCACGTAAAGTACTGGATACTGCCCGACATCAACAACCGTGTGAAGAATGGCGAAATCAAGGCTTACTTCAGCAGCAATGTAACCAACATCACAGAGGATGATGTGACTCTCGCCACGCCGGAAGGGATGGTGACGTTGCCCAATCATTTTGTCTTCGCACTCACCGGCTATCATCCTGACTTCAGCTTCATCGAGGGCCTCGGTGTCGAGTTGGACGAAGCGAACGACCGTTGCCCGGTGTGCGATCCCGCGACGCTCGAAAGCAATGTCCCGGGAATCTATCTCGCTGGAGTCGTCGTCGCTGGGGAGCGAACCAACGAGATTTTTATCGAGAACGGGCGCTTCCACGGCCAGTTGATCGCAGAGGACCTGCGAGGAAAACTAGTAGCCGTTTAGCCAATAACCCGACGAAGGAAACCCTTCACCCCTACCCATGTAAGCAGGCAGAACGAGGCAAGCAGCATGCTCAGGATAAGCTTGGGGTTCATGTGAGGCAGCGTTGGCGTAACGGCGGCGCGAAGGCCTTCACTCATATAAACGATCGGGTTGATCAGCACTCCGATCTGGAGCCAGCGGATCTGCGTTAACGCGGCCCATGGGTAATACACGCATCCTAAAAATGTAATGGGGATGACAACCACGCCGAAGATGAGTCCGATCTGCTGCGGTTTGACGCTCGTGCCAATCGTCAGCCCAAGCGCGCCTGCTGTCAGACTGGCAAGCGTGACGACCACGATAAGAAACGGCCAGCTGCTGACATGGGCGATAGGCCGCGTCGCAGGAACATAGTAGGCCAATGGAAAGACGACGCAGGCGGCGATCACGCTCTGCACCGCACTGAAGCAGATCTTTTCGATCGCCACGGCCGGAACCGGCAGCGGGCACATCACCCGGTCGTCGATCTCGCGCGTGATGCCGAACTCCTGCGCCAGAGGCAGCGCTACGGCCGCAATGCCGCTGAACATGATCGCGACCGCCATCAACCCAGGAAGAAGCACCGTGCTGAACGCGCCACCGGCCATCGCACCGGTTGGATTCATCGCGGCGCCCGCATTCATGTGGGGAATCACGTAAGTGAAAACAAAGAGAAAAAGCAGCGGATTCATGCAGACGCGGATCGCAAAAGGAATAAATTCGCGTCTCAGAACGTGGAGATCGCGCACAAAAAGTCCGGCGAACGCCCGAGCGTATTGCATCGGTGCCGAACTCTCAGTGCTGCGAGGCATCCGGGTGGGAGTAGGTTCGAGTTCGGCCAGTTTGGTCATAGGGTCTCGGTGATGCAGCGAGCTACTCGCGAAGGTCTCGACCCGTAAGCCGGATGAAGACCGTCTCGAGGCTGGTCTCGGTAATCGTCAGGTCGCGCAGGCCGTAAGGATTCGCCTCGCGAACGACATCGGACAGCAGGCCCTCGGCTCCGTGAGCAAAGAGACGAACCCCTGTGGGCGTGGATTCCACGCTGGCGACGCCTGAGAGATGTTGAAGCTGCTGCACAAGAGCAGGAATATTCTCCAGGCTGCGCAGGTCGAGCTCGTAAAGTTTTTGCGCCCCTATGGAGCCCTTCAACGCAGCCGGCGTGTCCTGCACCAGAATTTTTCCGTGATCAATGATCGCAACCCGGTCGCAGAGTTCATCGGCTTCTTCCATATAGTGCGTCGTCAGCACGACCGTGATCCCTTCCTCCCGCAGGCCTCGCACGGCGTCCCACATCGCAATGCGACTCTGCGGATCGAGGCCCGCACTGGGCTCATCGAGAAAAAGAACCTTGGGACGATGCGCGATGGCACGTGCGATCTGAACCCGCTGCGCAAGCCCTCCCGAGAGCTGTGCCGGATACGCGTCGGCTCGTTCCGCCAAATGAAACTGCGAGAGCAGCTGCTTCGTCCTCAGCCTGGCCTCCGCGCGGGAAAACCCGAAGTAGAGGCAATGAAAGTGGATGTTTTCGAAGATGGTGCACGCGCGGTCGAGGGTGTTGTACTGCGGCACGACGCCGATACAACGGCGCGCCAGGGCGGGCGTTTTGACAACGTCAATCCCGGCAATACGCGCCCGGCCTGCAGTAGGCAGGGCACGGGTCGTGCAGATGCTGATCGTCGTCGTCTTGCCTGCACCGTTCGGTCCGAGCAAGCCGAAGAGTTCGCCTTCCCCCACGCTCAGATCGATGCCATCGACGGCGACCACGCGCTGCTTGCCGTTATAGATCTTTTGCAGACCCTCAATCTCTACAATCACTGAGAATTGCACCCCCGGCGTACCTCTGATTATATGCAAGCGCGACGATTTTTTGACCGCAAAGTCAGTTAGCAGCCTGAGCGATTAACAGCAGACGCAGATAACCGCCAATGCGATCTCCGCGTCCCTACGCCATACGGATCACAATCTTGCCGAAGTGCGATGCTGACTGCATATGCAGGAAGGCCTCCCGCGCCTGGTCGAGGTCAAAGACGCGGTCGATGACCGGATGCAGCCCGGCCTTCGCGATGGCTGTGTTCATCTGCTCAAACATCGCGCGGGAGCCAACGTAGATGCCCTGAACATGAAGTTGTTTATGAAGAATCGGCGTCAGGGCAAGCGGCTCCGACGTTGCCGCACCCGACAGAACGCCGATCTGCGCAATCATCCCCCCCACGCGGGTCGCGCGCAAAGACTGACCAAACGTGCCTGCGCCTCCGACCTCGATGATCCTGTCGGCACCCTGCCCGCCTGTCAGCTCCGAAACCCACCCCGACCAATCGGGCCGCTCCTTGTAGTTGCATCCTGCATCGAGGCCAAGAGCAATGGCGCGTGTCAGCTTCTCGTCGCTCGACGACGTTCCAATCACCCTCGCCCCCAACAGCTTCGCAAACTGCAAGGCAAAGATGGACACACCACCCGTGCCCTGAATGACGATAGTTTCGCCCGGCTGCGCCGCATGCGCGGGCTCGCCCGCATGGTGCAGCGCATTCCACGCCGTCACACCCGCGCAGGGAAGTGTAGCCGCCTCTTCATAACTCAGGTGCTCGGGAAAACGAACGACGCCATCCTGATCCAGAAGGACATACTCGGCAATCATCCCATCGACATCTCCGCCGAGCGCCGCCTTCGATTTCTCCGCGGTTGGCGGCCCGCCGTGCCATTGCTGCATGAAGATCCCGCAGACGCGGTCGCCCACCTGCACTCGATTGACGCCCTCCCCAATCGCGACGACCTCCCCCGCTCCATCCGAACAAGGAATGCGCGGAAGCGCCATCTTCGGGTTGTAGTGTCCCTTCACCATCATCAGGTCGCGATAGTTGAGTGAGACCGCGTGGACCTTGATCAGCACCCTGCCTCGGGTTATTTGCGGCATCGGCAGTTCCACCCGCTGCAGGTGGTCCACTCCAAATTGTTTTATCGGGTAGGCGTACATGTTTCCTCTGCTGACTTGGATGCGCTGCCTGGCAAAAAACGTCCAACCGGATCAGTATTGACGCGAAACTATTCATTTCTTGATTTCACACGGCGTAGAATGAGACCCATGTCGCGAGGATGGGAGAGTAAATCCGTGGAAGAACAGCAAAACCAGGCTGCCGCCCCAAAACCTGCCGTCGCCAACGATCAGGCAGAAGCGGCAGAAAACAAACGCAGGCGGCAGGCTCTCGAGCTGCAGCGGGAACGTATTCTGTCCGAGCGGACCTCAAGTCCGCACCGGCGGTCTGCGCTTACCGTTGCGCTCGCAGATATCGAAGAGAAGCTTGCTGAGCTGGGGTGGACGATTCACCTCTAGCTCCGGTGGTCCTGGTTCTGCCTTCCTGAACGCCATCAGCCACGACGGTTGAAGACCGTCGAGTTGGCCTGATCGATCGTGGTCATCACCACTGTGTGAATATTGACGTGCGACGGCCTGCTTGCCGCCCACACGATCGCATCGGCAACATCCTCAGGTTGCAAGGGCGTAATGTTCTGGTACACCTTCGCCGCTCTCTCCTCGTCCCCGCGAAAACGCACCTTGCTGAAATCAGTCTCGACCATCCCAGGGTCGATCGAGGTCACACGCACCGGCGTCCCCATCAAATCGATCTTGAGTCCCTCGCTGATGGACTTCTCCGCCGCTTTGGTCGCGCAATACACCGCGCCGTTCGCATAGGTGATGTACGCAGCGGTCGAGCCAAGGTTGATCACGTGGCCACGGCCTCGCGCCACCATACCTGGAACAACGCTACGCGTGACATACAGCAGACCCTTGATGTTGGTATCGATCATCTCCTCCCAGTTCTGCGGGTCGTCTTCATATACCTTGGCGAGGCCTCGACTCAGCCCGGCGTTATTGACCAGAACGTCAATGTCCTTCCAGTCTGCGGGTAGGTTAGTGATCGCCGCCTCGACATCAGAGCGCTTCTGAACATCCAGCTGGAAGGTGTGCACGGCAGGAGCGCCTACAGCCGCAACGGTCTGCCGAAGCTCCTCCAGAGGATCCCGACGGCGGGCACAGACGAGCAGGCGCGCCCCTTCCCGCGCGAAGGCGATTGCGGTTGCTCTGCCGATTCCGGAGCTCGCCCCGGTGATGAGTACGGTCTTTCCCTGAAGAGTAGCCATAACTTCTTATATCCAAAAAAACGAAAGGCCGCACGGGGCAGCCTTTCGTTCCTGGTCTAAAGTAGTCAGGTTATTGAGGAGTTGTAGCTGCAGGCGCAGCATCCGGAGTGCTCTGTTCGACACCGATCGCATCGCCCGAAACCACCAACTGCACCCGCCGGTTCTGGGCGCGGCCCTGGGCCGTGGCGTTATCCGCTACCGGTTTCGCCTTGCCATAGCCGGTGGCCGTGATGTTGGTTTCCGGGACCCCCTGCGTGAGGAGGAAGTTCCGAACCGCATCCGCGCGATTTTCCGAAAGCTTCTGGTTGTAATCATCGCCTCCCACGCTGTCCGTGTACCCCTCTACCTGGACCTTCAGCCCCGGATAGGCCTGCAGGATTCCAGAGACCTTCGCCAGGCTGATCTGCGTATTCGGCTTGAGCGTGTACTTGCCGGTGTCAAACAGCACGTCCGACATATTCACGATCAATCCGCGCGCCGATTCGCTCGTGGCCAGAACGCTGTTGAGCTGAGCGCGAAGCTTCTCGCGGACGGCATTCGCGTCCGTAGCGCTCTTATTCGCGGCTGCCGCTCTGGCCTGAGCTTCTGCAGCTGCCGCTTCAGCGCGCGCGCGATCCGCATCGGCTTCAGCCTGCGCTGCCCTGGCCCGTTCTGCCGCGAGCTGCGACTGCTGTGCCTCCAGCTGCGATTGCTGTGCCTGGTTCTGCGCGTCTCGTTTCGCGTTATCGGCGTTCAATTGCCGCTCCGCTGCCTGTCTCCGCAGGGTTACCAACCGGGCGTCCTCGGCGCGTTGCACCGCCTGGCGCGCAAAGGTGATCTCCAGCATCCGATTCCCTTTTTTATTCTGGTCGATGGCAGTCGCATTTTGCAGGTCCTGCATCGCCTCCTTCATGATCTCGGGGGCATATTTATCCGCCTCTGCGGCCTGCGCAATGCGGATAGCATTGTTGGCCTGATAGAGCTCCAACGGGGATTTTTCGTCGCGTGTAATCGGATTCGGGTTAGACTTCGCCCCTTCCGTCTGGGCGTAGGTACCGCGCGGCAGCAGCAGATAGTGAGCATTGACCTTCTCGAGCACGCCTGCCGTCTTATCTGTCAGAATCACGTTCTGCAGCACGACCACGTCGCTCGGCTGCGTCACAGAGAAGTAAGGTTCCGCCGTGACGATCATGCCAAAGGACTGCAGGGCAGTCGTTACATCGATATTGTTCTTCGTTCCTGCAGGCAGCACCTCGCCAAGATTGTTTGGCCGTCCGTCCGGAGTGATCGCCCACAGGACATACGTCAGATACTCAGCGCCAAATCCATTGGCCGGGGTAAGCCCCTGAAATCTCGCCTCAATGTGGATTCCTCCACGCTCGCTGGTAACCTTGGCCTGACCCTTCGCCAGAGGCATGAGCGTTGTGCCCTTGAAGCCGATGTTGGTCGAGCCATTGCGGTGGAGATAGTTCACTGCGTCGAGGTCGCGCTGCACCACCTTCACCCGGTACAGATAAATGCCGTTGTCCTGCTTCTCAAGTTGTGGCTGGTCTTTCGGGGGCATCTGCGCCGTAGGGTTCGGCTCCTGGCCGAAGAGCGTCGTTGCAGTCAATCCCCCAGCGCCAACTCCTAAAACCCCAGTAGCAACCACTCCGGCAAAAAGCTTCGTATAGCGCCCCATTCCACGTTCTCCTTGCAAAACTTTGCGAAAGTCCAGCCTTAGCGGTCTGAACATATTGATTCTGCCATGTATCTATTGTGTGTGCGATGCGAAAGAGCGGACAAAAGGTGTACGAACGGCGAAGGTCAGCCGTAAAGCAACGCTGTTGTACCGGAAAGGTAAACCCAGGAAGAGAAAAGCTTTAACAAACAAAGGCCAGGAAAAGACTCCCCACCATCCCGGCGATCCGACCGGAAGAGTGGGGAGTCTTTTCGCTCTAGGCGCTATGTTGATGCTGCGGAGTCGTGCGGTGCACAAAGTGATAGGGAGGCCAGGGTCCCGACAGCTGCATGCGGCAATCTTTCAGTTCCTGTGTGGCCGACGTGTACTTGTTTTGATACCTCTCCACCGTCTTATTGTCGATCAGGTGAGCGATATCCAGCAGCATCTTGCCTGTATCCATCCGCTTGCAGGTAATCTCTTCGGCGAGCGGAAGGAACATGCGGTGCATCTGGATCGAAAGGGCGCGAGCCTTGGACTGGCGCTCCCGTTGCCGGCTCGCGCTCTCCCGGAGGCTGGTTAGATACTGCTGCCCGACCGTCATATCGCGAGCGGAATTGCCGGGGCAGATATCGTCTACCAGGACCTTCAGATGCATCTCGGCCTTGCCGCGCAGACGCTCGACATTAGCCTGAAAGTGGCGTTGATTCGACCGGACCGAGCGGCGCAGCGCGTCGTCGTCCTGAAACGTAGTGCCAAAGCGGAAGGGAAGCACGGTCGAAAGTTTGAAGCAGTCTGCAACAACGCGGGCGTGATCTTTAGCCGCCTGCTGATCCATCCGTGCACTGTCTTCCGCGCTGTGTTCGGAGACGATGACGGCGAGATCGCTTGCGGGAAAAAGGAAGGTCTGGTTACCGAACATACCCGTAACCCCGGTCAGAGGCATCGGGCGGCGGTGCCGGCAAAGTTCCGGAAATGCCAGCCGTTCTGCAATGCAATAGGCGTACCATGCCATGTTTTTTATCCTTCCAAAGCGCGCTGAAAGGTAAACTGCCCCTTCAGGAAGTTGGTTATGTAACTCAAACCGATACGTATATTGATGGGAAGCTGTTCATGCGATTGATTTTGTTTCGGCCAGAGTGCGCGATTCCCGCGAACTCCACCGAACCGAAACGGATAGTATGCCTATTGAAGTACGATTGGCAACACTTTCTTCGCGGTCCATTGCACCCTGCGTGAAGCAGCCAGAGGGTGACCCTTCAAAGGAACGAACAGCCAAGATCGGGAGGCCTGATCCCTGAATGCCGCCCTGGAAAACAGGTCATCGACCCTACGGCCGCCTCGATAGCGATTCCGAATCATGCCTATTCCGCATTCCACGCTGCATGGATATCAATAAGCCACGCAAAATGTGTGATTTACCGGAAATTCACTGGACAGAAACAACCCTACTGCGGCACCCTGATTACAGGCATCACAAAGGCTTGTTTATGTTTCACAAAAATGTAGCGAACTCCCTCCGGAGTGTCTTACCCCAGCAAATCTCAGAGTTACCCCAACCCCCAGCATCACCCCTTCGCCTTGCGCTTGTTCCTCCAGGCGGCGGGGTCATCCCAAAAAAGAGCTCCCCTTTGCTCGATCTGGTCGCCATTGCAGCCCATCGCTGCTCGTCGTTCTTTGCCGAGGCGGCCGTTTTGGTTCTCGTTCTCGCCCTGCTCGACAGGTTCATGCTCAAAGGCCGCATGGAATTCAACTGGCTCGTCAGCGCCTTCACCATCAGCGTGGGTCTGCTTGCCGCCAGCGTTGTCACGGAATTCTCATCCCGTCGCTGGCTCCAGCATCACTGATACTTCAAATCTCACAACACATCGGGTCTGGCCTGCCCAGAGGGCAAGTCGACTCACGGCGCTGCCCTCATGCTACTATCCGGGAGCCAAAATTTCCGTCGGGCAGGCTACCCATACGACCCTGAATCCGGTAATATCTGATATATGGCCATCATTGCTTCGCTCGAATGCTCCCGATGTCACCACCACATCTCAGCCGATACTCCCCAAACTCTCTGCCCCCTCTGCGCCGGCTCACTCTATGTCCGCTACGACATGGACCAGCTCAAAAAAACCGCAAAGCGTGACGAAATCGCCGCCCGCGCCGCCGCCTCCCCCGCCAGCCTCGGCATGTGGCGTTATGCAAGTGTTCTACCTGACGTAACCCCAGTCAGCCTGGGC
>Ga0210406_10002844_pt1 | contig 19348 bp, 16 predicted proteins | sample IncBWC30MmetaG_FD_155454 | JGI IMG/M metagenome (GOLD analysis project Ga0210406, IMG submission 155454) | Forest soil microbial communities from Barre Woods Harvard Forest LTER site, Petersham, Massachusetts, United States - Inc-BW-C-30-M | ecosystem: Environmental > Terrestrial > Soil >... | reverse complement strand
ACTAGACCAACGAACAGGGTCCCCACTGTCCCTGGTACTAAGCAATTGCCTTCAGCCTCAGACATGGCCGATGGCTAGGCCGTATCGATGGTTGGCGGAGCGATCCGCAGTAAGCTGATTCACCGTATGAGTTACGGAGCTTCGGTTCTCCACCAAGTTTGGACGCCATGCGGTGAGGAAAAAAACACAGCACGGGACTCTTCTGTCTTGATAACGCCTTCGCTCTTATCGAGAGGCACCCGGCCTTCGTTCTTATCAACCGAAAGGCACAAGCCACCCGGTTGAGGCTCGCCAATCCGTCCTGCTTATTTCGTACCGAAGGACGTCGAAGTTCGACCGAAAAAACTGGCCGAAATCCTTCAGTCCGTAATAGTCGACCTTTCGATCGGCATTAACCGAAAAGTCTGAATGTTTCGCAACAGTTGAGCTCTCTCTCCACGCCCCTGGTTTGCCTGCGGGAGCCACGTCAACCTCAAGGTCCATGCGCCCGCGAACAAATCGGATCAGCATTGTGTCGACTTTCAAGGTGACTACGGCAAAGTCGAAGACTAGGGGTGTCGGTTCAATATTGGGTACTCTCTGCGCGCCGAAGTCTATAAACAGACAAGGCACTCTTTCTCTGATCTCACTGGCAAACCTACTCTCCCTTTTGTCTAAACGTCGTTTAGCAAAATATTCCGCGAAGAAATGTTTATCTATAAAGTTAAAAAGGACTACAGCGGGAAAGATAATGGGGAAAAAGATCCTAAGGCATATCTCTTTTGCCGAATTCCCCAATTTGGGGTTCTCATCTAACATTGGGCCACGTCAGAATAGGAATAGGCAGGCGGGTGGCCCGAGTTTAACAATCTGGAATTTGTCGACATGGAGGCCGTGGAAAGGATATCACTTCAACAATTTCCGTGAAATTAGAGATGAGGGGTGCCCCGGGTTCCGGTGTTTGGTACCTGGGTCTTGGGGTTGCCTTTTCTTTTCCTGACGTCTCCTATTCCTAAAGCTGCGCTTGCCACAACGTTCGCAAACAGCGGGCGCTAGGAAGTCGGCTTGTCGGGAACCGGCTGGGTGGCCAGGAAATCCGAAACGAATCTCTTCGAATACGAACTCAGCAGCTCTTCGATGCGGTCCGCCGAAGAGCTTTTCAAAACAAATCCGGCGTGATGATATTTCGAGATGCGATAGACAATCTCCTCGTCGGTGTATCCGGAAGTGTCCGGCTCCTGCTGGCGCGCCAGTGAAACGATCACCCCTGCAAAATCTTCGTGAGGCCGCGGCAGGTGATATAGCTGCTTCCCCGCCCCCACTTCCAGTTGCGCCCACTCGCGCCATAGGTTGATTCCCGTCGCGGCCTGAACCACATTCGATATATAAGCGCCCCCGATCCGCGCCGCAATTTCCAGAAAATAAAATTGCCCATCGGCGTGCGATTTCAGAAATTCCGTGTGCGTCACTCCCCGCATCAAACCCAGCGCTTCCACAAGCTCTTGATGAATTTCCTTCAGCTCCAGCGCATCCCCGGAATCGCGCGGCAACGTCCGCGTGGTGAAAACGCCCCCATGATGCGAAACGTCCAGCGGCGGCATCCCGTAGGCATGCGCCTCGGCGAACAAAACTCTCTTTTCCGAAACAATCCCGTCCACATGGAAAACCTGGCCCGGAATAAATTGCTCCAGCAGGTACATGGATTGTTTGTCGCCCAGCTGGTCCAGCCACGGCCACAGTTCCTCGCTCGCACAAATTTTCTTCATGCCGATGCCCGAAGCTTGCGCCCGCGGCTTCAGCAGCCAGGGGCCCGGCACGCGCATCATGAATTTGCTCAGATTCTCATGATTCAAAACATGGATAAATTCGGGAACCAGGATTCCCGCTTCCAGCGCCCGCATACGCATCGCCAGCTTGTCGCGAAAATAATGCACCGTGGTCAGACCCATGCCCGGCAGGCGTAGGTGCTCCCGAATTGCCGCTACATTCTCCAGGTCAAACTCGTCCAGCGCCACGATGCGGTCGATCTTCCGGCTGCGGGCCGCATAGCTCACCGCGTTCAGCAAATCCTGCAGCGGCAGCTCTTCCGGCATGAAGAACATTTCGTCGATGGCTTCGCGCGGCCAATTCCCCTTGCGCAGCTTTTCCACGGTCAAAAGATAAACCGTGCAACCGAGCGCTTTGCACGCTCGCAAAAAATCCTGCCCCTTTTCATAAGAGGTGACGCACAGAATGGAAATCGGGTGATCCGAGGGCATTGGCTAATTCGCGCAAACCAGCTGCAAGCATCACGGTTCTTGCCCAGCAATAAACTGCGCGGATTATACCTGTGTTTAACCGGCGGGAAACAAAAATTGGAGGAAGGGTCCAACTCGCTGCGCCCAGGCCGCTTCATTGTGCTCGGCGCCTTCCACGCGTTCGTAATGCAGATCGTGCCCCAACAGCCAGCCTTTGCCAAGCAGCACGTCGCGGAACCTCTCCACGTCTTCAACCGTGCGCCCGCCTTCGCGCGTTCCCGTATCCAGCCAGACACGCGGGTGAGGTTGCACCGGCGCGGCTGCCGCGAAACGCAGAATCACCCGTTCATTCCACCAGACCGAGGGCGACAAAGCGGCGATCCTCCCAAAAATTTTCGGAAGCTTCAGGCCCAGATATAAAGATACAAGCCCGCCGAGCGACGACCCGCCGATCCCGGTGCGTTCCGCTCCTTCCGCAACCCGATATTGCCTCTGAACAAAAGGGCGCACCTCATCCAACAAAAACTTGGCATAACGATTGGCCCGCCCCCCGCCAAGCTTTGGAGCACGCGTCGGCGTGTACTCCCCCAACCGCTGTTTGCCCGCGTTGTAGAGCCCGACGATGATCAGCGGCTCGACGCGGCCTTCGTAAATCAAATGGTCCGCGGTCTGTCCCACATGCCAATCCATTCCCGGAATAAACGACGTGGCGCCGTCAAAAAGATTCTGCCCATCATGGAGATAAAGCAGTGGGTAAGTGCGGCCGGATTGCTCGCGATAGCCTGGCGGCAGATAGACAATCAGATCGCGGCGGTTGCGCAAAAAGCGCGAGGGAAACTGCTCGTGTTTGATGAGGTTTGGTGAATTCAAGAAGCTATCAGGTCCTAGTGCTTCACCAATGGTAGCGCATAGCGAATCGGCACCCCAAAGTTCGATCCGCCGAACCCCTTAACAATCGCGAAAGTCACTCCAATCACTCCACCCTGTCGATTCAGCAGCGGTCCGCCGGACCCGCCCGATGTAGTCTGCGCGTCGTACACGATCTTATCCGGCAAAACATCCCCCACATGCCCCTGCGTCACCAGCGGCCGGATCAGTTTCCTCTTCGCCAATTCCACCAGCACCAGTTTCGGGTCACCCGCGCTCGCTTTCACAATTTGCTGCACCACGTCGTCCCCGGCCCGCGCCAGAATCGCGTCCAGTCCGGTGGCGTAGCCCACACTGATCAACTCTTCTCCGCTCACCGCCGCTTCCTTGGTCGCGTCAAGCTTCAGAATCGGCCGGTGCAGATCGGTAAGGTCGCCGTGAACCAGCGCCAAGTCCGCTTCCTTCGAAATCTGCGAAATATTCACAGGAATGCCATTCGACTCACCCGGAAAATAAGCGGTCATCTCCGCAATCACCGGCTCCAGCCCCTGCTTCATCGCCCCGGACAATTCTTCATTCGCCCACCATGGTTGCACCACGTGATGGTTGGTCAGGATTTTGCCATCCCCCACAATAAATCCAGTGCCAAAAAAGTCGCCGCGCACTTCCGGTCCGCGGCCTTCGGTCGTGTACACCGGATTCCCGTCGCTGTCTTTCAACGGCGAGCCGTCGCTGTCCATTCCGCCGTAGCGAAGCCGCCGGCCGGACGTCTTGTCATTGAACGCCACGGAAACGTGAAGTAGCCCGACGCTCGGCGCGTACGCCCGGATGATGCTCTCCGCGGCCTGCGATTGCCCTTCAATCTTGGCCAGCCGGCTGGTCGTTTCGTCCAGCTGGCGCCGCAGCTCACTGGCCCCCCCATCATTTTGCACGGCCAGTTTTTTCTTCAGCTCCTCGCTCTGCTTCTGCAACTGTTCTTTCTGTTGCAGCATGTCCGCATTGGACGGGTCTTCGCGCAAGCGCCGCGCCGACGCCAGCAGCTGTTGCTCCGTCTGAACGCTGCGCTCCAGTTGCGCAATCTCTCCGTAAGCCCGCTTGGTTTCCTTCTCCGCGCGATGCGAGTACAGAAAGAAAACGCCACTGATGATCAGCGCCAGTCCAAACAACGAAAGCACGCCTATCTTCAAAATCCGCTCAAGCGAAAAAGCGTCGCGGGTCATCTTTTCCGTCACCGCCAGCGCCTGGAACGCGGTCTGCGCCACGCCAAAACTTTCCTCCGCGATGCGCGATTTCTCTTCCAACTTGTCCACGGCGCCCTTCTGCCGCAATTGCGTGCGCACCCGCGCCAGCAGTTCGTTTTCCGTCCAGGGAACCGGCACCACATCATCCGCGCCCAAATCCAGCGCTCGAGTCCGGTCCGCCGCGCTGCCCGCCGATAAGACCACAATCCGCATGTCCGCATTGTGCGACCTGGCAACGGCTATTGCTTCGTTGCATGAACCGCTTCCTGCCGCTGCAGACAGCAGCAGAATATCCGGCGGCGCGCCCTGCATTTTTTGGAAAGCATCTTCGCTGGAATTGGCAGTCGTCAATGTGTAGCCGGCGGTGGCGAAAATCTGGCTAAGCGCATCACGGCTGGGATCGGGCGCGCCGATCAGGAGAAGGCTGGGGGCTTTTGTGGTCACGAGTAAGGGCGTCCTATGCTTCGAGGTTTCGCCCCTCGAAGGAGTTAGCAGTCTACCCTAGTCGGCGCGGGCTTTCACGCCGGTGGGCAGCCCTGAAGTGATTGGATGCACGGGCGCGGCGCCTGGCTCCATTTCTTTCAACGATTCCAGTTCGGCCTGCACGCGATCCCACGTCTTTTTGTCTTTCTTCCCGTCGTACGGAGCATCCTCGCTGGCAAAAAAGCCCAAAATCTCTTCCCGCAATTCGGGTGAAACGCAGCCGAATTTCTTCTCGGCCAACCGGTGCAGCAATTGCGCATGCGCATCATCATTCAAGCGGTATTTGCCGCCCGACGTCTCGCTGCCCACGTCAAAATTCAGGTTGGCCAACTGCAGCGTCCCCTTCCGTTCGTCGGTCATTAACTTTTGGTATTCCTGGACCGAGGCGTTGAAACTTTCCTCAAACAGCTTTTCCGTCTCGGGCGTCGGAGTCTTCAGCTGCAGCACTCTCAGCGGCCCGATTTTCGGCAACAACTTATACAGAAAAGCGTAAAACCGTTCTTTCCGGCTGGGCCTCTGGTAATCCTTGCCCCACTGCTTTTCGTACTCAGATCGCGAAAGGTTATACAGAAATTTCCGGTGCGTTGCGCCCGGCTCATCCGCCTTGATCTCCTTGCTCTTCAGGCTCCAGGCAATGCGCGTCGCTTGGGGAATCAGCTTGCTGACGTCACGGCGGTACGAGTTCAGCGCTTTCTCTTCGTCGTCCAGCACCGAAACCAATTCCACTCCATAAACCTGCTGAAATGCCTGGTCCAGCAGTGGGCGGGAAACCTCGAACCCGATGAAGTCGTGATAACTTTCAGGAGCGTATTGCCCTTGGGCCACTTGCAACACGTCAAATCCGAACTCCGTTTTCACGTGCGCCAGCGTGTCGTCCTCATACGTCACGAAATCGCCGAACCTGCTCTTCAGCTTGGGATAAAGAATCGGCACCGCGCGGTTCGTCGCCAGCCGATGTCCCTGGTTGTCCGTCGCGTAATGCGAAAGCGCCCCCAGCGCGAACGCGTAGTCGTACACATTTTGCGCATCCCGCAACAATGCCAGCACAAAATCGCCGCTGCGGACATAATGCGTCAGGTCGCTGAAAAACGGACTCCCGTGCGGATAGTAACCCAGGTCCTGAATGATGGAGCCGCCGTAGGCGTACGCCTGCGCCGCGCTCAACTGCTCTTCCGTCGCCTCGGGATACCGAGCCTTCAGCAGCGGCTTGACGTGTGATTCCCACGTCGTATCAATCAAGGCTTGGTGGGCAAGCACGGCATAGCCAAACCCAGTTGGGGGCAGAAGGAGCTCTATAAAAAGGAGGAGAATAAGTGCGGCGGAACTCGCGCGGACCCAATGCGAAAACCTGCTGTCCCGCACAGAGCCGCTCAAGAAGCCTTGCCCCGAATGCTGAGAGTCGCCCGCATCGCTTCAGTGTAGCCCAGAAGCAGCCGGCTTTCGCTCAGGAGATTACTCTAATATTTGCGGAGAACTCCTATGACCCGTCCCTGGATCTTCACATCCGCCGCCGCAACCATGATCGGCGCCAGCTCAGAATTCGCTGGCTGCAGCCGCACTTTGCCGGACCCCTCGCGATAAAAGCGTTTCAGGGTGGCTTCATCCCCCCCCACCAACGCCACAACGATGTCTCCCGCGTTCGCCACCTGCGTCTGTTCGCACACCACAAAATCACCGTCCATGATGTGATCCTCAATCATGGAGCTGCCCTTCACCTGCAGCACAAAAGAATTCCCCCCGCGCGCAAAATCGCCCAATGAAATCGTCTCGCGCTCTTCCACCGCTTCCAAGGGCCGGCCCGCCGCGATGCGCCCCACCAGCGGCAATTCCTGAATGCGCCGCTCAATCACCTGCTCTTTCACAGTTTTCGGCAGTTGCACAATCTCAATCGAGCGGCTCTGATTGTAGCCACGTCGTATAAAACCCTTCTTCTCCAGCGTGCTGATGTGCTTGTGCACGGTGGCCAGCGAAGTCAGTTTCAGGCCCTTGCCGATCTCCTCGAAACTCGGCGAGTAGCCGTGCTTCGTCTCGAACGAGACCAGATAATCCAGAACTTCCTTTTGCCGTTTTGTCAACGCCATCAGTAACCTCCGCGGCTCGCCGCTCCATTCTTTCCGGGCGGCAGCTGTCCTCAGCCTTCTGCCGTAGCAGGACCTGTCCAACTCCGTCACACTCTAGGCGAAAAGAAAGCGAACGTCAAGTGCCGTTTTGCACAAAGCTCTCTCTTTCGTACCCTTTCCTCTCCTCCTCCCTTGTGTTCTTCTTATCGCCAGCCATGTCTGAATCCGTTTGGCATTCCACTCGTCGTTCCGCGGGCGTTACCTGCGCCGCCGCTCTCGCCATTCTCGGCAGCACTTCTGCGCTGTTTGTCTGGGGAAGCCTTTTCCTCGGTGTCCTCAATGCGTCACCCGATTCCCACGGCAAGCACCTCTACGAAAGCTTTCCCATCACCTTGTTCCTGATGTTTTCCGTGCCGCTCTTCCTGATTGCTTCCGGAATTCGCACCGGCATCGGACTCTTTCAATTGAAGCCGTGGGCCCGAAGGGCGGCGCTCCTCTGGGCCAGCGTTGCGCTCTGTTTTTGCTTTTACTTCATCGCTTTGCGTCCGTTCGAAACCTTCTTCATCCCCGAGCACTTCGTATCCGAACTGCAATCGTTCAAGCAACTGCTTGCCATTTCGCTAATCGTCGCCCTGTTCCCTGTCAGCGTCTGGTGGATCTTCTTTTTCCGCTTGCCTGGTGTGAAGCGCCAGTTCGAACAGACCGCAGCGGAGGAACCCCCGCGCGGCTGATTCCTTCCCTCAGAAATTCCTCCTGCTGCTACTCTGTGCCGCTCTATCCTCCCGCCCTCGAAAATGATATATAGCTGGCCGATGAGTCCTTCCAGCCCATCCAGCTCGATCGTTGCCGCGGCCATCGCCGGGATTCTCATCAGCCTGTTTACAATGCTCGGGACGCTCGGCGCGATGGTCGGGCTGACGATGGCGCCGACAAGCGCAATGGCCATTCCGCCTCCCGCCCGCTCCATGCTGCTCGTAATCATGGGGCTCCTTGCCGGCTTGGCAATCTTCGGTGTCTTCACCTGTATCGGTGTGTTGCGTCTGAAAAAATGGGCGCGACTCTCTATCTTGATTTGGGGCGGCGTCATGGCCGCCTTCTCCGGCGTCATGTTGCTCTTCACGTCGCTCTCCCCGTTGCCGGAAATCAGCGCCGATTCTGCGGTGGGCTTGCCTTATCTCCGCATCCTGATGTGTGCTCTGTACGGAATTCAGTTTCTGGTCGGAGTCTGGTGGCTGCTGCTCTTCAACCAACGCGCCGTCCGCGAACAGTTTCTACCGGAGGCAGCGGGCGATAGCCAGGTCGCCGTTTTGCCACAACCGCGCTGTCCCTTGCCGCTGGCCATTCTTTCGGGCGTCTCCATATTTTTTGCTGCCTTCACCCTGCTGCTCCCTTTCACGAACTTTCCCGTCAACATCATTCTGTTCGGCCACCGTTTCCACGGTGCCGTCGGTGCATTGCTTTTCTATCTTTCCGCCGGGCTTTTTCTTGCGGGTGCGCTCGGCATGCTACGCTTGCAGCCATGGAGCTTTCCTCTCGTACTGGGACAGTACTTTTTCTGGATGGTCAGCGGCACCGTCACCCTGGTCAGCCCCAGCTACGACCGCAACTTGCAGGACATGATGTCGCAATTGAATCTTCCCGAAGGCACGATGACCCAGGCGTCTTTCGCCCAGACCCGGGCCTTTGGTGCCCTGGCGCTGATCCCCGGTGTATTGATCATCTGGCTGCTGCTTTACTGCCACACGCGTTTCGAAGCCGCCTGCGCGGCAAAGGCGGCCGCTGGGAAACACACACTCTCACCCATGTAGCGTCACGCACATCTCATCTGCCCTCTACCTGTGTGCTATTCTTAACTGTCGGCTCCTTGCGGAGGGGCCTCCGCTCCCGCGGACCACATCCCGCTCCGCTCACCGATGATGGACCACTCTCCTGGGCTCCAGGGTGGGCAGTCCTCAGGACGGGGGTAACGCAGCATCATGTCTACATTGATGGATATCCCTTCGGGGAAAACCAGGCGGGAAGTTATTGACCAGGCGGTCATACGCTTTGCCGGCGATTCCGGCGACGGCATGCAGATCACCGGCAGCCAGTTTACGAACACCGTCGCGCTCTACGGCAACGACATCGCCACGTTCCCAGACTATCCCGCCGAAATTCGCGCCCCTGCGGGCACCGTTCCTGGAGTCAGCGGCTTCCAATTGAATTTTTCTTCCGGCGAAGTTTACACCCCCGGCGATTCCGTGGATGTCCTGGTGGCCATGAATCCCGCGGCCCTGAAGGTAAACCTCGCCGATTTGAAAGCCAACGGCATCCTGATTGTAAATTCCGACAGCTTCGAGGAAGCGGATCTTCGCAAGGCCCAGGTTACCTCGAATCCGCTGGAAGACAACACGCTCGATAAATTCCGCGTGTTCCCCGTCGAACTGCAACGCTTGACCCGCGCGGCCCTGCAGCATCTCGGGCTTGACGCTAAGTCCATGGACCGCTGCAAGAACTTTTTCGCCCTCGGCATGTGCTACTGGCTCTACAACCGCTCGATGGAGCCGACCGTCCGCTGGATCGACGACAAGTTCAGCAAAAAGCCCCTGCTCTCGGAAGCCAACAAGCTCGCCCTGAAAGCCGGCTATTCCTACTGCGAAGCCACCGAAGCCTTTCAGATCACCTACGAGATTCCGCCCGCCCAGCTGACCCCGGGCACGTATCGAAACCTCAGCGGCAATCAGGCCCTGGCCATCGGCTTCGTCACCGCCGCCCAAAAGGCCGGCTTGAAACTGTTCCTCGGCAGCTATCCGATTACGCCGGCTTCCGACATCCTGCACGAACTTTCCAAGTACAAAAACTTCGGCGTACTCACTTTTCAGGCCGAGGACGAAATTGCCGCCGTCACCAGTTCCATCGGCGCCGCCTATTCGGGTGCGCTCGCGATTACCGCTACCTCCGGCCCAGGCATGGCCCTGAAGACGGAAGCCATCGGCCTCGCGGTCATGACCGAAATTCCTATCGTTATTTGCGATATTCAGCGTGGCGGGCCCTCCACCGGCTTGCCGACCAAGACGGAACAAGCCGATTTGCTGCAGGCAATGTTTGGCCGCAATTCGGAAGCTCCTGTTCCCGTCCTGGCCCCCTCCACACCTGGCGATTGCTTCTGGATCGCCCTCGAAGCCAGCCGCATCGCCCTCAAGTACATGGTGCCGGTCATCATCCTGTCCGACGGCTACCTCGCCAACGGTGCGGAACCCTGGCGCATTCCCACCGCGGAGGAAATTCCCGCGTTTCCCGTGAAATTTGAGACCAACCCCGACGGCTTCTTCCCCTACAAGCGCGATCCGCAAACGCTCGCCCGCCCGTGGGCCATCCCCGGCACACCGGGCCTCGAGCACCGCATCGGCGGCATCGAAAAACAAGAGACCACCGGCAACATTAACTACGAGCCGCTCAACCACGAAAAAATGGTGCGCATCCGCGCCGCGAAAGTGGAGGCCATTCGCCAGGACATTCCGAACGTTATGCCATCCGGCGATCCCGAAGGGGACCTCCTTCTTGTTTCCTGGGGCTCCACATTCGGCGCCGTAGCCCAGGCCGTGAAAGAGCAGCGCGAAAAGGGTCGAAAAATCGGCCACCTGCACCTGCGCCATCTGAACCCGCTGCCCGGCAACCTGGGTGACGTCCTGAAGCGCTTCAAAAAAGTTCTCGTGCCCGAACTCAACATGGGGCAACTGCTCTGGATGCTCCGCGCGAAATACTTGGTCGACGCCGTCGGCCTCAACAAAATTCAGGGACGTCCCTTCAAGCAAAATGAACTTGAACAGAAGATCGAAGAAATGTTGAGAGTTTAGGAGCCTGCAATGACGACCACCGCCCTGCCGCCGCTGACACGAAAAGATTTTCAGACCGACCAGGAAGTTCGCTGGTGCCCTGGCTGCGGCGACTACGCCATCCTTGCGGCCGTTCAGTCCGTGTTTCCGGAACTCGGCGTCCGCCGCGAAAACTTCGTCATCATCTCCGGCATCGGCTGCTCCAGCCGTTTCCCGTATTACATGAACACCTTCGGCTTTCACACCATCCACGGCCGCGCACCCGCCGTTGCCACCGGCGTCAAGATTGCCCACCCGGAACTCGAAGTCTGGATGGTCACCGGTGACGGCGACGCCCTCGCCATCGGCGGTAACCACACGATCCACATGCTCCGCCGAAACGTCGGCATCAAAGTCCTGCTCTTCAACAATCGCATCTATGGCTTGACCAAGGGCCAATACTCTCCCACCTCCGAATTTCAGAAGGTCACCAAGTCCACTCCGTACGGCTCACCAGATCGCCCCTTCAATCCGATCTCGCTAGCTATCGGCGCAGAGGCCACTTTCGTTGCCCGCTCGGTGGACATTTTCCAGGCCCATCTGAAAGACACCTTGCGCGCCGCCGCCGCGCACAAAGGCTCCGCGTTCGTCGAGATTCTCCAGAATTGCAACATCTTCAACGACGGCGCCTGGACCGGCATCACCGAAAAGGACGCCCGCAGCGAGCGGGTCATCCAGCTCGAACACGGTAAACCCCTCATCTTTGGAAAGGCCCGCGACAAGGGCATCCGCCGCAAGCCTGACGGCGACATTGAAGTCGTCCCACTCGGCAACGGCATCTCCGAATCCGACCTCATCGTCCACGATGCCCATCACCCGCGCCCGTCCTACGCTTTCCTGCTTTCTCACATGGAAGGCCGCCTAGGCTTCCCCACACCCATCGGCGTATTGCGCGCATGGGACGACCTGCCTCGCTACGAAGACGTGGTCAACGAGCAGGTTGCCGCCATCACCCGGCAAAAAGGCCCAGGCAACCTCAACAAGCTGCTCCGCGGCGGCGACGTCTGGGAAGTAAAGTAACCCCGCTAAATCCGTAATTTCCTTCTTCCACCCTGCGTATCATTCAGTTGACGCGCTGGGTTTTCTGCTTTTCCCGGCGTCTTTTTCGGAGGAGTTCGCGTCCATGCCGTCGAAATTGTCCTTCGCCCTGCCGAAACTCTCGTTTTACCCTCCTACTCGGCAGAAATGCGGACCCGGACGTTGCGCGTCTAACCGCTTGGGAAGCGCCCAAATTGGCCTCCGGCTCCTCCGCTCGGGGCAGTTGGGCCATGTCTTCGGCCGAGCCATTAATTTTTGTGTTCATGAAACCAAGTTGAATCGCTATCATCTAAACTCTTAGTCAGGTTTCCCTTCATGGATCAGAGCGCGCCAAATCCAATTCCCTTTTCGCTTCTCGGAGACGCCGACCCGGCCGCCTCTACGGCGCTCCTCGGCCAGCCCGAACAGGCTCAAAGCATCGCGCTCCTCTACGAAATCAGCCACGAACTTACCTCCATTCTCGATCGCGAGGAACTTCTGCGCCGCATCGCCGAACGGGTCAAGAAGCTCGTCAACTATCACGTATTCACCGTAATGCTCTGGAATGAATCGGCGCAGATGCTCGAAAGCGTCTTCGCCCAGCGCTACGAAAGCGCCCTGCCCTCGCGGTTTCAGATGCCGCTTCATCAGGGCATCACTGGCGCCGCCGCGGCGGAACGCCGCACCATCCGTGTGGTCGACGTGCGCCTGGATCCGCGTTACGTCTCCTGCGGCGAAGAAGTCGAAGTCCGCTCGGAGTTGGTTGTGCCGCTCTTGCTGCGCGATCGCCTGGTGGGCGTGCTGGACCTGGAAAGCACGAAGCCCCACGCATTCAGCGCCGAGCACGAGCGCCTGCTGAACATTCTTGGCTCCTACATCGCGGTGGCGCTCGAAAACTCCCGCTTGTTCGAAGACGCGCGCGAAAATCAGACTCGGCTCCTCGACGATCTCGAAACCGCGCGCGAAATTCAGCGGCAACTGCTCCCGAGCGGCGCAAAGGAAATTCCCGGCCTCGACCTTGCCACGGCGTACGTGCCGGCCCGCGAGCTTGGCGGCGACTTCTACGACCTGCTTCCCTACGGTGTGGGTCGCCTGGCCATCGCCAACGGCGACGTTTCCGGCAAAGGCACCGCCGCGGCGCTCTTTGGCTCGCTGGCCATTGGAATTCTGCGCGAACTCGTCCACGACAACGAAGCTTCCCCGTCGGAAATGCTCCAGCAAATGAACAATCGCCTCCTCGCTGCTCGCCTCGACGCGCGCTTTATCGCCATGCAATTCGCCGTTTACGATGCCGCGCTTCGCGAGCTCACCATTGCCAATGCAGGCGGCACTTTGCCGCTGCTCATCCGCAACCGCGAGGTCACCGAAATCAATGTAGCCGGTATGCCGCTCGGCCTGCTCCCCGAAGCGGAATATGACGAAGTCCGGCTCACGCTGGTGCCCGGCGACGTGGTCGTCTTTGCCTCCGACGGCATCCACGAATCCATGAACAAGGAGCAGGAAGAGTACGGCATTGACCGGCTGAAACAGCTTCTCTCCACCGTTTCCTCCGCCGACCCCGGCTACAAAGTGGCCCAGCGCATCGTCAAGGCCACCGACGAGCACACCGGCCCCGGCCGCCAGGCCCACGACGACCGCACTCTACTCATTCTCCGCGTCACCGACGACACCGAAGCCGACTTCTCCAAGATGCCCATTATCTATTAGCTTTTGAGTGCGGAAGCGCAGCTTCCGCTTTTGCGGTTGCAACTCTGCTCAGACCCAAAAATAAGCGCGACTTGCGCAAGCTCACGCTGCGCCTAACCGACCCAGACAGAATCACTGTGGATTGGAGGCTTGGAATTGATCGTTAGTGGGGAAGACGCTATTTCTCCGACTTCAAAAACGTCCCGCGATCCAGCTCATCAAACGCCTGCCTCAACTCCGCCTGCGAATTCATCACGATCGGCCCGTACCACGCAACCGGCTCTTCCAGCGGCTTCCCCGACACCAGCAGGAAGCGCAATCCGTCGTCGCCCGCCTGCACCATCACTTCGTCCCCGCGATCAAACAGCACCAGCGAACGATTGTCCGCCTCGGCCGGAGGTTTCATATCCAGCCACCCCACGGATTCTGTTGGCACCGAAAGCGGCTCCGAAGCATTGCAGAATTTCCCCGTCCCAGCAAAAACGTATGCAAACGCATGCCGCGTCGTCTCCACCGGTAGCACTTTTCTCTTCCCCGGCGGCACCGTCACGTCTATATAAATTGGATCCGTCGCGATCCCGTCCACTGGCCCCTTCTTCCCCCAGAAAGTTCCGCACACGATTCGTACACTCGTCCCGTCGTCGTCCGTCACCTCCGGAATATCCGGTGAATTCACTTCCTGATAGCGCGGTGGAGTCATCTTCTGGGATGCAGGCAGATTCGCCCACAACTGAAATCCATGCATCCGCCCAACTTCATCGCCCTTCGGCATCTCCTGGTGAATGATCCCGCGTCCCGCGGTCATCCACTGCACGTCGCCGGGCGCGATCGCCCCGTGATTCCCCAAGCTGTCTTTGTGCTCGACGGTCCCGGCAAGCACGTAAGTAATGGTCTCGATGCCGCGGTGCGGGTGCCACGGAAAACCCGCCAGATAATCCTCCGGAACGTCGTTCCGGAAATCATCCAGCAGCAGAAACGGATCAAAATCCGATGTATTTCCGAAACCGAAAGCCCGCCGCAGATGCACACCCGCCCCTTCGCGCGTCGGCTTCGATTTCACAAGCCGCTTTACAGGTCGAATGGACATGAAAGCCTCCCCAGCCAAGCGTGGATTTCGACATTATTCCCAGGCCGAAATCTGCTTGGTTTATAGATGTTACTGCGAGGCGCGGTGATACAACTAGTTCCGGGAAGGATGGACAGAGCCAGTATGAACCTTGGTGATGGCTATCTTCCTCGCGAAGACAGATCTGGCCGCGAAAAATTCCCGCAGCCACGCCGTTCGTGCGGCGTAATCTTCGCCGTCAATGCGCAGGCACGTTGCCAGTGACTTGCGCCTGCATCGTCGCGCTCTGCTCCATCATCGGCAGCCACTTCTCGCGCACGGCCGCAAATTCCGTCGAATCCCTCTTGTTCACCGGGTCCGACGGCGGCAGTCCCAGTGTTTCGAAATTCCGGAACTGCCCCTTTTGCGCAATGCGAAAATCCAGGTGCGGCCCGGTCGCGAGCCCGGTCATGCCGACCAGCCCAATCGTCTTTCCAATCTCCACGCGCTCGCCTGCACGCACGAATATCCGGGAAAGGTGCAAATAGTACGTCTCGTATCCGTTGCTGTGCGCAACGTGCACCATATTTCCGTCGCCGCCTTTTCGGCCGGCAAACACCACGTGCCCGCTGCCGATCGTCTGCACCGGCGTCCCCGTTGGCGCTCCATAATCCGTTCCCAGGTGCGGCCGGTAGGTTTTCAGGATGGGATGAAACCTCGCCCTGCTGAAATGCGATGTCACCGGCGCGCCAAACTTCAAGGGCGAACGCAGAAATGCTTTTTGCAGCGATTTGCCGTCTGCCGTGTAATACGCCGGCCGCCCCGACGGGTCATGAAACAGCAGCGCCTGATATTTCCTGGACCCGTTCACGTATTCCGCCGCAAGAATTCTGCCGTAACCCGCCGTTTCCCCTTGCTCGTACTTTTTCTTCTCCACCACGATTCGAAACGTGTCGCCCCGCCGGGGATCGGTGTAGAAATCCAGGTCGTATCCAAATATTTGCGCCATCCGCATCGCCACTTCCGCGGACTCGCCTGCCTCTTCCACGGCGTTGAATAACGAATCTTCCAGCCGGCCGCTGACCACCGCCACTTCCGTGTGCGTGGGAATCTCTCTAACCTCCGCGGAAAATCCCTGCGACTGTGGCACGATGTGCAGCATGCGGTCCGCGTCGATCTTGTAGTCAATCTGCCGCAGCGTGCCTTCCACCGAGCGGCCTACGCTCATCGAATTCCCCGCCCGAAGTTGCCGCAGATTGTAGGCGCGTTGCGCGGCCGCCGTCGCGTCGTTGACCTCGTTCGCGGACAATCCGAACTGCTGCAGCGCCCCGGCAAAATTTTCTCCCCGAGGCATCTTCTTTGCCTGCGCAAACACAACCTCGGCGCGAATCCGTTCGCTTTCGGCCTTCGCCAGTTCCACTTGATTCTGAAATTCGCGCTCCGCTCCCCGCCGCTTCAGTATGGCCCGGCCATCCACGATCGTGCCCGCCACCAGCAACACTCCCACAAAAATCCAATACGCTCGATTCACAATTCCCCCAGGCCCGCGAACAAATTCACACCTTCGTGACAGATAAACCGGATGCCGTGATGTGGCCCACCAGAATACCGCACGCTAACGTTTTGTCTGATTCCGCCGCACCCGTCAAACCTTTGTTCGCGCCGTGCGCCCAATCCGCAATACCCCTTTTGAGTGCGGAAGCGAAGCTTCCGCTTTTACGGTCGCAACCCTGCGCTTAAATGATCGGTTGGCGGCTGATTTAGAGCCCTAAAAGCGGTCTCTACCTGCCGGACTCCAAGGAAACGCTGCGCATTCTTACATGATGCCTGCGAAGATTCACACAACTGGATCCTGCCAAGCAGCGCTAAGTCCTTTCCCTGCAACCCAAACAAATATCCCAATCTGGCCTCCCGCATGCCCCTATACTTACGCGGGGGAGAATTTATGAACACGCTCGAATTCCATCCAGATATTCACGGCAGGGAACAACGCCAGCGCCCGGCCTACTCCACTTGCTACGAATGCCACCACACCTTTCACGCAAAAAGCGAAGACCAGCTCTGCCTCGAACTCTGCGACTCCTGCTTCGAAGCCCTGCGCTCCCTGCGCGAACCGGTCATCAGCATCCACATAAAGTCGCGAGCGGCGAATTCCCACTAAAGAAAAGTGCAAGCGCAGATCTTGCTCTGTCTCGAAGACCCCAGCGGGATTAGGCAAAGGGAATGCTTATGTAGCGGCCGCCTTCTCAGGCGGGCGCCTTCTCGAGGTCGCTCGGTAAGGTGAGTGCTTGAGTAGCGGGCGGTTTCTTGGCGTCGTCCGGCAAATTGTTGTTTGGAGGCTGGACTACTTGCCTGTGGAAATGGTTTTCACGGTGCCGGCGCTGACCGTCTGGCCAAAATAATTCTGTTGCCGCAGCGCCCGGTAGATATGTCCGGCAACTTGCGCCGCCGTCGGGCCCTTCACGCGCCGCGTATTCCCGCGCAGCAGGACCGCCAGGGCGATCCGGGGATGCGCTTCATCCGCGTAGCTGAGGAACCAGCCAATTCGCGAGGGATTCGTGCGGTCGTCGCACGTTCCGGTCTTCCCAAGCGGAGTTTCCTCTCCCCCAGGATCCGCGCTCAACCGGCCAGTCCCATACAACACCGCCGCCAGCATGCCTTCGCGCACTTCCGGCAATACGTTGCCGATGTTCAGGTCGCGCTTCACGCGCGGTTGAAATGCATCCACTTCTTCCTGCGTGTGCGGATACTGCAAATAATAAAGCGTGCCGCCATTCGCAAAGGCCGCGGCCAGCGCTGCCATTTGCAACGGCGTCACTTGAATGCCTTCACCAAAACTCGACATGCGACCCACGCCGCCATACGCCGGAGCTTGTGTGGGGAAAGATCCCGGATGCTCGTCGGGCAAGTTGTAGCCGGCAAGTTCGCCAAGCCCGAGCAAACGCCCGTAGCGCGACACCGTGTCGAAGCCCATCCGGCGCCCGAGCTCTTCAAAGAACACGTTATTGGAATGCGCCAAAGCCTCGGTCAAATTCATGTACTTCCGGCGGCCCACCTTGAGCATGGTGTCGCGCGTGATGACGTTTTCTTCCAGCGCGGCCACCGCGATCGTCGGCTTGATTGTCGAGCAAGGAATGTAGCCGTCACTGAAAGCAATCTTCTGATTCACCACCGTCAGAATGCGTCCCGTGTTCGGGTCCACGGCAACGACAGATCCGTTGTAGCGGCCCAGCGCATCCACAACCGCCTGGCGCACAATTGGATCGTCATAAGTCGGATCATCCGCGCTGATCGAATCCGCATAAGTCGGCGCGTATCCGCGATACCGCGAAGGCGCAAGCCGCTTTCGCGAGGCGGACTTCACCTTGGATTTCGCAGCGGTAATCGCAGCCGCTTCCGCAGCCGGCATCGGCATGGCGAGTGTCCCCACCAGCGTGCCCACAAGAATAGTTTTTGCCAATTCCTTGATCATTCAGTCCCGGCCTGGAGCAGTTATCAGTAGTCCTAGTATGGAATGAGTGGAAATCTACTCCAATTCCATTCCTTGGTCAAACTTCCGCTCATTCGATGCATCCCGAGAGCCGCGGTGTACCATGCTTGATTACAAGCATTTAACAAAGTCTCAGCGGGTCCTTCTCATCCACAAGCTTGTTAAGGCTTGCAGACTGAGACGTAGTCTACGGGGTGCAGGGATGCCAGTGCAATAGATAATGAGGACCAGTACTTGCTTATGTGCTTTGTTATGAACGTTGAACCGCTGGCCAGCCCAACCCGCCAGGGTTGCCCGTTTGGACATCCCCGAGGCAGTGTTCGACTTCTTGGCGTTTTCTTAAAATCACATCTTGAGACGGCAAAAAACAACACGGGCGATGCACCATTTTAGTGCATCGCCCGCTCCTTAGTGTCTTCCATCTTGCTAACGCGAAGGTCGCGCTTTGTTGTCTGCCGACGCGACTGCTGCAGCGGCCTTCAGCGGCGGTTTTTCCGCCGGAATACTGGCGTGGCCGTTTGCGCCTGGAGTGGCTGTTGCTGCGTTCTGCCCGGAAACCGGGATCTCCATCTTCTTGCGCAGCGCGTTTTCCAATTTGTCCCGAATGTCCTTATTCTCTTTCAGGAAGTTGCGTGCATTCTCGCGCCCCTGGCCCATGCGCTCACCGCCATAGCTGAGCCACGTGCCGGATTTTTCAAGAATGCCCTTGTCCACGCCGAGATCGATCAGGTCTCCCTCGCGCGAAATACCTTCTCCATAAAGAATGTCGAACTCCGCTTCGCGGAACGGCGCCGCCACCTTGTTCTTCACAACCTTTGCGCGCGTGCGCGAGCCCACTACGCGATCGCCGTCCTTGATGGCCTGGATGCGGCGAATATCCACGCGCATTGAAGCATAAAACTTCAGCGCGCGTCCGCCGGTGGTCGTTTCCGGATTGCCGAACATCACGCCGATCTTTTCGCGAATCTGGTTGATGAAAATCAGGCAGGTTTTGGACTTCGAAACAATCGCCGTCAGCTTGCGCAACGCCTGCGACATCAGCCGCGCCTGCAAGCCCATCTGCGGATCGCCCATTTCGCCTTCCAGTTCCGCCTTCGGCACCAACGCTGCCACCGAGTCCACCACCACAATATCCACGCCGCCCGAACGAATCAGCGTTTCCGCGATTTCCAGCGCCTGTTCGCCGTGGTCCGGTTGCGAAACCAGCAGGTTATCCACATCCACGCCCAGCTTCCGGGCATACGACGGGTCGAGCGCATGTTCCGCGTCGATAAACGCCGCCTGCCCGCCCAGCTTCTGCGCCTCGGCAATCACGTGCAGCGTCATGGTCGTCTTACCGCCCGATTCCGGCCCGTAAATCTCAATCACACGCCCACGCGGAAAACCGCC
>Ga0210406_10002843_pt1 | contig 19370 bp, 13 predicted proteins | sample IncBWC30MmetaG_FD_155454 | JGI IMG/M metagenome (GOLD analysis project Ga0210406, IMG submission 155454) | Forest soil microbial communities from Barre Woods Harvard Forest LTER site, Petersham, Massachusetts, United States - Inc-BW-C-30-M | ecosystem: Environmental > Terrestrial > Soil >... | reverse complement strand
TGCCCCGCTGATTCGGACGGCGCGTCCTCAGCTCAGTGTGACTTTGCCAGTCGCCAGATCATAGACGCCCGACTCGACCTTCAGTGAGCCGCCCTTGTACGCATCGCGGATGACAGTGGAGGAGGTGCGCAACAGGTCGGCCTGAACTTTTGTATTGGCGACGATCGCTTTTTCGAAGTCTCCTCCCGATTGTTCCACTGCCTGCCGAAGCAACGGATAGAGCGAGCTGATTTGTCCGGGGACGGTGTCGGCCTTCATTGCCGCCTTCACTGCGCCACATCCGCCATGACCAAGTACCACAAGCACCTTTACGCCGAGGACCGCAACACCGTACTCCAGGCTGGCGATGATCTCTGGAGTAACGATATTGCCAGCTACGCGAGTGACAAAGATGTGGCCAATCGTCTGGTCGAAAATCAGTTCTACGGGCACGCGAGAATCCGCGCAGGACAGCACCGCGGCAAAAGGTTCCTGCTTGCTGACTGTTTTATCTTTCAGGATCGTCAAGTCGTGTTCAAACGACGTCAGCTGATTGGTGGTAAACCGCTGGTTTCCTGCCAGCAATTCCTGCAGAACAGCGTCGGGACTCAGGGTGGTTTGGGCGCTAAGTTTTGTGGGAGCCGCGAACTCGACTGCAGATTGAGCCGCGACTCCCACGACTGCACTGGAGAGGATGGTTCGAAGAAAGTTTCGCCTGCCTGAAGCTGTTTGGACAGAAGCTTTGTTTTCCATGGCCCAGTGTCCTCCTCAATTCATTTGGCATTCTCACGAAAAGCGCGTGTCAGGGCCTCTTATGCTGAAGGAGACAGATGCTTCAGAACATCTGCCAGCGCATGCATACGCATGGAGTCGGCCGGGGTCTTCGCAGTCGCGGCGCTCTTTTCCACCGAGGGCGCCATTGCTTTCAACTTCGCCGTTTGGGCCTTGCTCATGTGCGAAGTCTCCGCGGTTTGCATTGCTTTTTGTAAATCTGCGATTCGGGTTGCAGGCAGAGCTTGCGACCGCGAGAGCTGGTCCACGTAAGCTTTCGCCACAACCAATTTTGCAGGCCATTCGATCTTCTGCTGGTTCTGCACGTTTTGCTCAGCGAACTTCACCGTCTTCGCCGCATCGATTTCGTTTTGGGTGAGGAACTTGGTCGGAGTCAGTTCAAATACGTCCAGGCCGCGGGCAATCTCTGAACCGTAGATGTAGCCGTTGTACCAGTACGCGGACCACTCGCCTCCGAGCACGAGGACTTTGGGATCGATGGGGCCGCGGTCAAAATAGGCAATCTCGTAGGGGTTCGCCGGATCGGTGAAATCCATCACGGAAACACCACCCTGGTACCAAGCCTGGACTTCGATGTCGCGTCCGGGGACTGGAATCAGGGATCCGTTATGCGCCACGCAGTTCTCCGCGTCGCTTTGGGCGGCGGGCATCTTGTAGTAGTTCGCGAAACTGAGCTTGTCGTCCTTAAGGCGGAAGATCGCATCCGCTCCCCATTTGTTCGGGTCGTTCGGACGGCACCGCGCGCCGAGGCCACCACCCCATTCGTCGGTGAACACGACCTTGCTACCGTCGTTCGAGAATGAAGCCGAATGCCAGTAGGAATAGTTGGGATCATTCACTGCATCGACCCGCTTCGGGTTCACCGGGTCCTTGATGTCGAGCAGAATGCCGTTGCCGGAGCAGGCGCCAGCCGCCAAGCCAATCGCCGAATAAACCGTGATGTCGTGGCACTGGTTGGTGTCGGCCGGTTTCTCCGCCCCTTTCTTGCCATGGGTGCCGCCGTTGTTGAGACCGTTGATGGCGCCAGTACGAGGATCGATGAATACGCGAGGACTCGAGACTACCTTCGCTTCCTGCGGAGCAGCGACAGGAACTTTGATTATGTCGATACGGAAGAGCGCGGTGTTCGGATCTTTGTCGGGCTTTTCGCCAGAACATCCGGCGAGTTCTTCGGGCTGGCGCACAAACGACGTTCCCGAAACGTAGATGTAGACATTGTCCTTGTCGCTGGGATCGACCACTAAGGTGTGCGTGTGCGATCCGCGGCAGGTTTGGACAGCGGCGACCTGCTTCGGATTCTGGATGTCGGAAATATCGAAGATTCTTACACCGCGGAAGCGGTCTTTCTGGGCTGCGGGAAGGTGCGGCTTCTTCTCTTTGTCCTTGTCGTCTTTATTGTCTTTGTCCTCATCGGCCGGGGCAGGTTCGGGTGGAAAACCCTGCATGCCGCAATCCAGGCGTCCATTGGGCATCTCGACCGACATGAACATCAGATTCTTGTAGACCGATACATCCCCTTGTCCTCCCGGGCAGACCATCGAGGTCAGCAATTTCGTGTTCGCGGGATTGGAGATGTCATAGATGCTCATGCCATAAAAATTCCCCATGAACAGGTGGTTCCCCTGGAATGCGAGGTCGGAGTTAGCGAAAGCAAGCTGTGCGATCAACACGTGCGCCGCTTTCGGGATCTTTTTGTTATTTGACATGCCCAACTGCGCGACGATCTTCTGCACCTTGGGATCGTCGGGATCGGTGGCACCGAGTTGAAACGCGTCGGGCTTCTTGAGTAGTTGGAGGTGCTTGATCCCCATCGAAGTTTCGCCCGCGTCATAGGTCCCGGGCGCGAGCTTGGCCCGCGGATCGTTGGCATCGGAACCTGTCATGCCCGGCGGTAGCGGTGGTGCGGGCGCGGGGACGAATATGTTTTCCTCTTCGTCTTCGCTGTCTTTGGCGTCTTTGGTGTCGGCGGGCGGAGTCGCGGGTTTCTGTGCCTGATCCTGCGGCGGAGCGGCGGGCTGCTGTGCCTGGGTTAGGGTTGTACCGGAAACAACAATCAGCGCGGCCACCATCACAACCACAAGACTCAGGGCTCGGTTCATCGTTTCTCCTCTGGTTTCTGTTTATTCAACATGGTCTGCATGATACGGATCTCGGCTCGCTGGCTGCTGTCGGCATCGGTCGCGAAGTTGAAGATCTCAGCGTCCTGCCCGGCCCCTGCGGTGTCGAATAGATCTTTTACCATGGTCAAGGCGCCGTTGTGGTGTTGAATCATTCCCAGCAGAAATAAGCGGTCAAATTCGCGGCCCTTCGCCTGGCGCAGCGCGTCCATCTGCCCTGCGGTGAGCATTCCGGGCATCAGGGGAATCTGGTCACGCGACGCGTCCATGCTAGGCATGTCTGGCATTTCTTTCGGAACGGATTCACCACGGGCCGCGAGCCAGCGCTTCATGAACTTGATTTCGTCCGACTGCGAGCTGCTGATGCGTGCCCCCAAGGAACGCAGATTTTTGTTCTCGGTATGGGACGCAATCATCGCCGTCATCTCCACGGCTTGGGCGTGGTGATGGATCATGCCCTGCATGAACTCCACGTCGGCTACCGACGATGGAGGCAGGACGGCTCTGGTCGAAGGCGGCAGTGTCTTGGTCGGCATACCCGGCGCACCGGGTTGCACTACCACCGGCTGAGGTGGGTCACCCTGCCGAGCGTGGATCGCGGAAGAGGAGAACAGCACCAAACAGGTTGCGGCTCGCATTGCGCCGCGGAGGCTAGAAATTCTTCGTGGCAAACGGCGCTTTCGCTGGGGCCGGGAATGAATATGCCGCGCGTAGGTTGTAACGAGAAGAATCTTCATTTTGTGCGAAGGCGCAATCTTGTCACGGAGTGCGAGATTTTTCAAAGCGGGACGAAGGGGGGGCAGGTTCTCCCGGCGCATGAGACGCCCAGAAGGTGAGTGTTGGGTCCTCCCCAAATCGCGTTCATCCTTGCAGATTTCTGCGCTGTGCAGGAACCTGCAACTTTCCTTGAGAGTTCACCAAAATATATTCAAATCTTGGGCTCGACTTATTGACTAACGAACGGGCTGCAGCGAAACTCAAAACAAGCTTTTCCCCCGAGTCTTCCGACTCCGTACTTGTTCAAAAGGTGTAGGTGCCATTCATGAGAGTTGTGCGTTCCAACGCAAGAACCCTTCTTCCATTCGTCGTTTTCTTCAGCTTTCTTGGCACAACTTCCTCCTTGGCGCAGGTGCAGGTTACGACCTTTCACAACGACCAGGCGCGCACCGGACAGAACCTGAACGAGGTGGTGCTCGCTCCCGGCAATGTGAGCGCGAACTCGTTCGGCAAACTCTACTCGTTTCCGATCCAGGGCAACGTGTATGCGCAGCCGCTTTATGTGCCCGGAGTGCCGATCAATGGCGGCACACACAATGTGATCTACGTGGCCACAGAGCACGATGCGGTTTATGCGTTTGATGCCGACAGCAATAGTCCAACACCATTGTGGACGGTGAGTTTCACCAGCCCCGACGGCACGAGCGTCACGACTGTACCCGCGTCGGACACAGGATGCCCAGACTTGACGCCGGAATTGGGGATCACAGGGACGCCGGTCATCGATACGAGTTCAAACACCATGTACCTGGTGGCACGCACGAAGGAGAGTGGCCAGTACTTCATGCGTCTGCATGCGCTCGACATTACTTCGGGCGTGGAAAAATTCGGCGGGCCGATGCCGATCCAGGCGACCGTGCCCGGAACCGGCGAAGGCGGGACAACGGTTTCTTTGAACACCTTCACGCAGAACCAGCGCGCTGCACTCGTGCTGAGCAACGGCACTCTATACATTCCCTTTGGATCGTTGTGCGATACAAATCCGTACCACGGCTGGCTGCTCGCGTACCAGCCGCAAACGTTGCTGCAAGTGGGTGTGTGGAATTCGACGCCGAACGGGCTGGGCGGCGGCATCTGGGGCGGAGGATCGGCGCCCGCGGTGGATGGGGCGGGGAACCTGCTGTTCGCAACCAGCAACGGGGATTACAACTTCAATACAGGCGGAACGGATATCTCGGACACCGTTGTGAAGATGCCGCCGGCTCCCGCGACCGGAACGTGGGCACCGCTGGATTACTTCACCCCCTACAACCAGGGATCACTCTCGCAACACAATCTGGATCTGGGCTCGGGCGGCACACTGTTGTTGCCGGATCAGCCGGGGGGGGCGGCGCACATCCATTTGATGGCGATGGCCGGCAAGCAGGGGACCATCTACCTGGTCGATCGTGACACGCTCGGTGGCTACAACCTGGTGAACAACTCACAGATCGTGCAGGTGCTTCCGAATGCAATGCTGGGGATTATGGGCATGCCAGCGTGGTGGAACAACCACATTTATTTTAGCGGACGTAATGATGTGGTGAAGGCGTTCACGTTCGATCCAGTGGCGCAGCAGTTCTCGACGCTGCCGACTTCGACGTCCCCAGGGTCGTATCAGTACTTGCTAGGCTCTAGCCCTTCCGTGTCGGCGAACGGCTCCAACAATGGCATTGTCTGGGCGGCTGAAAACGAGAGCGGTAAGGCTATCATGCACGCCTATGACGCGACCAACCTCAACAATGAGCTCTGGAACACGTTGCTGAATTCGAAAAGGGACGCACTGGGCGGGGGCGTCCGATTCATGTTCCCAACCATCGTGAACGGCAAAGTCTACGTCGCCTCGAATAACAGACTAAGCATCTACGGGCTATTCATGTTCGTGCCTGGGAGTCTGACGTTCCCCGCGCAGGGTGTTGGGACAACCAGCCCCTCGCAAAGTGTAACGCTGACCAATCCGTTCCCGACCCCCATGAGTATTTCGAGCATCACGACGACCGGGCAATTCGGGAACCTGTCAGGGAGCTGCCTGGTCTCGGGCGGGCTCGTCTTGGCAGCGGGCACTAACTGTTCGATCTCAGTGCAATTCATTCCGAAGACCAGCGGAACCTTGAAGGGGAGTGTGAACGTTTCAGTGGCGGGGACGCCGAGCCCTTATACTCTTCCGCTCACTGGAACGGGGACGGCCTCCGTATCGCTCACAGTCAACCCGACGTCGTTGAACTTGGGGACCGTGGTCGTAGGACAAACCAGCGCCGCCCAAAGCGTGACGGTCACGAGTTCAGGAACTGGTTCGGTGACCTTCAGCTCGGTTACGGCAACTACTCCATTCTCGGTGAGTTCGAATACCTGTGTTGGAACGCTGTCGTCCCCGCTTCAGTGCAGCGTGGCGGTGACGCTGACGCCGAGTGCGGGAGCAGCGCAATCAGGAACCCTGAGTATCGGCAGCAATGCGGGCACACCCACCGTCAAGCTGACGGGTTCCGGGGCAGCCATTCAATTCAGTCCGTCTCCGTTGACGTTCGGAATTGTGAGACTCGGTACCAGCAGCAGTTCTAAGACCGTGACCGTGAACGTACTCGGAACGCGCGCGGCGACGATTGGAACCGTTGCCATAGGCGGCACAAACCCCGGTGACTTCAGCCTCGCTTCAGATACATGCAGCGGGCAAGTGATCGCTGGCGGAGGCAGTTGCACAGTGGGCATCGTCTTCACTCCGACGGTTAAGGGCAACCGGTATATGACTCTAAAAGTGCCCAACAATGACGGTCCAGCGAATGCGCTGTTGAATGTTTCTGGAGTCGGACAATAGTAAAGATCTGAAGCTCCGCCGGCCCGGCGAACTTGGCCGGCGTGGCTTTCTGTTTTCACAATTGACTCTCCCACCGCGCCGCCCTAGCATCTCTGCACATGGTTGGCCAGACCGTCTCTCACTACAAGATCATCGAGAAGCTGGGCGGTGGGGGAATGGGCGTGGTGTACAAGGCGGAGGACCTCTCGCTCGGCAGGTTCGTGGCCTTGAAGTTCCTGCCCGATAACGTGGCGCAAGATCCGGCTGCGCTCGAGCGCTTTCGAAGAGAGGCGCGAGCGGCTTCTGCTCTGAATCATCCGAACATTTGTACAATTTACGAAATCGGCGAAAGCGAAGGCACGCGCTTCATCGCCATGGAATATCTCGAAGGCACGACCCTGAAGCATGCGGTCGCGGGGCGTCCCATGGAGACGGAGACGCTGCTGGGAGTGGGAATCGAAGTCGCCGACGCACTGGATGCGGCACACACCGCGGGCATCATTCACCGCGACATCAAGCCGGCCAACATCTTCCTAACCAAGCGCGGGCACGCCAAGATTCTGGATTTTGGGCTGGCGAAGGTGGAGGAGCGGACTTCGTCTGCCAGCAAGATTGCGGCGGCGAACACGATGTCCGAAAACGAACATCTGACCAGCCCAGGTTCGACACTGGGAACAGTGGCGTACATGTCGCCTGAACAGGTCCTGGGCAAACCACTCGACGCGCGCTCGGATCTGTTTTCGTTCGGCATCGTGTTGTACGAGATGGCGACCGGCGCCCTGCCCTTCAAGGGAGAGACTTCAGGAGCGATTTTTGATGCCGTGCTGCACGGAACGCCGGCGGCACCGGCACGCTTGAATCCTCAGATTGCTCCTGATGTGGAGCGGGTTATTCAGAAGGCCCTGGAGAAAGATCGCGAGGTGCGCTACCAGCACGCATCGGAGATGCGCGCCGATCTGGCGCGGGCACGAAGAGATACGGGCTCGGGATCGAGTTCGCGAGCGGTCGCAGTTGCAGCTGGGCCTTTGCCGCGCAAGGCCTGGATGTGGGGACTGGGGGTAATGGCACTGCTTGGTTTGGTGGGATTGTTGATCTGGCGATCCGAGGCAACGCCACCTGCGACGCCGGCGACACCAGTAACCAAGACAGGGACATCGGCGCCTGTGACCATCGCCGTACTGCCCTTTCAGAATCTGGGATCCGATAAGGACGCGGATTATCTGCGCATGGCGCTGCCCGACGAAGTGGCGACCACGCTGAGTGCGGTGCGGTCGCTCTCGATTCGTCCGTTTGCCGCGACCGGAAAATACGCAGCAGCGGATGTGGACCTACAGCAGGCCGGCAAAGAGATGCACGTCGGGCGCATCGTTGCTGGGCATTATCAAAAGATCAAAGACCAGTTGCAGGTCACTATGGAAGCGGTAGACGTGGGCGATGACCGCGTGCTGTGGCAGGAGACGATGAATGTGCCGGCCGATGACCTGGTGGCGATGCGGGAGCAAGTGACTTCGAAAGTGCGGCAAGGACTGATTCCGGCGTTGGGCGCCTCGAGTGGCGGGGAGAGCACAACCCGACCGACTAACGAAGAAGCCTACGATCTGTACCTGCGCAGCGTCGCGCTGGCGCACGATGGCACGCAGAACACGGAAGCCGTACGGATGCTCGAGCGATCAGTCGGGCTTGACCCCGGTTACGCGCCCGCCTGGTCTGCGCTAGGCAAGCGCTATTACTACGAAGAGGAATACGGAGTCGGAGCGACTGGGACAATGATGCGCACGACGCCGGCACTGCGTCGGGCGCTGGCTCTAGATCCTAATCTGGAGGATGCGGAGCAGCAGATTGTGAGCCTGGACGCGGACGCGGGTAAATTGGCGCAGGCCTATCGGGAAGCGAAGGCGATGGTAGAAAAACGTCCGCAGAATGGTTTCGCACACTTCACGTTGTCCTATGTGCTGCGATACGCGGGCCTGGCCAAAGAGGCCGCGGCAGAGTGCGACACCGCGCTGCGGCTGGATCCAGGCAATTACCAGTTCCGCTCCTGTGAGCCTGTCTTTGTGAATCTGGGACAGTTCGCTCGCGCGCGGGACTTTCTGCAGCTGGATGCGGGCTCGGAGTGGTCGAACAATGTAGAGGCGCAGCTGTTGTTGCGCGAGGGGAAGACGGAGGAGGCCTTGGAGTTGATGCGCAAGCTTCCGTCCAGCTCATTCTTCCATACCCGGGCGGTAGAAGCCTGTTACTCCGCGCCGCGACCAGCGGGATCGGATCAACTGCTTGCCGCAACAGCAAAGGAGATCTTCACTTACAAGGATCCGGAGCCGAGATATAGTTCGGCGATCCTTTACAACGCCTGCCTCGGCAACGAGTTCACGGCGCGTATGCTGAAATCGGCAATCGACGGAGGCTATTGTGCGTATGATTACCTCCAGATGGACCCGCTGGCGGCTGAATTCCGCAAGTCTCCCGAATACCCTGCCTTGCTCACGCAGGCCAAGCAGTGCCAAGACAAGTTTCTGGCGGAGCGCGACCGTCCGCAACCGTAAACCACCAAACTTTCGTCACACAGCGCTGTGATGAGGATCACTCACCCACGTGTTAAATCACTCACCCACTGGCAACCAGCAGCCGCGCCATTTTGTTGTACGCTTTCATCCGACATCTGTCTAATGCCTTCTTTTCTAACTAGTTAGGGCGATCTTCTGTGCAACCCCAAAAATGGTGAGCGGTTGGCCAGAGACTTGCCATACCTACTGGTGTGGGGAAGCAGATTCAGAGCAATTCGAAGCTGCCAACCGTGCAGACTCAAGGAGGATTCGATATGGCAACCGCAACGCAACTTGTAACGGCCAGCAGATTTTTCTCGCAGGCGGAGCCGTGGGCAAACCGAAGGAGCGTTGAACACTCCCCGTACGGACTGCCGATCGTAGATCACTGCGCGAACTGCACGCTGCGCTCCGACAACTTCTTTTGTGCGCTGTCGCCGGAGTCGAGGCGAGACCTGGACGCGATCAAGCACACGAGTTCGTATCCGGAAGGTGCGACTGTCTTCGTCGAGGGGCAGAGCGCTCGCGGGGTGTATGTCGTGTGCCAAGGTCGAGCTAAATTGACGACAACGAGCCGGGACGGCAAAACCTTGATCCTGCGAATCGCGCAAGCGGGTGAGATTCTCGGACTGCACTCAGTCATCAGCGGCATCGCCCACGAATTGACGGTGGAGACTTTGCAGCCGTGCCAACTGGCTTTCATAGCGCGGGAAGATTTCGTGAAGTTTCTGAAATGCCACGCGGATGCGTGCCTGCATGTTGCCCGGCACCTGAGCCGAGATTGCCAATCCGCATATGACTCGATCCGGTCGATCGGCTTGAGCCATTCCGCCTTGGAGAAACTGTCTCGGCTGCTGCTTCATTGGGCAGACGAAGGAAGAATCAACGAGGGCACAATTCGAGTGAAGCTGGCATTGACGCACGAAGAAGTCGCACAAATCATCGGGATCTCCCGTGAGACCGTGACCCGAATGCTAGGCGACTTGCGGAAACGGAAGGTCTGCGAGTTGAAGGGCGCGACGCTTTCGATTTGGAATAAGGCCGCGCTTGAAAATCTGGCTGGAGCATAGCTGGGAACAGATCGGTTATGGACGCTTCGGCTGCGGCCTAGCAATGCGTTGCACGAACGTATTACGCGCGGATGAATTCGGCAGGGCAGCGGACGAACCGCGCAAACGGATCTAGATCCAAAATAGATGAGTCCGGGGAGAAAGCACTACCTGCCATGAACCGGGGCCCAGCCCGGCGACCCGATGGATTTCGGGAATCAAGAAAAAGAATTGACTTGCCTGGATTCCGAGGGTATTTTCCCTTCACTTCCTCCCCACAATGGAAATAGTTTCGCTGGGATACGTGTGTGGTTACCGGGTTTCCCTCTCCGCAGGAGCCCACCCACCACCAATTCGCCGAAGGCTACTAAAACCGGGCCAGATAACGAGCAACGATCGAATCATCCACCAATGCGGGCACAAGGGTTTGGAGGACGGAATGCTTTTTGAAATATCACGCCGCGACAACGTCTCGGGAATCACTCGCAGCAGTTTGTTGGCCGCATGTGCGCTGCTCTCGATTGCGAGCATAATCCCTATGGCTCACGCCCAGGCCACGAATCTCGTTCTCGCGCCAGTCGACCCGGGCAACCGGGTCATGCTGAAGGGTCACCACCCTGCATGGGCCGGTGCGCAGAACGATGCGGGCGCGGTGCCATCGGACCTCGCGCTCGAAAGACTGACGATTGTGCTCAACCGGCCTCCACAGGTGGAGCAGGCGTTTACGCAGCTTCTTGCCGACCAGCAAAACCCGAAGTCTCCGAACTATCACCACTGGCTGACGCCGGTCGAGATCGGCAATCGCTTCGGCGTTTCGGACCACGATCTGGGCGCTGTGACGGGTTGGCTACAAGCTCAGGGTCTGACTGTCGATGACGTTGCGAACAGCCGAATCCGAGTCACGTTCAGTGGAACCGCGGCCAATGTCGCAAATGCGTTCGGCGGAGAGATGCACTATTTCCAGGTGGGCGCGGAGAAGCTCATCTCGCTCAGCAGCGCACCGCAGATACCAGCGGCGCTGCGCGGGCTAGTGCGATCGATCAGCGGCTTGTCGACAGTCAAGACTCAGCCGCAGCACCATGTCAAAGTGGCGAAGGTGCGGGTGAAGGAGAGCGCTGGGAAGGCGCTTCCGGAACTGACGCTCTCGGATGGGAGTCACGCGATTGCTCCGGCCGACTTCGCTACGATTTACAACCTCACCGGCGGTTTCAACGGGACAGGGCAAAAGATTGCCATCATCGGGCGGTCAGGTGTTTGTCCGGCTGACATCACGAATTTTGCCACTTTAAGCGGAGTGACAATCAACGGCCCGACTGTGATTGTCCCACCCCTCGGCATGACGCCCGCGACGCCGGTCTGTTCGGGAAACGCAACCGGCGATCAAGGCGAGGCCACGCTCGATGTGACGAGGTCAGGGAGCATCGCGCAAGGAGCTCAGATCGATCTGGTGATCAGCTCCGACACCCAGACGGTGGACGGCATCCAAACCTCGGCGTCGTATGTGGTCGATACGAATCCGGTGCCCGCACACGTGATGAGTATCAGCTTCGGTTTATGTGAAGCGGCAGCACCGTCGGAGGCCACCTTTTACGACAACTTGTTCCAGCAGGCCGTAGCGGAAGGCATCTCGGTGATGGTGTCCTCCGGGGACTCGGGAGTAGCTGGATGTGACCCAGCGTTCAACCCTCCGCCAGCAGGCGCCTCCCTTGCGGCTCCGAATCTGATTTGTTCCTCAGGATTTGGGACGTGCGTGGGCGGGACTGAATTTAACGACACGGCGAATCCCGGCCAATACTGGAATACTGCTAATTCTGCCGCCTTGGGATCGGCTCTCAGCTACATCCCGGAAGGCGCGTGGAACGAGCCTTTCGATGGCAACAACGCGTTGCAGGTCGCCGGAACGGGAGGCGGTGTCAGCTTAGTCATTAAGCCAACACCTTCATGGCAGGCCGGAGCCGGCGTGCCCAGCGCCCGTGCGGGCCGGTACACGCCCGACGTGTCTTTCAGCGCTTCGGGACACGATGCATATTTCGCGTGTCTGGCGGCTGCCGGCGGGAGTTGCGTCGTGAGCAATCACCAGTTCAACTTCGTGGAGTTCTCTGGTACCTCCGCATCGGCTCCCGACATGGCGGGAGTCGCGGCGATCCTGAACCAGAGTCGAGGCGCCGTGCAGGGTCACCTCAATCCTACGTTGTACAAACTTGGAGAGGAGCAGGTGACGTTCAGCGTCTTCAACGATGTCACTATAGCCTCCAGCGGTGTAACCAAATGCTCGGTGAATACGGCTAGCACGTGTAACAACACCGTGGCGAGCTCTACCGGACTCAGTGGCGGAACGAGCGGCTTCCTCGTAAACCCGGGCTACGACGAAGCTACTGGTCTGGGATCGATCAACATCGGGAATCTGCTCACGGCCTGGGCGTCGCCACTGGTGCCCAGTTTGACGGCGATGATGACTTCGGCGTCTCAGGTTCCAGCGGCCACGAACGTTACATTCACGGCCACGGTAACGCCATTTTCGGGGGGCGGCACACCCACCGGCAACGTAACTTTCTTGGACGGCACCACAACCCTTGGAACAGGAACGATCAGCGGCGGGATGGCAACTTTCATGACATCTACGCTGTCCATCGGCGTGCACTCCATCACAGGCGTCTACCAGGGGGACACGGCGTTTGCAGGCTCCGAGGCCTCTATCAGCCAGACTGTCGGAACACTTTCACAAACCGCCATCCAGACTTCTGCGCCACAAGTTGCCGTGAACACGAGTGTGACACTCACAGCGACGGTGGCACCGCAATCTGGAGGAACCGGCACCCCGACCGGAACGGTTGCATTCATCGCGAACGGGAGTCAGATCGGAACGGGAACCCTGAACAGCGGTACGGCCACAATCATGTGGACGCCGACCACGGCGATTTCTTACACAATCACCGGGGTGTACAAAGGGGACACGACGTTTGTAGGATCAACTTCTTCAGGGCTCAACCAGTCGGTGGTAGACATCACAGTAGTTCCTAGCTCACCGTCAGTGAGCGTGGCCGCGGGCGGAGATGGGAGTGTCTCCATCTCCGTCACTCCCAGCGCAGGGTATTCACCAACGGTCAACGTAACGTGTACCGGGGCTCCGTCGGAGTCTACTTGCACTGTCGGCACGCCAACCACATCGAACGGCGTGCAGACATTCCCGGTAAGCATCACGACCACAGCTCCGCACAGCCTGAGACAAATAACACCGATGGGCATGTTCATTCCCTTCGGATTGCTGCTGCCACTGGGTGGCGTGTTCCTAGCGGCAAGGGGAAACCGAACTCGCCGCCACCTGGGGTGGCTGGGGCTAACCCTGGTCCTCACCATGTCCACGCTGTGGCTCTCGGCCTGCGGAGGTTCCAGCAAGAAGGATCCGGGAACGCCGCCTGGCACTTACACATTGACGGTCACGGCAACGACGTCGGGGCTCATCACCATTAACAAGACGACAAATGTCAGCCTGATGGTGACCGCACACTAGCAGCGGATGAGACGGTATAGTCACAACGGCGCTTCCGCAGGAGGCGTCGTCCTTTTATTGGGCGTACCCGATACAGTAAGTTCGGATGCGAGCGTCCAACACTCAACAGTTGTCTATGGAACAAATTCCTTCCTTCCCCTTCATTCCGCAGTGATTCCTGTCTTTGGCGGGCTTAAACTGTAAAGCGGTATTCACTGGAATGGCGCACCGCGGAGCAGGGTTCAGGATCTGTCAAGAGATGACACGGTGGGGCCTCGCCTTCTTGGCCGTCTCTTTGAGCGCTCAAACTCCTCCTCGAGTTTTGAATAATTTCGACGTCATGTTCCGGCAAGGTGGCGTCATGGATCTTCGTTCAATGGAGGATCTAGACCGGAGAGGTCGTGACCAGCTTGAAATCAAATCTCAAGCAACTCTCTCAAATTTGGATCTGAAAGCGCCTGCCCGCGCCCGCGGGGAATATAACAAGGGCCTTCGCTTCATCGCCAAGAATGAATATGAGAACGCCATCACCAACCTCTCGAAGGCGATTTCGATTTACCCAGACTTTTGTAGCTGCCCACAACGCTCTTGGTTGCGCCTACTTCAACCGGAAAGAAATCGAGTTAGCTCGCCAAGAATTTAGTCGTGCCATTGCGCTGGATGACCATCTCTCGAGTTCCTATGTGAATCTTGGTCGACTCCAATTGTCCTTGAGGGAAGTTTCTGCAGCGCAGTCTTCGCTCGAGAAGGCCTCCTCGATCGCACCCCTCGATGACAACCTGCTTACTTCGTTGGCCTATGTTCAGTTTTTGAATCATGACTATCCGGCCGCCGTACGCACGGCTCAACGGGCCCATGCCCGCAACCATCCGGGCTCTGCGCTCGTTCATTACTTCGCGGCTGCGGCATGCCAAGCTCAGAACAATCTCGACCAGACGCAGAGTGAGTTGCACACTTTTCTTGTTGAAGATTCGAACTCAACATTCGCTCAGATTGCGCGGCAGACACTGGCGAATATCGCGTCTGAGGGGATGGCAACAACCTCCGTTTCGGACACGACATCGGTCTCCTTCGACGCGGCACAAAATTCGACGAGATCGCTTCGAGGCGAAAAAGCTCTCCAGGATTTTCGGAAAAAACAACAGATCGCGGAGGCTGAGGCAGCGAATGCAGATTGCGCGACCTGTTACGTTCCAGACGCGCACCCGACTGCCGAATCTGCAGCGAGCTCAAGAAGTGCAGCCGCGCCCCGCAGCAACTCCGCGTTCGCGTTCCACAGCACTGCGGAAGAGGTTGCTGTCTTTTTCACCGCCACCGATCACGGCAAGTCAGTAACCGATCTGAGTCAACAGGACATCGTGCTGCAGGACGATCAAAAGCCTCCTGCTGCTGACGATGTCAAGCGACTGCCTGGCTCACATCTTGGAAACTGAGTTGTCGTCGTCGTTTGGGACCCAAATATTTGTTCCATCAAAACATGGAACAAGAGGTTCTTTTCCTGTGGGAAAGGTGCCCAAAACCTTACCATCACTGACACGCATTTTAGTTATGGTACTGCTCCGGTAGTTTGTGACCCACATGCTTTGTCCATCGAACACGATACCCGATGGCGTAAGACCAACAGAGAACGTTCCTAAGGTGACCCCATCTGACGCTCTTAGTTTTGTAACAGTGTTGCTGTCACTATTGGTGATCCACATATTAGCGCCGTCAAAGGCGATTGCCTCTGCGCCCGCGCCAACCGGGAATTCCCCCAGATTTTTCCCATCACTAGCGCGGAGCTTTGTAACGCTGCCACTCGCAAAATTGTTCACCCAAATATTCGATCCATCAAAAGCGACGCACGCTGGTTCTTTGCCAACTGGGAATGTTCCAAGATTCGCGCCATCTATGGCCCGCAACTTAGTAACGGTATTACCGAATCCGTTGGCTACCCAAATGTTTGCACCATCGAAAGCAATGCCATCTGGGGTATTACCAACGGAAAATGTTCCCACAACCGTGCCATCTCGGCCACGGATTTTGGTGACGGAATTACTTCCAGAATTGGCGATCCAAAGACTCTCGCCATCAAATGTCATAGCGGTAGGACCATCTCCAGTCTTAAAGGTCCCTAGCCGCAGCCCATCACTGGGGCGTAATCTGGTTACTGTAGCGTCGGGAAAGTTTCAGTTGCGGTACACTCTTCCCCTCTTCACCCTCAAAAGAGTGCGTAGGATTATGCATGCAGCGCGATATTTGAGGCCAAAAGCTACTCTTGCTGTGGCGGTGTTGCTCGCTGTGGCCCTCAGCTTCTGGGCTTGTTCTGGACGACAGCCCGTTGGGGTTGAGCACACCGTTATCATCCTTCAGGAGAATCACACCTTCGACAATTATTTCGGCACTTTCCCTGGTGCTGACGGGGCGACTAGCGGTCTCACTTCTACGGGGCTGAGAGTCCCACTGATGCCTTTGCCCGAGATGGATTATGCCAACCTCTGCAATAGCTGGGACTGTGCCCTTCAAGCCATGGATGGCGGCAAGATGGACAGCTTCGATTTGATCAACGGAGGATTGTCGGCTTATACTCAGGCCCCTTCGCAGGAAATTCCGGACTACTGGGAGTACGCGCAACACTTTGTCCTGGCCGACCGGTACTTTACCTCCGTGCACGGTCCAAGCCTCCCCAACCACCTTTTTACCGTGGCCGCTCAGTCGGGAGGAGTGATCGACAACGTATCCGTCGGAGGCGGCGGAGTCGCTTGCGATGGCAGTCCGACCGGCACCGTCACAGTCATCGACGCCAACGGTAATCGGACGGAGCAATCGCCCTGCTTCGATTTCATGACCTTGCCGGACCTGCTCGAAGCGGCAGGGATCTCGTGGAAGTACTACAGCGATGGCGACGGTATCTTCGCGATGATTCGTCACATTCGCAACAGCCCCATGTGGACGCAGAACCGGGCCTCAACCGCGCAATTTCTTCGGGATGCACAAAGTGGGCAGCTACCGGCGGTGAGTTGGTTGATCACTCCCTACGAGGAAAGCGAACATCCGCCGAATAGCATCTGCGTCGGAGAGAATCAGACCGCGGAGTTCATAAATGCAATTATGCAGGGTCCCGCATGGAACTCCACGACCATACTTGTAACCTATGACGACTTCGGAGGATTCTATGACCACGTTCCGCCGCCGCAACTGGATCAGGATGGGTTGGGTCCTCGAGTACCGCTGCTCATCATTTCTCCCTTTGCCAAGCCCGGGTATATCAGCCACACCCTCTACGAGCATTCCTCCATGCTGAAGTTCATCGAGATGCGGTATCACCTTCGAAGCCTTACAACCCGGGACGCCGCCGCGAACAATATGCTTGACAGCTTCGACTTTGGTCAGCCGCCTCAACCTCCACTGATTTTGCAGCCCCACCAGTGCCCGTGATCGCGGCCCGGTTCAGTTCTCCAGACGGGCATGCGGGCCGTAGTCTCCCCCCGCGTTGACCCTCGCACGAACGCACGCCTATACTCCGTTATAGTTGGATCTCCGGCCACTATGTCCCTTTCCGCCGTAATTGTCGATGATGAGCAACTCGCGCGTGATGAACTCGCCTTCCTTCTAAAGGGTGCGGGGGACGTGAACGTGATCGCGCAGGGGAAAAATGGGCTCGAAGCCATCAACCTGATTCGCGAACACAATCCGGACCTCCTGTTTCTTGATGTGCAGATGCCTGGGCTCGACGGGTTCGGCGTCATCAAGAAGCTCCTCGACAAGAAGATTCCGTTGCCCAAAATCGTATTTGCCACAGCGTTTGACCAGTATGCCGTGAAGGCATTCGAGGTGAACGCGGTCGACTACCTGCTAAAGCCGTTCGACAAGAAGCGGGTAGCCCAGTCGATCCAGAAGGCGCGGGCCAAGATGGAGTCGAGCGCACCCTCCGACAAGCTCGAGACACTGGTGCGGATGCTGGAATCGCAGAAGACACAGCCCACGTCGAAGGTGCTGATCAAGTCAGCCGGGCGGCTGTTCCTGGTTGATCAGAAAGACATCTGTTACGCCTCGATTGAAGATGGCGTGATCTCGGTGGTCACGGCCGGAATGCACGGCACCGAGGGGCAGTCCAATTGCCGGACCCTGGAAGAACTTCTAGACAGCCTGGATCCAAAGCTGTTCTGGCGCGCGCACCGGTCCTACCTCGTAAATATCAACCGCATTAAAGAGGTTGTCCCGTGGTTCAAGAGCTCTTACCAGCTGCGCATGGACGACAAGAAGCAGACCGAGGTTCCCGTCAGCCGGGCACAGACCAAGCGTTTACGGGAGCTTTTTGGCCTGTAAGTGATTAAAGAGCAACGTCCTGCACGTCCCGCGCATCTCATACCCAGTTTGGAATACGGCTGCCGCAGAAGGTCAAAAGAGCCCGCTTCGCGAGCTAATGCGTTATTTTAGACCCCGCTGGATCATGGTCTTGTGAACGTGCTGGTTTTCTGCAGGTCCGCGTTAGAATTAAGTCCAAGATTTCAACCCTTTAGGAAAATGCTCAGCCGTTGATAACAGAACTGCATGTTCGCCACGGACGACTCGCACAAGCATTGTCGGTGCTGTGCGTGTTCCTGGTACTGCTAGTCTCCGGCGTGCAGGCCACCCACGTTCACCCCGACACGGCGAAGCATGATTGCTCGCTGTGCCTGGTGGCACAAGCGGGCGCAATCGTTACTTCTTCTTTCCACTCCACGCCGGCGTTGCTGCCATCGCGCATGGAAGTTACCAGCGAGACCCAGGTCGGTTCGCGGCTCGTCAGCTCTTCCCTTTACATCCGCCCTCCACCGTCAGTCTAGAAAACTCGAAACATCGTTTTCTGGATTCACGGTCTTATCCCTGGAGGAAAGCTGGATGTCAGCAACAAATCGCATTATATTGACGGGGATTTTCGCACTGGCTGCGCTGGCAGCAGTGGCGGAAACGCCGGGCGCGCCGCAAGCCGGCGGGAATTCCGCGACCGTCGGCGGAGTGGTAACGGATCCGTCGGGAGCCGTCATTCCCGGCGCGACCGTGGAGATGAAAAACCCGGTTAGCAAATTTCAGAATTCCGCCACCACCGATGGCAATGGCCATTTTTCTATTGCGAACGTGCCCTTCAATTCGTACCACGTAATCGTGACCGCCCCGGGTTTTGCCAACCATGTACAGGATGTAGATGTGCGGTCGGTCGTACCCGTGAATCTGACCGTCACGCTCGACGTGCAAACCTCGGCGGAGGTTGTGACCGTAGAAAGCGGCGGCGATCTGGTGGAGACGGACTCAACGTTTCACACCGACATCGACAAGAAGATGCTGGACGAGTTGCCGCTGGCGAGCCAATCGTCGGCGCTGAGCGCGGCGGTCGCGCAGACTACTCCGGGCATTACCGCTGATTCCGATGGACTCATTCACGGCCTTGGAGATCACGCGGAGAACTCCATTTCACTCGACGGCCAGCCCGTCACCGATCAATCGAGCAAAGTCTTCTCGAACCAGATTCCGCTCGACTCAGTGCAGTCGATGGAAGTCATCACGGGTGCGCCACCTGCAGAATTCGGCGAGAAGGCGAGCGTGGTAATAAACGTAACGACGCGGTCGGGGCAGGGCGTGAGGCGGCCGACCGGAACGGTCACCGCATCTTATGGCACCTTTAGCAGTTCGAATTTAGGCTTCAGTCTCTCCAAGGGTGGAGATAACTGGGGGAACTTCATTTCGGTGAACGGCCTCCAGAGTGGCCGATTCCTCGATCCGCCCGAGTTCACCGTGATCCATGCCAAGGGCAACCAGGAAAACATTTTCGACCGCGTCGACTACCAGATCAACACCGCGGATTCACTGCACGTGAATCTCGGATTCACGCGCTCC
>Ga0210406_10002841_pt1 | contig 19382 bp, 21 predicted proteins | sample IncBWC30MmetaG_FD_155454 | JGI IMG/M metagenome (GOLD analysis project Ga0210406, IMG submission 155454) | Forest soil microbial communities from Barre Woods Harvard Forest LTER site, Petersham, Massachusetts, United States - Inc-BW-C-30-M | ecosystem: Environmental > Terrestrial > Soil >... | reverse complement strand
CTGGCGTTCGTTGCGCCGGACCTCGCGGACCAAAAAGATGGTGTTGAGGACGACGCCGGCGACGAGGATGGCGAAGAGGATGATGCCGAGAACGATCAGGGCCAGATGGCCCTCGTTGCCGATGATCCAGGTGATGTTGAGGAAGACGGTGAGGCCGGTGAGCAGCACGCCGAGAGTGATGAAGATTGCGATGGTGCCGCGGCGTCGGGTGATGTTCATGCTGGTCAAGAGTGTATATCTGGTGGAGCTATAGGGATCTCGCGATTGCAGGGGAGTTGGCGTTGAAGATGGGCGGCGGCCGATGAGGAGTGTTGTGAAGAAGGTAAGGTGGTCGCTTGCGCATCGGGGTGTGGTGGGGACGATGCGATCGGCGTGGAGGAGCCTGGAGCGGAGGCTCGGCAGGCAGAGCGTGTCTGGGGATCTCGTGCCACATCCGTTCGATGTAGAGCATGGAACCGATACGGGCGGCCTGATTCCCGGGTCGGAGCTTGGGATGGGGCACCGTCATGATCTTTATATCGCTGGTTATGCGGGTGTGCCGCCGTCGGGGTTCCGGGCTGCGATCTCGCGATGGCGGGAGACCGGACCTCGTTACCGGGTCGAGGACTATACGTTTTTCGATCTGGGCTGTGGAAAGGGGAGGGCGGTGTTGCTGGCGTCCGAGCTGGGATTTCGCGAGGCTGTGGGCGTGGAGTTGAACGCTGGATTGGCGGAGATTGCGCAGGCTAACACGAGGATATGGACTGCGGCGGGGAAGGCGAGGTCGCCGATTCGCATTGTGTGCGGGGATGTGACCGAGGTGGAGTGGCCGTCCGCGCCGTGCCTCATTTATTTATATAACCCATTTGCAGATAGGGTGATGAAGGATGTTGTGGAAGTGATGCGTGAACGGTTCAACGGACGGCGAGATGAGTTGGAGATTGTGTATCAGAAGCCGGAACAGGCTGCGGTGCTGGAGGATGAATTCGAGATGGTGTGGGGTGGGGTGTGTGAGCTGTCAGAGGTGGACAGGGCTTCAGACCCGGTGGCCGACCCGCGGGACGAGACCAGGGTGTATCGGTGGAAGACGAAAACAGATGTGCCCCTTGCCGCTGACAAATAGAGCGAAGACGAAATACAGGGGTCCTTCCCCATTCGACTTCGCTCAGGGTCAGGATGACGGGTTTTCAGGATGGGGGTGGCGTTGCGGTAGGATGGGATGCCGGTGAAGTGGTCCGACAACTTGCTGCGAGAGGTGAGGGATGAGGGAGTTCGATCGCCGGACTTTGCTGCGTTACTCCGGGATGGCTGCGGCTTCTCTGATGCTGCGGGGTGAGGGGTTTGCTCTTCGGCAGGATGCTTCGGTTACGGCGACGACGACGGGCGGCAAGGTGAGCGGGCGGGTGGAGAACGGGATCAATGTCTTTCGAGGGATTCCGTATGGGGAGGATACGCAGAAGACGCGGTTCAAGGCTCCGCTGCCGGTGGCGGCGTGGAGCGGAGTGAAGGAGTGTGTGGAGTGGTCGACGCGTGCGCCGCAGTTGTCGGCGGAGCGTGGTGGGACTGGGGGGCCGGAGCGGACGGGGTTTCATCTGCCTCCGGATAAAGGCCCGCAGAGTGAGGACTGCCTGCATGTGAATGTGTGGACGCCGGGGTTGAGGGATGGGAAGAAACGGCCAGTGCTTTTTTATATTCATGGCGGGGCTTTCACCAACGGGACGGTGAACTGCGATCTGTATGACGGCAACCGTTTGTGCCATCGCGGCGATGTGGTAGTAGTGACGGTGAACCACCGGTTGAATGCGTTTGGGTATATGTATCTGGCGGAGCTGGGTGGGAACCCGTATGCCGACTCGGGGAATGCAGGGATGCTGGATATTATTCTGGCGCTGAAGTGGGTGCAGCAGAATATTGCGGAGTTTGGCGGGGATGCTTCGCGGGTGCTGATCTTCGGGCAGTCGGGCGGTGGGGCGAAGTGCGCGACGCTGATGGCGATGCCGGCGGCGAAGGGCTTGTTTCATCGCGTGCTGACGATGAGTGGGCAACAGGTGACGGCCAAGCCTACGGTGATTGCGAATGAGGTGACGAAGGACGTGCTGGACAAGCTGGGGGTGAAGTACGGCCAGCTCGATGCGCTGCAGGCGCTGCCGATGGAGAAGATCCAAGAGGCGGCGCGGTTGAGTACGGCGTGGCTTCCGGTGATGGATGGAGGTGCGTTGCCGCGGGATCCGTTCGATCCGGATGCGCCGGGGATCTCGGCGGGGGTGCCGATGATTCTGGCGAATACGCATGATGAGACGGTGACGTCGGCGGCGGGACCGACGGGCGTGTTGACGTGGGAGCAGGCTCCTGGTGCCTTGAGGGCGAGTGTGGGGCAGTATCTGGGGTCGTATACGCCGGAGGAGATTATTCGGCGGTATCGCGAGATCTATCCGGATCGTGATGCGGCGCATATTGTGGTTGCCGCGGCGGTGGCGTTTCGGGCTTGGCCGGGGCAGGTGATCGAGGCGGACAGGCGCGCGGCGGATGCGCGGAGCCAGGCGCACACCTGGGTGTATCGGATGGATTGGAAGGTGCCGTTTCCGGGGCATTGGGCGATCCACACGATCGATCTTCCGTTCGTCTTCGATAATGTGGCGCTGGCTCCGGGAATGTGCGGCGCGAGTGCGGAGGAGCAGGCGGCGGCGCAGCCTTTGGCGACGCGGATGTCGGAGATGCTGATTGCGTTTGCGCGGACGGGCAATCCTAACTGCAAGGAAGTGCCGCATTGGCCCAGCTACGATTTGAAAGACAGAAACACGATGATCTTCGACTCGGAGACGGGGGATAACGAAACGCGGGTGGAGAAGGATCCACGCGGAGCGGAACGGGTGTTCGCCGCAGGAGCGCATTATCGGCAGCCGGGAACTTGATTGCGAGTGTTTCGCGTGGGGTATGATTTGCGCTGACAGAGGAGGGTTGATGACGGGGTTGGGATCGGTCTTACGGGGTGCGGCGTTGGCGATGTCTTTTGCGGTGATGGATGGGGTCGTTGCGGGACAGTTCGGAGCGGGGGGAGCTACGGTGGTCACGGAGCAGACGCACGGAGACGTGAGTTTGAAGGTGGGTGCGGTGCTGGAGGTGCGGCTGGAGGCGAATCACACGACCGGGTATAGCTGGGTTTTTGCGCCGGCGGTGAATCCTGTTTTGATGAGGCAGGGGAAGACGGTGTATCAGGAGCACGTTGCCGAAGGCACCGTGGGAGTAGGCGGCGTGGAGGTATGGCGGTTCAAGGCGATGAAGGCAGGGAAGCAGGGGTTGCAGTTTGAGTATCGCAGGCCGTGGGAGAAGGGCACGCCGCCGGCAAAGGTGGTCACGTTCGCAGTGATTGTGGAGTAATGGAATGAGAGTGGTTTGCTCGGAGGAGGAGAGGATGAATCGACGTAACGTTTTGCAGGGGATGGGAGCGGCGATGATGCTATCGATAGCGAGTGAGATGGAAGCGCAGGGTGGCGGTGCGAAGTCGGACGTGGTGTACGAGCTTCGCGTGTATCACGCGAACGAAGGCAAACTGGATGCGCTGGTCGCGCGGTTTCGCGATCACACGGATGCGATCTTCAGGCGCCATGGGATGATCAGTATCGCCTACTGGTTGCCGACCGATGAGCCGCTGAAGGGCAAAACGTTGATTTACATTTTGAAGCATCCCAGCCGGGAGGCGGCCGCGGCGAACTGGAAGGCGTTTCACGACGACCCGGAGTGGGTGAAGGTTTCGACGGCGTCGGAGGTGAATGGGAAGTTGGCAGCGAAGGTGGATTCCACCTATATGACGCTGACGGATTTTTCGCCGGCGATCTGAGGCGGATTGAATTGTGCAGCAGATGCTGCGGTTGCAAAGTTGGTTCAGTCACCGTGACTGTGGAGTTATAAACGAAAGAGCGCAATGCGCTGAGGAGAGGGAATGAATCGACGTGAGGTTTTGCAGGGAATGGGCGCAGCGATGATGTTTTCGACGGCGAGCGGGCTTGCGGCCCAGACGGCGGGCGATGATACAGGCGTGGTGTATGAGTTGCGCATCTATCACACCTACGAGGGCAAGCTGGAGCCGCTGCTGAAGCGTTTTCGCGAGCAGGAAACGAAGATCTTTGAACGGCTGGGGATGCATGGTGTGGGCTACTGGACTCCGGACGATGAGCCGCTGAAGGGACGCACTCTGGTTTATATGTTGCGGCACAAGAGTCGTGAGGCGGCCAAGGAGAGCTGGGCCAAGTTCGGCAAGGACCCCGAGTGGGTGAAGCTGAAGTCGGAGTCCGAGGCGAGTGGGCCGCTCGTGGAAAAGCACGATATTACATTTATGACGCTAACGAATTTTTCTCCGAAGGTATAAGGCTGGTTAAACGAAACAGGAGCCGCTTCGAGCGAAGTGGCTTCCTGCGGTTTGTTGGTCAGCGGACGCGGAAGTCAGCGCGACAGCCGTTGTCGACCCAGAGGCCGCGCTGGTCGGTACCCCAGGTATTGCCGCGAACACAGGGCGAGCCGCTGATCTGACGAACGAGCTGGACGTCGCGGCTGTTGCCGATGGCGCACCAGTTTCTTTTGCCGTTGTTGGACGAACACGTGACGAGCTGCTGCTGTGGGGACGGCGGGCCGTAAGATCCCCCGATAGCGAAGTCGGCACGGCAGCCGTTGTCGACCCAGAGGCCGCGCTGGTCGATACCCCAGGTGCTGCCGCGAACACAGGGCGAGCCGCTGATCTGACGGACAAGCTGGACATCGCGGCTATTGCCGATGGCGCACCAGTTTCTGCGGCCATCATTCGAGGAGCAATTGATGGTCTGGCTGGGCGGTGGGCCTGGGGGCCTGCCCCCTCCGCCTCCGCCGACAACGAAGTCGGCTCGGCAGCCCTGGTCAACCCATAAACCTCCCCGGTCGACGCCCCAGGTGCTTCCCTGAGTGCAGGGCGAACCACTGATCTGACGGACCATGCGAATGTCGCGATTGCCAAAGTTGCCGCAATAATTTCTCTTGCCGTTATTCGAGGAGCAGTTGACGGTTTGTTGCCCGTAGCCTTGTTGCTCGTAGCCGGGTTGGGGTGCCGCGTGTGCGAGCGATGGTGCAAGAGAGCTGAAGGTGAACGACAGAGCAGCAAGGAAAAAAAACTTCGTAATACGGGTCATCTTGCCTCTTTCGAGATGAAAAGTATCGCTGCTATCGGGCCCAATGAGCGACAGTGCTGGTTGGCGAGATGAGGATATTCGGTTGGGAGTTGCTTGTCGAGAGGGGTTGAGTGGAGATGAAAACGGCCGTCCCCTTTGTGAGGGACGGCCGTTGGGTTTTGGAATTCCCGTTTGGGATTTGCCGTTCGGCTAGATCACGCCTGCGGGTTTCGGATTGTTCGGATCGAATTTGGCGACCTGAATTTTTTCGGCGAGGCCAATCTTGCTGAGCAGCCAGATGCCGTAGTAGTTGATGTCGAACTCGTACCAGGTGAGGCCGTGACGCGCGCTGACGGGGTGCGCGTGGTGGTTGTTGTGCCAGCCCTCGCCGCCGGTGAGCAGAGCAACCCACCAGTTGTTGCGGGAGTCGTCCTTGGTCTCGAAGCGGCGCTTACCCCAGAGGTGCGTCGCAGAGTTCACGAGCCAGGTGGCATGAAGCCCGATGGTGACGCGGAGGAAGGTTCCCCAGAGAACCATGCCGACTGCGCCAATGACGTAGTGGCCGGGACCGGCGAGCAGGCCGCCGAGGATGAGTTGAAGGACGCCGGTGGCGACCAAAGGAATCCAATGGTATTTGCTGAGCCAGACGTGGACGGGGTCCTTGGTGAGGTCGGGAGCGTAGCGGCCGAGGAGCGCGGTTTCAGAGTGCAGCGCGCGGCCGGAGAGAATCCAGCCGGCGTGAGCCCACCAGGTGCCGTCGTGCGGGGTGTGGGGGTCGCCTTCGTGGTCGGAGTTCTGATGGTGGACGCGGTGGGTGGCAACCCAGAAGATGGGCCCGCCCTCAAGGGCGAGACAGCCGCACATGGTGACGAAGTACTCGACCCACTTGGGGGTGCGGTAGCCGCGGTGCGTGAGCAGGCGATGGTAGGCCATGCCGATGCCGACGTTGATGGCGAAGAAGTACATGATGACGAAGGCGGCGAGGTTGGTCCAGGAGAAGAAGAAGAGGGAGGCGATGGCTCCGACGTGGAAGAGCCCCATGGCGATGGTGGTGATCCAGTTGATGCGGCCCTGCTGGTGCTCGCGGCCCATGCGGAGATCCTGCTTGATCTTCTGGGTGACTTCGGCGACGGCTGGGACCACAGCGGCCAGCCTGGGTGCGGTCTTTACGGGGGCTTCTTCGATGGTGGTAACGGGAGTCATGTCTTCTCGTGTCCTCAAACTGCTGTTTCGAACTACTGTGTCTAACGCTAACAGGGGTGTTTGAGGCGTGGTGTAAGACTTTTGTAATGCTCCCCAAAGGTGTTAGATGTGACGGTAAAACTTTTGTAATGCTACTGAAAGAGGAAGTTGATAGGGTGTAAGGATGACCTTTTCAAGTGGGACCTTGGTGGTTTTGGTGGTGATGTCAGGATCGGTTGTCGCATTGGGGCAGGCGATCGATTTACCGACGAGCAAACAGATTGTGCGTCCGGTTCCGGGAAGTCCGCAGCGGCTGAATAGCCTGCCGATGTCGATGGTGATGTCGCCGGACTGGCACTATGTGGTGACAGTGAATGCGGGGTATGGGACGTTCGAGTCCAACTATATGCAGTCGCTGGCGGTGATGGATGTACGCACGGGAACGGTAGCGGATTTTCCTGATGCGGATACAGGTACGCGGGCGAAACAGACACTGTACTCGGGTCTGGCGTTTAGCCGCGATGGAAGACATCTCTATGCCAGCATGGGGTCGGAGGTCGATCCGTTAGGGACAGCGAGCGGCGACACTGGCAGTGGGGTGGTGGTGTATCGGTTTATTGAGGGAAAGATCTCGCGGGAACGGATGATGAAGATTCCGCTGCAGCAGCTGGCCGCTGGGCGGAAGACCATGCTGATCGGCGGGAAAGAGGGAGATAAGGGTGTGCCGTTTCCGGCAGCGATCGCGGTGTTAGGTGCGGCGGGTGCGGAGAAGCTGCTGGTTGCGGGCAATCTGTCGGACGATGTGTTGTTGATGAATGCGAGCACGGGGGTAATTGAAAAAAGATTTGATCTTTCGGAGAACGATGCGGTGCCTTCGACATATCCGGTGGCGCTGGCAATTTCGAAGGACGGGACGCGAGCGTTTGTCGCGCTGTGGAATGCGAGCGAGGTAGTGGAGCTCGATCTGAAGAAGGGAACAGTGGGGCGGAAGCTGGCATTGTTGAAGCCTGAGAACGCGACTGCGCCGGGAACGCATCCCTGTGCACTGGAGGTTTCGCCGGATGGCAAGACGATGTATGTTGCATTGGCGAATCGGGACGCTGTGGCGGCGGTGAATATAGGGGCGGAGCAATTTTCCGTGAAGGGATACTTCGATACGCGGCTGCCGCAGCAGAGCTACTTTGGCGCCGAGCCTGAGGCGCTGGCGTTGTCGCCGGACGGGTCGCGGTTGTATGTGGCGAACGCGATCTCGGACGCCATCGCAGTGATGGATACGACGAAGCTGACGGCAAAGGCGGCGAAGGAGGGTATGGTGGAGCCGATCGGGTTTCTGCCGACGGAGTGGATGCCGATGTCGCTCAGTTTTGGTGAAGACAGGTTGTATGTAGCGACGGCCAAAGGAAAGGGGACAGGGCCGAATAACTTTCCCCAACGACAGGTGCCCGGACAGCGCGGTCGGCAGGGTAGCTCCACCTACATTGGAACGCTGTTGTATGGGTCGCTGGCGGTGATGGATGTGAAGGGGATGGAACCGGAGCTTACGAAGTGGACGGCCGAGGTGCTGGAGGCCAACCGGATGAAGGCGGCAGAGGAGAAGATCCAATTTGCCGACGGCAGACCGGACCACATTAAGCATGTGATCTACATCATTAAGGAGAACCGGACCTACGACCAGGTGCTCGGAGATCTCAAGAAGGATGGCAAGCCGGTGGGGAACGGCGATGCGAGTCTGGCGATGTACGGCGCCGAGATTACTCCGAATGAACATAAGCTGGCGCTGCAGTTCGGCGTGCTGGATAACTTTTACGATTCGGGTGAGGTGTCGGGCGACGGGCATGTGTGGTCGACGGCGGGGATCGGCACGGACTACCTGGAGAAGACGTGGGAGCAGAACTATCGCGGCGGGCAGCGGACGTACGACTTTGAGGGCGTGGTGGCGCAGGGATATCCAATTCTGCAGAAGATTCCCGATGTAAATGAGCCGGCGAGTGGATATCTGTGGGGCAACATGGATCGGCATGGGAAGACGCACTACAACTTTGGCGAGTACATCTCTTCGACGTTCTGTGATGCGAAAAAGAGCGGAAGCTCGCAGGAAGGCCCGCTGCTGGAGGGGACGCACTGCGAGCAGGCGGCGGTCAAACCTGGTGAGGCGTTTCCTGAGGAGTGGGGAGGCGGAGTTAACAAATGGCCCTGGCCGGTTCCGCGGCTGGCGAAGAACGTTCCGACCAAGCCGGAGTTGGTGGGGCATTATGCGCCGGAGTCGCCGGACTTCAATCTACGGGTTCCGGACCAGATACGCGCGGAGATCATGCTGAAGCATCTGAAGGGTTGGATCGCCGATCGCGAGGCGGGTAACGACACGATGCCGAACTTCATTATGATGCGTCTGGGGAACGACCATACTGCCGGGACCACTCCAGGCGGACCGACGCCGAAGTCTTCTGTAGCGGATAACGATCTGGCGCTTGGGCGGATGGTCGAGGCGGTGTCCCACTCGGCTTACTGGGACGACACGGCGTTCTTTCTTCTGGAAGACGATGCGCAGAATGGCGCGGACCATGTAGATGCGCACCGGAGTCTGGCGCTGGTGGTGAGTAAGTATTCGCCGCGCGCAGCCGATGGCGGCCCCTTTGTGGACAGCAGGTTCTATTCGACGGTGAGCGTGGTGCGGACGATGGAGACGCTGCTTGGAGTTCCTCCGATGAATAACAACGATGCGTTGAGCACGATGATCAGCACGCTGTTTACCGGGGCGGGGGATCAGGCACCGTACTCGGCGGACTGCGCAAACCGGGATAATGGGTTGATCTATACCGCAAATCAGAGGACCGCTCCCGGGGCGCGCGAGAGCTCGAAGATGGACTTTACGCATGAGGATCACGCGGATCCGCAGAAGCTGAACGTCATCCTATGGAAGGACGCGATGGGCGACCGGCCGGTTCCGGCGTTGCTGCTGGAGAAGAGGAAGAAGCAAAAGAAGGATGATGACGACTAATGACAGGTGTAGGGAATAGGGAGTAGCAAGCGAAGACAACGGCAGAGCGGCTATGCTTGGGGTGACAGCTTTTTGAGGGGTGAGGATGGATGTTGCGCCGTTTCGATTGAAGCCGTGGTTCAGTGAGCGGGTGTGGGGCAAGCGGGATCTGCAGCCGTGGTACGCCGATACGGGCACGACGGAGCTGGTGGGCGAGGCGTGGTTGACAGGGCCGCAGTGCGTGGTGGAGACGGGCGCGTTGGCGGGGCGGACGCTGGCTTCTCTCGCGACGGAGTTGGGCGGGGAGTTTCCGCTGCTGGTCAAGCTGCTGTTCCCGGCGGAGAAGCTTTCTGTGCAGGTGCATCCGGATGATGAGCAGGCGCAGAAGCTAGGTGAGACTCGCGGCAAGACGGAGTGCTGGTATGTTCTCGAGGCGGAACCGGGGGCAACGATCGCGCTGGGGTTGAAAGACGGCGTGGGCGTTAGCGATGTGAAGGGCGCTGTTGCAGCCGGGACGCTGGAGGAACTGGTGGAGTGGGTGCCGGTGTCGGTGGGGGATATGTTGTTTGTCGATGCAGGGACGGTGCATGCGATCGGGCCGGGAGTGGTGCTGTTGGAGACGCAGCAGACAAGTGACGTGACGTATCGGCTGTATGACTACGGACGTCCTCGGGAGCTGCATCTGGAGAAGGGCCTGCAGGTGATCAAGCCGAAGACTGCGGCGGGTAAGGTCTCGCCGAAGAGGATGAACGGGTTTACACGATTGATTGAGCAGAAGTATTTCGTGGTGGACCGGTTTGATTTTGGCGAGGTGACGGAGGCCAGTGTTTCGTTCGATGGCCCGGGCTGCCTGGTCGGATTAGCTGGTCGAACCGTTGTTTCGACCTCAGAGAATGAGGTGGTGCTGTATCCGGGGCAGGCGGTCGTTGTACCGCAGGGAGCCGGTGGGGTGATCGTCGATACGGATACCGGGGTTTCGTTTCTGCGGTGCGTGGCCCCGGTTTAGAGAGCTTACTTCGATTCGCTGGCGATTGCCGCGGCCACGATTTTCTTGAAGGCTGCGGCCGAGGGCGTTGGGGCGCCGAAGAACTTTGAGACGAAGGCTTTGAAGAAGGAGCTTGCCATCAGCAGGGTGGCTGAGGTTTCGGCGTCGATAGATTTATCGGTGCGGCCCAGCGACTGCTCCGCGGAGATGTATCTTTGCAGGCGTGCAATTGCGCCCTGGGGGCCTTTGTTGCGCGTTGTGAGGGAATCACGATAAGCGCTGAGGAGCTGGGGATCAGCGAAGAGGCCGCAAAGCATTGGGACGACGCGCTCGTGAAAGGCAAAGATTGCGCGGAGAGCGCGGGTCAGATTTTGCTCAGGGGTGCGGGTGCCGATGGACTGCTCCAATGACTTGAGGGGGAGGAGCATGTCGGGAAGGCTCTCTTCGAGAACCGCTAAGAGCAGGGTCAGGCGATTGTCGAAGTGGACATAGAGGGCGGCTTCCGAGCAGCCAGCCTGTTCGGCAATCGCGCGTGTGGTGGTGCTGGCGAGGCCGCGTGTGCGAATGAGAGCTTCGGTGGCAGCGATAATTTCGGGTCTTCGGCTTGGCCTGCCCCGGGTGGGCTTGGCTTTTTCTTCCTGCTTCATGCGGGGACCTCCGGTATGTCGCTGCGGTGCGGCTCCATTCCTTCCTTGACGGCTCGAGTTGTGTGGAGTAATTAATTCAATAGTAAGCGATCACTCACAAATTATATGGAGACATTTGTATGAGGCGAATCAGGGTTGCAAAGGTTCTGATGACGTTTGTGCTTCTGGGTGGAAGTCTGCTCTCGTTTGTGCTCGACTGGAGCCAAAACCATCTGCTGAATCCCCTGTGGCATCCGCATGCCCGATTTCATGGCGCGCTGCTGTTGTTCCTGCTTGCGGGAGTGTCGCTGACGGGAACGTGGCTGCTTTGGCGTCGCTCTCAAGAGCCCGAGGTGGCATTCCGGGTTGCGGCAGCGTTGTCTGTCGCCTACTGGACTCCGCTGTTCTATATCCCGTTTTTGTTGCCGTCTTCAACGTGGTGGGCGGGAAGGCCCGGAGCAGAGCCGCACATCGATGGCGTGATGGTCTATCCGAACCTGGTGGTTGCCGCTCTGTTTCTTTTGCTGACGGCCGCGGCATACCGGTTGTCGAGAACGGTATCAGTTGAGAAAGGCGCTTAGCTCGCTGGCAGCGTTGCGGAGAGGAGCGAGGAAGCGGCTCTGCATCTCCAGAACAGAGATACGTGGGGCGTTGCCGCTGAGATTCAGGGTGGCGACGACGCGGCCCGAGGAGGAGTAGACAGGAACTGCGATCGAACGGAGGCCAACCTCGTACTCCTGATCGCAGATGGCATAGCCGTTACGGCGGATGTTGCGAAGAATGAGACGGAGTTTTTCTACCGAGGTGATGGTGCGGGTAGTGTGGGGGATGAGGTTGACCTTGGCGAAATACTGTTCGAGTTGTTCTGCAGGAAGATAGGCGAGCAGGATGCGGCCCATGCTGGTGCAGTACGCCGGAAGCCGGCTGCCGATGTGGAGATCGACCGCCATGACGCGATTGACCTGGGTGCGGGCGATGTAGACGATGTCTTCGCCGTCGAGTGTGGCGACAGAGAAGGATTCCTGAAGGGCCGCGGACATGCGCTCGAGGATGGGCTGTGCGGCGGCGGCCAGTGTGTTCGACGTGGTGTAGGTGTGCGAGAGCGTGAGCATGCGTGGCCGCAGCGAATAACGCGAGCCGTCTTCCGCGCCGGCAAAGCCGAGCTTGGTAAGGGTGTAGAGGCAGCGGCGAACGGCGGCGCGGGAGAGGCCGGTCTTGATGCTGAGTTGGGAGATGGTCATCTGCGGCGACTGCTGGGTGAAGGCCTGGATGACGATGAGCCCGCGGGCGAGGGAGGTCATGAAGTTGGGGTCGCCGGTGTACACGTCGAGTGCGGAGGCGGGAGTGAGTTTGGCGGCTGCAGGAACGGTAGGAGGAGCGGTGGGGAGGATCGGTGGGCGGGCGGTGAGGCTCATGCAGATTCCCTTTCCTTTACGTCTGAACAGGCAGTGTTCGATAGACGCACTGTTAATACGATAAACGCACATACACGTTGATGCAAGGCAAGGATGGGAGACTTTGTGCTCGGAGGCGGTCTGCGACTTTTGGGTTGAGAAGCAGATTTCCCCACTGGGCCTCGCACGCTAAGTCGGTGTGAGCCGCAGTCCAGCTAACACACGTAGAGTGGGTCGTTAAGGCAAGGTTGGAAAGAATCAGCCGGTGTATTCTTCTTCGTCGGTTTCGGCGATGGCGATCTCCGGAACCCAGTGTTGCGCCAGACGATGGCCAACCGCAACCGCAGTCAGGCATAAAACCACGGATAGAGCGATATTCGTCAGGGCCTTGCCCCATGCGTCGGAACGGATCAGATCGAAGGTCTGGAGACTGAAGGAGGAGAAGGTGGTGAATCCGCCGCAGATACCCACCATGACAAAGAGGCGGACGTTGTCGGAGGCCGGGTATCTGCCGCTATGCAGCGTGAGCGTGCCGAAGTAGCCAATGACGAACGAGCCGATGACGTTGATGAGAACGGTGCCGATGGGAAAGCCAATGCTGACATCGAAGGAGAGCATCAGCCTGCTTATGGCGTAGCGCAGAAGGCCGCCGAGTGCACTACCGACCGTAACCCAGAGATAAGACATCGTCTGCCTCGTTTTCAAATTGGCAGAGGTCATCAGCCGGGTCATCCAGCAGTTTTGGGAGACCTCATTCCCTTGACTGAAATCTTACCCTATGGTGAATTTCATCTTCCGCGGGTCGTGAAGGCTTTCAACACCTTGGAAAGCTTGTGGCTACGGTGCGATGGAGGAGTGTGTTGCTGGCAAAAAGACAGCCGCCCACTGTTTTGCAGGCGGCTGGAGAGGGTAGGACATCGATCGACTGCAGGAACAGATGCAGTCAATAGTCGGACGAGGAGCGCCCTGTCCAACCAATAGGAAGAGTAGAGCGAGTTGTGGGGTGGATTGTCATGGCAATGTCAGCGGAGGGTCATTTGATTGCATTAGTTGATGGGGACGAACCAATAGCAATGCTTCGGCTGGCGGTCGATGGAAGATCGCTGCAGGGCTTCGAAGCGCATCGGCTGAACCCGAAGGTCCAGCCGATGCTTTGCTGACTTGATGAGGAGGACGATTTAGAAGGGGATGTCGTCGTCGGTGATGCCGACGTCGGAGTAGTCGGCCGGGTTGGCGGGAGTGCGCTGGTCGTAGCTCGTGCTGGCTGATTTGGAGTAGCCGCCGGTGGAGGCGCCTTCGCCGCCGGGTTTGCCGCCGAGCAGGGTGAGTTCGTTGCAGAGGATCTCGGTTTTGTATTTCTTTTCGCCGCTGGTCTTGTCGTCCCAGGACCGGGTCTGGATCTTGCCTTCGATGAGGAGCTGGGTGCCTTTCTTGACGTAGTCGCGGACGACCTCGGCGGTGCGCTGGAAGCAGACGATATTGTGCCACTCGGTCTTGTCGGCCCAGTTGCCCTGGGCGTCCTTCTGCCGGTCGGCGGTGGCGAGAGAGAAGCTGGCGACGGTCATGCCGCCGGCGGTGGAACGGATCTCGGGGTCTTTGCCGACGTTGCCGAGAAGGAAGACTTTATTAACGCCTTTTGCCATTTTTCAATGCTCCGGATTCTTGCGGGTTTTGAAGGATGAGGATAGCAGATACGCCATTGTGGAGGGGTGGGTGGATGGATTAGCGGCGGCGGCCGCCGATTAGCTTCATTGCGGCGAGCAGCAGGGTGAGGAAGCCGGTGGGGAGGCAGACCATCGCGACCATCAGTGAGAGCCAGCCGAGGTTGGTATGAGGACCCTGGCGGCGCGTGATGCCGCCGAAACTGGTGGAGATGAGCGCGGCGGCGACGACTCCTGTGCCGAAGATAAGCAGGCCGGTGCGGAGAAGTTTGCGGGTGTCTGGCTGCATAAGTGAAGGCGCTAGCGGTAGGCTGCGAGCATGGCGTAGACGATGACGCCGCTGACCGAAACATAGAGCCAGATGGGATACGTCCAGCGCGCGAGACGGCGATGCGCGGGGAAGCGTCCGGTCAGCGAAAGGAAAAACGTGATGAGGATCATCGGCAGGCAGACGATGGCGAGAAGGATGTGCGGCGTCAGCAGGAGCCAGAGATAGATGAAGCGGGCTGTGGGGTAGGCCTTCGGGAAGAGCATGTCGCCGTGAAGGACGTGGTTGACGATGTAGGCGACCAGGAAGACGGTCGAGACGATGAAGGCGCCGAACATGCTGTTGCGGTGTTTGATGATCTCGCGACGACGGATGTAGCGAAAACCGATGACCAGGAAGACTGCGCAGAGCGCGTTGAGGACGGCGTCGAGCGCAGGAAGAAAGGCGAGGTGCGTACCGGCGACGTCGACGGGAGGATGGTAGTAGACCAGCCAGGCGAGGAAGAGCGAGGCGACGGCGCTGATGCCGATAATGGTTGCTATGACGCTGGGCGGGGTCCGGAGATTCGTGCTGGGTGCGGTGACTTGCATTTAGAAGAAGAGGCGTCCTTTGGCGTCGAGCATCATGGCGGCTAGCAGAAGCGGGAGGTAGATGACGGAGGTGCGGAGGAGATTGCGCGCGGCGCGGCGCGATTCCTCCGAGTTCGGGTCGCGCACGATGCGGGCGAAGCGGATGGTGGCCCAGAGGTAGCCTACGCCGAGGATGGTCGCGACGACGGCGTAGGCGTAGCCGGTGACGTGCAGCGCGGCGGGCCAGAGGCTGATGGGGATCATGATAGCGGCGTAGAAGAGAGCCTGGACGACGGTGCTCAGCGCGGCGTATTGCGTGTTGGGCAGGTTGGGCGTGAGGCGGATGCCGCCGCGGGTGTAGTCTTCGCGGTACATCCAGCCGATGGCCATGAAGTGCGGGAACTGCCAGACGAAGAGGATGGCGAAGAGAGCGACACCGGGCCACTCGATGATGCCGCGGGCGGCGGTCCAGCCGATCAGCGGCGGGAGCGCTCCGGGGAAGGCGCCGATGAAGGTGTTGATGGTGGTGACGCGCTTGAGCGGCGTGTAGATCGCGACGTAGCCGATGGCGGTGAGGAGCGTGAGGGTTCCCGTCAGCAGGTTGGTCGTGTAGGCGAGGTAGGCGGAGCCGAGGAACGTCGCCGCGAAGCCGAGAATGAGGCCGTGGGTGAGGGAGATGCGGCCTGCCGCCATCGGGCGGTCGGCGGTGCGGCGCATCAGCCGGTCGGTCTTGCGCTCGAGGGCTTGATTCAACGCGCTGCTGCCGCAGGTGACGACGGTGATCCCGATGAGGGCTTGTAGGAGGCCGGCGTGGAAGGGGCTGATCCCGCTCTGCAGGCTGCCGAGGTAGTAGCCGGCCCCGGCGGTAATGATGACCATGGTGGAGATGCGGACTTTGAACAGCGTGGCGTAGTCGGCGGCGAGCGAATGGGACTTCGCAGGCACTAGGACGTGATCGGTTGTCGCAGAGGTAGCCACAGTCTTTAGGATACCGCCTTTTGTCACAGGTATGATGCGCGTGGGCGCGTGGTTGGTGCTATTCGACCGACTCCCCGTGCGGTTGGGCATCTTTGGCGGCGAGTTGCTCGGCCGTCTTCTGTTGTGGTCGCATGAGCGGAAAGAGGATGACGTCGCGGATGGATTTGGAGTCGGTGAGGATCATGGTGAGGCGGTCGATGCCGATGCCTTCTCCAGCGGTAGGCGGCAGACCGTAGCCCAGGGCGCGGACGTAGTCCTCGTCCATCTGATGGGCTTCGTGGTCGCCGCGTTCTTTTTCGGTCATCTGCTGCTCGAAACGGGCGAGCTGGTCGTCGGGGTCGTTGAGCTCGGAGAAGGCGTTGCCGACCTCGAAGCCGCCGATGTAGAACTCGAAACGCTCGACCCAGTCGGGCTCGTTGGGCTTTTTCTTGGAGAGCGGGGAAACGGCGAGGGGAAAGTCGTAGATGATAGTGGGCTGGATGAGGTGCTCTTCGGCGAGAAGCTCGAATACGTCGGCGATCATCTTGCCGAGGCGATCAGGGTATTTGCGAAGAACCAATCCCCAAGCCTCGAACATCATCTGCTGATCGGCAGGCTTCTGGATCTCCTCTGACTCCCCTTCGATCCAGACGGGGTCGATATGTTCCCCGCGGCCCGCGCGATAGGCCTCCATCGTTTTATGAGCCTGTTCGAAATGAGTGGCCAAAATACCGGCGTCACCGAACTCTTCGAATCTCGGAGCAGGACCCGCCGTCTTTGGCCACCATTTAATGATGGCCTCGCGCATCGAGAGCTTCTTCCATTTACCCAGGTCGATCTCGTGACCATTGAAATGGGTGATGCAGGTCCCGTTGACGTATTTCGCGATGAAGATGATGAGTTCTTCGCTGAGCTTCATCAGGTCGTGGTAGTTCGAGTAGGCCTGGTAGAACTCGAGCATAGTGAACTCGGGGTTGTGTTTCGTGCTGATGCCTTCGTTGCGGAAGTTGCGGTTGATTTCGTAGACGCGATCGAGTCCGCCAACTACCAATCGCTTCAGGTAGAGTTCGGGGGCGATGCGCAGGAAGAGGTCGAGGTCGAGCGCGTTGTGGTGTGTGGTGAAGGGTTGAGCGGCTGCGCCTCCGGCGACCTGGTGCATCATGGGAGTTTCAACTTCGAGGTAGCCGCGGCGATCGAAGAAGGTGCGGATGGCGCGGAGGATGGCGGCGCGCTTGACGAAGACCTCGCGGACGTTTGGAGTTTCCGGTTCAACGGGTTCCGGTACCGATACCGGCTTTACCGTCTCGGCCTCGGCCGCTTCGGTTGGTGTTGCGGGCGGGGGAGTCGCTGCTGTCTTGCTCGCGCCGGTGTTCATGAAGAGGTCGACGTAGCGCTGGCGGTAGCGCAGTTCGGTGTCTTCGAGGCCGTGGTACTTGTCGGGCAGCGCGAGCATGGCCTTGGCAAGGAAGGTGAGGGCGGGGTGATCGCCTACCTTGGCGACGTGGACGGTGAGCTCGCCGGTGCGGGTGCGGAAGAGATGGCCGCGGACGCCGATGTGGTCGCCGAGATCGAGAAGCTTGTAGAGGGCGAAGGCGTTTTCGCCGACGTCGTCCTTGCGAACGTAGATCTGGAAGCGCTGGCCGCCCTGCTGGAGCTGCGCGAATCCAGCCTTGCCCTGGATGCGGATTGCCATGATGCGGCCGGCGATCGAGACCTCGATGGGATGGGGCGCGGATTCGATCTCTTCGGCGGTGATGGAGTCGTAGGCGGCACGCAGCTCGGGGATGGTGTGGGTGGCGGCGTAGTGGTTGGGGTACGTGGCTTCGGCGTAGGTGAGGCCGTTCGCCTGACCGAGGGCGGCGATCTTGCTGGAGCTTGTCGCGACGCCGCTGATAGAGATTTTTTTCGAACTCGGACTCGTACACGAGGGTTCCTTTGGCGTGAGGTTTCTGAAGTTTCAGTATAGCGGCGGCTGAAGCTTGTGACCGGCTAGTGCTGCGCATGATGTAATGGTGCTGCTATGGCGGACGAAGGATCAGGCAACGACGACAAGAGAGCGGCGAGCGGAGGCGGCAAGGGTGCGCTGGGCGACCTGGTAAAGGCGGAGTCGATGATCCAGCTGGCGATTGCGCTTCCGGCGGGGTGCGTGATCGGCTGGTTGGTCGGGAGCTGGCTGGACCGGCACTTTCATCAGGGTTGGATCTCGATTGTGGGCATACTGCTGGGCGCGCTGGCCGGTTTTGTGCAGATCTTCCGAACGGCTTCGCGATATTTGAAGAATGATCGCTCGTGATGGGAGAGTTCGTAAGGACAACGGGAGGATCACTGTGAGGACGATGGACAGCTTCACGGATGCCGACTTCAGGCGGACGATGTGGAGTGCGCTGCGTCTGCTGGCGGTGATTACCGTCGTGGCGGCGCCTCTGATCTGGTGGAAGATGGGTTGGCAGAGTGCGGCGCTGCTGCTGGTGGGTGCGGCGATATCGGGATCTGGGCTGTGGGAGTGGCTGCGCCTGATGACGGCGGTGATGGTCCGGATGGATGAAGGCGGAAAGGCACGGCCGATGGGGATGGTGTTGTTCGGATTCTTCCTGCGCCTGGGGCTGACCGTGGTGCTGCTTTATGTTAGCCTTAAGCTACTGAATGGTTCGGTGTACGCGCTTGCCGCTGGCCTCGCTCTGGGTGTGTTTGCCCTGTCGGTTGAGGGTTTGAGGCTGATGAAGGCGTGGACGGTTTAGACCGGGCAGGATTTCTAAGTGCAACTGCAAGAACAAGGCTTTCTCTTATTTTTTATATGCCAACACAATTACTTCTCACCCGATTTTTGAATGAGCACTTCGCCGCGCCCGTGACGGCGTTTCTGAATGCTTTACATGTGCATCCGGCTTACCCCGAAGCGCCGATTACGAATGCGTTCGCGATGGAGCTACTGGTGTTTCTGGTGCTCATCGCCTACTTCATCCTGGTGCGGGTGTCGCTGAGTGTCGAGAAGCCGGCTGGAGTGCAGCACCTTGCGGAGATGACGCATGAGTTTGTTTCCGACCAGGGAGAGCAGATCATTGGACATGGATACGAGCGCTTTGTCGGTTATCTGACCTCACTCTTCCTGTTCATTCTGCTCAGCAATCTTTTGGGACTGATCCCGGGGCTCGAATCGCCCACCGCGAACGTGGTAGTGCCGCTGGGTTTTGCGCTGGTGACGTTTATTTATTACCACTACCACGGGGCGCGCGAGAACGGCTTCGCGTACATCAAGCAGTTCCTGGGGCCCGTGTGGTGGTTGTATCCGCTGCTGCTGCCGATCGAGATTATTTCGCACTGCGCGCGCGTGCTGTCGCTCACGGTCCGGTTGTACGCGAATATGTTTGCCGGGGACCTGCTCACCATCGCGTTCTTTTCATTGGTGCCGCTCGGTATTCCGCTGATCTTCCTGGGCCTGCACCTTGGTGTAGCGGTGATCCAGGCGTATGTGTTCTTTCTGCTGGCGGCGATCTATCTTTCGCTGGCAGTAGCGCACGACCACTAGTGCTTCGCACTACCCAAGGCTAAAGCCCTGGGTTATCAGTTCTAGTTTCGCTGCGTTGGGGCCTCCTCTCGCAGCGCGCAACAACGCCGCATAGCGTGAGGGTGCCAGCACGGTGAGCATCAA
>Ga0210406_10002840_pt1 | contig 19388 bp, 21 predicted proteins | sample IncBWC30MmetaG_FD_155454 | JGI IMG/M metagenome (GOLD analysis project Ga0210406, IMG submission 155454) | Forest soil microbial communities from Barre Woods Harvard Forest LTER site, Petersham, Massachusetts, United States - Inc-BW-C-30-M | ecosystem: Environmental > Terrestrial > Soil >... | reverse complement strand
GCCAGTATTTAATTCTTCGGCCAAGCCTCCAGTACTTTGGTGTACTGCGACGCTACCACATGCCACCTTCCATTCCCCCGGACCCAAGTGTCGGTAAAGCGATACTTGCCACTCAAGGCAGAAGCGAAAAGGAAATCAGAGCGATTCGTCTCACGAAGGCTCTCCTACCTAGAGGACCGGAATGCAATTCTTGGTACGCACATTGAGATGCAAAAGTTCAACGAGAGTATCTGGATCAGTTCGCCATTCTTCTTCACTTCGCCACTCGTAAGATCAATGACGAAAGGGCCAAGTTGTGCAAATCTCTTGGCTGTCGAGCCTGCTGTCGTCATCGTCGCCGCCTGAAGTTGGCCAACCCATGTCAGCTCATGGATTACCTTGACAGAAGCAAACCCCTCCGACCAAGAGGGCCTTCGCGAGCACCATTATGCCCAGCTTCTTGCGCGGCCTGCGATTTGCTTGACCAGATCGTGACCATCCTGACAAACCTTTGACAAATCAGTCAGTTCACAGCCTTCAGGTGAGGGAGCAATGAGGCACAAATGAGACGGGAAGCATTGACTCAGCTCGCCCCTTAGGCAAAAGTGGCATAGCAGGGGTGGCCATTCCTTGGGCAACACAGGAGGAAAAAATGAAAACCAGAAAATTGACTTGGGTCGCGGTATGACATTGTTTGCCGCCGTTTCGCCGCGACTTATCGCTCAATCACCGCAAGCGATTTTCCGGGTGGTGTACACATTCCCAGGCGGTACTAGCGGATCGATGCCCGCCACAGGCGTTATCCGTGACAGCGCCGGAGATCTTTACGGCACTACTTACTATGGCGGCGATCTCACGTGCAACGACAACGACCTACTCCCCGGCTGCGGCGTGATCTTCCAGCTCGACAAAGCCGGCAGGGAGACGGTGCTGTATAGGTTCAAGAGTGGTCCAAGCGACGGGCGCAACCCCAAGTCCAAGTTGATCCGGGACAACGCTGGGAACATCTACGGCACCACCTTCGGCGGCGGTGCCTTCAATAACTCCGGAACCATCTTCAAGCTGGATACAAGAGGCAATGAAATTGTCCTTCACGGCTTTACCGGTGGTACGGATGGAAACGGTCCCAGCGTAGGTCTTACTTTGGGGGCCGACGGAGCGCTTTACGGCGTCACGAGCTACGGTGGAGACACGAGTTGCCATTATGGCTACAGCGGGATTCCGGGCTGCGGCATGGTGTTTAGAGATTAAAACGTAGGGTTAACTCTGTGGCCCGGACGGTGAGGACCAGTTGAAAGTCTTTTCCTGGACTTCTGGATCTCTATTCGGTCCCACGGCGGGTGGCGGTTCCACCGCCGGTTGGAGTTCGTGTTCAACCTTATTCCGTAGCTGGTGTTCTGTGAGCAGCGAGGAGAAAAAGATGAAGTCGACACTGATTTGCATTACGGCGCTCACATTGTTTGCCGCCGTGCCAAACGCTTTCGCTACTAAATGGTATGTCGATGGCCTGCATGGGAATGACAACAACAACTGCCGGTCCCCCCAGCACGCCTGCCAAACCATCTCGAATGCTCTTTTTCTTACCTTGCCGGGCGATTCCATCTTCGTGGCGCCCGCAACCTATCACGAGACTCTCTTCATCTCCTTCAACTTGGAGATTATCGGTTCCGGTGCGAAGACAACGATTGTTGATGGCGGAGGCGTCAACAGCCAGGTCGTCGTGGTCGGCTCCGAACCCAAGGTCCAGGTCAGGCTTTCAGGGATGACCTTCCGCAATGGGGCTGGTCAGGAAGACGGCGGCGGTATCTACAACTGCTTCGGCACCCTGACAGTCATCGACAGCATTATCACCGGGAACAGGATCCGCAGCGGGAATGGCTCCGACGGGTACGGCGCCGGTATCTACAATTGCCCCAGCAGCACATTGACCATCATCAATACCACCATCAGCAACAATAGTGCGTTGATCGGTGGTGCTATCTGTAACGGCGGCATGCTGACCATCATCGATAGCACCATCAGCGGGAATGTCGGGCTCCAGCACGAGGGCGGTGGCATCGCCAACTACGGCACTCTGATCATCACGAATAGCACATTCAGTGGGAATATTGCACGAGGCTCCAATTTCGGTAGTCGCGCCGGTGGCATCCTGAATGGGGGATTGTTCCAGTCGAACGGGACACTCGTGATCAACAACAGCACGTTCAGCGGGAATACCGCGAGCGGAGGTAAGGGCGGCGGCATCTTCAACCTCAAGGGGAGCACGGTGTTGCTTCAGAACAGCATTGTCGCCAACAATTCAGGGGGAAACTGTAGCGGCACTGTGACCTCCCATGGCTACAACCTGAGCAGCGATAGCAGCTGCGATTTTGGCGGCGTCGGCGATCTGAACAATACCGACCCCAGGCTTGGCCGCTTGCAGAACAACGGCGGACTCACCGATACCATGGCCCTACTCCCTGGAAGTCCCGCGATTGATGCCGGGAACCCCGGTGGCTGCACCGACGGCCAAGGTCATCTGCTCAAGACCGACCAGCGTGGCATGCCGCGTCCCGACAAGGAGGATTCAGGTGGTTGCGACATCGGAGCGTACGAAAGCCAGAAAGACGGGCGGTGAATCAAGCCGGCCGAGGAGGAGGATTAAGGGAGTGTCGTGCCCAGCCCGGAGCTTGGGCAGCTGAGTTCGCTCTTCGCCGTCAGGGCGGTCTCCGCGAACGACGTTTGGGCCGCGGGATTCTCGAGTTCACCCCTTGGGGACCAGATAAGCACGTGACCGAAGGATGGGACTGTATTCAAGATCAACCCCTGGCTGTGTCAGCAGGGTGCGAATCTTGGACGTGCAGGAAGACGGATACAGACAAGATGACCAAGATCGCGAATACCCTGCGGAGCGTTGGATACTTTGGAACGTCAAACGTTGCGCACACGCTCGTAGAGTCCTTGTGTCATTAGACGTTCCGCATTCGACGAAGTTGTCAACGAAGCGAACGCGAAGGATTTGGTCGTTGTCAGTTAGCACAGAAAAGCGGGCGGAGAAGGAAATTGAGCAATAAGGAGACTCTTATGAAACGTAGCATTTTACTGATCAGTTATACGGCTGTGTCGATGGTCGTGATGATTCTCGCATTTCAGCCCTTTGCTTTGTCCCAGCACGCTGCAGAGCGGTCACCGGGAGCACGCTTTGAAGTGCTCTACACCTTCGAGACAGTAAAGGATGGGTTTTTCCCCGAGGGAGTACTGATTCAGGATGCGTCGGGCACCCTCTACGGCGCAGCCGCTATGGGTGGACATGGGAACTGCGCCACCAATGAAAGTATTGGGTGCGGCCTGATATTCAAGCTGGACAAAACTGGTAAGAAGACCGACCTGCACGACTTCAATGGCTGGGACGGCTCGGTTCCAAATGAGGATCTGGTGCGGGACGCTGCAGGAAATCTTTACGGAACTACTGTGTTCGGGGGCACGCGGGGCACGGGTACTTGTTTTGATCCGGCTGCGGCCGGTTGCGGCGTCGTCTTCAAGCTCGACACGCGCGGCAAGGAGACTGTGCTGCACGACTTCACCGGGAATGCGGACGGTGCACATCCGGGCGCTGGCCTGGTCCTGGATACGTCCGGCAATCTGTATGGCACAACGTGCGGCGGCAGCTGCGGCGTTGTTTCCCACGATTCCTTCGGCGAGGTATTCAAGATCGACGCCGCGGGCCACCTGACCGTGCTGCACAGCTTCACTTCAGGACAGGATGGAGCAGCCCCGTCGGCAACGCTGCTCCGAGATGCTGCCGGCGACCTCTACGGGACCACTAACTGGGGTGGCGGGGGCGGTGGAGGAACCGTCTTCAAGATTGACACGCACGGTAAGGAGACGGTTCTGTACAGCTTTACCGGCGGTGCGGATGGCGGAGCTCCTTACGGCAGGCTCATCCAAGACGCGGCCGGGAATTTTTACGGCACGACCTCTTCCGGGGGAGATCTTAGTTGCAACGTGCTGAGCCCGCCCGGGTGTGGCGTGGTCTTCAAGCTAAGCATGAACGGCCACGAGACCGTACTGCACCGCTTCACGGGCGCGAAGGACGGATCATTTCCGACGGCCGGTTTGGTCGGAGTCGGCAACACTCTGTACGGCACTACCAACCTAGGTGGAGACCCTAACTGCAGTGACCAGGGTCTTCCTGGCTGTGGAGTCGTTTTCAAGATGGACACAAGGGGCCACGAGACAGTTCTGCATAGTTTCACCGGCGGAGCGGATGGACTCAATCCCGCCCTCGGAGGTTTGCTTCGGGATGCGTCGGGAAACCTCTACGGGACCAATGTTGCGGGAGTGGTGTTTAAGCTCACTCCGTAATTTATTAAAGGGGTACGCGGAAATCAGGGTGGCACTTCTACCTACGGAACGATATTTGAGCTCGATCCCAGGACGGGCACTGAAACGGTGCTGCACGACTTTACAGGTCCGGACGGAGCGTTTCCGTTCGACGGTCTGACGCAAGATTCCGCAGGCAACTTGTACAGCACCATCAATTCAGGCGGCTCCAATGATTGGGGGGTGGTGTTCAGGCTTCCCCCTTAATCGAGGTCGCTGCGTGCCGCAAACCTCGCGTCCTAGAACGGATGGAACAGTGGGAACCCTGGACACTTTCCCAATGCGGATGTTACTGACACGGATGCAGGGGCGTTTGCCCGTGGAGTGGAGGAAAAAATGAACTCGAAACTAATTTGCATTACGGCGCTAACCTTGCTGGCCATCGTGCCAACCGCGATGGCCAGCAATACCTGGTACGTCGATGGCGTGAAGGGCCGTAACAGGAATGACTGCAGGTCACCTCAGACCGCATGCAAGACCATCTCGCACGCCGTCGTGCTCACTTCGCCGGGGGATTCCGTCATCATCGCTCCCGCGATTTACCGGGAGAGTCTCTTCATCACTTACGATTTGAAGTTCGTGGGTTCTGGTGCCGCGACGACGATTATTGACGGCGGGGGGGTGAACAGCCAAGTCTTCGTTGTGGGCTCCAATGATCCCGCAACCCGAGTCACGCTTTCAGCACTGACCATCCGCAACGGTGCGGGAGAAGAGGACGGCGGCGGCATCTATAACTGCTCCGGCACCCTAACCGTCACTGACAGCGTCATCGCCCAGAATAGAATCAGAAACGGAAATGGAGCATTCGGCTACGGTGCCGGCATCTATAATTGCCCGTTCAGCACGCTGACCATCATCAACAGCACCATCATCCACAACAGCGCCTTAATCGGCGGCGCCATCTGCAACGGCGGTGCCTTGACCATTCGCAACAGTACCATCGTGGCGAATGTCGCACGCCAGCACTTCGGCGGCGCCATCGCCAACTACGGCACCCTGGAGATCACGAACAGCACTTTCGGTGGGAATAGCAGCGGTGCCTCTGGCCTCGGTGGAGCCATCCTCAATGGAGGAGTATTCCAGTTGGCAGGAGCGCTCTCGATCAATAACAGCACGTTCGCGGGGAATACCGCAGGGTTTGGTGGGGGCGGTATCTTCAACGTCACAGAGAGCTCAGTCTTACTTCAGAATAGCATTGTCGCCAACAATCAGGGAGGAAATTGTCTCGGAACGATGATTTCCACTGGATACAACTTGAGCAGTGACGACAGTTGCAGCTTCGAAGGCCCTGGCGATCTGAACAACAGGGATCCCCGGCTCGCCCCACTGGAGCTCTATGGCGGGCCGACCAAGACCATGGCTCTGCTCCCCAGAAGTCCGGCGATCGATGCTGGCAACCCTAATGCTTGCACGGACGGTCAGGGACGGCTGCTGAAAACCGATCAACGCGGAATGCCGCGTCCCGATAAGGAGGAATCAGGTGGTTGCGACATTGGGGCTTATGAACGTCAGAAGGACTAGCGTGAAACAAAGAGGGCCGCTTGATCTTTTCCGCGGTCTTCCCTGGAGATGAGGATGAAATTCGAAATAAGAGAACTCGGTCGGTTTTCATTATGGTGCCTCGGCATCACGCTGCTGATAGCAATAGGATTAGGCGCCGTCAGCGTGGCGCAATCCACAGTCCGTTCGATGCCGGCGAGCGGCGACAGTTTAACGCGAGCGTCAGTCTTCAAGGTTCTCCATTCTTTTAAAGATCCAAAAAATGGCCTCGGTCCAGCCGGGCTCATCCGCGACTCGGCCGGCAATTTCTATGGAGTGACGGGAGCCGGCGGCGATCTCAATTGCGATCTCACTGGCAGCCTGGGCTGCGGCATTGTCTACATGCTGAATCCGGCCGGCAAGGAGACTGTGCTCCACCGGTTCAACGGGAACCCGACCGACGAAGGTGGTCCATTGGGACGTCTGGCGCGAGACGACCAAGGCAACTTGTACGGCATCACGAATGGTTCGCCACTCTATTGTGGCACTGTCTTCAAACTAGACGGCACCGGCACAGAAACGGTCCTCCATGTATTCACTTGTGGGGTGGATGGAGGCCTCCCTCAGGCGGGGCTACTACGCGACACGGCAGGCAATCTCTACGGCACAACGAGCGCCGGAGGTACCTCTGGGCAGGGCACAGTTTTTAGGATCGATACGAGCGGCAAAGAGAGTGTGCTCTACAGCTTTACTGGCGGCAGCGACGGCGGAACTCCCGAGGCGGCTTTGATCCGTGACTCTGTCGGCAATCTTTATGGCACAACCGCGAACGGCGGCAACCTCGTCAACTGCAATCTTACCGACTCGGCGGGCTGCGGCGTCGTGTTCAAACTGGACACGAGTGGCCTTGAGACTGTTCTGCACACTTTCACGGAAACCGACGGAACATTCCCGAACACGGCATTGATCCGCGATGCCGCGGGCAATCTGTATGGCACAACAGCCAATGGAGGTAATCTCTCTTGCAACCTCACTGGTATTTCAGGCTGCGGCGTAGTGTTCAAGTTAGATACGAGTGGCAATCTGAAGTTGCTGTATGTTTTCAAGGGCGGAGCGGATGGGGGAATTCCAAGTGCCGACTTGATTCAGGATTCGACCGGCAATCTTTATGGCTCAACGGGACTTCGTGGCAATTCGGATGACTGCAGCTTCCCAGGTTCAGGTTGTGGAGTGGTCTTCCGACTAGGCACCAACGGCAAAGAGACCGTTCTGCACACATTCTCGGGTGAGGCGGATGGCGGAGTTCCGGACGGATTGCTTTTCGGAGCGGATGGAAACCTTTACGGTACAACAGCGATTGGCGGTGGATACCAAGATGTCGGAGTGACCTTTAAGATTAGCCGCTAGCTGGCAAGTCGCGATTAAATGCCAGAACACCCAAAGGGTACCTGTTAGTGCTCCTTATTATAGGAGATTATAGGAGGGATTCTCATGAAATGGATTGATTCTCGGTTTCTATCGACGGTACTGGTTCTTTCGATGGTGGCAGTTGCAACGGGTCAATCTACACTTAACGGTCCGTCTGGCACCTGGGTGCAACTGATGCCCCACCCTTCACCTCCTGCCCGTGACGTCTCGGCCATGGCCTACGATCCCGTCAGCGGGAAGATAGTGATGTTTGGCGGCTTCAACAACACGTATCTGAATGACACCTGGACTTTCGACGGCACCACCTGGACGGATATCAACATTTCGGTCGCACCGTCACCACGCGATTCGGCCATGTTTGCTTATGACGTGGCGAGTAAGAAATTAGTACTCTTCGGAGGCTTCGACGGAAACAGCTACCTCGGCGATACTTGGCTCTGGGATGGTGCTACCTCCACCTGGGCGCAAGCCAACCCCACAAATTCACCAAGGGCCGTAGCGGGAGCGATGCTGTTCACCGATCCAAAGAATGGGCACGCCAACCTGTACGGCGGCTACGATGGCAGGCGGTATCAGTTGGCGACCTGGCAATGGGCCGGAAATACCTGGAAACAACTACGGCCGGCGACGTCCCCCTATGCTCGCGGCTGGGCGGTCATCGGTTTGGACCTGAAGAGGAAGGTCGCAATTCTTTCCGGTGGGCTGGGCGATATCCGAACAGATAATACATGGACGTGGGATGGTACCAACTGGACTCAGCAATTTCCTTCCACTTCTCTGCCACGCCTGTTCAAAACTGCAGGTGCTTACGATCCAGCTTTCCAGCTTGTAGTTGTCTTCGGAGGCGATGCAGGCGACGGGGCGCTTAACTCGAGTTGGGCCTGGACCGGTAATAATTGGTTCCTGGGACAACCGCTTGAGTCTCCGCCCGCCAGGGAGTCGTTAGGTATGGTCTACGACTTTGCCAGCCAGCAGTTGCTAATTTTTGGAGGCGACAACGGAATTTCCTACTTCAACGATACCTGGAGCCTGATGCGAGACTAGTGTCTTGATTTCGCAAATTTGTTCCCTGGAAGCCGCCAAATTCAGGCCCCTGCGTTTGGGGGTGCCGGCGCTTCATAACCGGCCGTCACACGGCCAGGTCATGGTCAAACCCGCCAAGGATGTTTGAGTCATGATCTTACGGCTATATTGTCGCTTGTATGACACCGCCTCTCGTGATTTGGCCGGAAGTGGAGATACGGCAGGAAAACGTGTGGAGTATCGTTAAGCATGTTGCTCGAAAATGAGGCGATGCAACGCCCTATTGTACGTAACATCAAGGGAAGTGATCTGACCTCCATCGTTCGCCTGCAGGACGATTCCGCTCCCGGTTGGAATCAGACGATCAGAGATTGGGAATTGCTAATCGAAGGTTCGCCAAACGAGTGCCTGTGTATTAAGGAAGGTTGGGATGTGATCGCAACCGCCACGGGATACGTGTACAGCAACGAATTGGCCTGGGTCGGATTGGTATTGGTTCATCCCAATTTTCGTCGGAGAGGCTTGGGAACATGTATCCTTCAAGAATTGATCCGACGCCTAAGGCTCATGGGCGTTCTACTTGTGAAGCTCGATGCAACCAATATGGGGATCGAGCTGTACCGCCAATTGGGCTTCGTCGAAGACTGCGCTATCGAACGATGGGAACGCCTCCCCGGACCAGTCATCTGTCCCGGTAGGATGACGGTCGGAAAGTTCACTTTACATGCAGCACTGGACCGCCGAGCTTTTGGTATCGATCGAAGTGAGCTTCTGTCGCATCTGTCCAGGGTCGAATCCGGGTCGTTCTGCCAATCCGGTTTTGCGATGGGAAGACCCGGGAAACATGCACGATATTTTGGTCCTTGTGTAGCAGAGTCACGTACTGTCGCGGAGGAATTGACGTGTTGGTTTGTTCAACGCCATTTGCAGGACAAAGTGTTTTGGGACATCCTGGACAGGAGTCACGAAGCAGCTCGTTTAGCGGGAAGTTTGGGTTTTTCACAGGTCAGGCGGCTAACGCGAATGTCGCTTTGCCATGGAGCGGTGCGTCCGGGGAGTGCGGATCCAGGCCTGATTTATGCGACGGCCGGCTTCGAGTACGGCTAGGAATTCAGCACAGCTTCAGTCCTATGCGAATTGCTCCGCTCTCCATAAGGTGGACCAAGCGAGTTGTCCGGCGATCTAGGCAAACCTCGGAGTTCGCCGTCCCGTTCCACTTGAAGATCATTGCTCGTTTTTCAGCATGATTGAGTTGTTGGTAGGGACAACGAACTGCGCAACGATCGAACCATACAATTTGAGCGGTTTGTGGCGTCAGGTGTCGCTCAATTGCGAACCTCGGCAGCTTCGGGTGGAGAGTAGTCCTGTTTGGCACCGATGTCGGTTACATGGATGACTACGACACCACCGAGGAGTTTGCCTTGATGAGCGAGGCCCGAATGAGCTTTCGGCAAATCTTGGCATCGCTCTCAACTGCGCCGGCCCGAGCGATTCCGCGAATCCGCCGTGGGATGGACAGCCCCGGGATTCACGGCAGACATGGTGTCCTGGATGAAGATCCTTCCAAAGATGTGCGCGCATTTGCAGCCGCACGCTACACTGTCCGCGACGGGAGGCTCATCTACGAGGCGAAAACAATTCGGTCGCTTCATCTCCCGTAGGCCATACCGTCCAGCCATGTTGCGTTTCAGGCTTGTGGAATTCGGTCTTCTATTTTGCACGTCGGGATCGAGTTTTTCTCGTCGCAATCTGTTTGTCTTTGGCCAATCGGATGCCATCCTTCAGGCGTACATCAAGTACCTCTGCCACCTCACGCAGGAAGGCACATCGGGATTGCATGGATAGGAGGGCACCGCGTGCCATCAAATATTGGAATTCGCCCTCTGCACGCTTCCGCTCACAATCTGCTTCCACCGCACGCAGATGTGCCTGAGTTCGTTGATGCGCATTCACGAGGAACGCCTCTCGTTGGTCGGTGCTTATCGCGTCGAGAAAGCGGACTCGAGTCCGTAAAGGATCAGGCGGGACTCCCGCCACCCACTCTGGAATTGGGACGCTAAACCATTGCTTCAAAGCGCGCGAGCCAGGACTGGTCACTGAAATTCGATAACCACGCCTTTTCCCGGTTAGACAGACTTTGGAATGAATCAGTTTTCGCCGCAGCAGACGTTCAATCAAAGGGTAGATCGTACCGGCGCTGCCGCTCCACTGTGGGCTCGGAGAATCCAGAAACACCTTTCGGATAGCGTAAGGCGTGGCTGGGCCGTCCACGGAGACAAGGGCGAGTACACACGCTTCGATTTCACTGAGTTGGCCGCTGAAAGAGCGTGGCTTCTTGCGTTGGATCCCCATCGTACGGATCGTACCATAACGCTCCTCCATTCTATACGTAGTCGTTGACTTTCATATAGATCGAGTCGTACTATATGAAAAGTAAGGATTGTTACGAAGAACTAAACGAGGATACCCCATGCCAAAGAAACTCGTGATGCCGATTTTCCTGGTGGCGAGCACGTTGATTGCCACTGCTCAGGTCCAAATACACGCTGGTCCGCAGGTTCCGGCCCCACCGGGTATCGAAGTCCCTCGGGGCGGCGTTACGATTCCGATGCAGGATATGGGAGGCCGGCCCGTGGTCGATGTCAAAATCAATGGGAAAGGGCCGTATCGTTTCGTACTTGACACCGGCGCTGTAACCACTGTGGTCAGCGATGAGTTAAGTCGCGAGCTGTCTTTAACTCCGCCTGCGGGAGTACAGGTCGCATCCGTGGGTGACGGACCGGCGCCGGCGATTGTTGTGATTCACGACCTTCGCATCGGCAAAGTAATGCTAGAAGGCATGATTGCCGCGGCAATGCCGTTGGGCGGCCTGTTGAAAGGTGAAGACGCTCCCCGCGGTATCCTAAGCGCTGCCAGTTTTCCGGGCTGCCTTCTCACCTACGACTATCCCGGCAAGCGAATCTTGATTAAGAGAGGAGCGCTAAAAGCCGACGATTCCAGGAGCATCTTTCAATACACGGAAGATCAAATCCTACCCACAGTTCCCCTGCGCATTGCCGGCCATGACATGCAGGTTCACCTGGACACGGGCTCCGCCTTTGGCCTAACGCTTCCAGTGAAGTTCCTTACGGAGCTTCCCTTGGCGGTGCAGCCGAAAGAAGCCGGCAGAGTTCGCACGGGTGGGGGCGAGTTTCCGGTTTCCATCGCGCGCCTCAACGGGACGATCGAGTTGGGTAAGTACAAGCTTGACCTTGACGAGGTACGCTTTAGTGATGCGCGCCCTGGCCCAGGACCGGCAGTCGGCAATATCGGATATGACATTTTGCGCCATTTCGTCGTGACGCTCGACTCGAGAAACCGACGCATCCAGCTCGATCAATAGGCTCGACAGTCAGGCATTCCGGGAGAGTTAGTCAGCTAAATCGGGGGTAAGCACCACCCATCCAAGTAAAACTGTAAGCAGGCAACCCCGGCCGAGAATTTCACTCCTCAGCCCGTTTTCTCGAATCACCGCTGGAGCGCTTCTTTGTCCAGGCTCGATCGACCACCGGCTTCGGCAGTCATGTGTTCTTATCGCGCAAGTGCTTCACTTCATGTGCATGGCTTACTGGCATCCCGCCTACTTTGCCTTCCAGCCGTAGGTCGTGTGGATCCCTTCACAGCTCGCCCGCCTCCACGTGGGTGCCTGGGCGTGGCGGCTCAAATTTCATCCTACATATTCTTGAAAACGAAGTTGACCTCCTTCGTTTGGTTTGCATCAACCGTAATGGTCTGGGTAGCCGTGCCAAATTTCTCGTGCCAGGCCTTGATCGTGTATGTCCCGGGTGGCAGATTGGGCAGATCAAAGCTGCCATCTTGCTTCGTCACCGCAAAATGCGGGGTGTTGAGAACCGCAATGTATCCTCGCATCCAAGGGTGGATGTTGCATTTAACCGGAATCGCGACTTCTTCTCTGGCAAACGCCTCCTCCACTTTGGCACCCGGGGGTTCAGCTTTGTTCCACTCTCGGTTGTTGGCTGGCGTGGGGTGAATGTTATGCGTGGTCAGATCATCGTTCACAACTTCGAAGGGCTGGTTTGTCTGGACCGCCAGTACACGTGGTTGATACATGCAGCCTCTTTGAGAAAAGACAGCCGGCTCCCTGGGTAGATCAAAGGTTCGATCACCCAGCCCATCAGCGAGAAACACGAGTGCATTTTGTAATCCGCCTCTGGAATCAGTCACGATCTCCATGGTATGAACGGACCCAACATGCTGCTTAGCGCAGCTTGGGTCAGCGGCCATGCTGAAGGGCTTGGCCTTCGGCGGCGTGCCCACGAGTGTTACCCTGCCCTTTATGGCTGTTCCAAGCGAAGCCGGGGCTCCCGCCTTCACCCCTTGTCGGCTGGAAATCCAATTCGTCAATGTGAGAGCGATTACAAGAAGAAGGTTCTGCAGTCTCATACTATGCCTCAAAGTCTCTTCGGGCAGCGAAGCCGGGCATCGGGGCTACTCGGCTCGGTGTCCGCGCGTGGTCGGCGCTGCTCGGCTGGGAAAAAATTCGCTGTATCCTCGGTGATAGCCGGCGGTAAAGGACGACCGATCTCCCAAGGTTGCCCACCGGCCGCTCGCGACGTGGGGCTCAGCGCCGCACTGGGCTGAAAGCCGTCCCAAATACAGCCCATCACGAAATGCTCCGTTGGTGATCTGAGCTACGATCTCGTGCGGGCTGGGAGAGTGATATTGGTGATGAGTGCTTAGCATGGATGCCGTTCCCATGCCGAGCGCGACTACCGATGCAAACAAAGAGGATCTCTTCATGATCTTGTGCTCTCATCCTCCCTAGGCTGGTCAACAACCCACGAGATCCTGCGTTGTGCAGGAAAGAGCCTAGAGCCTGCGAGAGGTGACGTTGTCATATGGTAGTTAAATAGTCGTCATCGTTTTGTCCCAAAGGAGGAAGGGCGGGAGTTTACAAGTCCTTTTCAGAACGGCGTTATGGTGAAGGCGGAATGAGCTAATAGTGAGAGAAAAATGAGGCCGGAAAGTATTGATGCCATCTGTGCAACTCGCAACCCAGCCTTGCATCAAGCGTGCTAGCCGCAATCAGAGTTTGCGGCCCGCCATTCCCGATCGTCCTCGCAAGGTCTCACGTCGCGTGAGGAAACTCCGAGACATTTGGTTTCAAATGGGTTCTCAAGCAAACGGAAGTCAATCGTGGTGGGCTACATCACGAATATCGACTCACAAGGATTGCGGCGTGATCCTGATGGGGTTCTTACGCACCACAGGTCTCATCTTGGTCCATTTCAGGCGCGATGAACGAGGCCAGATCACAGGGTTCACCTGCGACCTCCTCCAAATCTTCACTGCCCGGAAACTTCCGGGTAGAGTAAAGATTTCGGGAAAGGCTCACATTCCTCCGGTTGGCGCGTCTACACACAGTCGCGTGTACGTGTGTCCACATCGAAGTAACTAGGAGACCTCATGAAACGATGCGGGCTTTGGCTGCTAGTGGTCGCGAATTGCCTCTCGGCCCTGTGGGGACAAGAGCAAGCGCACATCGTTCGATTCACACACGGTAACTGGTTTGATGGGGTTGCGTTCCATCCCCAGACTTGGTACTCAGTCAATGGCTTTCTCCGTTCCAAAGAACCATCGACGATCGACCAAACCATCGACCTGAAGGGCAAGTTTGTAGTTCCAGCCTGCGGAGAAGCACACAACCATAGTGCTACCGGAGATCACCCCGAGGCGATCGACTCTTTTCTGGCTCAAGGTACCCTCTACGTTGAGAACCCGGCCAATCTGCCTAGGGTCCGCACTGGCAAGCGGATCAACACTCCGGATGGTGTAGACGTGATCTTCTCTAATGGTGTGCTGACCGCTCCGGGCGGCCACCCTCTTGCGTTAGTTCAGCGCAACATTGAGCGCGGAGCGATGACTCCAGAGGATGGCGAGGGTGGTTTCTATTACACCATTGCTACTCCTGCAGATCTGGATCAGAAATGGCCAATGCTACTGGCCACCAAACCCGATTTCATCAAGACTATCCTCGCGTACTCGGAGGAGTTCGAGCAACGCAAAGCCGATCCAAAATATTTCAGCCGGCGCGGACTGGACCCCAAGCTTCTGCCTTTGATCGTTCAGAAAGCTAACGCTTCCGGTCTATGGGTCGCCGCCCATATCTGGTCCGCTGCGGATTTTCACGTGGCCGTCTCCGCCGGAGTCCACCAGATTGCCCACATGCCGGGTTTCTGGCCCAGGGACGAAGCCATCGCAAACACAAACTTCGAGAAGAGAAACTTCGAGCGTTATCGGATAAGCGAAGCGGACGCCCGTCTCGCCGGCAAGAAACACATCCAGGTAACTACAACTCTAGGTGAGGGCCTGCAGTTGACAAGTGACCCAAAGAGCAAGGACTTCGGGAACGCTTTACTCGATGTGCATAAAAACAACTTGTTGCTGCTCAAGAAGAATAAAGTCGAAATCCTGGTTGGCAGTGACCAATTCTTCTCTAATTCGCAGGGCGAAGCCCTCGAACTGGTCAGGTCGGGTCTTATGTCTGCGCAAGAAGCGTTGCACGCTTGGTGTGAAGTAACTCCACAGGCCATCTTTCCCAGCCGGAAAATCGGTAAGATCAAGGAAGGTTACGAGGCCAACCTCATGGTGCTGTCCTCTGATCCCTTGACAGATTTCACTGCGGTCAAGGATGTGAAGATGACAATTAAGCGCGGGGTTGAGATCAAAGTCCCCTGACAGTCATGCCAACCAAAAACGTGAAAGAACACTATTACCATTGCTAGAGGTTTTGACAAACGACGGGCCTATGAAGTGTTTACACAGACATCAGTGAGGGTTGCACAACCGGCGAATAACGTACCAAAAGCGGCAGGAGAGATTTCGGCGCAATTGTTCGGTGTGCGCTATCTTCAGCTTGGCTTTCTGTGGGCCATATAGTATCAACGCTACGGGGTAAATTGATAAATCGCCCCGTTGTTGCTGGTGCCGCCGTGGGTTGTGGCGCCGTAAAGATTACCGGCAGCATCCATAACCATTCCGTCGTAAGGGAAGGCACCGTCTGGCATGCCCGTGAAGCGGTGCGGAGTAGCATAAGTCGTCCGCGCGCCCGCACTGAACTTGAAGATTGTGCCACAACTGCAACCAGCCCCACCTTCGCTCGCGGTACCATACAAGTTGCCAGCCTTGTCAAAGACCAAAGTGCTAATAGGGCTGCTTCCATCGGATCCCCCTCTAAAACTGTACAGTCCGGTCTCGACCCAGGTCCCATGGCGCAGGCTTAGACGATATACGGTTCCTACATCGTGGGCTCCAGCGTAGTAGGTCGTACCGTAAATATTATTGTCCTTATCAGCCACCAGTCCGCCGTACGGAAACCCTGAATCCGGCTCGTCGTTGAAGGCATAGAGGGTCTGCTGATTCCATTCGCCCGTCTGAGTCGGCGTGAGCTTGTAGACCGCCCCGGCCTGGTGAATGCCGCCGACTGTCGCAACTCCGTATAGATTCCCGGCAGCATCAAATGCCACCCGGCCTGCAGAACCGGTTGCCCCATCCGCTCCGCCGGAAAAAGTGTGGATCACTCGCAACGTCCATTCGCCCGTGACCTCGTGCAACTGATACACCGTGCCCAGTCCGTCAGCCCCGCCGGTCGGTGTCGTGCCATAGACATTGCCGGCCTTGTCGAGAACCACAGGACTGCCGGGGCCGGAGCCGTCATCGCCTCCAGTGAAATTGTGAATCACGGTTTGAGTCCATTGCCCACCCGAGTTGGTAAGTTCATAAACAACTCCGCAGCCTCCCTCACACGGCCCATTACCGCCCGTCACCGCGGTGCCATAGAGGTTCCCCTGACCATCAAGGGTTACACCCTTATAGGGTTCGCCACCATCTAAGCCGCCAGCGAAGTTATAGAGGACGGTGTGAACCCACCCACCTTTGGAAGGCGACAACTCGAAAACCGTGCCGGAGGCGTGCAGGCCGCCCTGCACAGTTGTGCCGTAAAGGTTGCCGCTGGCATCTACCACTAACTCCGTGTCGGCATACTCGCCATCGTTACCGCCACCAAAACTATAGATCACCTGGTTCGTGGAGGCTGACGCTGCCCCCAGAAATATACCCGCACTCAACGCTACGACCGCCCCCGACATGCTCCAAGACCGTCGAGTTTTCGTTTTCATCTCGAGCCTCCTAATAACGGAAGATAGGCGCCATTCTCAGCCAGGCAGATCAAGACACTGGAACCGGCTGCACGCCGCCAATATAGCACCGACGGCGGGCTTTGGGCTGCAAAATGCCGGATTTGACGATCTTTTTACATTTTCTGAAGGCAGCGATGACGCAAAAGGGGCAGGATTCCGCGCTCGCGACTCAAGAACCTGATATGAGATCGAACGCCGATGTCGGCTTTGCCGGAAACCATCTGAAATCGTTTGAGACTCTTGAAAAACTCGTGGAGAGGGTGGACTTCCGCGCCATCAAGGATTTTCGCAAAGGACTGACCCAATCTTCTGGCATTGTATTGTTGTTTTCCACATCCCCTCTTTGATCCACGTCCTATCATCCGAGCTGAGTTTCCGGCGTAGGCTGTTTTGCGCGAGGAATCGTACCAGGCGTTTCATGTTCTGAGCAGTGCTGCCCGCAAGACCTGCTCCCCGACATTCCATAAGCGGCTCTGGGGACGCAACGCCGTGGTTGCGCACCTTCGCTTGGGTGGTCTACACCACCGACCGGGCTTGACTCGTTGCGAGGTCGTGTTCTCCTTCTTTCTAAGGCACGAGTGCGCGCTCACTCACCTGTGTAACAAGCCCAACTCGCAACCCAGCCTTGCATCAGCCTCTATGCCCGTTCTGAGAGGGAACAGTGCTAAGGATAGTCACTACAAAACAGCGTTTTAAATTTTGGCGAGGGACAACACGGAGTTTTGACGAAGGACAGCTGATTGCTGTGGCGCTGGTGCGGCAATTTCATCGCGATGAGCAAGAGTTGACATAAGAATGAGGCTCCGATCATTGACTCGACGCGACAACTCAGCCAAGATAACCGACGCTTTCGTTCGACCCTTCTTGGGCGAACCCCCGGTTGGGGATTTCGGCGCGCCACACTGACCGCTTGATCGGCAAGCGGCTGCACGGGATGTTTGCTCAATCGTGGTGGTCTGTTGACTTGTCTTGCCGAAGGCCAGTGCCCAGGCCCCTTCCGCACGGGCGGTCGGTTAACTCGGCAAGACGGGCCTGTGCGTCAGGGTGGGATGGCCCCACACAGGCCCAAATTTCCCAATAGGCTGGGCAGCTTCCTGAAATCAGTTCTAGCGAGAACCGTTGATTTAAGCTCGAAGTATGGAACGGAGGGAAGCTTTTTGGGACTGGAACCTGTCACTGTTTTATTGGTGGAAGATTCCGAACGATTTCGTCGATACATTTCGTCGATGCTGCGGAAGAACACGAGGTTGCAGGTGATTGCGGAAGTGTCAGACGGACTAGAGGCGGTTCAGAGAGCTGGGGAACTGAAGCCGGACTTGATCTTGCTGGATCTGACGCTGCCAAAGATAAATGGACTTGAAATTGCGCGACAAGTCCGCCATCTCTCCCCCGCCTCGAGAGTACTTTTCGTGACTAGTCGGCCAGAGACGTACACGAACCATCTGTAGATAAAGTCTGGATTTGAGCGTCATGAAAAAAGGTGGAGACAAAACCGTCGAGCGGCTCGATCATCTAGTTCTGACGGTCAGAGATGTGGATCTGACCTGCGAGTTCTATGAACGGGTTCTAGGAATGGAAGTCATTACTTTTGGCCAAGGGCGGAAGGCTTTGCGTTTTGGTCATACCAAGATCAATCTGCACCCCCTGGGCAAAGAACTTGAGCCAAAGGCGCACCGTCCAACTCCAGGTTCTGCCGACCTTTGTTTCATCGTGACTACTTCCATCCGAGAGATGACGGAACGCTTGCAGACTATCGGTCTCGCGGTGATCGAGGGACCAGTGCGAACGCATGGTGCAACAGGCCCCATAGTGTCGGTTTATTTTCGAGATCCTGACCTAAACCTGATCGAGGTATCCAATGAGCTTTGAACTAGGCCCTATTCAGCGAGCCGCCGCAATGCTCTGAAAACAATTCGCCAGTCTGAGATATGATCTGCTTCTCCGGAGGAACGAATGCCCCGTGCGCTTCGCGGTCTTCTTACCGCCTGCATCGTCTCCATTACTTGTTTTGCCCAGGACGTGGCGCCACCCATGCCACAGCGATCTCGCGGCTAGTTACACCGGGGTCGAGACCCACGGAGCTTGGCGTCACCGCACAAGCCGTTCCCTGTGGGCCTCCGCCAGTGGCGGCAGGGGCCTGTGATGAGGAACGTCTGTTACGGAGACATAAACGGATGACTCTTGAAGAATTGGAACAGTCCTTACCTAATGGCTTGCATGACGCACAGATTGATAAGATCACGATGGACTATCTTCACTCCGAATTGACGCTGGCGGTTAGAGTGTGGGTAGGGTTGCTAAGCCAGCCTCGACCTGAGAAGGACCGCTATCGTTCCAGCAAGATCGTGTTCGACAAAGTTCATTTCTTCTCCATTGAGCTCCCGCAGGCTGGTTCCTCGTTCAAGTTTTCTGGCAGCGTGTGGTTTTCTTACGAAAGGATGGCTCCCGCAGTCGTGCCAAAGGAGTTAGCGGGATCAATCCCATCGGGGACCCAATGCTACTCTTTGTTTGTCCAAGACTGGCTCTCACGCATCCATGTGTGTGCCGCAGATGTCAGCTTTTCGTGGATTGATCCGGTGTGAATTGTTGCGGCCCGGGTGGCTGTAGATGATCAAGAGGTTGTACCAGTTTCGGAGCGGCTGATGGGCGGCTGGTAGTGAAGGCTACCATGAGGACGGTCATGGTTGTAGTAGTCGGTCCAGGGAGCGAGGCAACGGTTTCGTTGTTCTGAGTCGGTCCAGTGGGTGGAGTAAGCCCACTCGCGCAGGGCGGTCTGGATGAAGCGTTCGGCTTTGCCGTTGGTTTGTGGGGAGTAAGGGCGAGTGCGGCGGTGTTTGAGGCCCATGTGCAGACAAGCTTGGCGAAAGAGGTGGGAGCGATAGCTGCTGCCGTTATCGGTGAGCAAGGCGCGGACGGTGA
>Ga0210406_10002839_pt1 | contig 19390 bp, 20 predicted proteins | sample IncBWC30MmetaG_FD_155454 | JGI IMG/M metagenome (GOLD analysis project Ga0210406, IMG submission 155454) | Forest soil microbial communities from Barre Woods Harvard Forest LTER site, Petersham, Massachusetts, United States - Inc-BW-C-30-M | ecosystem: Environmental > Terrestrial > Soil >... | reverse complement strand
GGCGTACGAATAGCTCCTCCTGGGAAGGCCGTTGTTGATGGTGTCGGTGGCGGACGCGTTGGCGAGCAGGCCGGACTGCGGATTGATGCCAGTTGAAGCGTTGAACACAACGGACCAGCCAGGCCGAAACTCTTCCTTGCCCCTGATGCCCAGACCCGTCTGCTGCAGGTTGTTCGGCGCGACGAGGAATCGATGTTGAAAGCCGTTTCGGTTCACCAGAGATGCGCCTTCATAGTTATAGCCGTTTTCCGGTAAGCCGTGGCTGACCCAGCCGACCCCGACATCATACGCACCGTACAGCGTGATGCCGTGCCAGGTCAGCGTGCAATCGGTGGTGGCGAACTCGTGGCCGCTCGCGCAGGCGTCGGGGGTCCTAAGCTGCAGCTTAATGTCGACCGTGGCGTCCTGGCCAACCGCCAAACTGATTCCCGTGGGTGTTTCATCGGCGAACCCTTGTTTATCCGCTCGAATCTCGAAGCGCCCAGGAGGCAGGCCGGACGCCTGAAAGTGCCCCCCGCCGCCCGTTGCGATCGTACGCGTTGCACCTGTGTCGACGTTCTTGATTGTCACCGCGACATCGCGAAGGGCTGCGCCGGTTTGGTCCGTCACCACGCCGGAAAGGCTCGCTCCCGTTTGGGCCCACGCCGGGAACGCCCCCATCGCAAGCCACAAAAGCAGCAAAAAGGGTTGGGCCAGCCGCAGTGAGCCAGCCGTTGGAATGCAGCCGGCGCGCGTCAAAGTTTTCCTTCGCCTCCCGTACCGGAAGAGGATCTGCGAACGGTCAGAGCGTTTCACAATGGAGCACCTTTCCCGAGAATCCGTCAATCTGATCTGTCTCCTCATTTTCGCCCTCCCGCATGGGGTTCACGCCGGTAGCATTTCGAAGGAGGCAACCACCACAACTCAGTAGCAATTTGGGTGAGTCAATGCGGTGACGCCGCTATTGTGAGTCTGCCATTGAATGTCACACCGAAACTCCTGTGCGAGACGAGGAGTCGTCGTATTGAGTGAAGTGATCCAATGGGGCTGTTCGGCTTGCGTTACGGAGACCATGTTGAACCAGTCGGCAAAGGTCAAGGATGACGAAAGCAAAAACCGCTGCGATAAACAGGTAAGCCTTGCGCATCTCGACCTCGAAAAATCACTGGTTTGAGACAGAAGCCGCAAGTGTACATGGGATACGATTCTATTGTCCAGAAGTGTACGATATAGTCTTTTTTGCCATGAACCCGTGGTCTAACTTATGCGGATGCGACGGAGTTGACCGGGAATTTCGTTGTCGTTACGATTGCGTCCCGATGCAGAAGAAAGGCAAATCCGAAGGGACTATTGAGGAACTGCTGAAGCTTCGAGATGCAGCTTTGCAGCTGGGGATCAGCTTTCCAACGATTAAGCAGTGGATTTACAAGAAGAAGATTCGAAGCAATCGGACTGCGGGAAGACATCATCGTATCCCGCAGAGCGAAGTGGACAGATTGCTTTTCAGAACACGTGGCAAGACCGAGCAACAACGCAGAGAAGAAATCCGGCGCGTGAGTGGTCGTAATCAGCTAGTGGGACGAATTGAGTCCGTGCAGATTAGCAGTTTGATGGCTGAGGTCAGGGTTTCCATCGGTGGTCAGCAAATCGCGTCGATCATCACGGCACGCTCTGCCAGAGAGATGCAGCTAAAGCGGGGACAGACTGCCGCAGCCCTAATAAAGGCTACCGACGTCATGATCTTGCGGGTTTGACTCATGAAGAACCGGCCCTTTCCGCACGTCCTCATCGTTCTGCTGCGGGTGCCGCACTGGCGCAATGCCACCACCACTCGCAAATAAATCGAGACCGCAATCCAGATCTGAGTTTTCGCTGCATTGGTGCTGGTGCCGAAGAAGGACTTGCTTCGTAAGTGCGGACGAAGGGCTTCGCGCTCGCTGGAAGCGAGGTGATGAAGATCCATCCCTGGCATTGGTTCGGACCACTCCGTTGCCGTCCATTCTCCGTTGCCAGCACCCTTGTGCGGCAAGAGCCGAAGGCTCTTTGCGACCTTACTGAGAGAGGCCAATCCGCCAACTCTTTGAGGGGGCGCCGCGTGGTCGGTGAAGTTGGCGACTTCGGTGGGAGCAACGCGATCGTCAATTTCCTTTGGGTTACTCATCCATTCGACAAGCTCCTCCCGGGGTCGGTCCGTAGTGCAACAGATTCGCGAAGATCTGCTGCGGAATCTCGAAGAAGAACTCGCCCCTGTCTTGCGGGGCTTGGAACAGCGATACGGCAATTGCGTCCGCTTGCGAGCTTGTCCGCAACTGTTCGGCTGGTCCCCAGTACGGGCATCGCCTGTCGAGCGGGTTGAGAATGATGTCGCGCTTTGGGTGGCAAAAAACGGCGCGTGTACTCCATCGCCGGATCGTAGACGATGGCAGAATCGCTCCAGCCTCGAATCTGACGGAGCATCTGCATGAACAAGAGCATCTGAAAGGAATGACGAGTCTTGATGCTGTCGAGAACTGGACCGCAGTGCGTGGAGGGAAAGTCCAGCCGTCGCCAGACTCGCCCGGAAAAGTGCTTTATAAGGTGGACGACATTTCCTTTGTGATGCGGGCACCATCTGCGCATTAATCGCGAAGACTACCACAATCCGTTTGGGCAGCGGCTCACTGTGCCAGTACTTAGCCCAGCTCTTCGCTGATTGCCATTAGTTCTGCCAGATACTGAACCACAACCCAGTTTTGGATGGATGGTCGGCTCCTCCTGCCTGACCGAGCTAGATTAAGAGTACCCCGTCCCCCGAGAGCCAAGCGCCAGGAAGGAGTACGGCAGCGCGAAGCAGGTTATGATGCACCGATGGGTTTATCCCGTTTTCTTGAGGAGCATTTTGCATGGAACCGTACCGCGTTCGGTCGTTGGTATTTCTCGTTTCAGTCCTTGCGCTGGCCGCGTCCGCCGCGCTCGCTGAAGAAGCAATCTTGGTCACCGTGGACGCGACTAGAACTCAGCAGAAGCTGCTACACACGCATTTGGTGATGCCCGTCAAGCCTGGGCCTCTAACGCTCTACTACCCGAAATGGATTCCTGGTGAGCACGGGCCCGATGGACCCATCGCAAATCTCACGGACCTCAAATTCGAGGCGGACGGGCAGACCATTGCGTGGCAGCGTGATTTGCTGGATGTTTTCACCTTCCACCTGGAAATCCCCCACGGCGTCAGCCATCTCGACGTCAACTATGACTATATTGAGCCCGACGGCGTCTCAGCCACTGACAAATTGATGGTTCTCGAATGGAATGAAGTCGTACTTTATCCGGCAGAAATCCCCGCCGAGAAGCTTACCTATGAAGCCAAACTTCTAATGCCAGACGGATGGAAATTGGGCACAGCGCTTCCCGTCGAAAATGCAGCCGGGAACCGAGTTTCATTCAAACCGATTTCTCTAGACTTGCTCGTGGACTCGCCGGTCATTACCGGAGAGTTTTACCGCAGCATCGACCTCACGCCGCCGGGCGAACCCATCCATCATGAAATCGACATCGCTGCCGACAGCGCAGATGCTCTGAACATGAGCCCCGAGAACCAGAAGGAGATGACTAATCTGGTGGCCGAATCGGGCAAACTCTTTGGCGTTCGCCACTATCGCGACTATCATTTCCTGCTCGCGCTCAGCGATCACGTGGCGCATTTCGGCCTCGAGCACCACGAGTCGAACAACAGCCGCTTGCCGGAGCGAACTCTGCTTTTGCCCAGTTCCGGCATGTCGCTGGGCGGACTGCTGGCGCACGAATTCGTCCACTCCTGGAACGGCAAGTTTCGCCGCCCCGCTGATCTGACTGTCCGTTACTACGAAGAGCCCATGAAAACGGACCTCCTATGGGGCTATGAGGGGCTAACGGACTACCTGGGGCCCATGTTGGCAGCACGCAGCGGCTTGTGGACGCCCGACCAATACCACGAGTACCTGGCCAGCATCGCGGCCATGCTGGGCCCCGGACGCCCCGGTCGTACGTGGCGCCCATTGCTTGACACCGCGGTTGGAGAACCCGGGCTTGGCTTCGTCAGAGGCGGCTGGATGAACTGGCGCCGCGGTACCGATTACTACGACGAGGGCGACCTGCTCTGGCTCGAAGTAGCCACCATCATTCATCGTGAGTCCGGTGGCAAGAAGTCGATGGATGATTTCTGCCAGCAATTCCACGGCGGCCCCAATCACGGCCCAGAGGTAAAGACTTATACCTTCGACGAATTGGTGAAGACGCTCAACGCATTGGCACCTTTTGATTGGGCCGGATTTCTTCACACCAGGTTGACTTCCACTTCTGCGGCAGCGCCGATGGAAGGGATCGAAAATGGCGGCTGGAAAATCTTGTTTAACGACAAGCCTTTGAAGCTGGAGGGACGCCGCGGCGATCCTGGTGATGTCTATTCCATCGGCCTCCAAGTGGGCAGCGACGGGGTTGTCACCGACGCCATCGTCGGGAGTCCTGCGTTTGCGGCCGGCGTCTCTTCGCAGATGAAAATAATTGGCGTCAATGGCCGCGTCTACACCAAGGAATTGCTCTCGGACGCGATCAAGTCTGCGAAGGACTCTTCACCACCGATCACGCTCCTGGTCGTCGTGGACGATTATTTTCGAACATGTACGATTACTTACCATGACGGCGCACGTTACCCGCATCTGGTGCGTGATGGTGAGCGGCCGGACTATCTCGACGAGTTAATCAAACCCCAGGCCGCGAGCCATTAGAAGTCGCCAGCCTGGTCTCGGCTGACGTTCCGGTTGTGGCGCATAGCTTGCGCAGCGCGCTGGAGTGGATCCCACGATTCTGGTTGTGTGGTCGGCTAGTGGGTAGTTATCCAGAAACGGGCTGCGAGGAAATCGTAGCACTGGATGGACGGCGGTCAGCAACATCACGTTTCTTCCAAGAGGACTTTTGGCCCGGTACACTTCTAAGTTTTCAACACTTCTGAGTTGTCAAGAAGCGTCCGCTACCGCCCTGCCCGCCTGCGCGCCCCCGATATGTAGCGATGGCTGAGACGACTGCTCCGGCGGAACACTAGGTCGTGACTCAACTGTTGTGCAATCGCGATATCGCTCGCAACCGCGGACTCCGCCCGCCACTGAGGGAGTGGTCGGCTAACCAGAAGCCATCCGGTTTCCACGGCGGGATTAGTCTTGTGAAGTCGGCTTAGGGGGAAGGTTTTTCCGCCGCCTTGGATTGCTCATCGTTGGGCGCGCAAGGTGCGCTGCGTCCGGTAGGAACGGCGGAACAACAGTTCGGTAAAAATGACTTGTATAGTGAACCTATGAATCCAAGGCTGAGACTTCCCTACGTTGCTGCCTTTCTCCTTTGTCTGGCAACTGCGATTGCGGCGCAGTCGCCGCCGGAAGTCACCCGCGAGTACACAGCGGCACATCGGGCAGAACTCGTGCAGCAGTTTAGCGAATTGCTGTCGATACCGAACGTAGCCGCTGATCCGGCAAACCTTAAGCGCAATGCCGACCTACTCCTCGCAGAGCTCCGGAAACGCGGTATCGATTCCCGGCTGCTCTCTCTCCCCGGCGCCCCTTCGGTGGTCTTCGGCCAGATCGATGTGCCGGGTGCCCAACATACGATTGTCTTCTATGCACATTACGACGGTCAGCCGGTCACTCCGTCGGAATGGGATGGCGGCTCGCCCTTCACGCCGATAGTGCGGGAAGTAAACGGCGAGCAGCGCATCTACGCCCGATCGGCTGGCGACGATAAGGCCGCCATCTTCGCGCAGCTTACGGCGCTCGATGCATTAAAGGCGGGCGGGATCCGGTTGCGGGCGAATCTTCGCTTCGTGTGGGAAGGTGAGGAGGAAGCGGGATCACCGCATCTGGAACAGATCCTCAATGCCAACCGCGACCTGGTCCACGGCGATGTGTGGCTGGTGTGTGACGGGCCGGTCGATCAGAGCGGCCAACAGACGGTGGTCTTTGGAGCGCGAGGTGATGCGCATTTGGCGATCACGGTTTATGGGCCGCACCACGGGTTGCACAGCGGCCATTATGGGAACTGGGCGCCGAACCCGGCGATGATGCTGGCGCAGTTGCTCGCGGGCATGAAAGAAGAAAACGGTCGCGTTCTGGTGCCGCATTTCTACGACGGAATTGAGCCGCTCTCGATGATTGAGACAGAAGCGCTGGCCCGTGCCCCAGTGAACGACCGGATGCTGATGAATGCCTTCTGGCTGGGCCAGGTCGAAGGCGGAGGCACGCATCTGCTGGAGCTGATCAACCAGCCTTCGCTGAACATCAACGGCCTCTCCTCGGGCCAAACCGGAGCGAGAGCTGCCAATGTCATTCCGCCCACCGCGACTGCCGATTTGGACCTGCGCCTGGTGGTCGGGATCGACTGGCGAGCACAGCAGCAACGCGTCGTAGACTACATCCGCTCCCGCGGCTACTTCATCGTGGACCGCGAACCCTCGCAGCAAATCCTCCTGGAACATCCGCGGGTTGCGATGGTTGTGCGCGATGAGGCGGGCTACAACGCCGTGCGCACTCCGATGGATCTGCCGATTGCGCGGGAGGTGATTGAAGCAGTGAAGAGAGCGCGCAAAGATGCAGTGCTACTGCCCACCATGGGTGGGAGTGTGCCGCTGGGAGCGATGGAACGCGCCGCCCAGACTCGGACCATCACAGTACCCATCGCGAACTACGACGACAATCAGCATGCCGCGAATGAGAATTTGCGCTTGCAGAATCTGTGGGATGGGGCGGAAACGATGGCTGTGCTGCTCGAGATGAAATAAGGGGGAGAGCAAGTTAGGTCAACAGAGTTGCGATTTCAGAATCCTGCAATTTCAGAACTACGGCAACCCTTGCGCGTTTCTCGGGACCTACCCTGCCAGCCGCCTTCGGTCCCGGAATGACTACCGGATTGTCCGTTATCCGCGGCGATACCTTGGATCTAGCAGAATCAATCGAACAAGTCGCCTCTTGGTAACACTTGACAAGTGATGTGGGCTAAATGTGGCATGGGCATGAACCGATGGCAACCAACGAAATTCAGAGACTGCTGCTCCAAAACGCCGCCTTTACACCGCCTCTCCGTATCGTCTCGGCCATTCCTAAGAAGATACGCACGCTGCGCGTTCCAACCGTGCCCCACTCGATCGCCGAGGAACTCTGGCATATCGTCTTCTGGCAGGATCGCTTCCTACAATGGGCGCGACGGGAAGACTTGGCCTACCCTCAGCATGCAGAACTGGGCTGGCGGCAGATGGATTCCCTAAGCGACTCGCAATGGCGGGAACTCGTCGCGGCGTTTGGACGCGGTCTAACGGAAGCCGCCGACATTGCCGGACAGCCGCATTTGGCAGAGCGCTATTCCACCCTGCAAGAACCAGGCTCGGATACCGGCTCTCTGACTCTACTGGACCTGATTACGAATCTAGCCGTGCATAACGCCTACCATCTCGGACGGATCGTTCAACTGCGCCAGATGTCAGGAAGCTGGCCACCCCCGGGTGGCGGCGACACTTGGTGAGATCCATATTTGACCGCATACTCCCAAGTTGTCGGCCAACAGGAAGTTAACGGGCTTGGAGGAGATCAATGGCGATTTCGACCAAGCCCGTTTCTGTATCGCTCTCGGTTGGCCAACCGCCACGTTTAGAACCTCGTCTTTTCGTTACGACGCCGAAGAAGGGCCCTGCCTTCTTATGTGCTAGGGTTAACGGCGGGGAAACCTCCTCTATGTTGGCCCGTCGCTGGACACGCTGGGTAGCCTACGTGCTCGGTTGGACTTTCGTCGGCCTTTTCTTTGCCAGCCAGACGTACCTTGCCTATAAGGGTTCCGGCGGCACTCCCCGTCTGGGGGCAATCCTCAAGTTCTCGTTAAGCGAATGGTACATCTGGGCGCTTCTCGCGCCCGGAATTATAGGGCTGGCCCGGAGACTTTCGCTGGAGCGCGGTCGGCGCGCGCGCAACCTGGCAATTCATGCGTTTGTTTCCGTGGGAGTCGCCTTCGCGCATTGGGGTCTAAACAACCTGTGCCGCCACTATGTGCTGGGATTTCCCGGTGCAGTCTCGCTCGTCTATACCTTTCATTCGAATCTCGTGACCTACTGGGTCTTGGTCGGCGCAACGTTCGGATATGACTATTACGTCCGCTATCGCCAAGGAGAATTGCACGCGGCGCAAATTTCAGCGCAATTGGCCCAGGCTCAACTCCAAGCGTTACGCACGCAGCTCCATCCTCATTTTTTGTTCAACACGCTGAATGGGATCGCCACACTTGTGCACCGCGACCCAGAAGCAGCCGATCAAATGATTGCCCGCTTGAGCGACCTGCTGCGAGTGACGCTCGAAGGAGTTGGGGTACAGGAGGTGCCCCTGGCCAAAGAAATCGAATTTTTGAAGGGCTACCTGGAAATCGAGCAAGTGCGTTTCGGCGATCGGCTCACCGTGGACATGCAAATTGCGCCGGAAGTGCTGGGAGCGCGGATACCATACCTGATTTTGCAGCCGCTGGTGGAAAACGCCATTCGTCATGGGATTGCTCCCCGCTCTCAGCCGGGTCGAGTCGTAATTCGCGCCCAGTCGGAAAACGGATTCCTGGTTCTTGAAATCCGCGATAACGGGCCCGGACTCACGGCCGGATTAGATACTCCTACCCGAGAGGGCATGGGACTATCCAACACCCGGAGTCGGCTGGAAAAACTCTACGGTGCGCGCCAGCGATTCGAGATGAGAAATGGATCCAACGGTGGCTTCGTAGTGACTCTCACCTTTCCCTTTCAGTCAGCCAGTCCAGCGGACGGCGATGCATAGAACACCCGTGGCCAAGAAGATCAGAACGATGATCGTGGATGATGAGCCTCTCGGTCGCGAGCGCATCCGCAAACTATTAGCCGACGATCCAGAGATTGAAGTCGTTGGTGAATCTCCCGACGGCAGAGATGCGGTGGCCTCCATCGCGAAACTGAAGCCCGACCTGCTCTTTCTGGATGTGCAAATGCCTGAGATGAACGGCTTCGAAGTCCTCGAAGCGGTGGCCGGCACCGAAATGCCAGTGGTCATTTTTGTGACCGCGTACGATCACTACGCAGTCAAAGCCTTTCAGGTCCATGCCCTCGATTACCTGCTGAAATCGTTCGACCGAGAGCGCTTTGGCCAGGCCGTCCGTCGCGCCAAAGCGGAAATTGCCAAGGGACGGGAGCATAGATTCGATGAGCGTCTGATCGCGCTGCTCGAAGATCTCCAGGAACAGCGAGGTAAACCGGAACGGCTGCTCGTCCGTTCCGGAGGTCGGATCTTTTTCCTCCGGGTGGAAGAGGTAGATTGGATCGAAGCCGCCGACAACTACGTGTGTCTGCATGTCGGGCGCGAATCGCATCTGCTGCGCGGCACGATGGCCTCGATTGAGGAACGGCTGGATGGACGGAAGTTCCTGCGCATTCATCGTTCCACCATTGTCAATCTGGATCGGGTGCGAGAACTCGTTCCTCTTTTTCACGGGGACTACACAGTTCGTCTGCGCGATGGCAAGGAGCTGGTTCTGAGTCGCAGTTACCGGGAAAGGTTGGAGGAACCGTTGGGCCGTTTCCTGTGAATCTTTGGGCTGCGAACCCTCTTCGCGGCCCCCAGATTCATCCCGCTTACCCAGTGCTGGCGCGGTTTGCCCCAAACCTGTTGGTGAAGACCTCTCACACCATTATTTCTGATCTCCTAAGGAACATGCGACTAAGTCAAGGATTGGGATCCACTCGTGAATCGCACAACTACTGTAAGGATTACGGGGCCGTCGTGTTGAGACATATTCTGAAGTAGTGAATGCAGGGCAACGGAGGCTGCCGATTGAAAAAATTCGTCTTTGGTTTTCTCACCGCCATTTTGGTTGTCGCGATGGTCGCAGTCGGTACCGTAGCCTACGCTGGACTCGGGTTTGCTCCCATGGAAGCCGATGTAAAGCCCGGCCTCTTGGAGACTGCATTCATGAGTTCGGTGGTGCACGCGTCGGTCCGGCGGAGAGCGCCGAAAGCGCAGAACCCGCAGACTCCGACGGACGAAACCTTGATCTCAGGAGGAAAGATCTATCTGAATGACTGCGTGGGATGCCACGGCGCACCGGGGAAACCCAGCGAGTTTGGTGTTCTCTTTTATCCGCCCGCACCTCAATTTTTCCAGATGGGAACGCAATTCTCAGAATCAGAGATTGTCTGGATAGGAAGACACGGCATTCGCAGAACAGGGATGTACCCACAGTCGTACACGGACGACAAACTGTGGACTCTGGCGGCGTTTATCACGCGGGCAAAGAATTTATCGCCCAGCGTCTTGAATGGCATTCAGCGGCAGCAATCCAAGTGAGTACTCTATAGGACAAGAGGAGTGTGTCGATGAAGAATTTCATCCTCGGTTTTCTGACCATGACTGCTCTTCTGATTTTCGGATCGTGGGGATACTTGACGTTGGGATGGGCCGAGGTTCGGGACGATGTGAATGCGCCAGCCTGGGAAAACCGATTCATGAATCTAGCGGTGCACGCATCAGTCCAACGAAGGGTGGGCAAGGTGCAAAACCCGCTGCCTCCCACCGACGAAACCTTGGTCGCCGGAGGAAAGCTGTACTTGGACGGTTGCACAGGGTGTCACGGCGAGCCAGGGAAAACGCGCCCCCTGACCAAGGCTTATTACGTGCCAGCGCCTCGATTTGAACTAACCGGGACATCATACCCGGAGGCGGAGCTGTTTTGGATCGTGAAGCACGGCATCCGGAGGACGGAGATGTCGGCGTACGGTCCGTTCTACACGGACCAACAAATTTGGAGTCTGGCGTCATTCGTCAAGCGTATGAATAGCCTTTCCCCGTCCGTCCTGAATTCTATTCAACCAGGGAATCCTTGAGCGAATCGAAACGCGAGGAGAAAACAAATGCTAATACGCCGCTTGCAGCTGCTAACCAACACAGGATGGCTTCTGCTTGTCGCCATTCTGCTGGCAGTCACTCCCACGGTAGCGCAGTTTCCGGATAAGTTCACGAACTTGCAGGTATTGCCCAAAGATATTCCCCAAAGCGACCTGCAAACCACCATGCGGGGCTTCGCCTTCGCGTTGAATGTTCGATGCCCCTACTGTCACGTGCAAAAGGCCGACATGAAGATGGACTTCCCGGCCGACGACAAAGATCAGAAGAAAACTGCGCGCGTCATGCTGCAAATGGTTGCGATCATCAACCGCGATTACCTGAGCAAGATCGGCAAGGAAACGCCGGTGCGCGTGGAGTGCGTAACCTGTCACCACGGCCTCACTCAGCCGCGAACGCTCAACGCCGTCCTCGCCGAGACGATCGAGAGAGAAGGTATCGACGCGGCCATCAAGCAGTATCACGATGTCCGCACTCAATACTATGGCACCGGCCAGTACGATTTTGGTGAGACCCCCTTGAATCAACTTGCGGAATCCCTCTTGGCTAAAGGAAAGAACAAGGATGCGGTAGCCATCATGGAGATGCACTTCGCCGCCAACAATCCAACCTCCGTCTGGTCGTATCATGTGCTCGCGATGTCGCACCAGGCAAACGGCGAGATCGAGAAAGCCAAAGCGGATTACAGCAAGGTCTTCGAACTCCATCCCGACGACAGCTGGGCCAAGCAACAGCTCGACGCACTGTCCTCCCGCAAATAGGCGGTGAATTTGTCATCTGCAAATCGGCCAGGGTAGCGGCCGGGAATGCATGTCAACGCAGACGCTGCAACCATTTATCTGGCACACGCTTGAGCTTGATAAGAGTGTTCCGGTTGACTTCGCCAAGCTAACGCCGACTCTGCTGAGCGCGGAACGGCAGGGCCGACGGTTGAGCGTGATTCGTTCCGACCGCGCTTACACCTACTGCGTACTCTCGAAGACGGTGCCGCCGCTGCGTATTTTGTGCGAGGAATCGGTGGTCACTCCTCAGATATGGAGCAGTTCTTCATCCTGCTCACAAGTCCCGAGCCTAGCCGTCCATACGCGTGTATAACGAGTCGCCGGCGCTTGCCAGAAGGAAGGGTTCTGCAAGTCGCTCAAGACGGCGGCAATCCGATCGGGGAAACAGCTATGGAAACACTACTTCAGGATCTGCAGTACGAGTTCCGCGTGTTGCGGAAGGAGCCGGGCTTCACAGCGGTAGCCGTGATGACCCTGGCGCTTGGAATCGGAGCGAACACGGCGATCTTTAGTGTTGTAAATGCCGCTCTATTCCGTCCGCTGCCGCTGCGGCAACCTGGTCAGATCGTGCGATTGCAGGAGTACCACCAACGCCCGGCGAACATAACCGGCGCGACATTTCGCGATGTGCGTGAGCGCAATCGCGTGTTTTCTCACGTTGCGGCTTATCGCATTTTCTCGCAGAACCTGAGCGACACGCGGCAAGCGGTGCCTCCGGAGCAGATCGACACTGCATTCGTTACGCAGGATTTCCTGCCTCTGCTTGGAGTGGCACCGTTCCTGGGATCGGGATTCAGCCAGGAACAGTTCCGCGAAAATGCTGAGCAAGTTGTGATTCTCGACTATGGGCTCTGGCAGCATCATTTCGGATCGGACCGCGACATCGTTGGCAGACTGATTACCCTCCACGGAACTCCGCACCGAGTTGCCGGTGTGATGCCGATGGGATTCTCCTTTCCGGAATCGGTTCAGGCCTGGGCGCCTCTCTCCGACGACATGGCCTTTCCGCAGAACCGCCGCGCCCACCTGTTTACCACCTTGGCGCGCGAAAAAGCTGGCATCTCGAGGGAGGCTGTAAACGCTGACTTACAGGCGATTGCAGCGCAAGTTCAACAAGAGAATCACGACGTCGACCCTGAGTTCACATTCCGAGCGGAACGCCTGCAGGACAATCTCGTTTCCAGTGTTCGTCCTACGCTGCTGATTCTGCTGGGGATGGTTGCCTTCGTGCTCTTGATTGCATGCGCGAATGTCGCCAACCTTTTGCTCTCGCGGTCGGTCGAACGTCAAAAGGAGATCGCGGTGCGTTCCGCTTTAGGGGCCACGCGGTTTCGCCTGGCACGGCAACTTTTCACCGAGAGCGTGTTACTAGGCCTCATCGGCGGAGCGACGGGATGCCTTCTCGGGCTGTGGCTGGTGAGGGTCATAGGTGCCGCATCTCCCGGCGCCATCCCTGGTTTGACAGGCCCGGCGATCAACTTGCAAGTCCTGCTCTTTGTGTTCGCCGTTTCATTGCTGGCATCGGTACTGTTTGGAAGTATTCCAGCAATGCAATCATCAGGACTGCATTTGCAGGGGCAGCTTATGGAGGGCGGTCGAAACACGGCCTCGGTACACCGCCAGCGCTTTCGTTCGTTTCTGGTGATCTCGGAAGTGGCGCTCGCTATGATTTTGCTTACAGCGGCTGGCCTACTCATTCGAAGCTTCATTCTATTGCAGCGAGTTGATCCCGGTTTCGACAGCTCGAATCTCGCGGTGGTTCGGCTGTCACTGCCAGATTCCCGCTACCCTGAGCTCCCGGAGCGGACACGGTTTGTGAATCTGGTTCTGGAGCGCCTTCGGACGCTGCCCGGCGTCCAGTCGGTCGCTGCCGCCGGAACTCTACCGTTCGATCCGGCACCTACCACTGACCTGGAACTCGAGGGACACGCCTTCGAGCCTGCAAACGAGCCAGAGGCGGAAATTCTTAACGCCAGCCCAGAATATTTCCGCACTATGGGAATTCGTCTGCTTGCCGGGAGAACATTCACTCCGCAGGACATTGCGGGGAGGGCGACCACCGTGATGATTAACCAAACCATGGCACAACGCTTCTGGCCTGGGGAAAGTGCGCTGGGAAAACGTGTAGTAATGAAAGACTGGGGACCGCCGCTACCCGGCGAAGTCGTGGGCGTGGTTTCAGATGTCAAGCAAGACTCGCTGGAAACCGATACCCAGCCGGCAATCTACTACAGCTTCGCCCAGTTCTCCCCGGGCACTTTGACTACTTACCTCATCGTGCGATTGGCCCCCGATGCGCTTACTCCTTCGGCTGCCATTCGGGATCAGATCTGGTCTGTTGATCGCGACCAACCCGTCAGAGTGGTGTCCATGGAGCAGATCGTCTCGGGGTCGCTGGAGCGTCGCCGGTTCGTACTCATGTTGTTGGGCACGTTCGCTGCCCTCGCTCTTCTATTGTCAGTGGTTGGCATTTACGGAGTCGCCGCGTATTCGGTGGGCCAGCGGACCCATGAATTTGGCATCCGCATGGCTCTGGGAGCGCAGCGGCATAAACTGCTGCTCCTCGTGATGAGGCAAAGTATCTCGACACTCACGGTCGGGCTGATTGTGGGAGTTGGTGGAGCTATAGGTGTGACTCACCTAATGGGAAGCTTGCTATTTGGAATTGGACCGGCGGACCCGCTGACACTATCGTTGATGGCTACGGTCCTGATGATGGTGACACTGATCGCCAGTTACATTCCGGCACGGCGAGCGGCCAAGGTTGATCCCATGGCGGCGCTGCGGGACCAGTAGACAATGCGACGGATTCTTGAAAAGTCCTCCTATGGCAAACACCGATTGCGGATAGATAGTCGGCAATGCGGAGACTATCCAAAAACGCTAGATGGGATGAGAAGGTCGATCCCCGATCACGGATGGCGTTAAGCTAGCGGTGATCAACGCACTCAACGTGCAATCACATGAAAAGGAGATCGACCGAAGAAGCCTAACAATTGTGTAATGAAGAGTGAACCGACATCGAAGCGGGCGAAGCCGTGAGGCTCGATGCGGCGGGATACGAAAGTGCTGGCGGAACTGGCGGGAAAACAGAAGGAAAAGCTGGATCCGAAAAAAGTGGCCGCAACGAGCGCCGGAGAAGAGCATCCGCGAGCTGAGCTTCGCCCCAAAAACGCGCTTAGGCCGATGGCTAAAATATCATAGCTGTTGTAACCAGGCCAGTTCTCTCATTGAGAAGTTCGACGATTCGGGGTCGACACAATGGAAACTATGCGACCGCCGTCGTCACCTTGCGCATCGCCAACGACAGCAGCACGCGCGTAACACCGCTGATGATCATGCTCGCGCCCACCAGGATGCCTATCGCCCAGGCGGAACTTGACGGCCATTGCAGGTAGATCATCAAACCCAACAACAGAGTAATGATCCCGTCCACCAGCACCCAGCTCGATCCTCCAAGAGGGCGCATCCTGAAAAACAGAATGATGTCCAGGATGCCTTCAATCAGAAAGAGCAATGACAGCACTAGCGTGAGCGACGCGACTCCCAGCACTGGATGGATGATCAGGTACACTCCGAAGAAAAGATATGCGAGTCCAACCAGAACTTTCCATATCATGCTGCCGGCCCCATGAGCACGAACGCCGAGCATCAGGTGGACGACGCCTGCCAAAACGATGAGCCAGGCAATGGCCACGTTGACCGCGACGGCGGCCAGAAATGGCCAGCCGATCGCGACCATGCCGAAGATGATCAGCAAAACACCCCACACGACCGACAACGTCGAGGCCTGCCGCACGATGTCGGCCGGACTATGCTGTGCCATAGAGACCTCCTGAGGAAGGCGGACCAATCCTATCTGAACAATCCAAGTGATTGAAAGCCTAAATCCAAGTTAAGTCACACTTCGCTCAAGTGCAGACGCAGCGTTTGCTGGCGCTGCAGTCGGCAACACGGCGAAACCTTGAAGGCGTGTCGGGTACTTTGCTATCGAAGAGCCCAAGAACGGGTGAGAGTGTCTGCGGCAGCGACAATTGTTAGTGGCGTTCCAGCATCCACGCATTTGCGCTCGTGCTACCGACATGCAGCGCCAAGAACCGGCCATCGCGCGAGGGAATGGCCCAACCGACGATTTTCTTCTTAGGCTGCCATGCGGCACGCACCTGGCCTTGCAGGTCGATATTCAACAGGGTATTTTGGTCATCTCCTGTTGAAGGGGCCCAAACGCTGTTGCTGTCCGCCGCCCAATCGAGAGAGGCTAATCCGGGCCAGCCCTGAATCCTTAACCATTTGTCGGGAACTCCATTGAGCGGGACGAGATGAATTCGCGGCGGCTCGTCTGTTCTCGCGTTAGCGATGGCCAGCGTGGCCCCGTTGGGAGATAGACTCCAGTTGTAGAGCTTGGGAGAAGCATTTTCGATCCGAAACACTTGCTTTCCTTTTCCCTTAAACGGATCGAAACTGAAGAAGGCGAGTGACCGATCTTCGATGACGCTATAAATACAGATCGTTGCGGGAGCCCGCGCACACTGTTGATTCGTAATCCACTTTGCCCCCAATATCCGGTGGGGCGCACCTCCAACTAACGGCGCCCTCATCAAAGAAGTCCGGGGATCGGTTTCTCCCCAATCGGGATACTCAACGTAGATGATCTGCGTACCATCCGGACTTAAGCGCGGCTCGATGAGTTGACGGTCGCTGCGAATAAGCAAATCTGGAACTGGCTGATCAATGGCTTGCTTATAGATGCTGAGCGTTCCGGCTCGATCAGAGGCAAAAATTATCTCTTTGTTGTCCGGGGTCCAGTCATAAGGGATGTCTTTGTGCTCCTCAAATGTGTGACGTTGGGGTTCGCTGATAACGCCTGGTCCTTTGATCTCGGCCATGTACACAGCGGGTTGCGGAATCCCCTTTAAATAGGTAATGCGCTTGGCATCCGTTGTAATGCTGATGCTGAACACATTTCCTGTGCCGCTCGTTAACCGGACTGGCACACTGCTTCGTTTCCCCTGCTCAGTGACTTCGACCGACCAAAGATTGGAGTCTGGTGGGCTGGGAGGTAGCTCAGTTACCGCGTAAATCAAATGAGCATCCGACGCCCACGCCAGAGGTCCTTCCACACCCGTTAATGTCCACTTGTTAAGCTGAGCGCCACCAGCGCCAGTGCCACCATTTTGGCCGTGGACCTGAAGAACCTCGATGGACTCATTCCCACCGTAATCCAGCCTTGCGTGGGTATACGCGAGCTTGGCTCCGTCCGGCGACCAGGCCACCCCTCCGAAGAGATCGCCCTCGTCGCCGATCAATTTATGGGACTGGCTGCCGTCTGCCTGCATCAACCAGATTTGCTGATGCAGCTTCGATCCGACAAAAAGTGCGACTTCCTTGCCGTTGGGCGATACCACCGGAGTGTTGCCGTCTTCCAGAAGCTTGCGTGCGCTCCCACCCAATGTGGAAAGTTCCCAAAGGCTGGACTGCTGCCCCAGTCCCGATAGAGCAACCACAATGTGTGCGTTGTCGGGAAACCAGCTCATCGATACCGCCTTCAGATGTTCAGGCAATGCCACGGAATGTGTTTCTCCGGTATCGATTTGGCGCAGGTAGAAGCCTCTTTCGTCCGAGAAAGCAAGGTACTTGCCGTCGCGCGAAATGGCGGCGGCCCGGACACGATCGTCTTCGGGATTAGCCGTCAACTGTGAAATGCGAATCTGAGGGGGAAGGTGGGCCCGGTCCAGTAGCATTCCAAGCTTCATGCCGAACAGCAGGAGAACAACGGCTGCCAAAACGGCGCCCATCCAATGGCTAAGCCGCGACGTGTAAGATCTTGTGATGGTCTCCGCTACAGGAGTAACCCCGCCGTCCTTGGTTGTAGATTTTCTTGCGATGGGAGCAAGGAATCGATAGCCTCGACGCGCCACAGTTTCTACAAAAATGGGATTCTCGGCCGAGTCGCCCAAGGCATCCCTCAGTCGGCGAATAGCAGCGTTGAGGCTGTGATCAAAATCGACGAACGTATCAGCCGGCCACAGCCGCTCCCGTAGATCTTCTCGGGCAACAACGTCACCCGGCTTTTCAAGAAGCTGAGCGAGTACCTGGAATGGCTGCTCTTGGAGTTTGACCCTGGACCCGTTTCGGCGTAGCTGGGCGGTTCGAAGGTCAAGTTCGAACACTCCAAAGCAAACCGTGTCAGAGTCTTCTCCGTTTGGTGCCCCTCTGCTTGGGCCATTTGAGCTTGCCCCAAGGTCGGACTCTAGCACTCTTGTCGTTCTCTTCTGCATGTCATCTCTAGCGCTATTTCTTAGACGGGGTTGGAGTTAATCGGTGATCGAGATTTAACCCGCTGGTCATCGGCAGAGCCTTGAGGCACTCAACTGCTGGGCCCACCTTTCAGGGGCATGGAAGGTGCGAAATGGTGTTCGAGGTCCAAAGCCAGTCTTGTCTAGGTGTTTTGTTGCTGTGGGTCAGTATCTTGTCGTGCGGCGTTTCGGTCGCTGCGGCACAGGATTGGCATGAGGTTCAGATTCTCTTTTACGACGACGCTCGCGTTCAGCGATCCGTTTTGGAAGCCGTGGAATTGGAAGCGGGCAGAATCTTCCGCTTGGCAGGGATACGGCTGGCCTGGGTTAATTGTTACTCCCAACTTTCAGACTCGGAGAGAGAGCACTGCCGACTGGTTCCAGGGATGAGTCAGTTTGTCCTGCGTGTGATTCCAAAGGGGAAAGCCTCATCGGATTTAGTTTTTGGGCAGGCGTTTCTCGGTGAAGGTGGGACTGGGAGGTATGCCGACATTTTCTTTGATCGAATCCAAGCGGCCCACCATGACTATGGGACGAGTGTGCCGCGACTGCTGGGTGCCGTCGCCGCACACGAATTGGGCCATCTGCTGCTCGGTTTTCAATCTCACTCTTGGACCGGCATCATGACGCCGGTGTGGGAATCGGAATGCTTGCGCCGCATGAGCATGGGGAACCTGTTGTTCACTCCTGAGCAAGCGGCCCGAATGCAATCAAGGCTCGGCCAAAGTGACCCTCACAAGTTCGCGGCCCTTGCAAATACAGACACAAAATTCTGAGTTAGTATATTTTTTCAGGTCGGGGCAAGCGTTGATTTCCAAGAAAGTTCGAACGCAAAACAATGCCCCGCTCCTCACACGTGGGCGGGCTTGCGGCGCAATGAAGTGTTGGACCAGGCCGATCCAGCTGTTCGCCTGCTTGGGCTGGTTACTTTCCTCCACGTCGCGGCCAAGGTTCATCCGATGGTGCACTACACACGCCCTGGATCGCCCTTGATTCCCGGATTGTCGGTAATTATCGGCCAACCGGAAACTCCTCAGAAACGGAGATGGGCAGAGCAACTGGCATTCAGCAGCACTACTTCTCCGAAGCCGCATTCTGGCCCGCCTGGGTCAACTTCCGGATTGCCCATTATTCGAGCAATCGCCGAATACCTTCCGGAGTCCGATATTCCGACTACATCACCATGGGATGGTTTCGTTTCGCCAGCGCGTGAACGTACCAGTAGGACCATCCGGGCCGAGCAGCGCAACCCGCACCACCTCGCGAGAGCCATCTTCGACAGAGGCCGTGCCCTCATATCCGTTGAGGTTCGTCTTAGTGAAGCCCGGAGTCACTAAGTTGACTTTGATCCCAGTCGACTCCAGCTCGATCATCATGGCCAGCGTTATAGCGTTGAGAGCCGTCTTGGAAGCAGGATAAACGGGACTGAACATGGCGT
>Ga0210406_10002838_pt1 | contig 19397 bp, 12 predicted proteins | sample IncBWC30MmetaG_FD_155454 | JGI IMG/M metagenome (GOLD analysis project Ga0210406, IMG submission 155454) | Forest soil microbial communities from Barre Woods Harvard Forest LTER site, Petersham, Massachusetts, United States - Inc-BW-C-30-M | ecosystem: Environmental > Terrestrial > Soil >... | reverse complement strand
TGCGTTCCCTATTTCGTATGCCGATTGGGACCAAACAAACGTGAGATGGTCCCCTGATGGGACCAGGATTGCCTTCATCTCCAACCAAAGTGGGGGAACCCACATTCAGATCCAGGACTTCCCAGAGGCCGGCGAACGCGGGTTGTTGATGACGGATAGAAAATATCTCAACCCGCATGTCGAGATTCTTGTTCAGGTGTTGAGCAACCAAACTGTGAAATCTTCGGGCCGTCTTTCCGTCGTTGATTCGCGCGGGAAATTCTACGCGCCTTACGAGGCCCGGATCCACGCCGACGATGCCTACGACCCTAAGAAGCAGCCTTTTGAAGAACACTATTTTTATGCGAGTGAGGGCAGTTCCCTTCAGGTTCCCGCCGGACAGATTACGCTGCGAGCGAGCAAGGGATTCGAAAATCGGACTTCTCGGAGGATCGTAGAAGCTGAGCCAAGCGGCCTGAATCGGTTTGATATCAAATTGGACCCTCTACCATGGGGAAATGCGCAAAGTGAAGAATGGGTTGGCGGCGACCTGCATGTTCATATGAACTATGGAGGCACCTACCGGAATGACTGTCAGTTTCTCGCCAACCTAGCGGAAAATGAGGGGCTAAAGCTAGTTCACAATTTGACTGTAAATAAAGAACAACGGTTTCCCGACATGGACTTTCTGGATTTGCCGGAATCTCACTGTGGCAATCCAGACGTTTTGGTAGCACAAGGTCAAGAGTTTCACACAAGCTACTGGGGGCATCGAGGGATTCTTCGATTGAGGGACCACCTGCTGCTGCCCGGGTATGCGGGGTACCCGAACACGGCGGCGGCGAGTTTGTTTCCGATGAATGCGGATGTGTACGACATGGCGCACGCGCAGTGGGCGCTGGTGGGAGCGGTGCATCCGTTTGATACCGTACCCGACCCGTTTGCAAAACCTGCGCAACGGATCACCGACGAACTGCCGGTAGACGTGGCGTTAGGGAAGCTCGACTACATGGAAATTGTTGGTTTCAGCGATCACAAGTCAACGGCCGAGGTCTGGTACAAACTTTTGAACCTCGGCTTCAAATTGCCCGCTGGAGCAGGTACGGATGCAACCACGAATTACGCCGCCCCGATCCGTGGGCAAGTGGGTTTCGATCGCGTGTATGTGTGGACTCCCGTATGGCCTGCCAGTATTGACACGTGGATGGACGAATTGAAGCATGGCCGAACGTTTGCCACGAACGGCCCTTTGATCGAATTCAAGCTGGGCGGCGAAATGGTCGGAAGCGAATTGAAATTTGATGCGTCACAGACGGCGGTTCTATTCAGGGCAAAATTACGTTCCATCGTACCCGTAGACCACCTGGAAGTCGTCTGCAACGGAAAAGTGGTGAAGACACTGGCAACCGACACGGCAAGAGAATCCGCCGACATCAATGGCACTCTGTCGCTGCAGGAAAGCGGCTGGTGCGTCCTCCGCGCCTGGAGCGAAAAAGCGGAATATCCTGTGATGGACAACTACACCTACGCGACGACCAGCCCCGTGTACGTCACCATCGGCGGAAAACGCGCCTATTCCAAAAAAGACGCGGAATATTTCGAGGCGTGGATTGACCGGACAATCGAAGTCACCTCACAATACCCGGACTGGAATTCCGTTGCGGAAAAGGAGTTGGTTCTGAAGCGGCTGCGGGAGGCGCGAACCGTCTATGAGAATTTGCACTAGCCGGTATTTCGCCGCGCATGTCGATTTGTTAGCACATGTACGTTCCCGGCAGTGTCCCGCCTTGTCGCCAGCGTGACATTAGAGATAGAATTCTGCTGTTGAACCGATACGGCATGTTTCGAGTGAGGCGTGTCGAATACCGGACAGCAGCCTTTCCCAGAACAGGGGCACTCGCTCCGCCCCCGATTCCGCAAGAACATTGACAAGCAAGCGAAGCTGCAATTTACAGCTGGAGACGAGAGTGCGGATGCGCGGCAGACCAAACAGGAAAATGATATCCCACCGCGAATTTTCCGCATCTATATCGAAGGCCTTCTGGAAGGAGGGCGCATGATTCTTGGCATACCGCGGGAAATTTATCCGAAAGAACGTCGCGTCGCGCTGGTTCCGGCCGTAATCCCCAACCTGAAAAAAGCGGGCCTCGATGTGCTCATAGAGGCGGGCGCAGGCCAGGCCGCGGGCTATCCCGACAAGGATTACGTGGAAAAAGGCGCAAAACTCGCGGCCGACCGCGCCGAAGTCTTCCGCACGGCCGACATCATCGTGCAGTTCCTGTGCCACGGCGCGAACGACAAGAACGGAAACGTGGATCTGCCGCTATTTCGCAAAGGCCAGGTGCTGATGGGCTTTTTGCGCCCGCTAGGAACGACGAAAACACTACAGGAAATTGCCGAGCGCGGTGTGACCTCGTTTGCGGTTGAACTCATGCCCCGTATCACGCGCGCGCAGAGTATGGACGTACTCTCCTCGATGGCCACAATTTGCGGTTACAAAGCGGTGCTGCTCGCTGCGGACACACTTCCTCGCATGTGCCCGATGCTGACGACCGCCGCCGGCACGATCGCTCCCGCGCGCGTGCTAATCATCGGTGCGGGCGTTGCCGGACTTCAGGCCATCGCGACGGCGCGCCGGCTGGGCGCGGTTGCTTCCGCATACGACATGCGTCCGGCTTCCAAGGAGCAAGTCCAAAGCCTTGGCGGGCGTTTCGTTGAACTGGCAGTGGAAGCGAAAGATGCGCAGGATGCCAGCGGCTACGCCAAAGCGCAAGACGAAAGCTTTTACCAGAAGCAGCGAGAATTGCTCGGAAACGTCATCGCCGAAAGCGACGTGGTTATCGCTGCCGCGGTCATACCCGGCAAAAAATCGCCAGTGCTGGTAACAAAAGAAATGGTCGAACGCATGGCGCCCGGGTCCGTAATCGTGGATCTGGCCGCCGAACGGGGAGGAAATTGCGAACTCACCAAGCCGGATGAAGTCATCGTGGCGCATGACGTGACCATCATCGGCGAATACAACCTCGCCGGAACCGTGCCGTATCACGCCAGCCAGATGTTCGCCCGAAACATCACCGCTTTCCTGCTGCACCTGGTGAAGGACGGCAAGTTGCAACTGAATCTGCAGGACGAAATCACGCGCGAAACGATGGTGACACGCGACGACGAAATAGTGAACGCGCGCGTACGGGAATTTTTCTCGATGCCGGCGCTGCAGGCCGCGCCAGCCGGAGGAGGGGCCTGATGCAACTGGATCTGGTGACAAGTCTGTACGTTTTCCTGCTGGCCGCGTTTATCGGCTTTGAAGTAATCCGCCGCGTCTCGCCGCTCCTGCACACGCCCCTGATGTCCCTCACCAACGCGTTGGACGCCATCGCCGTCGTCGGCGCCATCATCCTGGCCGGCGAAGGCAAGAGCAATCTCGCGAAAATCCTGGGAACCATCGCGATCATCGCCGCCACCAGCAACATCGTCGGCGGCTTCATGATTACCGACCGGATGCTCAAAATGTTCAAAGCCAGCGGCCCGAGGAAACCGTAACCATCATGTTCGCGAGCGAAAACATCCTGGAAATTACCTACCTGATCGCCACCGCGCTTTTCGTTCTTTCGTTGAAATGGCTGAGTTCTCCGGTCACCGCCCGCCGCGGCGTCTGGGCCGGCGAAGTGGGCATGCTGCTGGCCATCGCCGGAACGCTGCTGCACAAGGGCATCGTTGACTACCGCTGGATCGCGATTGGGCTGGTGCTGGGCACCATCATCGGCGTCCCACTGGGCCGCGTGGCCATGACCGCGGTGCCGCAGCGGACCGCGCTGAGCCACGCGTTCGGCGCGCTCTGCGTCACGCTGGTGGGCACAGCGGAATTTTACATGCGCGCCCCGAACGTTCCGCAATTCGTGATGGGCGTGCTCTCGCTTGAAGTTATTTTGGGAGCGCTGACGTTCACAGGCAGCTTGATGGCCGCCGGAAAACTTCAGGAAGTGTTGCCACAACGCCCGATCACCTATAAGGGCCAGAATTTAGTGAACCTAGGACTGCTGGCGATTGCCATCGGCATCGGTGTAATTCTCGTCCTGCACCCCGACAAAACCTTTCTGTTTCCCTTCATGATTGGGATCCCGCTCGCATTCGGCGTGATGATGATTATTCCCATCGGCGGCGCGGACATGCCGACGGTAATTTCGCTGCTGAATTCCTACGCGGGACTTTCCGCGGCAGCGATGGGCTTTGTGCTCGGCAGCAAACTTTTGATCGTCGCCGGAGCATTGGATGGCGCTTCGGGGTTCATCCTATCTGTGAACATGTCGAAAGCCATGAACCGCTCCTTTACAAACGTATTGTTCGGCGCGTTTGGACAGGAGCAAGTCGCGGCGGCCGGCACGAAAGAAGCCCGGCCGGTGCGCAGCGCTTCGCCGGAGGAGGCGGCCGGAATTCTGGCCGCAGCAAGCAAAGTGGTGATCGTTCCCGGTTACGGAATGGCCGTCGCGCAGGCCCAACACAAAGTGCGCGAACTATACGACGCCCTCACCAAACGCGGCGTCGACGTGAAGTTCGGTATCCACCCGGTTGCAGGAAGAATGCCGGGGCACATGAACGTGCTGCTCGCGGAAGCCGACATTCCGTACGACAAGCTTCTCGAAATGGACGACATCAACGGCGACTTCCCCCAAACCGACGTGGCGCTGATCATCGGCGCCAACGACGTAACCAATCCCGCCGCCCGCGAAGACCAGGCCAGTCCCATCTACGGCATGCCGATTCTCGACGTCGACAAGGCGCGCACCGTCATGGTCATCAAGCGCAGCATGGGCGCGGGCTTTGCCGGCATCGAAAATCCGTTGTACTACATGGATCGGACGCTGATGCTTTTTGGGGACGCAAAAAATTTCGTCGGCTTGATTGTGCGGGAACTCTCCGGAGGCCACGGCTAGAGGATTCCCCTGCACCGTCAAAACAACCGCGAGAACTGCCCTTTCCTGCATGCGTCTCGTCCGGCACGTGGGGCCCTCCACCAAGGCAAAATCCGCCGATGGCAGTTGAGCGCCATTGAAGAATAGGGACTATCCTCAATAGTTACCAGCCCCGCCTCCTGGTTTGACTTTACCTGCTCAGAAAGTCTGCCCCGTTATATACTTACGCCGTTGGACCCAGGCATCCGTTGCCAAGTTGGCGATATGGGTGTGCTTGTGTCCCCTAAAGTCTCATGGATGATGTGAAGCCCAAGCCAGGTCGCGGCCAGGACACCGGTGGCGGACTACGCGCGCCAGCCAAGGGCGAAAGCTCGTCCAGCGAAGTGCCGTTGGACAATAACGGCGCCACTTTCATCGAGCCTCCCCCGCGCAAGCCTCCTGCGGACCCCGGCGCCACAGTTATCCATCCCGATGCCTCTCGGGAAGGCAGCACCTCCGTTCGAACCCCCAGTGGCCCGCGCTCCTACGTAACCTCTTATCAAAATGTCGTCCTGCAAGAGGGAGACGTCCTCGGCGGGCGCTACGAAATCCTCGCCCTGCTCGGCGAAGGCGGCATGGGAGCGGTCTATAAGGCAAAGGACCGCGAAGTGGAACGGGTGGTGGCATTGAAACTGATTCGTCCGGAAATGGCCAGTAATCCCGCGATACTGGCGCGATTCAAGCAAGAATTGATGACCGCGCACCAGGTGACGCACAAGAACGTGATCCGCATCTACGACCTTTCGGAAGCGGACGGGGTGAAGTTCATCACCATGGAGTTTGTCGAAGGAAGCGACCTTCGACAGCTGTACCGGGATCAGGGAAAACTTCCTCCGGATGAGGCCGTGGATATTATTCGCCAGGTTTGCATGGCGCTCGACGCCGCCCATACGGCGGGCATCATTCATCGCGACCTGAAACCGCAGAACATCATGCGGGACAAAACCGGCCGAATCCTCGTAATGGACTTTGGCCTCGCGCGTTCCGTCCAGTCCGAAGGCATGACGCAAACCGGCGCGCTCCTGGGGACGATCGAGTACATGTCGCCCGAGCAGGCCATGGGAAAAACCCTGGACCAGCGCTCCGACCTGTTTGCCGTCGGCTTGATTTTCTACGAATTGTTGAGCGGAAAGATGCCCTTCAAGGCCGAAACCGCGATGGCCAGCCTGCTGATGCGCAACCAGGAGCGCGCGGTGCCCCTCGCAGAGATTGACGCCACCGTTCCCGCGGGGCTGAGCGATATCGTCAGCCGCTGCCTGGAACGCGACCTGGATCGCCGCTACCCGAACGCCGCGGAAATCATCGCCGATCTGGACGCCTGGCAGGGCAAGCGCCCCGTGATGGCCTCCATCGTCATGCAGGCGCCAAAGCAGCCACGCGTGATTCCCTGGAAGTGGGTTGCACCGGCCGGGGCTGCCCTGCTGGCCGTCTTGATACTCCTTGCGATTCCCGGCACCAGGCAGCTAATCTTCCGAGGGCCGGCGGCGGGTGGCGGGGCTTCCATCGTCAATCCGGGCCTGCCCGCGCTGACGCAGGGAAAATACGTGGCCGTGATGCCATTCCGCGTGCTCGGCGACGCGTCGAGTATCGGGTACATCGCCGATGGATTGGGCGATGCGCTTTCGGCAAAGCTCTTTCAGCTGAAAGACGTGCATTTGACTTCGGCGGACGCGGCGAGAAAACTGGATCCAAACCTGCCCCTGCCGCAAATCGCGAAGAAATTGGGCGCAAACATGATTGTGCAAGGAACGGTACAAGGAACTGGGGATCAGTTGAAGATTACAGTAAAACTTGAAAATGTGCCCGAAAACAAGACGTTGTGGAACCAGGAATTTCCTGGGGTTTCGGGAGACTTGCTGGCTTTAGAGGATACTATCTCCGGGAAGCTGGTAACGGCAATGGGAGCAACCGCCGGGGATTTGGGAATTGCGGACGCCGCCGCGCATCCTACCGATAATGCGGATGCCTACGATCTCTACCTGCGCGGCAAAAATGCCATGCGGGGCCAGTTCGATGCCAAGAATTTTCAGACGGCCATCGATTACTTCAACCAATCGCTGAAGAAAGACCCGAACTTTGCCCTGGCCTACACGGGACTGGCCAATGCCAGCCTGAGGATGTATTCGGTCAAGAAAGAACCAGCCTGGTCGGAGAAGGCCCTTACGGCTGCGCGCCGAGCGGCTGAATTGAATGACAATCTGCCCGAGGCGCACATGACGCTGGGAACCATCTACAGGTCCCTAGGCCAGAACAGCCAGGCCGTTGTGGAACTGAAACGCGGGCTGGCGTTGGCGCCCAATTCGGATGAAGCTTACCGCAGACTCGGCAACGTCTACGCCACCATTGGCCAGAAAGATCTGGCAATCGAATCACTGGAAAAGGCTGTGGAGATCAATCCCTATTTCTGGATGAACCCGAATTCTTTGGGCCAGGCATACTTCTCCTTTGGGGACAATGAACGCGCCCTTAAAGCGTTTCAGCAGGTGGTGCAGTTGGAGCCCGAGAATGCCAGCGGGTACACCAACGTCGGGGCCGCCTACTTTAATTTGGGAAGATATGAGGACAGCATTTCACAGTTCAAGAAGTCTTTGGAACTGGCGCCTGATCCGCAGACCTATTCCAGCCTGGCTACGTCGTTGTTTTACCTGAAACGATACGCCGAAGCTGTACCGATGTTCGAAAAGGCCGCGGAGATGAGCCCTGCCGATGAGGGCGTGATGGGCAATCTGGCCGACGGCTATCGCGGCGCGGGGCAACTGGATAAGGCCGCCCTCACTTACAAAAAGGCGATTGCACTCTGCAACAAGGATCTGCAGGTAAACCCCCGAAATTCGGGGATCCTGGGGCATATGGCGTTGTATTACGCGAAGTCCGGGGATCTCGGCAAAGCACGCGAACTGTTGCAGCGCGCAAAGAGCATTTCTCCGGGCGAGTCGGAGCTTTACCGCGCCGGGGCCACCCTGGAGACCATCGCGAATCGGCAGGCAGAAGCGGTGGCGGAACTGAAATTGGCCCTGGAGAAAGGGCTTCCGGCATCCGATGTTGGCACCGACCCCGAATTTGCGACTCTTAGAACCCGCCCCGACTATCAGGCACTTATAAAAGAGCATTCTCGAAAGAACTAGGGACGGTCGAGATTCCAAAGGGCGAGTAGAAGAGCTTTGTTGTTAGCCGCACACCAGCTGCCCGATGGCCAATTAGGCGAGAGCAATCCTGCGGTCCCCTCGAGAAGAAACTATTCAGTGCAGACGTCCCTGGTAAGAACAAGAAACTGGGGGCGCAGCCAAAGCTCGCCCCCAGTGAAAGCGTTCAGGATCCTAAATTGCGTTAGGACAGGTTGTTGCGAAGGGACTTGAGGCTCACCAGTCCGGCCATGAGTCCGGCCATAAGAAGCAAGGCCGAAGATGGCTCCGGAGCGGCGGTGGAGAAGAAGTTCCTGGTCAGGGTTACGCCGCTGAGGTTCTCAGCAGCGGTAGCGTTTAGACCAATAGTAACGCCAGAAGTGCAGGTATCGTCTGCGTTGTCATCGGGGATGAAGGTAATCGAACCTTCAATAGAAACGTAATCGTCTGTAGAACATATGCTATTGCCACTGAAGGTGAATGCATTGGTGGTGCCTGCGACTGGGGAACAAGCAAAAAAGCTCTCTGACTGGCAAGAATAGGTAAGCGCCTCGGTACCCGTCGGGGTAACCAAGCTATCTTGGAACACCATGGTAAAGCTGGTAATCGCCGCGCCCGTCTCATTGATGACGCTGTCTGTAGCCGTGCAACTGCCGTCTGTACCGCAATTGGCAGGATTAAAAAATTCCGTAACTGTCACGGTCGTGCTGCCAGGTGTCAGCAACACGGCATCGCAGATTGTCCCTGTCGTGCCCCCGCAGCCCTTCGTAAATACTATTGGATCGACACCGTCAGCACGAGCGACGGAGGCCGAAATCCCGAGGAATGCGACCACAACCAATAAATGAATAAGTTTCACAGTCAACCCCCGTTAGCTATTCTGAGGACACAGTAATCAGACACCAGCCTGCAATCTCGCTGCCACAGTACCAGGTTTTCAGTCATCCAAAGTACTTGAAACTGTTGGCCTTACCAAAGGGCGAATCCAACCCAATTTCTGGGTGTGCAACCTTTTTCTCAAATAAGCAGCCAATCTGCTTGAACTGTGCAAACCCAAAAAAGGCGGTTAATCAGCGTGCAGAGCGGACCGCAGGGAACAGTGCGGCATTCTGCTCAAGGCGCCGTAGCCTGTCAATCACAAAACTACGAATGGCGAGGACAAAAATCGCTACTCAATCTCCTGATTGAGTGCCGGAACTCTCAGCACTGGTTTCCCCCACTCCTATCTTTCCCAACCTACGCGCATCTGTTCTCGGCGCGAGCAGCTGCAACGTGATCTGGGCTGCGGGCAACAGGAAAACGAACGTGACGCAAGTCCACATCAGCGCCCCGGCACACTCCTGGTCCTCCAATGCCGATAAGCCCGACACGCGCGGCGCACTGAGATACGCCGGATAGACCACCCGGTCGCAAAAGGTCAGGTACGCGGAGAGAATGTCGCAGGGCAGAGTCGCCGAAAACAGGTAAAGGAGGATAGACCATCTTGGCCAAACTGGAACACTCGGCCACGGCCGGATAACCGGCCACCAGAAAAGAAAGCCCGCCACAAGGAAAGACGAGTGCTCAACGACGTGCCAACCTTCTGATTGCAGCGCAAAGTTGAACAGTGCGGGTATGTGCCATCCCACCAGCGAAGCGGCGGCGGCCACCCAGCAAACGCCGGGTTGGGAGAGCACTCGCCCGAGCGACTGCACGATTGGCCAGCGCAAGAAAGGCCCGAGGACGGATCGCACAAATCCCTGCGGCAAGCCGTGGAGCAACGGCATCACCGGCGCACCCGCCAAAATCAGCGCCGGGCCGATCGTCATCAGCAACAGATGTTGCACCATGTGCACCGTGAGCAACTGCTCGTCCAGCAGCGCAAGCGGCGAGCCAATCGCCAGCCAGATTAGAAATACACCGCCAAGAAAACTGCCGGCGCGCCAAGCAGGGACAGCGTTCGTTGAGGCCAAGCGAAGATGCCGCCATCCCCGCAAATAGAAGATTGCAGTGAGAACTAAGGCCAAGGTAAACGGAATCGGTATTGTCCATGAAACCAAAACGGTTTGAGTGGCTTCCGGCATGGCGCTCTAGCGTTGCGGAACCGCAGCCGGCGTCCGGCTTTCCTCGAGCGCCGCGTTGCGCGCCGGTGTTTGCCCTGGCGGATGCAGAGTCGCGAGGAACGCGACCAGCGCCGTCGTCTCTGCCGGGCTCAAGTTCTTTCCATACGCAGGCATGTTGCCGCCGCCCTGAATCACCTGGCGAATCAATTGGTCCGGCGTGAGCCGCACCGCAACACTGTCCAGAGTCGGGCCGCGCTGCCCGCCCAATTCGCCAAGCGAATGGCAGTTCCGGCACTGCTTCACCTGAAACACCAGCGCGCCTTGGCGCTCCAGCGCGGTCGTGCCTTTCAGAAAACGCTCCGGCACCGGATCGCCGCTCCAGGCATTCATGTGCGGACTCCACGGTGTGTAGCCAGAAAGATGCGTCAGTGCCCCGAGGCTGACCGCGATCAACATTATGCTGAGCACCGCGACCGGCCGCCGGCGCCAGCTTTTTTCTCCCTCGCCAAACAGGAATGGCATCAGAATCAGCGCAAAAATCACCACTACCGGACCGATAAGAAGCGCCGGCGTCTCCATCGACGGGGGAAGTAGCGAGAGCAGCGCATACAACCACAAAAAGAAATAGTCCGGCTTCGGCGCGGTCTGAATAATCGTCGGGTCTGGTTGCCCGCTTGGCCCGAACGGCCCGAAATAGACCGCGCAGGCCGCCACCGCCGCCAAGATGAACGCCGCAAAGAAAAGGTCCTTCCACACCGCATAGGGAACAAACGGCGCGCCATCCTTCTTTACCAGCTCTTCGTACTCCTTAGTGTAAGTAGCTCGCCTCACGATGCGCCCCGGCATCGGCCAATCGTTGATTCCCAGCTTCAACACCATCAAAAGATGAAGGCACACAAACCCGATCAGCAAGCCCGGAATCACGAACACATGCAGCGCGAAGAATCGCGATAGCGTCGCTCCGGCAATGATCGGGCCGCCGAGCATCAACTTTACTGCCGCGGGTCCCATGATGGGCACCCGACTAGCGATCGAAGCGCCGATCCCCAGCCCCCAGTAGGCGTCCTGGTCAAACCGCAGCACCTGCCCGCTAAACGCCATGCCCAAAGTCATCAGGAGCAGAAAAACGCCGACGATCCAGGTCAGCTCCCGCGGAAATTTGTAAGCGCCGAAAAGAAACACCTGCACCATGTGGATCAAAACGATGGCCACCATGAAGTTCGAGCCCCACCCGTGCAGAGCGCGGATGAACCAGCCCATCGCGATATCGTGATTCAGCGACTGGAGGCTGTTCCACGCCTCGGCGGCGGAAGGAACATAGAAAATCGCCAGCAAAATTCCGGTGACCACCTGTAGCATGAAAACCACCAGCGCCGCGCTCCCAAACACGTAAAACCAGCTGGCGGTGTTTCGCGGAACGTGATGCTCCGCCGTTTCGCGAATGCCGGCCGCCAATTGCAATCGACGGTCCAGCCATTCGCCGATTTCAGAAATCACGCGCATGGAGGCCGCTCCGTATTGAGCGCGGCGTTCGGGTCACCGGGAGTGGGAAGTTCGCCCGCCTGAATTGTGATTAAGCCGTCCTTCACCTTGTACGGGTATTCGAACAGCCCGCGCTCCGGCGGGCCGGAAGCGCGCGAACCGTCGCGATAATACGCGCCGCCATGGCACGGGCACATGAACAAGCCCGATTGCTGAAACCAGCGTACCGGGCAGCCAAGATGCGCACAATTAATGGCGAATACCTGGAACTTATCACCTTCGATGCGTCGCACCCAGCAAGCCGTATCAACGGTTTTCCCGTCCGCGGGCATCACATTGGGATTCCGAAAAGTCGCCAGCCGCGTTTCGCCCTCGGGAAATTCGCTCACGCGTCCAAGCGTTACCCACTCGAAATATGCATTCGCCCGCCCACGCGTGACCGAAGAAAGAACGTAGCGGAGGATCGGCACCGCCAGCGCCGTGGCCACCAGGCCATTGAACAAGATTCCCAGTTTCATGAAAAGCCCGCGGCGAGAAAGCATATTTTCGTTCTGCATCATCTGGCTCCTGGCGCTGGCACGTTCTGCGCGGCGGGATACGGTTGCCCGGGATTCCTCGCTCGCTTCGACGCAAGCCACGCGACCACATCGGTCACTTCCTGCTCCGACATGGGCTTGCCCGGCACGTTGCCACGCCAATCCGGTGCATTCAATTCCGGGCGCCCGGCGATGACCACCGTGCGCAACCCCTGGTCGCTAATCAACGCAAGAAACGCTCCATCCGTAATGGCGCTGCCTTTCTGCCCACCGCGCCCTTCGGCGCCGTGGCAGGCTTCGCAGTAAGTCTTGTACGCGAGTTCGCCCCGCGCAGCCTCCCCCGCCGATTTCGCCGTGTACGAAGGCACTGTGACTCCTTCAAGAATTCCCGGGCGGCCCCAACGTGTCCGGATTTGTGTCGTGATCACATCAATCTGCTTGTCGGTCAGCATTCCGCCGGAACTCCGCGCAAACGCTGGCATCGAGGTGCCGCGCATTCCCTGAGCGATCACCTTGCGCATCGCTGCCTCATCCGCAATCGCCAGATACACCGGGTCGGCAACCGCGATGGCCGCTCCGCCGTGCCCATCCGTACCGTGACAACCGGCGCAGTTCTCTGCGTACAGTATCTTAAAGTCCACAATCTCATCCGGCGCCAGCGTCTCTGAATCTTTCTCAGGCCGGCCATGCGACAAATCGCAACCGCAGAGCAAAAGAGCCCCCAGCGTCAGGCACAAGCATGGATGCAGGAATGCTCTCAAGGTCGTTTCTCTCCGCCTTCCTTTTGCCGCATCATTCCCGGCGCTTCGATTCCCGCGCGAACGGCGAACGGCAGATTCTCTCGCGTTGGCACCCGCGACTGGCGGATTACCACCAGTCCGGCAACGACGCCGAACCCGATCTGTGAAGCCATGAACCAGAACCAGTTGATGTGGCTCTCCAGCACTGGATTCAGCAAGCCAAGAATCGAGTACAGCAATCCCGACCAAAGCACGGGAGCGATCAGCCCGCCAAGAATAATCGGCTGCCGCGGAAACATCGGTAGCATTGCGCCATAGAGTAATCCAACAAGCGTGGAGACAAGTCCGTGCAGAACCAAAGCCACCACAAAAGGACCCGCGTGAAACGCATTCAGCTGCGCGGGCTCGAGGTTCACCGACTGCGTGTAAATCCCGGCGGCAAGAAGATTGATCGGATACCAGATGCTTCCCGTCTTCACCAGGCCGTAAATACACGCCAGCACGGCCATCGCCACGCTTCCCGCCCAGCCACCCTTTACGCCGGCGGAAATCGGATAAGTTTCCAATGGCAGCCACGCACGCACAATCGCTTCGTCAACGTGAATCCGCTCGACGCGCTGGCGCTCAGTGACAACCGCAGCCGCCTCGGGCAAAACTTCCACCAACTCTTCCTGCTCGTGCGGAAATACTTCCCGGAACCAGCCAACACAACCCGCAATCGACAACACCGCGCCCAGAACGCTCACAGATACGTGCGTCAGAAGTCCCGCAAACAGCAGCGTGAATCCAAACGCCAGCACGATAGGCCATGCTGTCGGCGCCGGCAACTCGATGCCAGCGCGATTCCGTGTCTCGTGCCTCAGCTTGTCCGCAGTTAGCGGCGTAGACATCGCGCCTCCTCAGCGCCCGAGAATGTAGACCACCGTAAACACCACAACCCAGACCGCATCCACAAAATGCCAGTACATCGAAAGCACTTCCACGCGCGCGGACTGCTCCGAACCAACGCGCCCGGCCAGGCCAAAGAGAAAAACGATACTCAGCATAATCAAACCCACGGTGACGTGAAAGGCGTGCAGCCCGACCAGCGAATAGTAGGTGGTCCCAAACAGGTTCGTGGAAATCGTCAGGCCGTGCTCGTAAATCAGCCGGTGCCACTCCCAGCCGGTGCCGAAGAGAAATAAGCCGCCCAGAAGAATCGTCAGAAACCACAACCCCAGAAAGACGCCGCGGCCGCCGCGTACCAGAAACTTTTCCGCAAAGTGGATCGTCAGGCTGCTGGAAAGCAGGCAAATCGTATAAAAGATGGGCGTCTCCAGCACTTCGCGAGGCGTCGGCCCGCTCAGGCTCCTCCCCGCATAGTAAAGATACGCCACCACGAAAATGGTGAAGATGGCTGATTCCGCGATAATCAGGCACGCCATCGCGACCTTGCCGCGGTATGGAAGCTTCCAGGCATCCGGTGCCTGCGCGATGGGAAATGTCGCTTCGCTCATCAATCGCTCTCCTTATTCATACCGGCTGTCCGGATCTTCGGGATGTTTGCGATCCCACAGCGGCCGGCGGCTCGCGACCGATGGGATCACGGCGAAGTTGTACGCCGGCGGCGGCGAACTTACCGACCACTCGAGCGTCCATGCGTCCCACGGATCGCTCCCCGCCTTGGGTCCCTTGAAATAAGACAAGATAAGGTTCGCTACAAATACCAACGTGGCGATGCCCTGGATAAATGTGCCGATCGTAACGATCACGTTCCAGCTATCCCAACCTCGGCCAGGCTCGTAGGTGTAGATGCGCCGCGGCATGCCGAGCAAGCCGGGGATGTGCATCGGGTCAAACGTCAGGTGAAATCCGATCACGAACAACCAGAAGTGCAGCTTGCCTAGTCTTTCATCCAGCATTCTTCCGGTGGCCTTGGGAAACCAGTAATAAAACCCGCCAAAAATGCAAAAGAGGATCGCCCCAACAATCACATAGTGGAAATGCGCGACCACAAAGTACGAGCCGTTAAGCTGCCAATTGAACGGTGCCGAGCCCAGCATGATGCCGGTTAGGCCGGCGATCAGGAATTGGAAAAGGAAAGCGATGCAGAACAGCATCGGTGTCTTGAACTGAATCTTCCCGCCCCACATCGTGCCTAGCCAGTTGAAAATCTTGATGCCAGTAGGAACAGAGATAGCCATCGTCGTCAGCACGAAAAAGGTGTTGGCCGTGGAACTCATTCCGATGGTGAACATGTGATGAGCCCATACGCTCATGCTGATAAACCCGATGCATACGGTTGCCGCCACCATGATCGGGTAGCCGAAAATCGGTTTGCGTGAAAATACCGGGATGATCTCCGAGGCAATCCCAAACGCAGGAATCACCAGGATGTACACCTCCGGATGCCCGAAGATCCAGAAAAAATGCATCCACAGTGCCGCAGACCCTCCCGCCTGTGTATCAAAGAAATGTCCGCCCAAGTAGCGGTCCACAAGCAGCATGATCTGTGCAGCAGAGAGCGGGGTAATAGTGATCAGAACCAGGCCAGCCATTACCAGAGACAACCACGCCATCAACGGCATCCGACCAAGCGTCATTCCGGGGCACCGCATTGAGAAGATCGTGGCAATGATATTGGTGGCCGTCCCAATGCTGCCGAAGCCGGACACCAGCACGGCGATGGTCCAGTAATCGGAGCTGTGGCCCGGGGAAAACGCGCGCGAAGTCAGGGGAGCATACGCCCACCATCCAACGTCGGGAGCATTACCCGCACCGTAGAGGCCGCTTCCCCCAAGGAAACTGAAGTAGAGAAGAATTCCAGAGAAGGCTGTCAGCCAGAAACTGAAGGCGTTGAGGCGCGGAAAAGCCATGTCCCGGGCGCCGATCATCAACGGCACCAGGTAGTTCGCGAAGCCGAAGACGATGGGCATGGCCACGAAGAAAATCATGGTCGTCCCATGCATCGTGAACATGCGGTTGAAAACCTGTGGAGGCACAAAGTCGTTGTGCGGGTGCATCAACTGGATGCGCATGATTGCCGCTTCGAGTCCTCCAATCACCAGAAAGACCAGCGAAAAGAGGATGTAAAGAATTCCCAGCCGCTTGTGATCAACCGTTGTGATCCAATCGTGCAGCGTCTCCACCCATGGCCGGCCCTCGATTTCCGCGGTTCGAATCGCCATTGCATCCGATGACATGCCTGCTCTCCTAAAAGTATTTCGTTACCGCAACGTCTCCAGGTAGCGCACCAGAGCCTCCAGATCGCTATCGCTCAATTTCATCGCCGGCATCAGCGAACCGGGTTTGATCATGTCCGGATCCTGGATCCACATGCCAAGGTTCTCCGGCGTATTTTCGGCCGCGCCGGCGGCGATTGTCCTTCGGCTCATCATGTGGGTGAGGTCGGGGCCGAAGCGGCCCGTCGCAGCCGTGCCGGCCACTGAGTGGCAATTAATGCAAGCGGTGGTTTCAAACACCCTGCGGCCGGCGCTCACAGTTTCATCGTTTTTCGCCGGCTGCTTTTGTGCGTTCGCCCACGCCTCAAAATCTCCCCGGCTGTCCACCCTCACCTGTAGCAGCATCTTCGCGTGCTGCGTGCCGCAGTATTGCGCGCACTGCCCCAGGAAGATGCCGGTCCGATGGGGATCCATCCACATCGTGTTCACGCGATTAGGAATCAAATCCGTTTTTCCCGCCAGCTGCGGCACCCAAAAACTGTGATCCGTGTCGGCGGAAAGTAATTTCAAATGAGTGGGCGTGGGACTCGCCGGATCGCTTACGGGAATATGCAGTTCGTTTGCGGTCACGATCCCGAGCGCCGGATAGCGGAATTCCCACCAGAACTGGTGCCCGATAGCGATCACTTCCACCACATTCTCGGGTCTGGGCGCATCCTGGATAGCCCGAATCACCCGTGTGGTGGCCAGGAACAGTACAACAACGATCAGGATTGGAATTACGGTCCAAGCCAGCTCAATCTGAGTGCTGCCATAAACCTGCGCCGGCTCGTGCGGAGAATCCGTCGCGCGGGCGCGAAACTTCACCAGCACATAGACCAATAGGACGAACACGACCAGGAAGATCATCCCAGTGATGATCAGAACAAATCGCGAAAGATGAAAAATCGCATCCGCCGGAGTGGAGTGCGGCTCAAAAATATTGGGTACAGGATTCTCACCCGGCGCATTAGCCCTGCACAAACTCGCGGCAAGCAGCAGGCCGAAAACGAGCAGAAGGATTCCCGCGGCTCGCCGCGCAAAACCTTCCCATGTCATCCCACGCATATTTAGTAGCATGCTTCTTCGGCTTCCCCTGGGCCGCGCTCAAGGCACAGCCCTCCCCTGAGTTCGCCCCGTTCTGATTTTTCGGGCGCCTTCTTGACCAAGTTGTCAGGCTCGCACTTCTGTTCTGGATGAGATGCCGGCCGGGTCCAATTGGCTAATGAAATTATTTTGTGGACCCGAGAAAAGCGGGCCTCCCGGCAACCCGCCGTCTTCGTACACGTCCCTATTTGCCTTCCAGGGACTGCGGACACCCGCAAGGATCAACAGCAAAATTTGATGGGCTTCTCTCGCGCTTCTTCCCTGACCAGAATCGGTCCGGCATCAGCCCTGCAAAAGTGCGTTCTGCAGGCCAGAAATACTGGTTGGCCCTTTCTAATCGCTAAGTATTTATTTTTGAATGGGATCGAGGGGTCGTCACAGAACCCGGCGGGCATTCAGACATGCCAGTCTCTGACGACATTGCTGAATTATTGACGGGGTTGGACCGCGAAGAAATGGTGGGCCCGCCAGGATTTAACCTGGGACCAACGGAAACTCACAGATCATGTAAGTAGCTGATTCTTCTAGCCTCTTACTGCGTCATAGTAGTTGATTTTATGGGGTATTTTAGGGGTTTTGTTCTCAATTTGTTCTCAGGCAGAATTCTTCGCTTCCTTTACGCTTTTTATCATTCTGTTCTCAAGTTGGAGGTCTGAGATTTGGCGTCTCGAACCTGTTATTTTTTGTTAGTCTTCTGAGAACAAATTGAGAACACAACTCAGTCGGAAACTGGCAAATCCAGAAGTTGCTTAACTCCGTACGACACCAAAATCATGAGCGCGCCCGCCTTGGGCGCACGACAATCGACTCCAACACCCCCATTCATTACTTCTAACTTCTAACGTTTCCAACAAATCGGGGAATCTGCTTTTCGCTCAAAGATAACTCGAATGGATTGAAAACGTTGGATTCTTACACAGTTCGTGCACAGTCTGTATTACTCTAGGGTTCAGTCCACGAACTCACGCAGAGCATTCGGTTAACAGCTGTGAATTTAACTTAATCACAAGTTGCCGGAGCTGAGCTTAATCGAGGGAAATCAGCAGGTCAGATCAAATCGGATTAGTCGGATTTGCCTTCTCTTTTCTTTTTTGTTTGCTTCTTAGCATGATTTAGCACGATTCACATGACGCCAATTAAGACACTGAAGCCCTTTCTGTAAGAGCCGAACGGTTGAGGCCAGCACTCCGGGGGCGATGTTCGGAGCCCGGCAACTTGTCTGTAGAAAGCTACTCTTCCGAGATAATCACTTTTGATGCGCGCTCAGCTCGTCGAGCTTGCGCTTTAACTGTTCAAGCTTCTGTCCAGCCTCACCGAGCTTGCCTTCTGCCGTGAGTCGCTGGTAGTCGGCGAGATCTTTGGCCGCTCCCGTGATGAGCGCGTTCACGTCTCCCCCAGGCTTGGTCGCGGCAGCCGGCGCTGCTGCGCCTCCTTCCGGTTCCGCGGGGGCAGTTGTGCCGCTTAGCGACGAGACCTCTCCCCCAAAGAGTGCCCTCATCGCCGAGTCGAATGTCGGTCCGTAGGCGAGGCGGTCTTGCAACGCAAGCACTACCAGACGCAACTCGGGCATCGGGCTGCGCTCGGCCTGGAGGTAAATTGGTTCGGCATACAACAGCGCGTGCCCGCAAGGAATGACCAACAGAGTGCCTCGCCGCACGTGGGAACCCTGCTGATTCCACAACGTCAATTGCCCCGATAGCTGCGCGTTCTGATCGATTCGAGCCTCGATTTGCAGGGGCCCGTCAACAAGCTTCGTTTTTGGGAAGTCGTAGACCACGGATGTGCCGTATTTTTCGCCGTCGCCGCGTCCAGCAATCCAGCCAATCAGATTGTTCCGGTTCGCCGGCGTGAACGGCAGAATTTCCACGAACTCGACGGCAGTTTCGCCCGGCAGTTTCATCAGCACGAAGTTCGGCTCCATCGGCTGCGTCCTCTGCTGACCGGACTCGTCCATGCCGACTTCGGAAGCGACCGTCCACAGGTCTTCACGGTTGTAGAAAACTTGCGGATCGGTCATGTGATAAAGGGCGTACACGGCCGCCTGCAGCTTAAGCAACAACTCCGGATAGCGCACGTGTTTGCGAAGCGCTGACGGCATGGCCGCTGCATCCTGGAACAGAGTGGGGAAAATCTGGCGATACGCCATGATGATTGGATCCTGCGGGTCAAACACATAGAACGTCGTGGTGCCATCGTAGGCGTCGATGACCACCTTAACGCTATTCCGCATATAGTTAACG
>Ga0210406_10002837_pt1 | contig 19406 bp, 15 predicted proteins | sample IncBWC30MmetaG_FD_155454 | JGI IMG/M metagenome (GOLD analysis project Ga0210406, IMG submission 155454) | Forest soil microbial communities from Barre Woods Harvard Forest LTER site, Petersham, Massachusetts, United States - Inc-BW-C-30-M | ecosystem: Environmental > Terrestrial > Soil >... | reverse complement strand
CATGGACGGCCTCGCACGCGTCACCGCCGAAGTCGTTTCATAAGCCGGCCGGCTCATAACCCCACCGGCGCTCTTTTCGCGCCCTTTCCCAAAACCTCACGTGCTTGAGCATCGCGCCCAGAACGGGCGAAGGCCTTTTGCACGCCGAAACAGCCCGCTGTCGCCACCGACGGCGGGCTTTTTTCTCGGCCTCTTGCCACCGTCATGCCGGGCACACACGTCGGCGAGCGAAACTAGCGCTACAAAAAGCTCTGCGGATCGACGTCGACCTCAAGCTTGAGGTTGCCCTTCGTCTTCGGACCTGCGGCAAGCCACTCCCGCACATAGTCCGAGAGGTCGAAGCCGCGCGCCGATTTCACCAGCAGCCGGAACCGGTAGCGGCCCTTGATCACGGCAAGCGGGGCTTCCGCCGGCCCCAGCACCTGCACCCGCTCGTCGCGTGGGGCGACCGCGGCGAGGCGGCGCGCATATCCCTCCGCGGTCGGCCGGTCCCCGGCTGAGACAATGAGGCTGGCAAGGCGCCCGAACGGCGGGTAGAGCGTGCGCTCGCGCGCCTCGATTTCATTGGCATAGAACGCCTCGCGGTCGCAGGCGACGAGCGCCTTCATCACGGGATGTTCAGGCTGATGGGTCTGCAAATAGCCGACGCCACGGCCCTGATCGCGCCCGGCGCGGCCGATCACCTGGTTCAGGAGCTGCCAGGTGCGTTCCGCGGCACGCGGATCGCCATTGCCGAGGCCGAGATCGGCATCAACCACACCGACCAGATTTAGCCTGGGGAAATTGTGGCCCTTCGCAACCAATTGCGTGCCGATGATGATGTCGACGCGGCCCGCCGCGATCTCGTTCAATTCGCTGCGCATGGTTTCGATCGACGTGATCAGGTCGCTCGACAGCACCATCGTGCGTGTGTCCGGAAACAGTGACGCCGCCTCTTCCTGCAGCCGCTCGACGCCGGGACCGACCGCGACCAGCGATTGCTCCGCCGCACAGTTCAGGCAGACTGGCGGGCGCGGCATCGAGAAGCCGCAATGATGGCAGACCAGCCGCTGGCGAAAGCGGTGGTCGACCAGCCAGGCATCGCAGATCGTGCAGGCGAAGCGATGGCCGCAGGCGCGGCAGAGGGTCAGCGGCGCGTAGCCGCGGCGATTGAGGAACAACAGCGCCTGTTCGCGCCGCTGCACGGCGAATTTGATCTGTTCGGCGAGCCGCGGCGAAATGAAGCGGCCGCGCGGCGGCGCCTCGCGTCTTAGATCGATCGCCTCGATCTGCGGCATGTTCTGGCCGCCGAACCGCGCCGGCAGCACCACGCGCTGGTAGCGGCCTTTGCGGGCGTTCACCTCCGTCTCGACGGATGGCGTGGCGGAAGCGAGCACGATCGGAATCTTCGCAATGTGGGCGCGCACGACCGCCATGTCGCGGGCGTGATAATGCACGCCATCATCCTGCTTGTAGGCCTGGTCGTGCTCCTCATCGACCACGATCAGCCCGAGATCGGCATAAGGGAGAAACAGCGCCGAGCGCGCGCCGACCACGACCGGCGCCTCGCCGGCCGCGATCGCGGCCCAGTTCCGCGCGCGGGTGCGCGGGGTCAGTTCGGAATGCCATTCCAGCGGCCGCACGCCAAAACGCTGCGCGAAGCGGTCGAGGAATTGCCCGGTCAGCGCGATCTCGGGCATCAGGATCAGCGACTGTTTGCCGCGCCGGATGATTTCGGCGACGGCCTCGAAATAGACCTCGGTCTTGCCCGATCCCGTAACGCCATCGAGCAGCGCGACGTGAAACGTGCCGTTGGCAGCGAGCGCGCGCATCGCATCGACCGCGCTTCGCTGCTGGCGGGTAAATTCCGGACGCCTATAGGAAGGATCGGGCGGAGGCGGCGGCACTGCGCGCGGCATCGCCTCGGTCACCAACGTGCCTTCATCAACGAGGCCGTCGACGACGCCGACGCTGACGCCGGCCTCCTTCGCGGCCTCCGATTTGCCGTGCAGGAGCCCGTCTGACAGCACCTCGATCAGCCGGCGCCGTGCCGGTGTCAGCCGTTTCGGCGGCGCGCCCGCAAGCCGCACGCCCATCCGCACCCGTTCCGGGCCGAGATCCTCGCCCATCCGCAAGCACATGCGCAGCACCATGCCGCGGGCCGAGAGCGTGTAGTTGGCGACCCAGTCGACCAGCGAGCGGAGCTCGCTTCTGAGCGGCGGCACGTCGAGCTTCTCGCTGACATCCTTCAGGCGGTTGTGCAGGCGCGGCTCGGGATTGGCGTTATCCGCCCACACCACCGCCAGCACTTCGCGCGGCCCGAGCGGCACGCCGACGAGATCGCCGGCCTTCAGCTCCATGCCGCGCGGCACGCGGTAGGAATAGGTCCGGTCGAGCGCGACCGGCACCAGCACATCGACGACGCGCGTCGATGTTGGCGGTGAAGTGCCGGTGCGCGGGGCGTGGTCCATCGGTTCAAGAATCAGGGGGCCGGTCCAGAAACTTAGCGAACAGTAAACGAAGGAGGTGCGATATAGTCATTTGGAATCACGGCAGCCATAGCGCCCATGACGTCATCCGCCACCGCCACCCCGCCGATCGCGCTCGCCTCCGCCGATGAAACCATCGCGCTGGAGTTGGCGGGCTGGCTGTCGCATCTGCGCGCCGAGCGCAGATTGTCGCCAAAGACTCTGGAAGCCTATGCCCGCGATGTCAGGCAATGTCTCGATTTTCTTTGCGAGCACTGGGGCGAGCGCGTCACACTGACACGCTTTGCGGCGCTGGAGGCCGCCGACATCAGGGCCTTCATGGCGATGCGGCGCGCCGACGAGATCGCCGGACGCTCGCTGATGCGGACGCTGGCGGGATTGCGCTCGTTCGGCCGCTTTCTCGAACGCGAGGGCAAGGGCAAGCTTGGCGCGCTGTCCGCGATCCGCGCGCCGAAGATCGCGAAAAGCCTGCCCAAGCCGATCCAGATGAACGCCGCCAAACGGCTCGCCGATGCCGACGAGCGCGCGGGCGAGACCCGCGAGACCTGGGTGCTCATGCGCGACGCCGCCGTGATGGCGCTGCTCTACGGCTCGGGTTTGCGTATTTCGGAAGCGCTCGGATTGAAACGCCGCGACGTCCCGCGCCCCGCCGAGGGCGACGTGCTCATCGTCACCGGCAAGGGCAACAAGACCCGCATGGTTCCGGTGCTGCAAAACGTGCTGACGCTGATCGCCGATTATGTGGCGGCCTGCCCCTATCCGCTACCGGCAGAAGGCCCGATCTTCATCGGCGCCCGCGGCGGACCTCTCAGCCCGCGCATCATCCAGCTCGCGATGGAACGGCTGCGGGGCGCGCTCGGGTTGCCCGACAGCGCCACGCCGCATGCGCTGCGGCATTCCTTCGCAACGCATCTGCTGTCACGCGGCGGGGATCTGCGCGCGATCCAGGAGCTGCTCGGCCACGCCTCGCTTTCGACCACCCAGGTCTATACCGGCATCGACACCGAACGATTGATCGAGGTCTATCGCAACACGCATCCGCGCGGCTGAATGTGCCTCGCTCCATGGCGATGGCTTCGGGAACAGGCATAATCGCGCTATGGCAAGTGGTCGGAATGGCATCCGGCGGGTGATGGGAGAAGGCGATGTTCGGCTCGTTCTCGCGTCGGCGTTTTTCGAAGATGGCGGCACTTTCTCCGCTCGCACTCGCGGCCACATGGGCAAGATCTGAAGACGATCCGGCGAGACGTGCAACAGATCGGCGCGCCCCTCCTGGCTTCCCGCGTGACTTTCTGTGGGGCACGGCCACGTCCGCCTACCAGATCGAAGGCGCCGTTGATGAGGATGGCCGAGGCCGCTCGATATGGGACACGTACGCGCATACGCCAGGCAAGATCGCGAATCACAGCAATGCGGACCGCGCCGCTGATCATTACCATCGCTACAAGGAAGACGTTGGCCTGATCAAGGCGCTGGGGGTCAAGGCCTATCGATTTTCGATCGCCTGGCCGCGGGTGTTTCCCGAAGGAACGGGCGCGCCGAATCCGAAAGGCCTCGATTTCTACGACCGGCTTCTGGACGAACTTCTCGGCAACGGCATCGCGCCGTTCGCGACACTCTATCATTGGGATCTGCCGCAATCGCTCCAGGACGGGCTTGGCGGATGGCAGTCGAGCGAAACATCCAAGGCATTCGCGAACTATGCGGGCTACGTGGCCAAACGTCTGGGCGATCGCGTCAACGCCTTCTTCACGGTGAACGAATGCTCCAGGTTCGTTAATCTCGGCTACGGCGCCGGCATCGATGCCCCTGGGCTCAAATTGTCGCGAGCCGAGGTCAATCAGGTCCGGCACCACGTCGCATTGGCTCATGGTCTTGCCGTGCAGGCGATCCGCGCTCAAGGGCATGCGGATGTCAGGGTCGGCCCGGCCGAAAATATCGAGGCCTGCTTACCGGCGATCGATACGCCCGCCAATGTTCGCGCGGCGGAGATTGCCACGCGCGAATTGAACGCCGGCTTTCTGGGCGTGATCCTGACAGGCGAGTATTCAAACGGATTTCTCGAATCTTCGGGCAAGGATGCGCCGAGATATTCCGCGGACGAGCTCGCGATCATTTCCTCGCCGGTCGATTTTGTCGGCCTGAACATCTACATGCCGCAATATTACGTGGTCGCGACAGACCGCGCACCGGGGTTTGCAGTCCTGCCATTCTCCGCTTCGTTTCCGCATATGAACGCGGAGTGGCTCAGGGTTGGCCCAGAAACCATCTACTGGGTGCCCCGACTCGCAGCGACGGTATGGAACATCAAGACGATCTACATCAGCGAGAATGGCACCTCTTCCGCGGATCAAGTGAGGTCCGACGGGCAAATCTACGATACCGATCGGATCATGTTCCTGCGCAACTACCTGACGCAATTGCAGCGTGCGACCTCCGAGGGCATACCGGTTTGCGGTTATTTCCTGTGGAGCCTGATGGATAATTTCGAATGGATTGACGGATATACGCGACGCTTCGGGCTGTACCATGTCGATTTTGACACGCAACGTCGAATGCCAAAGCTGAGTGCCGCATTCTATCGCGAGACCGTCGAGAGAAATGCAGTTGCATAGTGTCCGGATCGCGCGCAATGGCACGATCTGTGCCTGACACCTTTCCGTCACATCAGGGTACCCCTTGCGCGAAAGGCGTTTGTCCGGCAATCGTGCCCCGCGAGTCATCCGGAGGGAATCATGAGTGCACATGAGAGCATGGAGCAAGCGGAGCACGCCGAGCATGCGTCCAGCGAGAACAAGAAGATCGCGTTGCTGATCGCGGTGATCGCGCTCTGCCTTGCGTTGTCGGAGACGCTGGGCAAGGGCGCGCAAACCGAAGCCATCAGCAAGAATGTCGAAGCTTCAAACCTGTGGGCGTTCTTCCAGGCCAAGACCATCCGTCGCACCACGGTGCAGACTGCTGCGGACCAGACCAAGCTTACTCTCGCAACCGTCAGCGACGACGCGGCCAAGGCCGCGTTGCAGAAGCAGATCGATGACTGGCTGAAGACCGCAGCGCGCTACCGCTCCGAGCCCGAGACCGGCGAAGGGTCAGAGCAATTGTCCGAACGCGCCAGGCACGCCGAAGAAGAGCGCGATCTCGCGACCGCAAAGTACCATCACTATGAACTCGCCTCCGCCGCGTTCCAGATCAGTATCGTGCTGGCGTCGGCAACGATCATCACCGGCATCTTCGCATTGGCCTGGATTTCAGGCGCGTTGACGCTCGTCGGCATCGGCATGGCGGCGCTCGGCCTGTTCATGCCGCATTTTCTGCATCTCCACTGAACGGGAATTAGCGCGCTTCGCGCACGCTCTTGCGGAAACGCTGGATCAGCCGCAGCGTGCGCGAAGACCAGCCCTCGCCGCTCAGCATCTCCTTGATGCGCGCCTTGATCGGATCGACCAGCGCGTGGGCCTTGGCCCGCAGCGCCAGGATGAATTCGTAAAGCCTTTCGAACCAGCCCATTTCCAAAAGCTTCGGTCGTGTCACATCGAAGATGAACGCGGTGACGCCGACGCCTACGAACTTGGCAAACAGGATAGTGAAGAAGGCGCCTGTCCAATGTTCATGGGTGAGCAGCCAGATCCCGATCAGCTTGAGCGGAAATAGCGGGATCACCGGTACGATGAAGACGATCAACGTCATCGCCGGCGACAGCGTGTCGACTCGCTCGGCGAGCCATTGCTTAAAAGTGCTGAGCGGGATCGCCGCCACCACCCTCGCCACGATCGGCTCAAGGTGATCCCATAGCCATGCTTCGATCAGAAAGATGATCGCAAGCAGAACCCAGAACGGCTGAAGCAATCGGCGCATCAAGGTCAACTCTACCCAGCCGGCGGTCGGGCTTCGATCACATATGGATTGCGCGCTTGCCAACTGCAAGCGCAGCTTCCTTGATCGCTTCGGAACGCGTGGGGTGAGCATGGCAGGTCCGAGCAAGATCCTCCGCAGAGCCACCGAACTCCATCAATACGGCCGCTTCGTGGATCATTTCACCGGCCTCGCGCCCGATAATATGAACGCCGAGCACCCGGTCGGTTTTCGCATCTGCGAGAACCTTCACAAATCCTTCCGTCGTCTGATTCACCTTGGAGCGGCCATTCGCGGTAAATGGGAATTTACCGACGGTATAAGCGACGCCGGCCTGCTTCAGCTCTTCCTCGGTCTTGCCGACAGCAGATACTTCCGGCGTGGTATACACAACACCTGGAATGACGTCGTAGTTCACGTGGCCCGCCTGTCCTGCGAGAATCTCCGCAACCGCCACGCCCTCGTCCTCGGCCTTGTGCGCAAGCATTGGTCCCGCGACGACATCCCCGATCGCATAGATGCCTTTCACGCTGGTCGCGAAATGCGAATCGATCTGCACGCGGCCGCGATTGTCGAGGGCGACGCCCGCCTCCTGCAGACCGAGGCCATCTGTGTAGGGCACGCGGCCGATGCAGACCAGGACGACATCGGCTTCGATCGATTCCGCCGTGCCGCCTGCGGCCGGCTCGACCTTGGCGACCATCCTATTGCCCGAAGTATCCACGCCGGTGACTTTCGTGCCGAGCTTGAACGCAAAGCCCTGCTTCTCCAGGATGCGCTGAAACTGTCTGGCGACTTCGCCATCCATTCCAGGCAAGATGCGATCGAGAAATTCGACGACGACCACTTCGGCGCCAAGCCGGTGCCATACCGACCCAAGTTCAAGCCCTATCACGCCTGCGCCGACGATCAGGAGCTTTCCGGGTACGCTCTCAAGCGACAGCGCGCCGGTCGACGACACGATGCGCTTCTCGTCGATGTCGATGCCTTTCAGCCGCGCGATGTCGGAGCCCGTGGCGATCACGATGTTGTTGGTTTCGACAATCTTCGTGCTGGGGTTGCCGGAAACCTCGACCTTGCCCGCGCCAAGAATCTTGCCCTTGCCGTGAATGACGTCGATCTTGTTCTTCTTCATCAGGAAATCGACGCCCTTGACGTTGCCGTCGATGCCCTGCTGCTTGAAATTCATCATCGCCGGCAGATCGAGCTTCGGCGCTGGTACGCTGACGCCCATCTTCGCAAAGGAGTGCCCGGCCTCCTCGAACATCTCCGAGGCGTGCAACAGCGCCTTGGAGGGCATGCAGCCGACATTGAGACAGGTGCCGCCGAGCGTGGCGTCCTTCTCGACCACGGCGACCTTCATGCCGAGCTGAGCCGCGCGCACCGCGCAGACATAGCCGCCCGGACCGGTACCAATGATAACGAGATCGTAAGTAGCCATGAATTGAGTCCTGTAGCTGAAGTGTATGACAGCTATTAGCGCCCGCCCGATACATCAAGGATGGCGCTGGTCACGTAGGAAGCATCATCAGACATCAGCCAGACGATCGCGTTGGCAATCTCGTCGGCCGTGCCGACCCGCTTCATCGGCACCATATGCGCCAGCCGATGCGCGCGATCGGGCTCACCGCCCGAGGCGTGGATCTCGGTGTCGATCAGGCCGGGCCGGATCGCGGCAACACGGATGCCCTCGCCTGCGACCTCGTAGCCGAGGCCGACGGTGAAGGAGTCGATCGCGCCCTTGGAGGCTGCGTAGTCGACATAGGTATTGGGCGCGCCGAGCTTTGCCGCCACCGACGACAAATTGACGATGACGCCGCCCTCGCCGCCATGCCGCGTCGACATCCGCTTCACCGCCTCGCGTGCGCACAGCATGCTGCCGGTCACGTTGACCGCCATCATGCGCTGGATGCGCTCGGCCGACATGTCATCGACCCGCTGCGACGGCCCGACAATGCCGGCATTGTTGACCAGCGCGCCCAGCGTGCCGAATTCGTCGGCGGCCTCGAACAGCGCGAGAATATCGCTTTCGAGGCCGACATCGCATTTCACCGCGATCGCATTGCCGTTCTTGCCCTCGATTTCCGCGACCACGCTGTTGGCCGCGGCCTCATTGCTGGCATAGCCGACGACGACGCGAAAGCCGCGCGCAGCAGCCGCGAGCGCGGTGGCGCGGCCGATACCGCGGCTGCCGCCTGTGATGATCACAACCTTGTCGGTCACAGTCTGGTCCATCCGGTTAAGAATATCGCCACTTACACCACCAAAAGCTTATGGGTATCGAGCCGACATCCGCAGTGCCGACGCAAGATGCCAAGCATCGTGAACGCGCGAAGTCGCCTTCATGCAAACCGGTCATCCTGATCTCTGTGCCCTTTCGACCAAACAAGCACCAGAAACACCGCCCCACAAATGAATGCCAGAAGACAGAGCCATAGCGCGGCGCTGATTTGGTCGTTGAGATAGCTCCAATGAGAGCCACCACCGAAATCGGCATGATGTTGCACGAGACGTCCCCCGGAGAAGCCGCTCAGCGCCGCGCTGATCGCTCCGATGAAAGCGACGAACGTGATCGCCAAGCGTCGTCGATGCCGGGCCAACCAGTTCATCGTCTCAGAGATCCAGCACCAGCCGCGCCGGGTCTTCCAGGCTTTCCTTGACGCGCACCAGGAAGGTCACGGCCTCTTTGCCGTCGATGACACGGTGATCATAAGACAGCGCCAGATACATCATCGGACGGGCCTCGATTTTGCCCCCGACCACCATCGGACGCTCCTGGATCTTGTGCATGCCGAGAATGCCGGACTGCGGCGCATTCAGGATCGGCGTCGACATCAGCGAGCCGTAGATGCCGCCATTGGTGATGGTGAAGGTGCCGCCCTGCATCTCCTCGATCTTGAGCTGGCCATCACGCGCGCGGCGGCCGTAATCGGCGATCGCCTTCTCGATCTCGGCGATCGACTTGTGGTCGCAGTCGCGCACGACAGGCACGACAAGCCCCTTGTCGGTGCCGACGGCAACGCCGATGTGATAATAGTTCTTGTAGATCAGGTCGGTGCCGTCGATCTCCGCATTGACGGCCGGAATGTCCTTCAAGGCCTGCACACAGGCCTTGGTGAAGAAGCCCATGAAGCCGAGCTTGCTGTTGTGCTTCTTCTCGAACACGTCCTTGTATTGCGCGCGCAGCGCCATGATGTGGGTCATGTCGACCTCGTTGAAGGTCGTCAGCATCGCCGCCGTGTTCTGCACGTCCTTCAGCCGCCGCGCGATGGTCTGGCGCAGCCGCGTCATCTTCACGCGCTCCTCGCGCGCGGCATCGTCGGCGGGCGACGGCGCGCGCACCTGCACCGAGGCCGCCGGCTGATTGACCGGCATCGGCGCCGACGCCGCGCGCTCGATCGCGGCCAGCATATCGCCCTTGGTGACGCGGCCGTCCTTGCCGGAGCCTGGCACGGTGGTCGCGTCGATGCCGCTCTCGGCAGAAAGCTTTCGCACCGAGGGGGCGAGCGCATCGGGCGGCGGGGCCTTGGCGGGCGCGGCGGCCGGCGCGGGAGGCGGCGGAGGCGCAGCGGACGCCGTGGGCTTGGCGGGCGCGGCGGCGGGCTTTGCCGCTGCAGCACCGTCATTGATCATTCCGAGCAGGGCGCCGACCGCGACCGTGTCGCCATCCTTGGCCGAGATCTCGCCAAGCGTGCCCGCCGACGGCGCCGGCACCTCGATCGTGACCTTGTCGGTCTCAAGTTCGACCAGCGGCTCGTCGACGGCGACGGGATCACCGGCTTTCTTGAACCAGCGGCCAATGGTGGCCTCGGTTACGGATTCACCCAGCGTCGGAACGCGAATTTCAGTCATGGTCTGTTTCCCCCACTACCCAGTGCGGTCATCGCCCACGGAGGCGGGCGTCCGGTACGCCGTGACTGCCGGAATCGGAATCGGTAAAACGGCGTGGCTGGATGCCCCACCTTGGCGGGGCATGACGATACGAAAACTTCTCTTGTTCTGACGCGTTTTCTTCACGCGAACGGGTACCCACTTCGCTCGAAAACGCTCTAGTTGAGCGCGTCGTCGAGCAGCGCCTTGAGCTGCGCCAGATGCTTCGACATCAAGCCGGTCGCGGTCGCCGCAGCCGCGGCGCGTCCGGCGTAACGCGGGCGCCGGTTCGGCGCGTGGATCTGGTTCAGAACCCATTCGAGATAGGGCTCGATGAAGTGCCACGCGCCCATGTTGCGCGGCTCTTCCTGGCACCAGACGACCTCAGCGTTCTTGAAGCGGGCGAGTTCGACGACAAGAGCCTTGAGCGGCACCGGGTAAAGCTGCTCGATGCGCATGATGTAGATGTCGTCGATGCCGCGCTTTTCGCGCTCCTCGTAGAGGTCGTAATAGACCTTGCCCGAGCACAGCACGACGCGACGGATCTTGTCGTCCGGCTGAAGCTTCGTCCTGTCGTCCGGCTGCATCTGGGCATCATCGTAGAGGATGCGGTGGAAGGTCGTGCCGTTGCCCAGTTCCTCCAGCCGCGAAACCGCGCGTTTGTGCCGCAACAGCGACTTCGGCGTCATCAGGATGAGAGGTTTCCTGATTTCGCGATGAAGCTGGCGCCGCAGCACATGGAAATAGTTCGCGGGCGTGGTCGGATAGCAGACCTGCATGTTGTCCTCGGCGCAGAGCTGCAGATAGCGCTCAAGCCGCGCGGAAGAATGCTCCGGGCCCTGGCCTTCATAGCCATGCGGCAACATGCAGACGAGACCGGACATGCGCAGCCATTTGCGCTCGCCGGAGGAGATGAACTGGTCGAACACGACCTGCGCGCCATTGGCGAAGTCGCCGAACTGGGCTTCCCACATCGCCAGCGCATTCGGCTCGGCGAGTGAATAGCCGTACTCGAAGCCGAGCACCGCCTCTTCCGACAGCAGCGAGTTGATGACCTCGTAATGGCCCTGGTCGACGCCCAGATGATTGAACGGCGTGTAGCGGCTTTCGTCCTCCTGATCGATCAGGACCGAGTGCCGCTGCGAGAAGGTGCCGCGCTCGGAGTCCTGCCCGGACAGGCGGACGTGATGGCCCTCCTGCAGCAGCGAGCAGAACGCCAGCGCCTCGCCGGTCGCCCAGTCGATGCCCACACCGTTGTCGATCGCCTTGGCGCGATTTTCCAGGAAACGCGCGATGGTGCGGTGAACGCGGAAACCGTCCGGCACCTTGGTGATCTTGCGGCCGATCTCCTTAAGCACGGCGGTATCGACGCCGGTGACGCCACGGCGGGCGTCCTCTTCCTGATCGGCGATCTTGAAGCCGGCCCATTTGCCGTCGAGCCAGTCGGCCTTGTTCGGCTTGTAGCCGGTGCCCGCCTCGAATTCGCCATCGAGCCGAACACGCCAGTCGGCCTTCGCCTTATCGACCTCGCCTTCCGTGATCACGCCCTCGGAGATCAGGCGTCTGGCATAGATCTCCAGCGTCGATGGATGCGAGGCGATCTTCTTGTACATCACCGGCTGGGTGAACGCCGGCTCGTCGCCTTCGTTGTGACCATGCCGGCGGTAACAGAACATGTCGATGACCACCGGCTTGTGGAACTTCTGCCGGAACTCGGTCGCGATCTTGGCGGCGAACACCACGGCTTCGGGATCGTCGCCATTCACATGGAAGATCGGCGCATCGATCATCTTCGCCACATCGGACGGATAGGGCGAGGAGCGCGAATAGCGCGGATAGGTGGTGAAGCCGATCTGGTTGTTGACAATGAAATGCACCGAACCGCCGGTGCGGTAGCCCTTCAGGTCGGACAGGCTGAAGCATTCCGCCACCACGCCCTGGCCGGCAAAGGCGGCGTCGCCATGCATCAGCAGCGGCATGACCGAAATCCGCATGTCCGGCGGGTCGCCATGCTGGTCCTGCTTGGCGCGCACCTTGCCGAGCACGACGGGATCGACGATTTCGAGATGTGAGGGGTTGGCGGTCAGCGACAGATGGATCCGGTTGCCGTCGAATTCGCGGTCCGACGAGGCGCCGAGATGGTATTTCACGTCGCCGGAGCCCTCGACCGCGTCGGGATTGGCCGAGCCGCCCTTGAATTCGTGGAACAGCGCGCGGTGCGGCTTGCCCATCACTTGTGTGAGCACGCTCAGGCGGCCGCGATGCGGCATGCCCACCACGATCTCCTTCACGCCGAGATTGCCGCCACGCTTGATGATCTGCTCCAGCGCCGGAATCAGCGATTCGGCGCCGTCGAGGCCGAAACGCTTGGTGCCCGTGAACTTCAGATCGCAGAATTTCTCGAAGCCTTCCGCCTCGATCAGCTTGTTCAGGATCGCCCGGCGGCCCTCGCGAGTGAAGCTGATCTCCTTGTCCGGTCCCTCGATGCGCTCCTGAATCCAGGCCTTCTGCGCGGCATTGGAGATGTGCATGAACTCGAAGCCGAGCGTCTGGCAGTAGGTGCGCTCGCAGATCGCGACGATCTCGCGCAAGTTGCCGTATTCCAGGCCGAGCACATGGTCGAGGAAGATCTTGCGGTCGAAATCGCTTTCTTCGAAGCCATAGGTGCGCGGATCGAGCTCTTCGCGGTTGCGCGGCGCCTCGATCCCGAGAGGGTCCAGCTTGGCATGGAAATGACCGCGCATGCGGTAAGCGCGAATCAGCATCAGCGCCCGGACCGAGTCGCGCGTGGCCTGGTGCAGCTCGGCCACTGTCACTTCGGCGCCCCGGTCTCCGACCTTGGCCTTTTCCTGCGCCTTTTCCCGGGCCTTGACGGCAAGCTTGTCGCCGACCGCCTTTTCCACCTCGATCCAATTGCCGTCGAGCGCCGAGGTCAGCTCGTCGCGGGGCGACAGCGGCCAGTTGTCGCGGCCCCAGGACGGGCCTTCGGCGTTCTTGCGAACGTCGGCGGGCGTGTCCTTCAGGCTCTTGAAGAACGCCTGCCAATCCGGATCGACGGAAGCCGGATCCTGTTCGTAACGGGCGTAGATATCGTCGATGTAAGTGGCGTTGGTGCCCTGCAAAAATGATGAGAGGGCAAAGGCAGCGTTCGCGTCCTGGCGAGACATGATGACGTCCTGGTGATTCTTTTTACGCGCAAACAGATGGCGCGGTCACCGACCCCGGCAACGGATCGGTGAAGGTCATACGACCTCTACCCTATTTGGGTGAAAACTGCGCGTTTAAAAGAACTAAGGAGTGAATTGCTATTTCAATTTTTCGGCAAGCGTGTGTCCAAGCCGCGCGGGCGACGGAGAGACCGTGATTCCGGCCGCTTCCATCGCCGCCGTCTTGGAGCCGGCATCGCCCTTGCCCCCTGAAATAATCGCGCCGGCATGGCCCATGCGGCGGCCGGGCGGCGCGGTGACGCCCGCGATGAATCCGACCATCGGCTTCTTGCGGCCGCGCTTGGCCTCGTCTTTCAGGAATTGCGCGGCGTCCTCCTCGGCGCTACCGCCGATCTCGCCGATCATGATGATCGACGTGGTCTTCTGGTCAGCCAGGAACATCTCCAAGACGTCGATGAACTCGGTGCCCTTGACCGGGTCGCCGCCGATGCCGACGGCCGTGGTCTGGCCGAGGCCTTCCTGGCTGGTCTGGAACACCGCCTCATAGGTCAGCGTGCCCGAGCGCGAGACGATGCCGACCGAGCCGGGCTTGAAGATATTGGCGGGCATGATGCCGATCTTGCACTCGCCGGCGGTCATGACGCCCGGGCAGTTCGGCCCGATCAGCCGCGATTTCGACCCCGACAGCGAGCGCTTCACCCGCACCATGTCGAGCACCGGGATGCCTTCGGTGATGCAGACGATCAGCGGGATTTCGGCATCGATCGCCTCGCAGATCGCGTCGGCCGCGCCTGGCGGCGGCACATAGATCACCGACGCGTCGGCGCCGGTCTTCTCCCGGGCCTCGGCCACCGTGTCGAACACCGGAAGGCCGAGATGTTTGGAGCCGCCTTTGCCGGGCGAGGTGCCGCCGACCATCCTGGTGCCATAAGCGATCGCGGCTTCCGAATGGAAGGTGCCATTCTTGCCGGTGAAGCCCTGGCAGATGACCTTGGTGTTCTTGTCGATCAGGATGGACATGATTTCCGATTGCTTTCCGGGAGACGGTCTTCGGTAAGGGAGTTAGCTGACGCGCCGGTACACGCCGGTGAGCACGTCGGCCCATCCTTCCGCGTCGGGCGAGAACTGGATTTTCATGTTGTAGGTATTGTCGTCGACGACCTCGTAGACGTGGCGCGCATTGCCGCGCAGCGAGCCGCGCACCAAGGTCAGCACCTTGCCGGTCCAGCCGCCGGAGGCCGGGGACGGCGGGTAATAGCCGAGCGAATCGTGCCAGAACAGTTTGTAGGTCCGGTCTTCGCGGTCATAGGTGAAGAGACCATGGGTCGCGAACGTCTCTTTGCCGTCGCGCATCTGGCGCGTGTCCTGGATCAGATAGAAACCGTTGAGATCCATGCGCGCCGTGACACGCGACGTCGCCGGACCGCCCGCGGTCCAGCGCGACGGATGGACCGTCTCTTCGCCGTCCCATTCGCCTGCGAACACCGCAAGCTTCTTGTGCTCCGGCAAAGGCGATGGTGCGGCGAGATGGTCGGCCATGGCGCTAGCTCCTTTTGACGGCCTTCACGATCTTTTGTGCAGCATCGTCGAGATTGTCGGCGGGCACAACATTGAGGCCGGACTCGCTGATGATCTTCTTGCCCTGCTCGACATTGGTGCCTTCGAGCCGGACCACCAGCGGCACTTTCAGGCCGACCTGCTTCACCGCCGCGACCACGCCTTCGGCAATGACGTCGCATTTCATGATGCCGCCGAAGATGTTGACCAGGATGCCCTTCACATTGGGATCGGCGGTGATGATCTTGAAGGCGGCGGCCACCTTTTCGACGCTGGCGCCGCCGCCGACATCGAGAAAGTTGGCCGGCTCCATGCCGTAGAGCTTGATGATGTCCATGGTCGCCATGGCAAGGCCGGCGCCGTTGACCATGCAGCCGATCGTGCCGTCCAGCGCGACATAGTTGAGATCGTATTTCGACGCTTCGATCTCCTTGGCGTCTTCCTCGGTCTCGTCACGCAGCGCGACGACGTCGGGATGGCGGAACAGTGCATTGTCGTCGAACGCGACCTTGGCATCGAGCACGCGAAGCTGGCCCTGCTTGGTGACGACCAGCGGATTGATCTCCAGCATCGCCATGTCCTTGGCGACAAAGGCGGCATAGAGCTGCGCCACCAGCTTCTCCGCCTGCTTGGCGAGATCGCCGGAAAGGTTGAGGGCCTTCGCGACGGTGCGGCCGTGATGCGGCATGATGCCGGTCGCCGGATCGACCGAGAAGGTCACGATCTTTTCCGGCGTGGAATGGGCGACATCCTCGATATTGACGCCGCCTTCGGTCGACACCACGAAGGACACTTCGGACGTCTCGCGATTGACCAGGATCGAGAGATAGAACTCCTTGTCGATGTCGGAGCCTTCCTCGATGTAGAGGCGGTTGACCTGCTTGCCATGCGCGCCGGTCTGCACGGTTACGAGTGTGGCGCCCAGCATCTGCTTGGCGAATTCATCGACCTCGGCGACCGACTTGGCGATCCGCACGCCGCCCTTATCGCCGGCGCTGGCCTCCTTGAACTTGCCCTTGCCGCGGCCGCCGGCATGGATCTGGCTCTTCACCACCCAGATTGGACCGGGCAGCTGTTTGGCGGCCGCCTCGGCGTCTTCCGGCCGCAGCACCGGGACGCCCTTCGAAATCGGGACGCCGAACCCGTTCAGGAGCGCCTTGGCCTGGTATTCGTGAATATTCATAAGGACGCTCCCCGAACCCTCGCGCGGTCAGTTCCAAAGTTCACCCGGCCTTGGTCTGGCATACCATATACCAATACAACCGCAAGACCTGACCCGGCAAATCAATCGCCGATACCGGACAGTGTTACCGGCCGAGCAGATCGGGCGCGATCTTCTTGCAGGCATCGACCAGACCCTGCACAGCGGCCACCGACTTGTCGAAGGCCTCGCGGTCCTTGCCGGCGAGATCGATCTCGACGATGCGCTCGACCCCCTTGGAACCGATCACGACGGGCACGCCGACATACATGTCCTTCACGCTGTATTCGCCGTTGAGATAGGCGGCGCAGGGCAGCACGCGCTTCTTGTCGCGCAGATAGCTTTCGGCCATCGCGATCGCGGAAGCCGCGGGCGCGTAGAATGCCGAGCCGGTCTTCAGGAAGTTGACGATCTCGGCGCCGCCATTGCGGGTGCGATCAACGATCTCGTCGATCCGCACCTGCGAGGTCCAGCCCAGCTTGACGAGATCGGGCAGCGGGATGCCGGCGACGGTGGAGTAGCGCACCAGCGGCACCATTGTGTCGCCATGGCCGCCCAGCACGAAGGCGGTGACGTCCTCGACAGAGACGTTGAACTCGTCGGCGAGGAAATAGCGGAAGCGGGCCGAATCCAGCACGCCGGCCATCCCGACCACCTTCTTGTGCGGCAGGCCTGACGCCTTCTGCAGCGCCCAGACCATCGCATCGAGCGGGTTGGTGATGCAGATGATAAAGGCATCGGGCGCGTATTTCTTGATACCGGCACCAACCTGCTCCATCACCTTTAGATTGATCGAGAGCAGATCATCGCGGCTCATTCCGGGCTTGCGCGGCACACCGGCGGTGACGATGCAGACCTTGGCGTTGTCCAGCGCCTCATAGGAATTGGTGCCGACAAAGGTCGCGTCGAAGCCGTCGACCGGCGAGGATTGCGCGATGTCCAGCGCCTTGCCCTGCGGAACGCCCTCGGCGATATCGAACATCACGACATCGCCCAATTCCTTCAGGCCGATGAGATGAGCCAGCGTTCCGCCGATCTGGCCGGAGCCAATCAAAGCAATCTTGTCGCGCGCCATGGGAAATCCGTCCTTTGAGAGTCCGAACGTGGAGAGGTTTGAGGAGCTGAAGGCTGGTTATCCCTTTCGACCGACCCGTTCAAGTCGCGCCGTGCGCGATTGGCGGACCTGCCCGGATTTCAGTCAGGGCGCTCGTCACGCCGGGACGATCCGAGCGCTCGGCCCAAGAATCTTCCTCGAATCTTGCTCGAAAATTTCATCTCGCGCCAAAATTTTCGGATTTCCGAGTTCGGGTGCGCATCCCGAAATGACGGGCGGGGGAAGCTTCATGTCTCGACCAAGCCCGTGCTCGATCCGCTGGCGGCGGAATCCTTCCGTCCGTGGGGCAAGGCCAGATAGGATTCCGAGCTCATCTCGATCAGACGCGAGGAGGTTCGCTTGAACTCATTGGCCTCGACGCCCTCCTCGGCGAGGTACAGCGACACCGGATTGGCCTCCGCTGATGCCATCAGCTTCACGGCGTTGTCATAAAGCGTATCGATCAGCGCAATGAAGCGCTTGGCGGCGTTGCGCTCGGGGTAATCCATCACTGGAATGTGGTCGATCAGGATGGTGTGATAGTCGCGCGCAAGGCGGATGTAGTCGGACGCGGCAAGCGGCTTTTCGCAGAGATCGGCGAAGGAGAACCGCGCCACGCCATGCGCGGAGCATGGCACGTTGAGCGTGCGGCCCTTGATCAGAATTTCGCGCGGCCTGCACGGCGCGTTGCCGGTCATCCGGACCCAGGCCTTGTCGAGCGCGGCGTCGGCGTCGTCGTCGGGCGGCACCAGCCACATCCTGGCGCCGGCCAGCTTCTCGAGGCGGAAATCGGTGCGTGCATCGAGCCGCAGCACGTCCATGTGTTCGGTAATCTGCGCGATGAACGGCAGGAACAGCGCCCGGTTCAGACCGCCTTTGTAAAGATCATCCGGCGCGACGTTGGAGGTCGCAACCACCACGGTGCCGAGTTCGAACAGCCTTGCGAACAGCCGCCCGAGAATCATCGCGTCCGCGATGTCGGTGACGTGAAACTCGTCGAAGCACAGAAGCCATGCCTCGTCGAAGATTGCGGACGCCGTCAGCGCGATCACGTCGCCATTGGCGAGCTCGCCGCGCGCAATGCTTTGGCGGTAGCCGTAGATCCGCTCATGCACGTCGGCCATGAATTCATGGAAATGCGCGCGCCGCTTGTGCGCGACCGGACTATGCTGGAAAAACAGGTCCATCAGCATGGTCTTGCCGCGGCCGACCTCGCCATGGACATACAGGCCGCGCGGCGGCGCCTCGTCCTTGTCGGCAAACAGCCGGCCGAGCAGCCCTTGCTTGCGTGGCGGCTTGTAGCTCGCAAGCCGCCATTCGAGCGCGGCAAGGGCATCGGCGACCCCGGCTTGCGCCGGGTCGGGCTCGATCGCGCCGGAGGAGACAAGGGCCTGATACTGGCTGTGGAACGTGTCGGAGGGCTGGGACAGCATGGCCCACCTTACGGCCCCAAGGCTGAAGAAATTGCAAGCCGCGAATCCGTGCGGGGGGCTATGCGGCGGCATTCCACCGGCAAGGCATTCGCCATGCGCGCGCCACAACCTTGTCGGTTCGAGTTCCGGCGGGCCTGTATCACCCGTGGGATGACTGTCTACGGGGTCAGCGCGTAGGAATCCTCGACAACATAAGGACCACCGCCTGTGGAGGCGCGGGAGGAAAACAGCACAAAGCGGTCGGCGGTAAAGACCCGGCTCGGGAAATAGCCGCGCACCGACAGATAGTCCGCAACATCCTGGCTCGAGGCATCGTGCAGCCGCGCCAGCGTCACATGCGGGGTGAATTTGCGCCCCTCCGGATCGAGCCCGATGCGCTGCATCATCCGCTCAAGCTCCGCCTGCAGCTCGATCAGAGGCTTGCTCGGCACGATGGAAGCAACCACCGCACGCGGCTTGCGACCACCAAAGCTCGACAGGCCCTGCAGCGTCACATCGAACGGCTTGCGATTGACCCGAACCAGCATCGAGGCGATCTCGTTGGCGGACGTGCCGTCGATATCGCCGATGAAGCGCAGGGTAACATGGTAATCTTCGGGATCGACCCAGCGGGCGCCGGGGAGGCCGCCCCTCAAGCTGGAGAGCGTGTGGCCGATTTCGGCCGGAATTTCCAGTCCAGTAAACAAACGCGGCATCGTTGAGGACTCCCGATGCTTGGGCGATGATATCCAGGAAGCCAGCCCACCGGCAAAGAGCGCGGGTGAA
>Ga0210406_10002836_pt1 | contig 19412 bp, 22 predicted proteins | sample IncBWC30MmetaG_FD_155454 | JGI IMG/M metagenome (GOLD analysis project Ga0210406, IMG submission 155454) | Forest soil microbial communities from Barre Woods Harvard Forest LTER site, Petersham, Massachusetts, United States - Inc-BW-C-30-M | ecosystem: Environmental > Terrestrial > Soil >... | reverse complement strand
TCACAAGCGCCGCATTCCCTAAAATGATGTTCGGTACGGCTCCATTTGTAGCCGACGGTATTTTCCGTGATCTCACTGAGAGAAATGCCAGTTATAGTGGCTTTCGCTTGTGCCTAATATCAATTATGAAACGCCGCGGCAACTGCACATTCGCCGCTGACAGAAAGAGAACGATTCTATCTAGCCAGGATGCGCAATGGAGCTTCGTCACAGAGCCAGGCTGTTGATTGCCGATGACCACACGTTGCTGGCGGAAGCTTGCAAGAGCTTCCTGGAGCCTGAATTCGATGTTGTCGGCATTGCGGATAATGGACGCGCCCTCGTTCACATGGCATCCGAACTCAAACCGGACGTGGTCGTCCTGGATATTTCGATGCCACAATTGAATGGCCTTGACGCAGGCGATCAGATAAAGCATATCTTGCCCGCAACCAAGCTGGTATTTGTGACAATGACTATGTCGCCCGAGGTAGCGGCGGAAGCATTCCGGCGTGGGGCATCCGGCTACGTCGTGAAGAGTTGCGGAGCTGAGGAGCTCGTCAGGGCCATTCGTCGAGCGCTGAAATCGGAATCCTACTTGTCTCCCATGATTACCAAGGACACGGTGGATTTTTTACTGAGAAGCAAGGACTTCTATGCGGGGGAGAAGCGGATAACTCCTCGCCAGAGTGAGGTCCTGCAACTGCTTGCCGAAGGCAAGTCCATGAAAGAAATTGCCAATGTCCTGAACTTGAAACCAGGGACGGTGGCTTTCCACAAGTACAAAATGATGGAGACCCTGGGTCTAAAATCCAACGCTGAGTTGATTCAATACGCGATTAAACACCATCTTGCCGGATGATTGTTGCTCTGAGATTTTCCGGGTACCCGAGGTCCACATTTCAACTCGTGATTTTGCAATGTCAGGCTGCTAGTTCTCTCAGTCGCGCCGCAACCCGCGGCGGGGATATCAAAGGGTAAGAGGACTGCGACCTGTGCTCGAGCAGCCCAGTGATTACTGCACGAGAATCACAGTCTCTCTTGCGGTCGACAGGAGAGAGGTATGATATTGACCTTGCTGCTGATAGCAATCGCAATGCTCGCCGCACTAGGAGCGTCGCTATACCTGGCCTACATTGAAACAGAAGCTGACTTCCCAATAAGGCACGAACCTCATCATAGAGTGCGAGCGTGACGCGATGAAGTTGTACTACCCCATCCCGAGTAGATCCCGCGATCCTAACCATTTACCACCGCCCAGTTCGTTCGATGCACGCGGACTCGCATCTGCATTGAGTTCTCGTGAAGCTGAAAGATCAACCGCTGGTGGGATCGCACTTCCCGCGTACCTGGATCCTAGTGCATGATCAGCTCCCGATCCGCCTCGGCTGCTTCCAAGTCCTCCGCGTTCTTGGCGGGACTCGAGCCATCGGCAATGAATGCAATTCTTGGCGCAGCCGAGTTCCGCTGGGTACCGGCCAAGGACGCGGTTATTAACGGTGGCGATCCAGCCACCCACTTGTTCTTTCTACAAAGCGGCCGGGCCCGTTACTGCCACTTGACGAAAAAGGGTGACCTGGTCTTACTCGCACCATTGGTACCGGGAGATGTCATCGGGCTGATGACTCTGCTGAAGAACCCGGCCGCATATATAGCCACTGCAGAAGCAGCTTCTGACTGTGAACTCCTGGTCTGGGATCGCGCCCGTGTGCGCCAGTTCGTGTCCCTCTATCCTCTGCTGGGTGAAAATGGCTTGCGCATTGCCTTTGGCTATCTGCAAAACTACATCGAACGCCATGTTGCTTTGGTTACAGAAACTGCCATGGAAAGGCTGGCCAAGACCTTGCTCAAACTAGGTCAACAGTCCGGCGAGATTCATCCCGACGGAGTCGAAATCCGTACTACAAACGATGAACTCAGCGCACTGGCCGATATCAGCCGCTTCACTGCCAGCCGTGCCCTGAACGAATGGGTGCGCACCGGAACTATTTCTAAGGGACGTGGCCGAATCCTTCTCCACGCTCCAGAAGCACTCATGGTTGATTAATAGAGGCGACGAGTCAGCACTTCTTCCCGCCCGAAACTATTTTCTTAGGTGCGCTGGAGCAACGACAAGATTCCTTCCTCAGCCATATCCTTAAATCGTTCCCTCCCCCGGGCTCTTTTCTCGAAGGTACTCCCTAATGCTGGCCGTTGAGCAGACTCGGCATCGGTCGAGGTCGGACGCGCGGACCGGTCCTCTCCATGAATAGCTAATTCGCCTCGCCTGCAAGAAAAAGAGTTGAAAAATGGACGATTCGAAAGAGCCCGAATCCGATAAGGATCCAAGACTCATTTCTAGCTCCGAAAGCGAAATCCCCGCTGTGCAAGGCGCCAGCCTCCCCGTACACGCCCGGTGGCGCGAATTGGCGCTACAGATCCAGCAAGAGTCTGATCCTCAGAAGATGTTTGAACTCGTTCGTCAACTCTTGGCCGAGTTCGACGATGAAGAACTCCGCAAGAGCCTGCGTCTGCCACCGGACGAGAGATGAGATCCCCTGGGATCGGATATCCCTAGGCTCGCATTGCCGGAGGCGAGCTTGGTCTGTTTTCCTGGCGTCACAACGGCGAGAGAAGTCTCACCGTCTCTATCGCTCGGCTCCGATGGAGTCAATCCGTCCGAAACAGGCTCCGGAACACCAGACTCGTCAAGCTAGTACAACTGACAGGCCCAACTACCAGACACTCGCCGTACGCTGCTTTCTGGGCTCTCGGGTGCGTCATGACACCTATCCTGGCTGGATTGCCGTTCGCTTGTCAGAATTTGATGCCAAACGTCTTGGCGACAAAAGCTCGCCCACCACTATCTTGGGCACGTCGTCTGCTCACGACGTGTGCCTTCGTCTGCATCTTCTGTACATTTGCAAGTGCAAACAGCACCAGCCAAGCGGCACACGATCCGTCTGCAGTTTCTGACGCCGTTGCGATTGAGAACAATGGCTCCCCGGTCGAAATTGATGGTAAGCCGATCCTCTTGATCTACGCACCCATCGGAGGCTTCACTGCACAAGAGAGAGCTAGCGCCATCCAGCAACGCATCATCGCCCTCAGCAGCAACACCAACATTCCTATCGAGGCCATTCATCCGGAGGACCGCGGCACATGGACAGAAGTACTTGCCGGCAGCAATCGCATCATGGGCATCACGGAGGGTGACGCGAAGGCCGCGGAACGTCCGCGAGCAGAGTTGGCTGAGGAGTACACCGAAATCCTTCGCCTAGTCGTTAAACAATACCGTGAGGATCACACTTGGCGCCGTTATTGGCAGGGAACTTTTTATGCGGCATTGGCCAGCGCAAGCCTTGTCGTTTTGTTGGTTATCCTCTTCTTTGTTCGGCGAAGCGCTAGATCCAGAATAGAGCGATGGCTGGTTCGCCAGGAAACCGAGGGAGCGACCGTACCAGTACTTCTGCGACTCAGGCGATACCTCGGTCCGCCATTCACCGCCTTGTTTCGTACGCTTTTCTGGATCCTCGTCCTTACGTTATTGCAGGGCTATGTGACGGTCGTGCTGCGCTTCTTTCCGTCCACCCGATACACCTCGTATCGCATCACCAACTGGCTGTTTTCGGAGTTTGCCACATTCGGGAAAACCTGTATCGGTTACATCCCGAACCTGTTGCTGATTCTGTGCATTTGCCTCGTCACCTCCTACCTCATCAAAGTCAACAAGTACATCTTCCAGGAAATCAGCAACCAAAGAGTGACAATCCGCGGCTTTTATCCTGACTGGGCAGAGCCCACCGCGAAGCTGACACGAACTTTGATCCTCGCAGCAGCTGCGATTGTGGTTTTTCCTTACCTTCCTGGATCCGAAAGCCCTGCGTTTAAAGGCATTTCTGTATTCCTCGGTGTTCTGCTATCACTCGGCTCCACTTCGGCTGTGGCGCACGCTGTCGCGGGCACCATTCTCACGTATATGCGGGCTTTTCAACTTGGGGACTTCGTGCGCATAGGAAACGACGTCGGAGAGGTAATCGAAAAGACTCTACTGGTGACCCGTATCTGCACCCAAAAGAAGGAGGTGGTCACCATTCCCAACGGTACGGTTTTAGGTGGGGTGGTAGTTAACTACAGCGCCGAAGCCCGCCGAAAGGGTGTGATTTTCCATACCACGGTGACTATTGGGTACAACGCACCGTGGCGGCAGGTTCACGAGCTGCTCGTTTCTGGAGCTCTTGCAACTGAGGATGTGTTGCGGGAGCCCGCGCCATTCGTAGTGCAAACCGCACTTAACGATTTTTATGTCGCCTATGAGCTAAACGCGTACACGGTCAATCCCAAGAACATGCAGAATATCTATTCGAGCCTCCACCAGAATATCCAAGACAAGTTCAATGAGGCTGGGGTCGAGATCAACTCTCCGCACTACACTTCCTTGCGGGATGGTAACCGAAGCACCATTCCAGACGCATACTTGCCAGCCGACTACCGCAATCCTGTGTTTGAGGTGCAGGCAGTGAATGGCTCGCAGATGTCATCCACAGGAGTGAGACACCCGTGAAAGGAGCACCTAACACCCCAGCATCTCCGGCGTTAAGCGGCCTTCGGAATTTCGATGCCCCATCGGAAAACAACCAGCCAATCTGCGCGATCGTGACCCGCACCTTCCACATCATCCACGGCCGGTACTCCACAGTGAGGGTGCGGCAATGATGCCGCGCGCGCTGAAAGCGTTAGCGCCTAGCGCTGCCGTGGCGCTCATACTCCTCACCACCTGTGGTGCGCAAGGACCGATTGGTCAAGAGTCCAGCGTGATGACTCAACTCAGCCAGTCTTTCCAGCGAGTTGTCACGAAGGTTTCGGCCGCAACTGTCACCTTGGACGTCGTGGCCTACGTGCGTCCTGAAGAAGATGACAATAGCTCTAATTCCGCCCCGCACGACCGCCAGCAGTTATCGAAGGCCCATACCATCGGGTCGGGCGTCATCGTCGATACGAACGGTTACATAATCACAAACGCGCACGTGGTCGAGGGAGCGAGGATCGTGCGGGTCACGCTTGATGAGACGCTTCGATCGTCTCACTCACACATGGTCGGCAACCTCACCAGCACCACATTTGATGCACGTGTTGTAGGAGTATTCGAAGAGGCGGACTTGGCTCTTGTAAAAATAGATGAGGGTGGTTTACCAAATATTCCTTTCGCAAACTCCGATGAAGTTCGAGCGGGGCAATTGGTATTCGCAGTAGGGAGTCCGGAAGGCTTCAAGAACTCTGTCTCCATGGGCGTCGTCAGCGCGGTAGGACGTTACAGTGAAAGCAACGAAGGTAGCAGTTTCATACAGACAGATGTGGCCATAAGCCATGGCAGCAGCGGCGGTGCTCTGGTCGACGCTAACGGCGACCTGGTCGGCATCATTTGTTTTATGGTGACTGTGCATGATGCCAACCAGAGACTCGGATTTGCCCTGCCGAGCAAGCTCGTGCGATCGGTCTCGGAAGAACTGAAGGCTAGTGGTCGTGTCACTTACGGCGATATTGGGTTTAAGGTCCAAAACGTGACTCCGATTCTCGCTCGAGGTCTTCACCTCTCACAAGAGTGGGGAATGATTGTTTCCGACGTCTCCCCAGGAAGCTCCGCGGACAAAGCTGGTCTCGAAGTTCAAGACCTGGTTTTGGCGATGGATGGACAACCGTTAGCCTCGGTCCCTCAGTTCATTGCATCCCTCTACGGCAGGCACTCTGGGAGTCGCGTCCACCTTGATCTTCTACGCGGATCACGACATCTTGCCTTGACGGTCTCAGTCGCTGAGCGCCTTCCTGACGCCGAGACACTCCCGGATCCAGCAGGTTTGGAGCGCGGGCTGATTCCGAGGCTCGGAGTCGTATGTACTCCTGTCGACCAGCATCGATTTACCTCACGAAACCGATTACGCTCCAGTTCCGGCGTTGTTGTAGTTGCTAGATTGTCCGGAACCGATGTCGATGCGGAGTTAAGATCGGGCGATGTCATTCGCTCGCTAAACGGAACCGCAGTAACCAGTGTTGAAGCCTTGCGATCCGCGATAGATAAATTGAGCCCTGGAGCCAGTGCGGTCCTACAAATCGAACGACTTCACCACTTCGAGTACCTCCCTCTGGAAATCGACTGAGGATGACAGGGGACCGGCGACACGAGGCAACAGCACAAGTGCCGTGAGTCGATCGCCTGTTTGGGAGTGACTAAATCCCGAGATCAACCAAGCTGGAAGAGGGGGCGCGCTCTGAACGAGGAGATTTCGGCAAAGCACGGAGAAAATTGACAGAACTCATCCGCAGAGCCGGTCAGATCGCGATCAAATGGTGTCGGATCGCATACTGAACCAGCTCGGCATTGCTCTTGGCATTAAGTACTTCCATGATGCGGTATTTGTGAAAAGCCACAGTTCGGGTTGTGAGGTTCAATACACCGGCGACTTCCTTCATGCATTTTCCTTCGGCCAGGAGTTGAAGGACTTCGCGCTGCCTCTCCGTGAGTTTTTGCCCTTCTTCGACCAGTTTTTTGTCCTGGCGCAGCAGAAAATCGACCGTGTCCTTCGCGATCATCGGTGACAAGTAGGATTTATTCCGCAAAACCTCTCGGACCGCGATGGCCAGTTCGGTCGCGGCACACGTCTTCAGCAAATACCCCGATGCCCCACGGCGAAATGCTTCCGCTGCCAGATCGGGATCGTGGTTCATTGTCAAGAAAACCAACTTCACTCCAGGCAGCAGTTCCTTTATTTGCTGACCCGCATCCAAGCCGTTAAGAAGTGGCATGGAAACGTCAACAATTATGAGGTGGGGTCTCAGTTCAACCGCAGCCCGAACCAGTGAGCGCCCATCGCCGACGGTGCCCACAACTTCGTAGTCAGCTTCGAGAAGTTTCTTGCAAGCCTCGGCAACCAAGGTGTGGTCGTCCGCGATAAGGATTCGTGGGAGATTTCGCCTGATCATAATCCGTACTCCTACCAGAAGCATTAACCCGGCGCTGGATCGACTTTCACGGCTGGATTAACGGTGAGACAAATTCGACTTCAGCGGCAAGCTTTTTTGGGGCAGGAACCTAAGGTTTTTGCTTGACAACAACCCTTTATGTTCAAGGCACCGTGCAGCCGCTCCCAAAAAGGCGGCACCAGCCTATCACTGCTCTTTACATCCCGCCCCTAGTATTTTTGCCAGTCAACACACCAGCGTTGGTAAAATCTGGCACTGGTGCGCTGTCTGTTTTGACAGAATAAGGTTCTGGGGCCCAACTGTTCGGATTTCGCTTTTTTGATCTGAAAGGAGGGTTCGGGAGGGCGGACGTGGGACAGTAGCTCTCCCGAACCCGTGCTGAATCAAAAGGTTTTGCGAATCACTCCCAGACCGAGCGAGCACAGGAAGGAGAGGCTGCCCAGCAACCCGACCAGTGGCAGCACGCTTCCAGTCTTCGGCAGCTCCGGAGCAGACGGTGTCGGAGCTGGTACTGGTGCCGCCTCAGCGATCAAGATCGGTGCATCAGGAGGAGGCGGCGGCGGCGGTGGTGGCATCGAACCGGTGAGCTGTTTTTGATGCTCAACCACAGTCACAGGTTCCTCGACAATCTTGGTGGCCGAGACCATCATGCCCTTCTTCAAGCCGAAAGCATCAACTTGCTGCCCATCGACCGTGAACTTTTGCCCTTTCGGAATCTTAAACTGCTGGTTGGTGCCATCTTCCAGAGTCAGAATCACAGAATTCGGTGGGGAAATGTGCCACACTTTTCCCGTGACCGTCTTTACCGTTGTGATGGTCTGAGGAATTGTTGTCGTCGTGATCGTGCGCTGCAGCTTCATTCCTGGCTTCAGATCGTGAATCCCGAGTTGCTGCCCATCAACAGTAACCTTCGCACTCTCGGGAACGTTGGCAACATGGCGGATCGTTCCATCTTCCATTTTCACCACCAGGTCATTGCCCTGAACAACGACAACTTCGCCGCGCTCCACCGTCATTTGATGGCTGGCTTGTCCGCTCGTCGTCTCGGTTGCTGTTTTCACCTGTGCACTCATGCTTATGGCAAAGGCAACGCACATCACCCCCACCGCAAGCATCAGCCACACTCGTGTCCATCCTGTCGCTGAGTTCATTGTGTTTTCTCCTTGGTAACCCTTGCTATTGTCGATTCAAGTTCCATAATGCTCTGTTCAGATTTCAGAAATCGTGGCGTTCATTCGTTCAATTGCTCAGTGCCTGCAATTTCGATCCCCTGCCGCTTCCCGTTCCGTTATCGTCGGAGTTCCTGACGGATGCCTGAACGATGTATCGTTGAGGTGCGCTGCCAATGAAATAGAACGGATAGCAGGTGACTAGCGTTAGCGATCGGCCCGGTCGCGCCTCAAGGACGGATACGTCGCTTGGACTCACGAGCACGATCTGGTCAACTGTGTAGACATCTCTTCGGCTTGCAGTCACGAGTTCGATGGTGTCCCCTGGACCGATGTCCTTCAGTACTCGGAAAAATCCGTCCCGATGACCCGCAATCCCGATATTGCCTTCCTGCCCGGGGCGTCCGGTGTCAGCAATGTGACCTACTCCTCGGTTAAGGGTCAGATCATCGGTTCCCTCAAGCACCGGCGCCTCGAGGTTAACCTTGGCGATGCGCAGAATTGCCAAGGGCGGATCAAAATGCTCTATAAGGCTCTGCTCATAAGCTTCGATCCGCTTCTGCGACCAAAGGTCGAAACTAACCTTGAGCCCAGACAGCGAGAGAACGACGTCCGCCTTGTCGGCATCTTGTTTCGCTTTGACGTTCTCGAAGCGTCTCACTTCCGCTCGGGACATGATTGCCCGATGGATGTGTGCGCCCACATAAATGCCGAGCAACAACAAACCGATGACGAGCAACAAGCGTTGAATCCAGCCCAAGATTCTCATTTCCAAATGGTCCTGCCGGTGGTCGGTGAAAATCAAATTGACGCACCGATATCTGAAGAGATCAATGGCGCGATTACCGCATCGGTACCTCGAAGTGTAGGCAAGCGAGCCTGCTGGCAGTAACTGTCAGTAGTGACAGTGCATAGGCGGCGGACGGCTCGTCCGGCTAAACGACGACTGTCTCTCTCGGGGGGTCGGTCCTGGCGATGCTCTGCTCTGTCAAGACTGCTAGTTGAGGAGTCTCCACAATTGGTCGTACAAGGGAGCTTGTGTGAGGCTGGTTAGTCTTATGGTCAATCAATACAAGCAGGTGGGTGGGGAACCGTTTCACATTCGTGATTGTTACGTTTGGGCAGAAATCTACTATCTGGATTCAAGAACGGACTATCGCGAATATCTTCCGGAACGTCCCCGCGCACTCCCCGAATGTGAACTCGTCATGCTGGACTCGTCGAGGGAGTCACCCAATCCCAACTCTATCGTGAGCTTGGCGGTCCCGCTCGCAGCCATGGGCCTCTCAGGACTATTCATGTATCTCGTGCTCTGCTGGTAAGCGAAATCTGTCCCAGGAGCACGAGCCGAAATCTTCAGGGCCGGATCCGCGAGTCCTGAAGATAATGGGGTAACATCGGCACTGCTTAGTACATCGGAAAATGTCTCAGAGTGGGACATCCGTCTATGAGAGGCGATAATTCCAAAACGACGGAGTTCTATCGAGCCTCATTCCTAGTGCTGCTTTCGTTCACAAACTTTTCTCCACGCGAGACAGCTTCCACCGCTGGGAGCAGCTCAGCACCAGCTTCGGCCTTAATAATGTATGCCCATGCGCCCAGAGTAAGGGCTTCTTGCACCACTTCGGGGGAGGATTCCTGGGTCAGGAAAATGATTCTTGCTTTCTGAGAAGTTTTGCCGATTTGGCGGGCTGCTTCAATGCCACTGATCCCGGGCAGGCCAATGTCAAGAACAACCACATCGGGCTGAAGAGCCTCGGCCTGCTGGACGGCTTGCAACCCGTCTTGCGCTTCTCCAATGATCTGCACATTCGCTTGCTCCTGGAGCATCGAGAAAACGTAGCGACGAAACGGCTCATGGTCATCCACCAGCAGAATTCGAATGTGACCGTTCTTTTCCATGAGGCCCCCTTTCCTAAACGTGCATCGATATCACAGGATCCGACTGCTACATCCACGGAAGGTGCGGAAGGTTTGGGGCCACACGCCCCCGCACTCTAGCGCTCTGATGCGTTATGCACGTCAGGAAGCCGAAACATATTTCCTCCAACTTCTTCTTGGAAGAATATCAGAGCGCACTCCATCGCTCTATAGCACGGGAGTGCTGGGGTTTGTCTGTACGCTGGAAAACGAATGACACTAAAACCAGACAGGGATCGCCAGTAGCCTGATCCATCCTCTGGTGTTTGTGCAGTAGCCTTTTTTTAGAAAGCTTCCCTCAATACGTCTGTGCTATCCAACGGTAGTTCCAGTCGGGAGCTTTGTACCCTTTCGGCTTCTGTCGTTTCGGGAGTATCACTTTCTCCATCGGGATTTTTTTCCACGGCACCACGCCGAGTAAATGAGCAATGCAATTCAGTCGCGCCCGCTCCTTGTCGTCGGTCTGGACGCAGTGCCAGGGAGATTGTGGCGTGTCGGTAGCGGCAAACATTGCGTCGCGTGCCCGCGAGTAATCGTACCAGCGGCGATGCGATTCAAGGTCCATGGGACTCAGTTTCCATCTTCGCATCGGATCCTCAATACGCCTGAGAAACCGCTTGTGCTGCTCCTGTTCGCTGACCTCGAACCAGTACTTGACGAGAATAATGCCATTGTTTTTCAAGAGAGATTCAAACCCTGGGCACATACGCAGGAAGTCAGCGTATTGCTTATCATCGCAAAAGCCCATCACGTGCTCGACCAGGGCACGGTTGTACCAGCTGCGGTCGAAAATTGTTAATTCACCGGCTGCCGGCATTTCCTTCATGTAACGCTGGGCATACAGTTGTGATTTTTCGCGCTCGGTAGGTGCGGGCAAAGCCACGTGGCGGAACACTCGAGGGCTAACGCGATCCATGATGCGATGAATTACCCCGCCCTTCCCTGCGGCATCCCGACCTTCAAAGACAATCACAACCTTCGCCCCGGTGGTTCTTATCCATTCCTGCATTTCCACGAGTTTAGTTTGCAGTCTGCGAAGCTGGCGTTCGTATTCCTTCTTCTTGATCGGAGTTAGTTCGTGATTGGTTTTATCTTCTTTTCTTTTCTTTACCGGCACCAGCGCCTCCACAAGAGTTACCGCACAGTAGTTTGCAGGTCATCACACAGATACGTTAACTGGCAGTTCTATCAGTTTTCTAAAGTGGTCTCACCCAGCAAGATCTTCGTACATCCGGATGCAACGATGGTGCAGTAGCCTCAATGTGTGTCCGCTGGGACCTCGAAGTGTATGAACTCGTCGAATAACAGTATGACGCAATTCGGCTGGGCCTTTGCGGTGTCCGTGCTCCTGCTGTTGTCTCCCGCCACTTTGGCCCAAGTTCCTGCCCCCAAAGCCCCGGCTGCCGAGGCGGAACCTGAAATCCCAAAGGATACCCTTGGCCGAAACACCCCTCGCGGCGCCGTCCTGGGCTTTCTCAACGCTGCCCGGAAAGGCAATGCGGAAATCTCTGTCCTGTACTTGAATACTCCCCTACGCGGCGAAGAGGCCGAGGATTTGGCGCGTCAACTCGCCATCGTCCTCAACCGTCGCCTTCCTGCCCGTCTCAACATGCTTAGTGAAAAGCCCGAGGGCTCGATACCCGATCCTCTAAGGCCCGACGAAGATCTGGTTGGGACTATCCCCACCGCCAACGGCGATCTTGACATTCTCGTCGAGCGCGTCGATCGCGGAAAGTTGGGCAAGATCTGGCTCTTCTCGCGAAATACTCTCAAGACGATTCCGGATGTTTTTCCTGAACTAACCAAGTCAACCGTGGAAAACGTCCTGCCGGAGTTCCTGGTTAAGAATCGAGTGGCAGATGTTCCCATCTTTGAGTGGCTGGCGCTTTTTGTCGGCATGCCATTGCTCTACATGCTGACAGGCCTTCTGGACCGGTTCATAGGCTTGGCTGTCAGGGCATTCCGCCGCCAACTTCTACGACATGCCAGTGCGCAAATCTCTCGAGTCTTGCCGCACCCACTTCGCCTTCTGCTTCTTGCTTTCACCATCCGCTGGCTGTTGTCAACCGTGGGCCTCCCACTCTTGGCGCGGCAGTTCTGGTCAACAATGGCCCTGAGTATTGCGATTGCCGCCTGTACGTGGCTGCTAATTCTCGTGAACGGCTGGGCTGAGCGCTATCTTGTTGAGCGCCGTCCAGGTTTGAGTGGGTCGGTTGCGGTCTTGCGTCTCATTCGTCGGGTGATTGATGGAGTAATTCTCTTCTCTGGCCTGTTGTTCACGCTTTACCACTTTGGCATCAACCCAGCTGCAGCACTCACTGGTCTTGGGGTAGGTGGCATTGCGGTTGCGCTGGCGGCGCAAAAAACACTGGAAAACGTCATCGCGGGTATTTCCCTGATCGCCGATCAGGTCGTTCACGTGGGAGATTTCCTGAAGGTCGGTGACATTGTGGGAACGGTCGAGGAGGTCGGCCTCCGCTCAACCCGCATTCGCACAAACGATCGCACGCTGGTCTGTGTACCGAATGGGCAGATTGCGAACATGAGTCTCGAGAACTTCTCGGCACGCGACAGATTCTGGTTTCATCCCATGGTGGGATTGCGCTATGAAACCACGCCCCTTCAAATGCGTTCAGTGACAGCCGAGGTTCACAAACTCCTCACCACCCACCCCAGCTTTGACGCCTCGTCAGTGCGTGTTCGATTTCTCCGTCTCGGTCCTTCGTCTCTCGACGTCGAGATTTTCGCCTACCTGTACGCCCGTGACTGGAACCACTTCCTGGAGATCCAAGAAGGTTTGCTGTTGCGGGTTATGGAGATCATCCAGCAGGCAGGAGCCGAGATTGCGTTCCCATCGCAGACTACTTATCTCGCAGCGCATCCATCTGACAGGCTATCGCTCAAGGTCGATGACCGCGGAGGAAGGCGCCGCACCGACCGAATCCATGTTGAGGAGACAGTCCATCACTAGGTCTCGCACCCTTCCCAGGCGTGTCGCATAGGTACAGTCGTGCGAAAGATGAGGGTTGTCTGTCAGTTGTGACAGTTCCTGCGATAGCCCCGCGACCTTACCATTGGCTTCGTGCTTCAACCAAATTCATAACTGTGTCTTCCGGGCCGCCACACAGCCGAATCTTGAGGCAGGTCCGCTCTGGGATCTCACAACCGATCTGCAAATTGGAGGAATAGGATGAAAAGGATTCGATTTTTATCGGTGCTCGGCCTTCTTCTGGTGGCGACTGTCGCATTTAGCCAGGACGTTCGCTACAACTTCGACAAGAACGCCGACTTCTCGAAATTCAAGACATACAAGTGGGTCACTCTTAAGGACGCTCAAACCGTCAATGATTTGGTGAGCAAGCAAATCGTGGATGCGGTGGATGCAGAACTAGCGACCAAAGGACTAACGAAAGTCACAGATGACAGTGCGAACCTTTATATTGCATATCAGGCTGCCGTTGGTCAGGAGAAGCAGTTCACGTCATATAGCTCGGATTGGGGCTACGGCGGCGGGTGGTACCGCGGGGGTTGGTATGGCGGCGGCATGGGAACGACCACGACCTCAGGACAGACCTCGACCATCTACGTCGGCCAGTTGGCTTTAGATATGTACGACTCCGCTAACAAAGATATCGCATGGCGGGGTGTGGCGAGCAAGACGATCGATACGAAGGCCAAGCCCGAGAAACAGCAAAAGAATCTGGCCAAGGCTGTAAAGAAATTGTTGAAGAACTATCCTCCGCCGGCTAAATAACAACTCTCCATCGACAGCGATCGCCTGCACCGCGTTCGCTGTCGGTGAGCACTTTTAACACGCCGAATGCCGGCTCGGAGTCGCACCCGAGTCGTTCACACCTTCGGGTACCGCTCCAATTTGGTTCGGTCCAGAAACTTCACTGAGAAGAGTCTTGCCTTACTTCTCTTTCATTGCATGGGCATCAGCCGATATCGACATTATGCAGATCTGCAGGGGCCTTGCGAAACCAATAGAATGCCTCGCCGACTCCATAACTCGCTGTCGGGTTATCCGGCACCGCTCATTAATCATTGCAACGACTGGTTCGACAACGCGTTCCTGAACGAAGGCTAGATCCTGTTACTCATGTTCCACAACAAGCCGTAAGTCAGGCGGTGCCGACTCCGCGCGAATCGTGCCGATACATGCAGTAACCGCAGAGTCGACTCCACGGAACAAGAGTCCCTCCGACTCTTCCACGAAACCGCTTCTCTTGAAGAGATCTCGAACCGGATCTGCAACCCGAGCGAAACAGAGCTGGACCTCCGATTCGCGCAGTTCGCTCCTCAAACGCTCAAGCATTTCCAGACAGGTGACGTCGATTTCCGGACTAGCTTCGAGATTGATGATGACCGCTCGCAGCGACGGACGAGTCGTCTTAATCAGCTCGCGTAACCGGCTATGCACACGATTGGCATTTGCAAAAAACAGGACTCCATTTGGACGGAAAATTAGCAGACCCGGAATCTGCTCCGCTTCGGTGTGCCGCCCAACGTCTACGAAGTTCTCGGATCCCGGCAGTCTGCCCAAGATCGAATCCTGCGGAGAACTGAGCCTTCGCATCAATGCGATCAGAGTGAGACCAACTGCAAAGATCAGCCCCTTCAGGATTCCCATTTGTAAAACTCCAACCAGGGCGACCAGCGCCACCCATAAACTTCCGGTCCGCAATTTCGCGTAATACTTGAGGGTGCCGACATCCGCCAGGTGAGCGACCGCATGAATGACGATCGCTCCCAGAACGGCTTCCGGTAAATTGCGGAATAGCGGCAGCAAAAATGCGAGGGTCAATCCCACCGACAACGAGGCAGTAACCGTAGAAAGCTGAGTGCGCGCACCCGCGGCATCATTGGCGGCGCTTCCCGACATGCCGCCCCCCACAATCATTCCACCCATGAAGCCAGATGTCAGATTTGCCGCTCCCATGGCAAACAGCTCCTGGTTGGGAACAATCTCATAGCCGTGCTTAGCAGCGAATGTGCGACCTGCAGCTAGTGTCTCGGCGACAAGCACCAACACGATTCCGATTGCGCCCATGAGCACGTCGGCCAGATCTTCCTCCCCAACCCTAGGCAGACTTAGAGACGGCATGCCCGCGTGAATTGTGCCAACTACCTCTACACCATGGTGCTCCAGTCCGAACCACGAAGCACTTAGGATTCCGAGTACTAGCACTACAAGGGCAGAAGGTACCCGGGGAGCAAGTGCGCCCAGCAGAAACACAATGACCAGTGCTAAGACTCCCACAGCCAAAGTCCACGGGTTCACATCCGCCAAGGAGGTAAGCACATGCCAGAACTGATGAAAGAAGTTTCCCTTGCCACCAGGAACTCCCATTAGTTTGTGAGCTTGCTTCACCATTATGGTGAGTCCTAAACCAAAAACAAATCCCTTGAGCACCGGTTTGGAGATGAACTCCGATACAGCGCCCAACCGGAGCAGCCCACCCACCAGAAAAATCACACCCGCAGCGATTGTGGCCGCAGACACCAGAACCATGTACCGTCCCGAATCTGACAAGGCAATCGGAGAAACGAGTGCAGCAAGCATTGCGGCTGAAGACGAGGTGGACGTGACGGCAAGCTGGCGAGAGGTTCCGAACACTGCATACACAAACATCCCCAGCATGGCGGCGTATAGGCCCACTTGGGGTGGAACGCCGGCGATGCCGGCATACGCCATTCCTTCCGGTATGAGTAATCCCGCGACTGCAATACCTGCCACAACATCCCCGCGAGACGTTTTCCACGAGTACTCCGGCAACCAATCGCTCATTGGTATCAAACGCGATATGGATGACCGAAGTCGCATGTCTGCCCTCCAAATTCATCGAGCGACGACTGAGCTTCCGGCCCGTCGGCACCGAGACGCAGTATCAACGTAAAGCTGCGTTTCTTCGCCAGCCACTGCGACTTTTGCCAGTTGTTGGCCATTCGAGTCGGACACGGAATTTCATGTATATCGCCCGCACTCTCACTGTGACTCGAATCTCCCATGGGCGCCGCTCAACGCCCTGTAGATTCTGCCAGTATGCAGGCACCCACACAGCCACTAGATTTTGCTCGTCGATTCGCGGGATGCACTAACTTTCTGTGGTGGCTGCCTGGTTGGTACGCGAATCCTTCGTAAGGTTGAGCCGGCAGGGTGTGTGCCAGCACCCATGTGCAGAGCATTCACTGTCTCTGAACTTCAATACGCAAGGAGAACGAATGCGCGCCCTCAAATTAATTCAGCACATGAAAACGAATGCTGAGCGAATGACGGACGAGGTGCTCCGAAAGATTCGGGACTCAAAAAGATGTAGTGAGCTGCTACGGGTGCTATCCGCTGACGAGCAAAAGCAATCCACGTTAAACGTCTACCGAGACCTAACAGCGTGGTTGGGAACCGAATCCGACGCAACCATTGAACAACGCTACATATCGCTGGGAGCGCTCCGCGCCCGTCAAGGAGTTCCGTTCAGCAACCTGTATTGGGCCATTTGCGTAGCTCAAGAACACTTATGGGCATATATGCAACAGGAATGCCTCCTCGAGGAGCCGGTTGAATTTTGGGGCGGTGTAATTCTGCTGCGCTCTCTGACTCAATTTTTCAATCGTGCGTTGTATTTCGCGCAGCTGGGTTATGAGCAGGTCGCGGCGGGCGACGCTGCAATATCGGGACCTCGACTCGCACAAAGGTGATGTTGATGAGATTGCTTCTGCTTACTGCGATGCTCTGGACTTTGGGTCCTACCTTTAGTGTAGCGGTGGTTCCGACCTCACCGGTCGACTCGGCAGCAACACTGGCACACGCAGCCTTCGAGGCCAACACAGCGCACGAGTCACTTAAGGCCGAGGAACACGGCCTGTCGGCCAAGGCAGTAGAAATCGCTCGTCCGTTCAACTTCCCTATCACTAATTCCATGGTTGTCAGTTGGGTCGTTGCGCTGGGTCTCATCCTGTTTGCGCAAGTCGCGACGCGAGAGATGAAGCAAGTTCCCGGAAGCGCACAAAATTTCCTGGAATGGCTGATTGAGGGTCTCTACAAGTTCATGGTTGGAATCATTGGGGAGCATTTGACCCAGCGCACCTTCTGGTATTTTGCGACGATCTTCATCTTCATTCTTTCCGCCAACTGGATCGGATTAATCCCCGGCGTTGGTTCGATCGGCTGGGGACACCAAACCGCGCATGGCTTCAGGATTGAGCAGCCCTTATTCCGCGGCGCCAACGCTGACGTCAACATGACATTGGCGATGGCCCTCATCTTCTTTGCCAGTTGGCTAGTCTGGTCGTTTCGCGAAGTCGGTGTCCGTGGGTTCTTCAAAGAACTATTTGCCCCTAAAGGGGACACCGAGGGTCTGCTCAAGGTCCTGATGGTGGTCGTGTTTTTCGCGGCCGGATGCCTGGAGGTTGTCTCGATTTTGTTCCGGCCGATCTCTCTCACGTTCCGTCTTTACGGCAACATTTTTGCCGGAGAGAACCTGTTGGAGGCGATGTCCAAGCTGGTCCCCGGTTTTGGTTGGCTCGTCCCAATCCCCTTTTACTTTCTGGAATTACTTATGGGGTTGGTTCAGGCACTCGTCTTCATGTTATTGACTGCTGTTTTCACCATGCTGATGTGTCAGCACGAAGAAACGCAACCCGTGGCTTCACACGGTTGATGGATTAATAATCGGCGGCTTGACCGTGTTCAATCGCGGGAGCCGGCGGGAAAGATAAGGACAATCACTATGAACGGAAGTTTGCATGTTGGGTTGGCGGCGCTAGGCGCGGCCATTGGCGTAGGGCTGATCGGGATGAGCGCTTCGGAAGCAGTCGGGCGTAATCCCGTGGCATCCACGAAGATTCTGGTGCAGTCAATCCTGGCGATTGCTTTTGCGGAAGCGATCGTTTTTTACGCCCTGTTCCTCGTCAAGTAAGGGGCACAACCGCGGCGCAGATCGCAAAAGGTCAGCGCTCGCATTAATTGAGAGACGACTATGAATGCTCTGGCTTTTCTGGCTGATCCGGATAGCGGGGGACAGATCCAGCAACTTGCCAATACTTTCGGCGTGGACTGGCCTCATCTGATTTCCCAGATCATCAGCTTCTCCATTGTATGCATACTTCTTCAGCGCTTCGCCTACAAGCCGATCCTCAAGATGCTGGAAGAGCGACGCCGACAGATCGCCCAAGGCCTCGCTGACACGGCGAAGATAACGGCTGAACTGGCCGAAACGGCGAACCAGCGCCAACAGGTCTTGCTGCAAGCCAATACTCAGGCGACCAAACTGATTGAGGAAGCCCACACCGCCGCCGCCCGGGTGGGGCAACAGGAAACGCAAAAGGCAATCGCTGCTGGTGAGCAGATCCTGGTCAAGTCGCGTGAGGCAGCGGCGCAGGAACACGCGCGCATGCTGCTTGAACTTAAGCGCGAAGTGGGCCAGTTGGTCGTACAGACTACCGCAACCGTCGCGGGCAGGATCCTGACGCCAGAAGATCAACGCCGTATGGCCGAAGAAACCGTGAAGCAACTAACCCCGGCGGCATAAAGAGTCGGGAGCTTGACCTCATGAAAACGACCAAACAATCCGTGCGTGAGGCGACGCAACTGTACCGAATATGTCTGCTCGAGGGACGAGTGCAAGAAGATCGCGTTCGTTTGGTTGTCCAGAAAGTACTGCAGTCAAGACGACGCGGTTACCTGACTATGCTGCGACACTTTCTGCGATTACTAAAGCTCGAATATGAGCGACATGCCGCCAAAATCGAAAGCGCTATGCCGCTGCCCGCTGACTTGCGGTCGCGCGTTCAACTGGGACTGGAGAATATGTATGGCCCAGGACTGACTACACTGTTCACCCAGAATCCCGTGCTTATCGGTGGCATGCGCATCAAGGTCGGCAGCGACGTCTATGACAACAGCGTGCATTCTGCTTTAGCTGCATTGGCAAAGAGTTTCGGGATCATGAACACGAACTAAGTGCAAACAGAACTTTGAAAGAGTATTTGTGACTTTCGCAAATAGGGTGAAGCGCAATGGCTGATCTATTGAAAGAGCTTGAAGCCCAAATTGCAGGGTTAACCACGACTACAGCCCGCCAAAATGTGGGGGTTATTCGTGAAGTTGGCGATGGTGTCGCTAGGGTTGAGGGCCTCACCGACGCAATGCTCAATGAGATGCTCGACCTCGGCCACGGCATCACCGGCTTGGCCTTGAACCTGGAAGAGACCGAAGTCGGCGTCGTTGTCTTGGGTGACTATACCCAACTCCAAGAGGGCGACGAAGTCCGCACAACCGGCAAACTTCTGCAGGTCCCCGTTGGCAAGTCGCTCTTAGGACGGGTTGTGAACACGCTCGGAGAACCTTTGGATGGCAAGGGGCCGATAGAGAGTAACGTCTTCTAT